>Ga0308176_10002640_pt1 | contig 11357 bp, 10 predicted proteins | sample PhyCR2_3_FD_203890 | JGI IMG/M metagenome (GOLD analysis project Ga0308176, IMG submission 203890) | Soil microbial communities from UC Gill Tract Community Farm, Albany, California, United States - DLSLS.C.R2 | ecosystem: Environmental > Terrestrial > Soil > Agricultural land | place: USA... | reverse complement strand
AGCAGCCCTCGGAGGCCTGACCCCATGTCCATGTCGACCCGCGTCCTGATCGTCGAAGACGACGAAGCCATGTCGATCGCCCTGCGCGACGGCTTTCAATACGAGGGCTACTCGGTGACGGTGGCCAGGGACGGCGAGACCGGCCTGCAGCTCGCCACCGCCGACTCGCCGGACCTCATCCTGCTCGACGTGATGCTGCCGAAGCTGACCGGCCTGGACATCTGCAAGCACCTGCGCGGCACCGGCAGCGCGGTGCCGATCATCATGCTGACCGCCCGCGGGCAGGAGATCGACAAGGTGCTCGGCCTCAAGGTCGGCGCCGACGACTACATCACCAAGCCGTTCGGCTTCATGGAGCTGCTGGCGCGGGCCGAGGCGGTGCTGCGCCGCACCCGTCCGGGCGCGCAGGTGGCCCCGCCCGAGGTCTACCGCTTCGGCGACATCTCCGTCGACTTCCGGCGCCACGAGGCGCACAAGGGGGGGGAGCCGGTCGACCTCTCGCCGCGCGAGCTCCAGCTCCTCGCCTTCTTCATCCAGCACCGCGGCGAGGTGATCACCCGCGAGAAGCTGCTCGACACGGTGTGGGACTACAACTCGATCCCCTTCACCCGCACGGTGGACATGCACATCGCCAAGCTGCGCAAGAAGATCGAGGACAACCCCTCGGACCCCCGCTACATCATCACGGTCCACCGGCTGGGATACAAGTTTACGGGCTAGGGCTCTTCGTTCAGGCTGAGGGTGAAGGCGAAGCTCGCCGTGGCCTCGTTGCCCGCGCGGTCGCGGACCATCGCCGTCAGCAGGTGGGAGCCCTCGGCGATCGCCTGCGGGATGCAGACGCCCGAGGCGAAGTTGGCGACGCAGATCGAGTCGATCGATTCGCCGTCGAGGGAGACCTTCAGCGTGCTGGTATCGAGGCCGGAGGTGAGGTCCGAGTAGGTCAGCCGGATGATGGGGGCCGGATTGCCGGTCACGATCCTGGGGGGGGAGGCGAAAGCGATCGACGGCGGCACGGTGTCGGTGGTGAAGCTCACGGAGGCCTGCTCCTCGCGGCCGGCCTGGTCGTGAACGATCACCTGGGCCGTGTGCCGCCCCTCCAGGAGCCGGGACGGCGGGGTGAAGGTCAGGCCGGAGGCGCCGATCTCGGCCTGGGCCGTGCGGTCCGCGCCGTCGAGCATCAGCAGGACCGCGGCGGGATCGACCGCCGCTCCCGCGCCGAAGGCCGCGGCGATCGTGGGCGTGCCGTTCGCCAGCACGCTCTCCGGCGCGGGCGCCGTGATCGTGACCCCGGCGGACGGCTTCGCGCCGGCCGGCGGCGCCGGTACCCTCGCGCCCCAGAACAGCACGTGGAGATCCGGTCCGGAAGGCCTGGCGCTCCCCCAGCTCAGGACGATCGCGCCGGCGAGGGTGAAGCCGTGGGCGAGATCGCCGCCCTGGATCCGCAGGACGTCCTGCCCTTCCGGGGGTCGGGTGGCGGGAGCGTCCTTGACCGGGAGGTCGCCGAGCTTCAGGCCGGCCAGGGAGGCGCTGGTGTCCGCGCCGGCCGCCACGGCGCTCACGAAGAGCTCGTCGCAGTCGCCGAGCCTGTCGCTCTCGTAGGCGACCCTCGACCGGCGGTCCCCCTGGAAGAGGGTCAGCGAGACGGTCCGGCGGCCGTCGTAGGCGAGCACGAAGGGGACGGGCGAGCCGTTCGGCCAGTCGAAACCGGCGGTGGAGGTGGGCGGGTCGCCCGGGAGGCGGCGCGCTCCCAGGCTCCAGTCGCCGGCCTTGGCCAGGCGGGCCTCGGCGGTGAAGCGGATGGCGCCGCCGTTCGCCTGGGCGAGCTTCACCGCCCGGGCCTCGCCGCGGAGGTGGGTCGGCAGCAGCTCGGCCCGGGCTCCGGCCGCTCCCGCCACCAGAGCGGCGAGCGTCCAGGCGGCGATCCGTCGCCGCGGTTGCGATCGGTTCATGGAGATAGGATACCGTGTCCCGCTTTAGTCGCGGCACGACACTCAGGTATGCAGAAGCCCGTCCGGATCATCGAGGATACAGACTGATCCCCGTTATACATACGGACGTCGGCCCTAAAACGGTTCATCGCGGAGCGAGCCTTTGGCCGGGCTCGCGATGTTCCGCTCTGAAGGATCCCTTATTCCTGTAGGAGGAATCATGAGCGTATCTCGAAGCACCGCCCTGGCTGTCGTATTGCTGCTGACCAGCCTGCCCGCCCTCGCGGTGGAGCCGCCCAACGTCCGCTCTCTGCCGAAGGGGCCGTTCCGCGCCATCGACGGCACCGGCAACAACGCCGCCCACCCGACCTGGGGCGCCACCCACGGCCTGCTGTTGCAGAACGTGCCGATGGCCTATGGTGACGGCATCTCCACGATGGGCGGCGCCGGCCGGCCGGCGCCGCGGTTCATCAGCAACACCGTGGTCGCCCAGCCGAACGTGCCGCCGCACGCCTACGCCAGCAATTATCTCTGGATGTGGGGCCAGTTCATGGACCACGACCTCGACCTCACCGAGACGTCGACGATCAGCGCGGCGCCGTTCTGCGGCGAGGTGGCGGACGTCGCCGTGCCGGCGGGTGACTCCACCTTCGATCCCAACAACACCGGCACCGCGGTGATCTCCTTCTGCCGCTCGATCTTCGACAGCTCGACGGGCACCGACGCGCACAACCAGCGCGTGCAGCCCAACAGCATCACCTCGTTCATCGACGCCTCGAACGTCTACGGCTCCGACCCGGCGCGGGCGGCGGACCTGCGCAAGAACGACGGCTCGGGCGAGCTGCGGACGAGCGAGGGCCCGCATCACGCGGAGCTCCTGCCGCTCAACGTCCACGGGCTCCCGAACGCCATCCCCGGTCCGGACCGCTTCGTCTGCGGCGACATCCGGTGCGAGGAGAACACCAACCTCACCACCATGCACACCACCTGGATGCGCGAGCACAACTATTGGGCGCGGAAGATCCGTACCGAGAGCAAGCGGTATCTCTCGGACGAGGAGATCTACCAGCGCGCCCGCGCGATCGTGATCGCCGAGATCGAGGCGATCACCTACAACGAGTTCCTCCCGGTGCTGATCGGGCCCAACGCCATCCCGCCCTACACCGGCTACAAGGCGAACGTGAACCCGAGCATCAGCACCGTCTTCTCCACCGCCTCGTACCGCATGGGCCACACGCTGCTGACCCACGTGCTGATGCGGCTCGACGCCAACCTCCAGCCGATCCCGGGCGGCGACCTGACGCTGCAGACGGCCTTCTTCAATCCCAACAAGGTCCGCGAAAGCGGCGGCATCGAGCCGTTCCTGCGCGGCGCGGCGCACCAGCACGCCAACGCCTACGACCCCTACATCGTCGACGACGTGCGCAACTTCCTGATCAACGACCCGATGGCGGGCAGCTTCGACCTCGCCGCGCTCAACATCCAGCGCGGCCGCGACCACGGCCTGCCGGATTACAACGCGATCCGCGCCGCCTACGGCCTGTCGCCGAAGGCCAACATCGCCGCGGTCAACCCGGATCCCGAGATCACCCGCCGCCTGTCGGCCGCCTACACCAACGTCAACGACATCGACCCCTGGGTGGGCGGCCTCGCCGAGCCGCCGTTCCCGGGCGCCGTGGTCGGCGAGCTGGTGCGCACCGTGATCGCCGAGCAGTTCACCCGCAGCCGCGACGGCGACCGCTTCTTCTACGCCAACGTCTTCCCGCCGCAGTGGGTCGACTACTTCAACAAGCTCCACTTCTCCGACGTCATCCTGCGCAACACGACGATCGGCAAGAAGGAGATCCAGCGGAACGTCTTCCTCGCCCAGTAGCGGGGTCGACGGCGGCAGGCGCCTGCCGCCCGCTCGAGGCCGCCCGGGATGCCGGGCGGCCTTTTTCATTTTCAGGGAACCCTGGGCGGCTCCGGCGGGACAGACTGAAACATCCGGGCCTCGCGGGACGTAAGAGCGCCGTTCCCGGAGCGTCCTTCAACTGTCACAGAAAAAGAGGCTCGGAAAGCTCGTTTCGAAGCACCTTCTTGGTTAAATGAGACCATCCCGACCCAGCATCGCCGGAGCGCAGGCTCCCACCGCGGGAGCCTTTCCGGGCCTCCTCGCGGCGGCGGTCCCGGCCGAGACCGGACGCGGAGGGTCGCAAAACGGCACGGGTCAGCGTATACTACGCGCAATTACGCAGGAGCGAGAGAAAAAGGAGCTGCGCGCGGATCCGCCTCCGCCGTCCGGCAGGCCCTTCGCGGCGAGCTCTTCCTTGGGGTTGGGACCGGAGCGCTGGAGCTCCGGAAAAATGGAGTCGTCCGATTTGAATCTCCGCACGAAGTCCCTTCGGCTCATCGCCGCGGTGGCGGCGGCGGTCCTCGGGATCGCCCTGATTCTCGTGGTCCGGCTCGTCACGGTGGCGGACGACCCGCAGCTCGCCCGCCAGATCGGCTGGAACCTCCTGCTCATCGGCCTTTCGGCCGGCTTCCTGGCCGCCGGAGCGGCCGTCTGGGTGGTGCAGCGGATCACGCTCCCCCTGCGGCGGCTCTCCGCCACGATGTCCGGCATGGCGCGCACGGGCGAGCTCCAGAGCGGCTTCCCCTCGGCCGGCGGCAGCCACGAGGTGCAGCTCATCGAGGAGACCTTCCGCGGGCTGATGGTGACTCTCGAGGAGTCGCAGCGCGCCCGCGAGCGGTCGTACGTGGAGGCGGTCGGCGCGGTGGTGACGGCGGCGGACGCCCGGGACCACGAGACGACCGGCCACTCCTTCCGCGTCTCCCTCTACGCCGTCTCGCTCGCCAAGGCGATGGGGCTGCACGGCGAGCAGCTCAAGGCGATCGAATGGGGGGCCCTGCTCCACGACGTCGGCAAGATGGTGGTGCCGGACGAGATCCTGCGCAAGATGGGGCCGCTCACCGACGAGGAGTGGCACATCATGAAGCAGCACCCCACCTGGGGGTTCGACATGCTGGCCGAGGTGAGCTTCCTCCAGGCGGCGTCGCTCGACATCATCTACAGCCACCACGAGCGCTGGGACGGCCAGGGGTACCCGCGGGGCATCGCCGGCGAGGCCATCCCCCTGAGCGCCCGCATCTTCGCCGTGGTGGACACCTATGACGCCATCACCTCCGACCGCCCCTACCGGCGGGCGTGCCCGCACGCGGTGGCCGTGGGCGAGCTCCAGCGGGTGGCGGGCCAGCAGCTCGATCCGTCGGTCGTCGAGGCCTTCCGCCAGCTCCCCGAGGTCGAGCTGCGCCGCCTGCGCGAGCTCTGCAAGCGCGTCCACCCGGGCCTCAGCCTGCCGGCGGACCTGCTCGACTCGCTCGCCGAGCCCGAGCCCAAGACCGATTTTGGCTAGGGTCCTGCACCCCGACCTCTCGCCGGAGGAGCGCGAGCGGCTCTTCCGGGAGGGGATCGACCTCTTCAATCAGGGACGGTTCTTCTCAGCCCACGAGGCCTGGGAGGAGGTCTGGCGCTCGACCACGCCGGAGCCGAAAGGCCTCTTCCAGGGGCTCATCCAGGTCGCCGCGGCCCTGCACCAGCATCTCGATCTGCGACGGACGCAAGGCCCGCGCCGCACCCTCGCCAAGGCGCGGCGGAATCTGCAGCCGTTCGCGCCGGCGGCCTTAGGGGTCGACGTCGCGGATCTGCTGGCCCAGGTGGAAGGGTGGGAGGGGTGGCTCGAACGGCCGGACGGGGCGCCGCCGCCGGTGCCGGTGCTGCACCGGGCGGCCCCCCCGCCCGCCTAGGTTCGGGTATCCTTCTTGCTGGGGAAATCCCACCGCCATGCTATTCCGCCTCGTCAGCCTCGTCACCGCCCTCTACCTGCGCCTGCTCGGCGCCCGGCGGCGGGTGCTGGAGGATGGGCCGGTGTCGCTCGTCTACTACGTGATGGGCCCGGAGGACGGGGAGCCGTGGGTGATGCTCCACGGCCTGGGATCGATCGCCGCCACCTGGGCGCCGGTGATGCGGCGGCTGCGGCGGAGCTGCCGGATGGTGGTGCCCGAGCTGTCGGCCCTCGGGGGGACGAAGCACCCCGGCTACGGGCTCGGGGTGGCGGGCTCCGGCGAGATCCTCCAGAAGCTGATGGAGCGCGAATTCGGCTCCCGGCCGGTGACCCTGATGGGACTCAGCCTGGGCGGCTGGATGGCGACGCGGCTGGCCCTGGCCCACCCCCGGAAGGTCTCCCGCCTGGTGCTGGTGGACGCCGGCGGCTACCGCGACCAGGACTGGGACAACGTCCAGTCGCTGATCGTGGTGGACGACCTCGCCGGGGTCGACCGCCTGTACAAGGCGCTGTTCGTCCGCGTCCCGTGGGTGATGCGGCTCTCCAGGGCCACCTTCCTCAAGGCCTACACCTCGAAGGCGGTGCGCAACGTGCTCGCCGGGCTCTCCGAGGCCGACACCTTCAACGACGCCGATCTCGCGCGCCTCACCATGCCCACGGCGCTGATCTGGGCCGAGCGCGACGGGCTGTTCACCGCCGGGACGGCGCGCGCCATGGCGGCGGCGATCCCCCGCTCCAGCCTGGAGATCCTCCCGGATTGTGGCCACGCCGTCCACCTGGAGTGCCCGGGGGCCCTCGCCGCCGCGATCGAGCGGTTCCGGCTAGAATCCTCCCGGACCCTGCCGCTCACGACTGGAGGCCGGCCATGGCGAGCCCCGAGTACTTGATCTGCCTGGAGTGCGAGACCCCCTGCTACACCTTCGAATGGGAGGACGGCAAGCTGAGCGAGGTCCTCTGCCAGGCCTGCGGCAACGACGACCCCGACCAGTTCGCCCTTCCCGAGGACATCGAGGAGATGTCCGGAGCCTGAAACCTCACTGATCTCGACTAAGATCTTCCGTCTTTCTCCGAGCCCCTGCCCCAGCCGGCGGGGGCTTTTTGCTGGCCGGGAGAGACACCTACTGTCCGCGCGCTAAGATCTTTCGCCCAGGGCATTGACAAGATCTTAGCGCCTGCATATCATTATCTCGATGGCGGGGATGGAAAGACGCCGGCCCGCCATGCCAGAACCCAACCGATCGCGGAGAAACCAAGGAGGAATGACCATGTTGAACAACGTGACCCGCTGGAATCCGACCGTGGCCTATCTGAACCGCGAGCCGTTCTCGCGCCTGTTCGAGAGCTTCTTCAACGAGGCGCAGGGGGAGGAGGTCTCCAACCGGAATTGGGTGCCGCCGGTGGACATCCAGGAGACCGCGGAGGGCTACCGCCTCCAGGCCGAGCTGCCGGGCCTGACCAGGGACGACATCAACATCACCTTGGAGAACAACGTCCTGCGCCTGACGGGCGAGCGGAAGTTCGAGCGCGACGCCAAGAAGGAGAACTTCCAGCGCATCGAGCGGACCTACGGCGCCTTCAGCCGCGCCTTCGCCCTGCCGCAGCAGGTCAACAACGAGGGGGTGCAGGCCGCCTTCGAGAACGGCGTGCTGACGATCACCGTCCCCAAGGCCGAGCAGGCCAAGCCGCGCAAGATCGAGATCAGCTAAGGATTACTGGATCGTGGCTGGAGGGGCGCCCCGGTGTGGGCGCCCTTTTCGTTTTCGCGCGGGGAGGGCTCCGGAGAGATGCCGGGCAGCTCGACCGCCACCGTCGTCCCCAGCCCCTTGGTGCTGCGCACGGTGAGCCGGCCGCCGTGGGCGCCGGCGATCCGCTCGGCGATGGCGAGCCCCAGCCCGGTCCCCCCCTTGCGGGTGGAATAGAAGAGGTCGAAGATCTTCTCCTGCTCCTCCGCCGTCATGCCGACGCCGTTGTCGGCCAGCTCCAGGAGGACGGACGGCCCCTGGCGGCTGGCGGCGAGGCGGAGCCAGGGGCGCCGCCCCGCCTCCTCGGCGGCGTTGAAGGCGTTCTGGGCCAGGTTGAGCAGGAGCTGGTTCATCTGCGCGGGATCGATCCGGACGCGCGCGCCGCCGCTCTTGTCCTCGATCTCGACCTGCACCCGCCGCTTCTGGATCTCCCCCGCCAGCACCTCCCGCACCCTCTCGAGCGGCCGCACGGCCGGCACCTCCTCCATCTCCAGCGGGCGGGGCTTGGCGTAGGCGAGGAAGTCCGAGACCAGACGTTCGAGCCGGCTGAGCTCGGAGCGGGTGATCGACAGCAGCCGCTTGCCGGTGGGGGCCGAGCCGTGCTCGTCGATCTCCTCCTCCAGCATCTGCATGTTGAGGTTGAGCGAGTTGAGAGGGTTGCGGATCTCGTGCGCCAGCCCCGAGGCGAGGGTGCCGAGGTAGGCCAGCCGCTCGGCCTGGGCCGCCTGGACCTCCAGCCGCTGCGAGCGCCGCAGGATCATCCAGACGGCGGCGTAGGCCGACACCAGCAGGAGCATCGAGACGACGCCGATCAGGGCGGTCTGGCGGATCAGGTCGGCCCGCAGCACCTCGATGCGGCGGCTGAGCTCCACGGCGCTGATGCCGATCTCGAGCTGGCCGTAGGTGCCGATCGGCACCTGGATGTCCGGCACCTCGAAGGAGGACTCGGTCTCGCGGGTCTTCTTCTCCACCCGCGGCTCCGGCGCCAGGTGCTGCTGGAGCTCGGGGGAGCTGAGGATCGGCGGCGCGATCGGGGGCGCGGCGCCCTCCCCTCTCACCTGCATCCGCGCCTGGCTGCGCCCCTCGTAGACGAGCACGCCGTTCTTGTCGCGGATATCGACCCGCCGCACCAGCTCCCGCTGGCTCAGGACCTGGTCGATGTAGGTCTGGGTCTCCCGCTCGACCGCCACCGCCGTATAGAGGTCCTTCTCGCGCTCGGCCCGGCGGGCGATCTGCTGGGCGAGCTTCTCGGCCTCCGACCGCGTCTCCAGCAGCACGCGCTCGATCTCCCGCTGGGAGAGCGAGCGGAAGATCAGCCAGCCGAACAGCGTGAGGTCGCAGAGCACGAAGAGCCCGAAGACCAGCGAGGCGATCAGGAGCTTGCGGGAGGGGGACGAGGGGACCACGCGTTTCATGCCGGATCAAGGATAGCACCCGGGGCAAAATCGCCTCGTCCGGCCCCGCCCGGGCATCAATGCCCGGGCTACGTTTCAAACGAAAAGCCGGCTAAAGCCGGCTCCGAATTCGAGATCTCTTTCCTGGAGCCGGGTTCACCCGGCTTTTCGGTTCCAGCGTAGCCCGGGCATTGATGCCCGGGCGGGCTTCTTTTTCCCCGCGCCGTCGGATACGATGGCCGCGCTTCCATGCGTGGAACAACCCTCTTCCGTGCCCTGGCCCTCGCCGCCGCCCTGCTCGCCGCGGGCTGCCGGCAGGCCCCGGAGCGTGCGGCCGGGCCGGAGAAGGCCTCCGGGCCCCGGCGCGGCGGCACCGTGGTGACCGGCTGGACGGCCGAGCCCGGCGGGGTCAACAGCCTGATCCTGCCGTCGACCCAGGTCAACAACGAGATGCTGTTCCGCGTCTTCCTCCACCTGTGCGAGGAGCAGGCCGACTTCCAGCAGCACCCCGCCACCCTCAAGCCCCAGCTCGCGGAGTCCTGGGACTGGTCTCCCGACCACAAGACGCTCACCTTCCATCTGCGGAAGGACGTGGTGTGGAGCGACGGCGTGCCGGTGACCGCCGACGACGTGCGCTGGACCTTCGAGGCCCAGAAGAATCCGGACGTGGCCTGGGAGCTCGCCGACGCGAAGCACTGGATCGACAAGGTCGAGGTGGTGGATCCGCACACCGTGCGCTTCCTCTTCTCGCGCGTCTACGCCAAGCAGCTCCTCGACGCCAACGAGGGGCCCGTCTTCCCCAAGCACGCCTGGGAGACGCTGCCGTTCAAGGAGTGGCGGAAGAACGGCGACTGGTTCCGCCAGCACCTGGTGGTGGACGGCCCGTTCACCATCGCCTCCTGGCAGCCGCAGCAGCAGATCGTGCTGCAGCGCAACGAGCGGTATTACGAAAAGGAATTCCCCTATCTGGATCGGGTGGTGATGCGCCAGATCCCGGATCAGGCGAGCGGCTTCACCCAGCTCCTTAGCGGCGACCTCGACTACCTGCCGCAGATCGCCCCCGCGGACGCGCCGCGCGTCAAGGCCTCCCCCCGGCTGGAGCTGATCGCCTATTGGTTCAACATCTATGTCGCCGTGGTCTGGAACAACGAGAATCCGCTCTTCCGGGACCCGGAGGTGCGGCGGGCCCTGACCCTCGCCATCGACCGCAAGACGATCGTCGACACCCTCCTGGGCTCCTACGGCAAGGTCGCCGACTCCCCCATCCTGACCTCCGTCTGGGCTCACGATCCGGCCGTCCACCCGTGGCCCTACGACGCACAAGAGGCGGCGCGCATCCTCGCGGCCAGGGGGTGGAAGGACACGGACGGCGACGGCGTGCTCGACAAGGGCGGCAAGCCGTTCGCCTTCGAGCTGCTCACCAACACCGGCAACCAGCTCCGGGCGGACGCCACGGTGATGATCCAGAACCAGCTCCAGAAGGTGGGCATCCGCGCCACGCCCCGCCAGCTCGAGTTCAACACCCTGGCCGCGCAGACGATGGCCGGGAAGTTCGACGCCACGATGATGGGCTACACCATCGACACCAGCCTCGACCTGCGGAGCAACTACCATAGCGAGGCGATCCAGGAGGGGAGCAACTATCCGCGCTATCGCAACCCCGCGGTGGACCGCCTGATCGACACCGCGGCGTCCCAGCCGGATCTGAAGGCCGAGCTCCCCTACCTGTACCAGGTTCAGGAGATCGTCCACCGCGAGCAGCCGATCACCTTCCTCTGGGAGTCGCAGCGCCTGACCGCCGTCAACAAGCGGGTGCGGAACGTCCACCCCACGGCGACGTTCTCGTTCTTCAATCTGAAGGAGTGGTGGATCGAGCCGTAAGGCTGACCGGAGGATTCCTTGCCCGGCTTCCTCCTGCGGCGCCTCGCCGCCTCGCTCCTCCTTCTGCTGCTGGTCCTCACTCTCGCCTTCTTCTTCCTCCACCTGCTCCCCGGCGATCCGGTCCACCTGTTCGAGGGGCAGCGGCTCCCGCTCGCCCAGCAGCGGAACATGGAGCGGATCTACGGCCTCGACCGGCCGCTGCCCGAGCAGTACCTGGCCTGGATCTCCTCGGTCGCGCGGTGGGACTGGGGCACCTCGCTCTCCCAGCAGCGACCGGTTTCCACGGTGCTCCGCGAAGCCCTGCCCGCGACGGCGGATCTCGCGCTGGCCGCCCTCGCGGTCGAATACGCCCTGGCCCTGCTGCTCGGCATCGCCTCCGCCCGGCGGCGGGGGTCGGCCCTGGACCATGCCGTCCGCGTCGTCACCCTCCTCCTCTACTCGCAGCCGGTCTTCTGGCTGGGCTTGATGGCGATCCTCCTCTTCTCCTACGTCTGGCCGGTGCTGCCGGCGGGGCACATGCGCTCGGTGGACGCCGATCTCATGAGCCCCGTTGGCCGGCTGCTCGACCTCGCGCGCCACCTGCTTCTC
>Ga0308176_10002639_pt1 | contig 11357 bp, 11 predicted proteins | sample PhyCR2_3_FD_203890 | JGI IMG/M metagenome (GOLD analysis project Ga0308176, IMG submission 203890) | Soil microbial communities from UC Gill Tract Community Farm, Albany, California, United States - DLSLS.C.R2 | ecosystem: Environmental > Terrestrial > Soil > Agricultural land | place: USA... | reverse complement strand
CTCCGGCGGAGCGGGGCCGGGCTGGTGGGCGGCGATGTGCTCCTCGTGGTCGACCGCCAGGGGCTCCTCCTCGGGTGGTGCCCCGTCGTGCGCCGGCAGGTCGCGCAGGCCGTGCAGCCGACGCGCCTCGCGCACCCCCTGGGAGATGCTGTGCCACAGGTGGTCCTCGCCGAGCTCGGCGGCCAGGCCGGAGCGGCGCAGCGCCTTGCGGACCGGCCACATGACCCGGACCAGGTAGAGGTCGACGCCCCGCTTGCGCAGCGTCGCCAGCAGGTCCGCCAGGACATCGGCGCTGGTCGTGTCCATCTGGTTGGTCGCCTCCAGGTCGAGCACCAGGGCGCGGGTGCCCGGTGCGGACTCGACCAGGGCGAGGATGCTGTCGTGGACGGGCGCCGCGGTGACCCAGAAGATCGGCACGTCGATGCGGAGCACCAGCACCCCCGGCATCGTCGAGCGCTCCGCGTGGTTGCGGATGCTTCCCCAGGCCGCCTTCTCGTGAGGCACCTTCCCCATCACCTCGACGTCGACCCGGGTGGAGCGGAAGACCAGGCCCAGCACCGATCCGGCCACGGCCAGCAGCAGACCGTTGAGCGGACCGAAGGCCAGCACGCCGACCGCAGCCACCACCGCGGCGACGATGTCGTTGCGGCGCACCCGGGCGTAGCGGGCCAGGGCCTGGAAGTCCATCAGCTTCCACACCGCGTTGACCACGATCGCGCTGAGCACGGCGCGCGGGAGCACCGCCAGGGCGGGCGCGATCACCAGGCCGACGACCAGGGCGAGCGCGGCCGCGGCGAGACCGGCCACCTGGGTGCGCCCGCGGGCGTCACTGACCGCCGCGGTCTTGGACAGGCTGCCGGCCACCCCGAGCCCACCGAACACGCCGCACGCGACGTTGGCGACACCGGAGGCCAGCAGCTCCTGGTCGGCGTCGATCCGGTAGTTGTTCCGGTCGGCGAACAGGCGCGCCGCGCTCAGACCCTCGGCAAGGCCCACCAGCGCGAGCGCGGCGCCGGCGCTGAGCAGACCGGTCAGGTCCCCGGGGTCGACCGTGGGAACGCCCGGTGTCGGCAGCCCGCGCGGCACCCGGCCGACCACCTCGACGCCGCGCGCCTGCAGGTCCAGCGCCGCCGACGTGGCCAGGCCGCCGACCAGCACCAGGAGTCCCCACGGGAACCTCGACGCCAGGCGGGCACCGCCGAAGAGGACGACGAGCGACACGGCGGACACGACCATCGTGGCCGGATCCGCTTCGCCGCGGCCGAGGCTCGACCCCAGCGCGCCGACCCGCTCGACCACCTTGCCCTGGGGTGTCGGCACCCCGAGGAGGTGCGGCAGCTCGTTGAGGATCACCAGCATGGTCAGGCCGAGGACGAAGCCGGTGACGATCGGCTTGGACAGGAACTCGGCCATCCACCCGATCCGGGCGAAGCCGGCCGCGACCAGCACCAGCCCCGAGGCCAGAGCCAGGGCGGCCGTGTACGACGCCGCCTGAGCCGTGCCCGCGACCCCGAAGCTGGCCAGGAAGGACCCGGACAGGACCGACACGGTCGACACCGGTCCGACGACGAGCTGGCGGGACGAGCCGAACACCGCGTAGGCCAGGAGCGCCACGGGCACCGCGTAGAGACCCATCTGGACGGGGGCACCCGCGATCGACGCGTAGCCGAGCGCCTGCGGAACGGCGAGCGCCGCCACCACGGCCCCGGCGACGAGGTCGCCGCGCAGCCAGGCAGGCTGGTAGCGCGGCAACCAGCCGACCATGGGAACGCGGCGCCACTGTTGCTCCGAGACTGCCCTCGTGCCGTCGCTCATCTCGGGCCACCTTGATCCACAGCCGGGTCGTCAGGCTAACGCCGGGCTACCGCCTCGCGGCTCCTCCGCCGTGGAGGGCACGCGCTGCCGTGCGGCAGGGCTCGCCACGCCGTCGCCGGTGCGCCGGCCCCTACCTCCAGCGCCGTCACGCGTCGTCCTGGTGCGGGGCGGGACGGCTGGTCAGCAGACGCAGCGCGGTGCCCAGGTAGGCCGTGTCGAAGACCATCTGCAGGATGCACATGATCCGGCCGGCCGACTCGTTCGGGTGCACGTCGCCCAGTCCCACGGTCGAGACGACGGTCGTCGAGAGGTAGAGCGCGGACACGCGGCCGGTCACCCCCACGAACTGGTCCGGAGCGAACTCCGCGGTGACGGCGTACAGCAGGGCGAACCCCAGCACGATCACGTAGAGCGCGCCGATGAGGTACTCGATCCTCAGGTAGCTGGGGCTCAGCACCCGCCGGCTGTGCCGGGCGTGCATCCGCACCAGCACCACGAGACCGAGCAGGGCGAGGACCGTGACGGCCCCCCGGACCAGGAACCCGGCACCCCGCTGCAGGTCGAACGGGACCAGGAAGTAGCCCGTCGTGAGCAACGCGAGAAGCACGGTGCTCTCGGCGAGCATCCGGGCCACGGGGTGCCCCGTGTCGGCCGGCGCCCTTCTCCCGGCTTTCATACCGCCACCCTGACACCAACGAGCCGTCGACAGGGACGCCCGATCGGGTCAACCCCGGCGGATGCCGGGGTGGTCCGCGTCGGGACCTTGGCCCCTGTCCCGCGACGGGAGGGTCATACGCCGAGGGCCGACTCGCGCAGCCGCGCGACGTCGGCGTCGTCACCGAGCAGCTCGACGTCGCAGCGGTCCTTGCGGCCGAATACGAACAGCACCACCTCGCTGGGCACCCCGCGGACCGTGACCGACGAGCCGCCGTCCTTGAGCACGGCGCGCGACCCGGTGACGGCGTTCTCGATCGTGACGCCCACCGGCGCGTTCCGGGTCAGCGCCTTGCCGGCGGTGCGCACCATCGACCAGAGCAGCTTCTCCGTCGCCGGGTCGAGCGTGCGCGCCGTCCAGTCCGGCTGCGCCCGGCGGATGTCCTCGTGGTGGACGAAGTACTCCAGCGTGTTCAGCGTCGCGTCCAGCTTCGGGACGGCGTACGGCGACCACACCGGTGGGCCGTGCCGGAGCTTCTCGACCAGCTCGATGAACGGCCGCCGGCCGACCCGGCGCATCTCGAGGTCGAGGACCTTGGCCAGTTGCTTCACCACGATGCCGGCGGCGGCCGGGCTGCCCTCGCGGACCAGCAGGTGCACGACCAGGTCCTTCACGTCCCAGTCGCCGCAGAGCGTCGGCTGGTCCTGCCCCACCTGGAGCGCGGTGTCGCACAGTGCGGCCCGCTCGGTCTGCGCGAGTCTCGTCATGCTGCCGATCGTAGGGTGGCCCCGTGACGAACCGAGAGGGCACGCTGCGCGACGGCTTCCGCGTCCTCGGTGTCGCGATCCGGCGCGAGCCGTGGATCTTCACCCTCTCCACCCTGGGCAGCGTGCTGTTCGGCGCGCTCACCGTCGCCGACGCGTGGGTGCTCGGCTGGTCCACCGACAACGTCGTGCTGCCGGCCTTCAAGGACGGCGACGTCCGACCGGGTGGCCTGCTGACCATCGTCGCGCTGTTCGTCGCGGTCGCCATCCTGCGCGCCGTGGGCATCGTGGCCCGGCGGCTCGGGGCCGGCGTCATGCAGTACCGCATGCAGGCGCACTACCGGCGCGCGGTGACCCGCCAGTACCTCCGGCTGCCGATGGCGTGGCACCAGCAGCACCCGACCGGTCAGCTGCTCTCCAACGCCAACTCCGACGTGGAGGCCGCCTGGGCGCCGATCGCGCCGCTGCCGATGGCCGTGGGCACCGTCGCGATGATGGTGATCGCGGTGGCGCAGATGCTCTTCGCCGACGTCGTGCTCGCGGTCGTCGGGCTGCTGGTGTTCCCGTTGGTCATCGTCACGAACGTCGTCTTCCAGCGCCTCCAGTCGCCGCTGATGACGCGCGCCCAGGCGCTGCGGGCCGAGCTCAGCGAGGTGGCCCACGAGTCCTTCGACGGCGCGCTGGTCGTGAAGAGCCTGGGCCGCGAGGCCGAGGAGACCGAGCGGTTCGCCCACAAGGCGCAGCAGCTGCGCGAGGTGAACATCCGGGCCGGCCGGATCCGCGCCGTCTTCGACCCGACGCTGGAGGCGCTGCCCAGCCTCGGCGTGCTGCTCGTCCTCGCGGCCGGCGTGGTCCGCGTCGAGTCCGGCCTCACCGACCCGGGCAACGTCGTCACCATCGCCTACCTGCTGACGATCGTGTCCTTCCCGATCCGCTCGATCGGCTGGCTGGTGGGTGAGTTCCCGCGCAGCGTCGTCGGCTTCGGCCGCGTGCAGGCGGTGCTGGACGCGACCGGCGAGATGGCGTACGGCGACCGGCGGCTCGAGCCCGCGTGGAACGGTGCCCGGCTCGACGTGCGCGACCTCGGCTACCGCTACGACGGGGGGCCGGAGCTGCTGTCCGACCTCAGCTTCACCGTCGAGCCCGGCCGGACCGTCGCGGTCGTGGGCGCGACGGCCAGCGGGAAGAGCACGCTCACGTCGCTGCTGCTGCGGCTCGTCGACCCGCTCGCGGGCGCGGTGCTCGTCGACGGCCGCGACCTGCGCGACCTGGCGCCGGGGACACTGGCCCAGCAGGCCGCGATGGTGCCGCAACAGGCGTTCCTCTTCGACGACGACGTGCGCGGCAACGTGCGGCTGGACGCCGAGGTCGGCGACGACGAGGTGTGGGCGGCGCTGCGGACCGCGCAGGCCGACGGGTTCGTCGCCGCCCTGCCGCACGGCCTGGACACCCGGCTGGGGGAGCGCGGCACGACCCTGTCCGGCGGTCAGCGGCAGCGGCTGTCGCTCGCCCGCGCGCTGGTGCGGCGCCCGCGGCTGCTGGTCATGGACGACGCGACCTCCGCCGTCGACCCCGAGGTCGAGGCGCGGATCCTCGCCGCGCTGCGCACCGGCGCCGACGACGCGACCGTGGTCGTGGTCGCCTACCGCAAGGCGACGATCGCGCTCGCGGACCAGGTCGTGTACCTCAAGGACGGGCACGTCGAGGACCAGGGCACGCACACCGAGCTGCTGGCCCGCAACAGCGACTACGCCGACCTGGTCAACGCCTACGAGCGGGAGCAGCCCGAGGCCGAGGTGAGCACGTGAGCACCACCACGACCACGTCCACCACCGGCACCGGCATGGACAGCGGCGAGTCGATCCCGGCGATGCAGACCATCCGGCGCGGCATCGAGCTGTCGCCGGAGCTGACCGACGGGCTGCGCGGGACCCTCGCCTTCGCGGTGATCGCGACCATCGGCCGGATCGTCGTACCCGTCGCGGTGCAGCAGACCCTCGACAAGGGCGTGAACGCGCCCGGCGGCCCGGACCTCCGCTTCGTCGGGGTGGTGGCCGCGATCGCCGCCGTCGCGGTGGTGGTCACCGGCCTCGCGTCGTACAAGATGACCTACCGGCTGTTCACCAGCGCCGAGCGCGGCCTGGCCACGCTGCGCACCAAAGCGTTCCGGCACGTGCACGACCTGCCGCTGCTGACGCAGAACACCGAGCGCCGCGGCGCCCTCGTCTCGCGGGTCACCAGCGACGTCGACCAGGTCTCGCAGTTCCTGGTCTTCGGCGGGATCATCTCGATCGTCAGCGTCGGGCAGGTGCTGGTCGCGACCGTGGTGATGGCGATCTACAGCTGGCAGCTGACGATCGTGGTCTGGGTCTGCTTCCTGCCGCTGTTCCTGTCCCTGCGGTACTTCCAGCGACGGCTGTCCGCGGCGTACGGCATCGTCCGCCAGCAGGTCGGCGTCATGCTCAGCAAGGTCTCCGAGCCCGTGGTGGGTGCCGCGACCGTCCGGTCCTACGCGATCGAGCGCCGCACCCAGGAGCGCATCGACGACGCCATCGAGCGCTACAAGCAGGCCAGCACCAAGGCGCAGGGCCTCACCGCCTTCTCCTTCTCCCTCGGCGGTGTCTCCGCCGGCCTCGCGAACGCCGGCGTCCTGGTCGTCGGCGTGCTGCTCGGCGTCGACGGGCAGATCACCGCCGGCAAGGTGCTGGCGTTCGCGTTCCTGGTCTCGCTGTTCGTGGGCCCGGTGCAGATCGGCACGCAGGTCCTCACCGACGCGCAGAACGCGATCGCCGGCTGGCGGCGGGTCATCGGCATCCTGGACACCCCCGCCGACGTGGTCGATCCGCGGGAGGCCGGCACGCCGCTGCCGCGCGAGGCGGTGACGATCTCCTTCGAGGACGTCGGGTTCGCCTACCCCGGCGGCGCCCCGGTGCTGCACGACATCGACCTCGAGATCGCCCCGAACACCCGGGTGGCTGTGGTGGGGGAGACCGGCTCCGGCAAGACCACGCTGGCCAAGCTGCTCACCCGGCTGATGGACCCGACCAGCGGCGTCGTCCGGCTCGACGGCATCGACCTGCGCGACGTGCCGTTCTCCTCGCTGCGCGAGCGGGTGGTGCTGGTGCCGCAGGAGGGCTTCCTGTTCGACGCGACGCTGCGCGCGAACGCGTTGTACGGCAAGCTCGACGCGACCGACGCCGAGATCCACGAGGCCGTCGAGCAGCTCGGCCTGACCGACTGGCTGGACACCCTGCCGTGGGGCCTCGACACCCGCGTCGGCCAGCGCGGCGAGTCGTTGTCGGCGGGGGAGCGGCAGCTGGTCGCGCTCGTCCGCGCGCACCTCGCCGACCCGGACCTGCTGGTGCTCGACGAGGCGACCAGCGCGGTGGACCCGGCCCTCGAGATGCGGATCTCCCGGGCGCTCGAGCGCCTCCAGCGCGGACGTACGTCGGTCACCATCGCGCACCGGATGTCGACCGCCGAGAACGCCGACGAGGTCGTCGTCGTCGACAAGGGCCGCATCGTGCAGCGCGGCCCGCACGGCCGCCTGGTCGGCGAGGGCGGCGTCTACGGCCGCCTCCACGCGAGCTGGGTCGCCCAGCAGTCCGTCCGCTGACCCGGGTCAAAATCCCGTCGACCCGGGAGAAAGTTCCCGTCGAGCCGGGGGAGAGTTCCCGTCGAGCCGGGGGAGAGTTCCCGTCGAGCCGGGGGAGAGTTCCCGGCCAGCCCGGCCGGCGACCGGGCCGCTGGCCCCGGCCGGGATACTGGACGCATGACATCCCTCGCGCCGGACATCGCGGACCGCCTCAAGCGGGACGCCCAGGGCCTCGTCGCGGCGGTCGTGCAGCAGCACGACTCCGGGGAGGTCCTGATGGTCGGCTGGATGGACGACGAGGCGCTGCACCGCACCCTCACCTCCGGGCGTACGACGTTCTGGAGCCGGTCGCGCCAGGAGTACTGGGTCAAGGGCGAGACCTCCGGGCACCGCCAGCACGTGAAGGAGGTCCGCCTCGACTGCGACGGGGACACCCTGCTGGTCAAGGTCGACCAGGAGGGTGCGGCCTGCCACACCGGCGACCGCACCTGCTTCGACGCCACCGTCCTGCCGCTCGCCGATGGCTGAGCGTCCCCGCAGCCGGACCTTCGGGCCGACCGTGCTGGCCGGGCTGGCCGGCGCGGCCCTGGCGTCCGTCGCGGCCGCCCGGGACTGGGCGCACGCCTCGGGCCGGGCGAGCGGTGTGGCGGTGACCGCCGCGGCCAAGGGCTCGGAGTCCGCGCCGCTGGCCCTCGCCCTCGGCCTCGTCGCGCTCGCCGCCTGGGGAGTCGTGCTCGTGGTCCGCACCCGCACCCGGCGCGTGGTCGCGGTCGTCGGCGGTCTCGCCTCCGCGGGGGTGCTCGCGGCCACCGTGGTCGCCTTCGGCCGCGCCCAGGACGACGCCGAGCGGGCGCTCGCCGCCCGCGGCGCCACCGGCGACGTCACCCGGGCGGCGCTGACCGGCTGGTACTGGGCCGCCCTCGTCGGCGGTGTCCTGGCCCTGCTCGCCTTCGTGGCCGCGCTGCGCCTCGCTCCCGGCTGGCCCGCCATGGGCACCCGGTACGACGCGCCCGCCACCCGTGCCGCCCAGGAGCAGGCCGCCCCGGCCACCGAGCAGGACATGTGGCGAGCCCTCGACGACGGGCGTGACCCGACCGCGTGAGCCGCGACGTGCGCCCTAGGATGAGGGCACCCGAATCGCGTCACGAACTGAGGAGCACCCCGCGATGGCTCACCACGGCAACACCCCGGCTGCGTGGACCGGAGTTCTCGTCATCCTGGTCGGCTTCGTCGTCGGTGGCATCGGTCTGATCATCGGGAGCTGGCCGGTGTTCTGGGTCGGTGTCGTGCTCGGCGTGCTGGGCCCGGTCATCGGGAAGATCATGCAGAAGATGGGGCTGGGCGCCGAGCCGGTGTCCGAGCGGCACTGAGCCCCTCATGACCACCACGGTCCCCGCCACGCAGCAGGCCCGCAGCCGTTGGCAGCGGGTGCAGGGACCGACCCTGCTGGCCGGGGGCGTGCTGGGTGCCAGCCTGCTGCTGCACCTGCGCGACCCGCACCAGGGCGGCAGCTACGCGTACTGCCCGTGGCTGCTGCTGACCGGCACCTACTGCCCGGGCTGCGGCGGCCTGCGGGCCGTCAACGACCTCACGAACGGTGACCTCGCCGGCGCCGCGTCGAGCAACCTGCTCCTCGTCGGGTCGCTGCCGGTGCTGCTGCTGTGGTGGGCGAGCACCGTGCGCGACCGCTGGCAGGGCCGGGTGCGGCAGGTCGCGGCCCGGCGGCACGCGACCCTGGCCGTCGCGTTCCTGGTGCTGGCGCTGGTCTTCGCGGTCGTGCGCAACCTGCCGTTCGGGGCGTGGCTGGCGCCCTGACGGCGTACCCACACCCATGCAGAAGGGGCGCGACCGGTGAACCGGTCGCGCCCCTTCCGTGCGAAGGACCCTGGTTACGGGGAGGTGCTGCCCGACGGGGTGGAGATCACCCCGGCCAGGACGAGCACGAGGCCGAGCACGCCGAGCACGATCGCGATGATGCCCAGCACGAAGCCCGCCTGGGCCATCCCCGCACCGGTCTCCGCGCCGCCGCTGGCGGCGATCTCCTTCTTGGCCATGTTGCCGAGGATCAGCGCGGGGATGCCGGCGACGAAGCCGCAGCAGACCAGGCCGAGGATGCCCAGCACGAGCGACCAGATCGCCTTCTGGTTGGTCTTGGGCTGGGCGTAGCCGTACCCGCCGGACGCGTCCGGCGGCGGCGGAGGACCTGCGTAGCTCATGGAATGAGTCTCCCCACGTGGAAGTTCGATGCCCGGCCGGTCGGCCGGATGCGGCCAGACGCTATCGGTTCCCCGCGGCGGCGTGCGGCAGGCGCGGCGTCACACACCGGTCCGGCTCCCGCCGTCGAAGTTCGCGGTGCCGGACACGATGCTCACCACGATCACCGCGATGAAGACCAGGCTGAGCACCAGCGCAACGGCGCCGGTGATGATGCCGGCCAGCGCCATCCCGTCGCCCTCCTGCTGGCCACCGGCCGCCCGGATCTCCCCGCGGGCCTTGACGCCGAGCACGATCGGCACGACCCCGAGGATGCCGAGGCCGCAGCACAGCGTGAGCACGATCGACCCGATCCCGGTCCACAGCGCCGCCGTGGCCTTTCCGTTCGTGCGCGGCGGGGCACCGTAGCCGTAGAGGCCCGCCTGGCCGTAGCCGGGCGGCGGCCCGTAGCCGTAGCCCGGCTGCTGGCCGTAGGGCTGCTGCGGGTAGGACGGCTGACCGTACGGCGGCTGCTGCGGGGCAGGCGTCGGCTGGGTGTACGGCGAGGACGGCGGCTGCTCGCTCGACGGGGAGGCCCAGGGGTCCCGACCGGCGCCACCGGCGGCGGGGTCGTTCGGGTCCGGGGTGCCGGGCGGCTGGCTCATCGGGGCGGGTCCTCCGGGTGACGGGGTGGTGACGGGGTGGTGGTGGGTCGGTCGCGGCGGTTGCGTCCCGAACGCGGTGCGGGGCGCACCGACGCCTCGTGAGAGTCTATTGACCCGGCCTCCCGTGCGCGGCACCGCGGCGACATCGTCCGCGGCCGCCCCGTAGCCATCGGGGACAGTGGGCGGACCGGAAGCACGGCACCGGCAGGACGAAGTCAGGGGAGAGGTGTGGCATGAGCGTTCTCAACGAGATCATCGAGGGCGTCCGCACCGACCTCGCCGAGCGGCAGGCCGCCGTACCCCTCGACGACCTCAAGGCCGCCGCGCGCAAGGCCCCCGAGGCGCGCGACCCGATGCCGGCCTACCGCGCGCCGGGGGTCAGCGTGATCGCCGAGGTGAAGCGCTCCAGCCCCAGCAAGGGCCCGCTGGCCACGATCACCGACCCGGCCGCGCTGGCCGCGAACTACCAGGCCGGTGGGGCGGCCACGATCAGCGTGCTGACCGAGCAGCGGCGCTTCGGCGGCAGCCTCGCCGACCTCGAGGCGGTGCGGGCCGCGGTCGACATCCCGGTGCTGCGCAAGGACTTCATCGTCACCTCCTACCAGCTGTGGGAGGCCCGGGCCGCGGGCGCGGACCTGGCCCTGCTGATCGTGGCGGCGCTCACCCAGAACGAGCTCGAGGCGCTCCACGACCGGGCCGTGTCGATCGGGCTGACCCCGCTCGTCGAGGTGCACGACGAGGAGGAGGTCGACCGGGCGCTCGCGGCCGGCGCGCAGCTCGTCGGCGTCAACGCTCGCAACCTGAAGACGCTCGAGGTCGACCGGGACACCTTCGCGCGGCTCGCCCCGCGTATCCCCGACGACGTGGTCCGGGTCGCGGAGTCCGGGGTCCGCGACGCCCGGGACGTGTTCGACTACGCCAAGCAGGGCGCGCACGTCGTGCTCGTGGGGGAGACACTGGTGCGGGGGGACGACCCGCGCGCGGCCGTCGCCGACCTGGTGGCCGCGGGCGCGCACCCCGCGCTGAAGCAGCGCGACTGACCAGCAACCCAGCGAGGAGCCGCACCCGATGTCCGCGACACCCGTGTCCGACCCGACCGCCGACGGCCGCTTCGGCCGCTTCGGCGGACGGATGATGCCTGAGGCGCTGATGGCCGCGCTCGACGAGCTCACCGTCGCCTGGCAGGACGCGCGGCGCGACCCGGCCTTCAACGCGGAGTTCGACCGGATGCTGCGGGAGTACGCCGGCGTCCCCAGCCTGCTGTACGACGCCACGAAGCTGTCCGAGCACGCCGGCGCCCGGATCCTGCTCAAGCGGGAGGACCTCAACCACACGGGTGCGCACAAGATCCGCAACGTGCTGGGGCAGGCACTGCTCACCCAGCGGATGGGCAAGCACCGCGTGATCGCCGAGACCGGCGCCGGCCAGCACGGCGTCGCGACGGCCACCGCGGCGGCGTACCTCGGCCTCGACTGCGTGGTCTACATGGGCGAGGTGGACACCGAGCGGCAGGCCCTCAACGTCGCCCGCATGCACCTGCTCGGCGCCGAGGTGGTCGCCGTGAAGTCCGGCTCGCGCACGCTCAAGGACGCGATCAACGAGGCGATCCGCGACTGGGTCGCGACGGTCGACCACACGGCCTACATCTTCGGCACGGCCGCGGGCCCGCA
>Ga0308176_10002637_pt1 | contig 11359 bp, 5 predicted proteins | sample PhyCR2_3_FD_203890 | JGI IMG/M metagenome (GOLD analysis project Ga0308176, IMG submission 203890) | Soil microbial communities from UC Gill Tract Community Farm, Albany, California, United States - DLSLS.C.R2 | ecosystem: Environmental > Terrestrial > Soil > Agricultural land | place: USA... | reverse complement strand
CAACAGTGAATCGGCTTGTATATCTTAGCGGCCTGAGCGTTTCTCCGCGAGCCGCCTTTGCTTGAAATGAAGAAGCATGGTGCGGTATTCGGTCCGATTAATCGCGGTCAAGCTTCATTCCTGCACCTCCAGAAGTGGTCGCAGTCGACTCCTGAGTTCCCCCTCACTCAGATCAGTGTGAATAGCCCAGTGCTTTCTCCAAGCCGGAACCGCGCCCATGCTCCTCAGCCCGCGAAGAGTCGCCACGTCTTTGATGCGTCGGATCAAACGATATCCGAAACATTCCCATGCCTTTGGCACAATCCGAAGCGCAGATTTACTTGATTCCGTACTTACTTAATGCAGATAAAACGTGTTGCTTCCGCGAACGTGAGCGCGAGCGCACGAGCGAGGCGGGATCGTTTGGCCGCGCGGACCACTCTGCGGCGGAATCCGGTGCTTACCTGCGACTCTTCAGCCATCTGGATCCGGTCGAGGACCCGGCTGAACCCGGCTTTCTCGAACTCTCTCCGAAGGCCCCAGGGAGTGAACTGATGGAAGTCGATTCCCAGTTTCATGATGTCCTTCCCGTGGATCATCTTCCGAAGCGAGTATCGCAACCAGTTCGGCATCCAGCCATAGAGTGGGATGAGCGAATACTCACCTGAGGTGAAACTGAACTTATTGGTGGATTCGAAGTAGAGTATCCCGCCCGGCTTTAACGTTCTGTACACCTTGTGTACACCCATCCGCCAGTCCTCCACGTGTTCGAACACGGAGGAAGCCATCACTACGTCGTAATAGTTTTCAGGCAGCGGGTAATCTTCGAGGTTGCCCAATTCGATGTCGGGTTCGACACCTTGTCCGCGCCCGATCTCCTTAGCCATTTCAATCAGTTGGGGGCTGATCTCTAAGCCTTTACATTGCAGGCCGCGGAGTTGGCAGAGAATGGGGAACCAACCGGAGCCGGTTCCTACTTCGAGGATCCTGGTCTCGGGCGTTAACTCCTTGAAACGGCGCACCGGCCGCAGAAGGCTTTCGAACTGAGGAATCTTCTGCTCGAGAGCGATGTTCCGGTGAGTACCGATGTACTTGTGAACATCAGCCGGCGCATCGTAGTGAATCTTCATCCGATCTTATTTTGCAACTTTCACATTCGAAAGTCTTCAAGAGTAAGGAAGGAGACTAGGGGATACGAGTAAGGGGAACTTTGACCTGCGAGGTCGGAGGGACCTTCTATTTTGGATCTAAACAGCCTTTTCCTATTTGAAAGGCGTTCCGGGTGCTGGGAAAATAGAGGCAGAGAATGCAACAAGTTATCCGCAAGGGCATAAAGGACATGATTGTGGAGGAGGTTCCCGATCCAATTGCCGGGGCGCATCATGTGCTGATCCGCCCCGTTTTCTCACTCATCAGTAGTGGCACGGAAACGGCGAGCATTCACCAGGAAGGTGTGCTGAAGGAAGTCGCTGACAATCCTTCGCACATCGGAAAAGTGTTGGCCGTCATGAAGGCGAACGGGCCGCTACCGACGATTCGGGAAGTCCGGGCGAAGTTCAGCGAATTCGCGGCGCTTGGATACTCGGGGGCCGGCATCCTCGTGGAAAAACATCCGACGGTCAAAGATCTCGAGGTTGGGGACCGTGTTGCGTATGGTGGGGAAGGTACGGGTCACGCCGAAACGATTGTGACGGGCCGCAATCTCGTGGCTCGCGTCCCGGATGACGTCGCGTTTGAACACGCGTGTTTTGCGACGCTCGGCAGCATTGCTTTGAACGGAGTTCGCATTTCCGGTGTCGGACTGGGCGATCGCGTTGCGGTGATTGGATTGGGTCTTGTGGGGCAGCTTGTTGCCCAGTTAGCGCGCTTACAAGGCGCGGTCGTGATCGCGACAGATTTGCGGCCGGAGCGCGTCGATCTGGCGAAGTCGCTCGGTGTACAGGAGCCGATTTACGGCGGCGGGTCATTACGGGAGCAGGTCATGGCGGTGACCGACGGCAAGGGCGCGGATTGTGTGATCATTGCCGCAGCCGCAAAGTCTTCAGTTCCTTGCAAGTTGGCGCTCGACATCTGCCGCGACCGCGGACGAATCGTGGTCATCGGCGCAGTGGAGATGGAGTTCCCGTGGAATGACATGTACCTGAAGGAAATCCAGCTCTTCATGGCGCGTGCGTATGGCCCGGGCAGCTATGATCCGTCGTACGAGAAACAGGGGCGTGATTATCCGTTTTCGTACGTTCGTTGGACTGAAAACCGGAACATGGAAGAGTTCCTGCGGCTCGTCGGGCGCGGCGACGTCAACCTCGAACCTCTCATCACGCACCGGTTTCCACTGAGCGACGGGCCGCAAGCGTACTCGACCATCATGGATCCGGCTTCCAACAGCCTCGCAGTGCTGTTGAAATATCAAACGCCCGACAACGGTACGCCGGTCGTTTTCGAGCCGAAGCGCACCGTTTACATCAGTGAACCGAAAGCGAAAGCACCCGCGGGGAAGATGGGCGTAGCGTTGATCGGGGCCGGCAATCTGGCGCGGTGGGAACATCTGCCGAATCTGCAAAGAGTGGCGGACGTACACCTGCGAGCAATCCACTCGAACAGCGGAGTTCGCGGTAAGAGCTACGGAACGCGTTTTAAAGCTGACTACTGCACGACGGATTACAAGCAAGTTCTGGACGATCCGGACGTTCATCTTGTGTTCATCGCCAGCCGGAATCAACAGCACGCGAGCCAGGCTCTCGAGGCACTCCGGGCAGGGAAGCACGTGTTTGTTGAGAAGCCGATGGCCCTGACTGAGGAAGAATGCGCCGAACTCACCCGGGCTGTCAACGAGACCGGTTGTCAGCTAACGGTGGGCTTCAATCGCCGGTTTGCGCCTTTCTACCTTGAGCTGAAGAAGAAGCTCGCGAATCGAAGTGCGCCCGCCGTTGTGCAATGCCGGATTAATTCGCCAGGCATTTCGGGGAGCTACTGGATGGCTGACCCTGCCATCGGCGGCGCCATCTTAGGCGAAGCTTGTCACTTCGTGGACCTGATGTATTGGCTGCTGGACGCAGAACCACTGACTGTGTCCGCCTATAGTCTGCCAACCGGTAAGCAGGATCCAATTGGCGAGAACAACATGGTGGCCTGCTTCCAATTTGCCGATGGTTCGATCGGCAACCTGACGTATTGTACGGTCGGCAGCAAGACCTCCGGCGGGGAGAGAGTTGAGGCTTACATGCAAGGCATGGGAGTCGAGACCGAGAATTTCAAACGGTACTCCGCAAACGGTACGACCCGCCACGCGAAGAAGTTTATGTTTGCCGATAAGGGGTACGACAAGCAGATCGCGGACCTAATTCGTGATCTCAGGGCAGGCAAGGCGCCGCAAGTGACGGTGCGCGACGGAGCGCGATCAACAATCGGATGTATCCGGATGCTCGAATCAGCCAAGGACCTGACGCCGAAGTCAATCGATTGGGAACGTGCCGGAAACTAGTTTAGAACCGATTTCAGAGATATCGCCGCCGCGCGTTGAGACAAAGGCGGGTGGGCGGCGCAAGCCGATCAAAGTGCTTTTGATCGGGCCGTCGCTCGACATTTTGGGAGGACAGGCGGTTCAGGCGACGAGGCTTATGTCGGTCCTGAGCCAACTTCCACAGTTGGCGATGACCTTCTTCCCGATCAACCCGCGTCCGCCGAAAGGATTCGGGTGGGTGAGGAAGGTGCCGTATCTGCGAACGCTGGTCACGTTCGCGCTGTATAACAGCCGTCTACTGCTCGAAGCGCGCAAGCACGACATTCTGCATATCTTTTCGGCTGGACTCTCGTCGTACACGCTCTGGACGATACCGGCTCTTCTGGTCGGGCGTCTCTACGGCAAAAAGCTGATATTGAATTACCGGGACGGACAAGCCGAAGAACATGTGACGACCTGGAGAACGGCGCGGCCGACGATTGCGTTAGCGGATCGTATTGTGACGCCGTCGTACTTCCTTGTGGACGTGTTCGGCAAGCACGGAATCAAGGCGCAATCCATCTTCAACATCATCGACGCCGACCGGTTTATCTATCGCGAGCGGCGGAGGCTGAAGCCGAGATTCATGACGAATCGGATCCTGGAACCGCTGTACAACGTGGACTGCATTCTGAAGGCGTTCGCGCTGATTCAGGAACGCTATCCAGAGGCGAGCCTGACGATTGCCCATGATGGCTGCTGTAGACCCGGCCTGGAGCAACTCGCGAAAGATCTGAAGCTGAAGAATACGAGGTTCGTCGGAAGGGTTCCGCACGACCAGGTTCCTGCGCTTTATGATTCGGCCGACATCTACTTGACGACTCCGAATATCGACTGCATGCCCGGCTCGCTACTCGAATGCTTCGCATCCGGTTTGCCCGTTGTTGCCACAAAAGCGGGTGGCATCCCGTACATCGCAACCGACCGCGAATCTGCATTGCTTGTTGACCTTGATGACCACCGGGCCGTGGCGGCACGATCCATCGAGCTTCTCGAAAATCCTGAACTGGTTGAAACCATCACCGAAGGCGGTCTTTGTGAGGTTCAGAAGTATCACTGGAAACCGGTTCGAGACCAGTGGGCCCAGGTCTACGAAGAACTTGCGCCGGTGCCTGCCTGAGAGTTAGTCACAACACTTTCAGAATTGTTTGCGATTAATAAAAACAACAACTTAAGCTAATCGCGGATCACCTCATTCTTTCTCCGAGCTGTTACTTTCTCGAACGAAAGTAGTGCACTCAACTACGGAGAAATCATGAACCAATACACTCGTCTCCTTGCGGACGCCGCTCTCTGTTGCGGCGTGTTGCTGGCGACGTTAGGCGAGAGCCATGCTCAAACGCTGATCAACCTGGGAACACAGAGCAGGAACATCGACTTCACGGGTGTTCAAACGACACGCCCGATCAAGACGGGATCGAGCCTGCCGACAACCTGTTCGACCGGCGAATTCTTCTTCAATACATCCGCCAGCGCCGGTCAGAACTTATACAGCTGCCTTTCGAACAGCTGGAACAACGTTGGCGCCACGTCCGCTTTGCAGGACCCGGGCAGCAACGGAATCGTGAAGAGGACGGCGCCGAATACGACGGTGGCTGTGCCGGCGCCCTCGGGTGCGATCGTCGGAACGACCGACACGCAGACGCTCACGAACAAGAGCATTGACGCTTCGGAGATTAACTCCGGAACCATTTCGGCCACGCGGATGCCGGCGATGACCGGAGACGTGACCAGTACCGCGGGAAGCGCGGCGACGGTTTTGAGCAGCGTGAACTCTACGCCGGGCTCGTTCGGAGACGCTACACACGCAGTTCAGCTGACCGTCGATGGAAAAGGTCGTGTCACCGGCGTGAGCCAGGTCGCGATTGCGGCGAGCGGTACGGGCCTTACGACGGTCAATTCCACTCCCGGGAGCTTTGGAAGCTCTACGCAGATTCCGGTGATTACCGTCAACGGCTACGGCCAAATCACGGCGGTCTCAACCGTCGCTGCTTCGGGCGGAGGCGCCAGCGGAACGGGCGCGGCCACGGGCACGCTTGCAGCGATCCCAGGAACGTGTTCCGTTGGCTCGCTCTACGTGGCGAACGATCAACCTGCCAGCCAGCAGCTTTACGCCTGCTCTTCTGCGAACACATGGACGCAGTACATGTCCCTCGGAGGTTCTGGCGCGCTTGCTGTTACGAACGGTGCGCTCGACGTCGTGACTACGGTGGTACCGCGCCTTACCGCTGCCAATACCTTCACCGGACTGAACACGTTTCCTAATGGGGTGCGATTGGGAGGAGGCACACAGCCGAGCTGCGATACGAATGCGCGCGGTTTGTTCTGGTATCAAAACAACGGCACGGCTAAAGACGGAGTGCAGATTTGCGTGTACACAGGCTCAGCGTTCCTTTGGACGAGTCTTTACTAGTTCGGATATCAAGCATGATGAAACGATTTACCCTGCTGGTTCTGGCCAGTGCCCTGTCTGCGTTTGCGCAGAATCCTGTCGTCAACAGCGCGAGCTATTCGGATCTTAGTCATTCGTCGATGCTCGTTCACATGCAGATCTCTAATTCGTGGCAGAATGTCCGGATCCGATACATCCCCACGGCTCAAGGTTCCTGCTTGAGTGGAACGGGCGGCACTGTTCAACCGAGTGGCTATCCCGGTTACGGCGGTGCAACGTACCGACCACTGAGCTTCCAGATCATTCTGAGTGGTTTGACTGCAAACACGGAATATCAGATTTGTCCTGAAGTCGCCAACATCGGAGCGAGTTATGACGGCAGCGGTCCGTGGTCGAGCGGCGTGGGCTTCATTGTACGGACACTGCCTCTTCCTGCGGTTCACCCGGCGCTTCCTGTAGCTCCAGCCGAATACAAACCGGTTCTGCCGGACATGACCAACTATCACGTCGTCACACTCGATTCGGCCTGTTATGTCGCGAGTGGCGGCCCCGTAGGCCAGTACCTTGGGGACGCGATCGGTGACGCTGCCAATCATCAGGCAGAGTATGGAACTCACATCATCGCCCCGCACGGCGCGAACTGTACTCAGTTGGCCCAAGTCAATACCGACTCCGAAAACGTGACGCACTTTAATCCCAGCCAGGTAAATGTGACGGACAGTTCCATCAGCTTCACCTCCGGGCAACTCTCCCAGATGATGGGTTCCGATCAGATTACCGAAGGCCAGCAGTTCACCTTTTCGGCGTATTACGGCGGCCTTCCCGGTTCTGCTTCCCAGTGGCCGACGGTCGATCCACCGCTGAGTTGCACGGGAATGATACAGGGAGTCGTATATTACGCTCACCTGCCCAACCCCGCTGATCACACGAAGATCCAATTGGCTTGCAATGCTCCGTACGGCAAAAATGCGGCGGACGGAACTCCTTCAAAGCTGATGGTTTTTGCCAACGGTGGCGGGGGCAGCTACTTCAAGGTCCAGCGCTATCCCACCACCCTGAACTGGATTGTTCTCGATACCGACGTTCCGGATGCTCAGTTTGCAGCGGTCGGAACTCGAGTGGGACCGCAATGGGCGTCGAAGATGCCCCGGATGACACATCTGTACAAGGGAATCGGAACGCCGGCAGGGGCGGGGAACGTACCCGCTAGTGGCGGCATCGTGCCAATCCAACTGAACCTGCAATCGAACGACGGAAACGAAGGAAGGACGATCTCAAATGTCTGGATTCGCCGTTGGGAGTTCACTGTAGGAGATGACGTCGACTCCGATACGTCCATCGATCCGCTCTGGTACCGTTCTCAGCTGAATACATCGCAGAACAGCAAGGATATTGTGTTCGATCAGGTCTATATACACGGGCTTGGCGCTCCGCACCGGACCTGGCGCCCAATCAGCAGCTTTGACGGGCACAACATGGCCTTGATCAATTCCTACGTGAGCGACCTCGACATGTTCCAAAGCGACATGCAAGGACTGGTGATTCAGCAATTGAGTCCGACGTCTTTCAAGGTCAGCTCGGGAATTCACGGGCTGAATGGGCTTCATCTCTATACACAGCCCGCAGACATCACGGTCAACATGAGCGGAGGCACGAATAGCGGCTCCGTGATGGTATACGCGTCCCTGGACGGATCGAAGCTCAACATATCGCTGCCGCCGGGTGTCACGGGCACTTGTTCGGGCGGACCTTGCAACGTGTTTACGTCTTACGACAAATCGACCGGAATGGGAAACGGCGCATACGATAACACTGGCGCCAGCGCCTATCCGAATAGCATCGGCGGTGACAGCCTGTACTGGGTCGACCCTCTTTTCAACACATCGAACTCACAAACCGGATCAGTGACTCTTCTGGCCAATGTGATGGACCCATCACGGGCAGACCTGACGGCTGCACCCGTGTGGTACGGACAGGCGGTTGAGCTTGGGATTCGTTTCCAATCTGATGTGAACGGGTACATCACGGGAGTCCGATTCTACAAAGACTCTCGCGATACGAATCTCACTCACGGTGTGAGCCTGTGGGACAACTCGGGCCACAAGATCGCTTCCGGAGCGACGGTCACGGAAAGCGGTCAAGGTTGGCAGACCGCTACATTCGCCAATCCAGTCGCGATTCAGGCGAATACGGTTTATACCGTTTCTTACTTCTCCAGCATCGGTGGGTTATTCGCCGACAACTTCTATCAGAACCAGAATGTTGTGAATGGCCATCTTTCTGCACTTGCGACCTACGCCGGTTCGGATGGCGGATGTTGGTCGGGAGATAACTGGCCGAAGAACTGGGCTGGGCACACCAGCGTGGGGATCATCGGTTGCTTTACTCTCAACAGCGGTTCTATCGGCAGCGTGCAACGTGCGGATGTCAGAAACTCCACTTTCGGTGAGGTGAACTCCCAATCCGGATGCAATTGCTTCATCGCCGGTGTCGGACCTGGCCCCTGGCTGATTCAGAACAACTTCCTGAGTACGACAGGTAATGGCTTCCACCATGACGAAGGAGGTATTGCCGGCGACCACTATCGCGCGGGAACGCGTGACGGCACGGCATTCTGGATTCGAGGCGACTACCTGTACCGCAGGAACTACTTCGAGGTTCCGCTGAGCCACATGGCGGCACAGCCACCTCCGACAGATCCGACCCGCAACCCCGATTACGACTCGGCGTACGATCCGACTCTATACGCGCTTTCCAATCACTTGTACTATCAACACCGGCAGCCGTTTGAATTCAAGTCGGGTCACCGGATCAAAGTGGACGGAAACGTGTTTAGCGGTGGGTTCACCAACACTGCTTCAAGCATCTTCGTCGCAATGACTTCCGTTTGCGACGAGGGCATTCAAGACGCTTCATATACGAACAACACCTTCCAGCACGGGCCGGGAGTATTGGTCGCTATGTCGTCTACAGCAGGCGGCTGTATGCAAACTCCCCCGCCGAAGCGCTTCCTGTTCCAGAACAATCTGGCATGGGACATCCGCCAGAGCTACTTCGCACCGGGCGGTCCGCAGAACCCGGGCGCCGGATGGCTGTTTGAAGCCATTGGGTCGGAAGATGCGACGGTGCTGCACAATACTATCTTCTTCAATCATGGCAGGGCCTCTGCTGTCGCTTACCTGTTCGATCAGAAGACAGAAGGTGTAAAGATCAAGGACAATATGCTCTTCGTCTCGGCCGGCAGCGGTGGCGCGGGCTTTCGACAGGAGTCTGGAAGCACATTCTTCTCCGGGCCGAATGCATGCGGTCAGGTCAGTTCAGGTCAAGCATTCGCCGACTGCGAACTGCCGGGGAATGACATCTCGAATAACCTGCTCCTTTCCGACTCTCCAAAGGCAACGGTTCAGTCCTGGTGGTCTAACGGTAAGAATTACATACCCGGCGACCCGACAGACCAAACTGTTACCAAGTGGTTTGATCTCGGGAAGTCTTGGGACAGTTCAGTCGCGACGTTGTATGCACCGTATGCGTCTCCTTTCGCCACGCCGAATTTCCGCCTGCGAGGTGACTCGCAATTCATCTCGGGTGGTGGTGTCCGGGCAAGCGACGGGACCAGCTTAGGAGCGGATATCGACGCTCTCGAGGCTGCTCAAGGTAAGGTCACTCTCATCGGAGTGGGTGCTGCCTCGATCACAACCTCGACTGCGACGGTTACCTTCGTAGCTCCTGACGCTCAAAGCTGTCCGGTGGATTTCAGCAGTACCGATCCAACGCTGGTCAATAGCTTTACGCGGGCGAGCGATACGGCTGCTAACCAGGTTCGCAACGTCTCTCTGACCTCGCTCTCTCCTCACACAACGTACTACTACCGTGTAAATTGTGCGGTTCTACAGCCGACCGGCCAATTTAGAACCAAGTAGAAGAGTCCACTTACTCGCTCCAGTTGAACGGGGGATACAGCAACCGCTGTGTCCCCCTTTTTTGCGTTTTGGTGGACGTCTTCTTCAAACAAGCACTCGAAGAAGCCGATAAGTTTACGTTGTAGGCTGAAGCAAGTAGATGTCAGCAGCATTCATTGATCGCCATTGGCGCTGGTTCCTTACCGCAATCGTGATGGTTTACATCGCGCTGGCGCTCGGACGGGCTTATTCCACTCAGCCCTGGAATGACGAAGCCTGGTATGCCTCACCGTCCTGGAGCCTGATCCATCACGGAAATACAGGAACACCTTACATCGAAACAGCGGGCAAGTTCTGGAAGGGCATGAACCACATCACGTATTGGGTAGTGCCCCTTCAATTCTTCGTCCAGGTGCCCTGGATTGAAGTGTTCGGCTTCGGCCTGATCACGATGCGTGCCTTTGCAATCTGCTGGGGACTGGTCGCACTGCTTGCCTGGGCGCGGATCGTGTTTCTACTCTCTCGCAATATGATTGCCGCCTTGCTGACGGCTTTTTTCCTCGCCTGTGACTATCAGTTCGCATCGCAGATGGCGCTGGCCCGCATGGATGCAATGGCCGTGGCTCTTGCTACGCTAGCGATCCTTGCTTACCTGGAACTGCGGGACAGGAATTTCCTGTGGGCGGTTATCCTGTCGCAAGCGGCTGTTGTTGCGTGCGGATTGACTCATCCAACTGCGGGCGTTCCGGCCTTCATTGCGGTCTTGGTCCTCACACTTGTGCTGGACTTCTCTCGTATTCGCATTGTTCACCTGGCTGTGGCCTGCATTCCGTATCTGGTAGGCGCTGCCTTCTGGGGCTGGTACATAAGCTATGCGCCTGATCTATTCAGGGCGCAGTTCTTTGGGAACGTCACGGATATCGACCGTCTGGGCGGTTTTGCTCATCCGCTGCGCGCTGTCGAAAGAGAGGTCGGCAGATACCTGGGGATGTCTGGTTTTGCCCCGGGCATGAACCCCTTGTATCGGATCAAGACGGTCGCGGTTCTCACCTACTTCATCGCCGTCATTGGGCTGTTCGCAAGTCCAGAAATGCGACGGCGGAAGGGTGTTCGAACGTTGCTTGTCCTCTGGTCGGTTTACTTCCTTGCTATGACCTTCTACGACAACACCAAAGAGGTAAAGTACGCGATTCACATCGTCGCCTTCTATGACGCTATCCTGGCGATCTGGATCACCTCGGCATTCACCAGAGGCACGGGTCAGCGATTGCTTGCTGCCGCGTGCGGGCTCGCTTTCGTTGTCGTCAGCGTGGGCGGGATTGCATATACGTCACTGGTGAAGGACGACTATCACCACATGTATTTGCCAACAGCCGAGTTTCTGAAACGCGAAGCTGCTCCCGGGGACTTGATCATGGCGGGCTCGGAGTTCGGGTTTGCGTTAGGATTCGACCGAAACGTAGTGGATGATAACGATTTCACGTACCAGACACATAAACGACCGGCGTTTATCGTGATGAGCAACGGGTATCGGGGCGTGCTACTGCACGACCGGATCATCCACCCGGAGATTGTCGCGTATTTTGAAAA
>Ga0308176_10002636_pt1 | contig 11359 bp, 10 predicted proteins | sample PhyCR2_3_FD_203890 | JGI IMG/M metagenome (GOLD analysis project Ga0308176, IMG submission 203890) | Soil microbial communities from UC Gill Tract Community Farm, Albany, California, United States - DLSLS.C.R2 | ecosystem: Environmental > Terrestrial > Soil > Agricultural land | place: USA... | reverse complement strand
AGCCGCAGGAGACCATCGCCCTGCGCTTCCAGGCCAAGCGTCCGGGGTCGAACATGCGCCTCGCGGCGGTCGAGACCTGCTTCAGCTACAAAGAGGCGTTCAAGATGCCCGAGCCCGAGGCCTACGAGACGCTGCTCCTCGACGTGATCAACGGCGACGCCTCCCAGTTCATGCGCCGCGACCAGGTGGAGGAGGCCTGGAAGATCGTCATGCCCATTCTGGAGTACTGGGACGAGCAGGGTCACTCCGACCTCCCCATCTACGCCGCCGGCACCTGGGGGCCGGAGGCGGCGTACGTGCTCACGGCGCGGGACGGGCGGGTGTGGGTGGAGCCCCGGTGCGGGGAGGGGGAGTAGAGCCTCTTTGTCAGATTTAGCCGGGCGGCGGTAGGATGGGGCACTGTGAGCTTTACCGCCACCCTAGAACCAGTCTAGGGAGTACCCCTCCCAGAGCTTACGCCGCCAGGTGAATCGATGACGTGCAGGGCTGGCAGGTGCGGATAAATCCCGATTCTGCAAGGTGTTGACGGTGATTAAAAAGAGGCGTAAAGTTAGATAGCGTTGTCTATAGCAGACAAGTGAGGTTCCGAGTACTCTTTCTGAAACGGCGAAAGGTTGAACTCGAGATAGGCATGAGCAAGCCATCTCCGACTCTGCATGGATGCAAGCGTTCTCGCAGGCATCGTGGATCGTCGCCTCGAATACATCCTGCGGCTCAAAGCCGGTCAGGGAAGACCTTTTGTGTTTCATCTGCTCGGCCCGCCAAGTGTCGGTAAGACATTTTTACAAGAGGCTTTATTCAGTAGGTGGAACGTTATTACCCCCTGTTTTCTTCATGTTACCAGCTTCGTATTGCCTAGAAGCGTCCGTCTTGATCGCGCCCTTGGTGAATGTTCTGTGGACGCCTACGATATCGAGGGGATCCGATCTACGGTCAGCAGCCTGCTTACGGGGCGATCTGTCAGGGTGCCTCAATATGATCATCAGCATGGTCGATTTCATTCAGATTTACTACTCTTAACTCCTGCTGACTTTTATTACATTGAGGGTCCGGCGTGGCTAAGGATCAAGGACCTATGCTTTTTGGGGGCTCCAAGCTTTCAGGTGTTCATGCGACCCAGAAGTTCTTTGGCGTGGAAGGCTGCTTACATCTTTCGCAATACTAGGTTCCGCAACTACAGCGCTCACGACGCGAGAAGGGCTTTTGATTTGGCGGAGGCGAGTTGGCTAAAGGCGCTGGAGGAAAGTGAGATTCGCGCCGATTTAGAGGTTGTAGTTGATTTCTCTGGCGCTTCTCATTATCCAATTTTTGAGGTGACCAAATAAACGAGGTGCTTTTATGCGCGATGCCGCGGGGTTCAATTTTTGGCGCTTTGTAGTTGAAAACATCTCGTCACTTACGACGATTTTGGTCGCGATTATTGCATTAATTTTAAGTCGCCTGGGAATTCTTTCGGCCCCCGTTTTGCCATCAGTTACAATTGCTTTGCTCGCTCTATTAACCCTAAGCCTTCTGGTCGACCACCGGAGGCTTGTGAGCCGTCTCTCGGGGCATATAGATAACCTATCCGACCAGTTAAGGGGGTACTCCGGTGCGCGTGTACGTCAATTCAACTCCGTTGAGAGTGCTCTTGACTACTTAGCTGAACGAACTAGCTTGGCGCGCGTTTCCGTTGAGCAAGCATCCCTTGATAAGCAGAGGGCCAGAAGAGGTGAACACCGAATCCGATACGAACAAGCAAGAGAGGGTTTAATCCTGGCCAATCGAGTAAAATATAGATACATTGGAATTGTTGACGACCAACGGCGGTTTGTTGCTGTGAAGGAGATTATCAAAAAGGGCGGTTCTCTCGAAAACTTCTATGCTGCCTTCCAATTCAGGCCGCCTAGCGGGCTGCCTCTGTTTAGCTTCACAATCTTTGACAGAGAAGAAGTTGTTACCCGAGCCCCTTATGATACCGGAGAAGATCCCATTTACATCTCGATTCGAAGTGTCGAAGTGGCAAATTTGTTTCATGGTTACTTCGAGAAGCTCTGGCTAAGCTGCCGAAAAATTGATCGTGTCGAGGAGATTGACTCGATGCTTGAGGTCGTACGAAATGATGAGGGAGGCACTTAGAAGCATAGCAAGATTGTTTGGATCACTTTTAGCATCCATGCCAGGAGCTCAGGCGGGGGGTTCTCCTCGATTCTCCAGAGGCAGTGTGAGCTTCGTCCAAGACGGCGTGGTTTATATGAGCGTATCGGGGCTCGGTGTCGCTCCGGCGTCCGGCCTGGCTGCGACGTTGATTATCGCTCCCCGTTGGGACGCGAGGGGGGCGTGGATCGGTTGCAACCCAGCCCGTTGGGCTGGGCTGAGGGAGCCCGGGCCGTTGGCCCGGAGAGCATTTGCACTACACTACGGTTTGTGCCAACGACCCGCGTACCTAAAGACCAGCTCTGATTCTATCATCCGGAGATGCAGGAGCGTATCCGTCATGCCGAGGAGGATTTCGCCTCCGGCCGTTTCACCCGGACCGAGACTCCGGCTGAGGCCCAGGTTTTTCTGGATAGCCTGAAGAAAAAACCGCGCCAGTAGGTCAACCCTTCCGCAGCCGTTCGAGCTCTGCTTCCAGAGTCCGGACCCGCTCCTCGGCGCTTCGCCGCGCCGCCTCCTCCTCAGCGGCTGCCGCTTCCGCGGCCCGCCGGGCTGCGGCCTCGGCCCGTCGTGCCGCTTGCGCGGCCCGCCGTGCGGCGGCTTCCTGGGTGAGCGCCACTTCCAACTCTTCAGGCCATGGGAGCGGTTCCCCCGTGACGGCGTCCACCAGCCGCAGGCGCCGGCCCTCGGGGCGGAAGATCAGTCCCGTGGTGCGGCTGAGCAGCGTACCGTCCTCCGCCAAGGGGATGGGTTGATAACGTCCCCCCTCAAGTCGGTATCCCTGGAGCCGTGGCCGCAGATAGTCACCGTAGGGATCGAAGAGCACGTACTCTTCGACGCCGATCCTCTCGTAGAGAGCTTTCTTGTCCCCCTGATCTTCCCGGCGGGTCTTGCGGGACGTGACCTCCACCACCAGGCTTGGAGGCGTCTCCTCCCAGAGGAGGTAGTTGGGCCGGTCCCACTTCTTTACACCCTTGGCCAGCAGCACGTCTGGAGCCCGATGAGCCGCTGGATTCCCCTTCTCGTAGCAGAGAAAGAGGTTTCCTCCCACCCAGACATCCGGTACCTCAAGATAGCGGAGGTCCAGCCCCTGGATGAGGTCGGACATGATTTTCCGGTGCAGGGTGGTCTCGGCCATGGGTTGGCCGTCGGAGGTGGGGTACTCAATCTCCTGTTCGAGCGGAATGGCGTTCATACGTGCCTTGCCTTCCCGACGGGTTGCGAGATCAAATCAGGAAACCTCGTCTTTCGCAACTCCTCGCGCTTCTATGCTAGCACGGCCGGCGTGCCCGGGCATCAATGCCCGGGCGCCCTCTACCGCCCCACCGTCGCCATCATCGCCTCCGGATACCGCGTCCCTGCGGCGACATCCTTCGGGGCGACCTCGTCGATCCTCTGGAGGTCTTCCCCGGTCAGCGTCACGTCCAGGGCTCCGACGTTCTCCTCCAGGTACTTCCGGCGCTTGGTGCCGGGGATGGGGACGAGGTCGTCCCCCTGGCCGAGGACCCAGGCGAGGGCGAGTTGGGCCGGGGTGCAGCTCTTGGACTTGGCGATCTCCCCGATCCGCTTCACCAGATCGAGGTTCTTCTGGAAATTCTCCCCCTGGAAGCGGGGGGAGCTCCGGCGGTAGTCGTCCGGCGCCAGGTCCTCGAAGCGCTGGATCTGGCCGGTGAGGAAGCCGCGGCCGAGGGGGCTGTAGGGGACGAAGCCCACCCCCAGCTTGCGGCAGGCGTCGAGGATGCCGTCCTCGGGGTCGCGGCTCCAGAGCGAGTACTCGCTCTGTACCGCCGTGATGGGGTGGACGCCGTGCGCCCGGCGCAGGGTCTCCGGGCTCACCTCGGAGAGGCCGAGCCAGCGCACCTTCCCCTCCTTCACCAGCCCGGCCATGGCGCCCACGGTCTCCTCGATCGGCGTCGCGGGGTCGACCCGGTGGAGGTAGTAGAGGTCGATCGCCTCCACTCCCAGGCGGCGGAGGCTCCCCTCGCAGGCCTTGCGGACGTAGTCCGGCTGGCCGTTGATCCCGCGGCCGGTCGGATTGTTCGGATCCCGCACGATGCCGAACTTGGTGGCGAGCACCACGAAGTCCCGTTTCCCCTTCAGGAAGCGGCCGACCAGCTCCTCGTTGGTGAACGGGCCGTACATGTCGGCCGTGTCGTAGAAGGTGATCCCCAGCGCGAAGGCGCGCTCGAGGGTGGCGAGCGACTCCTGATCGTCCCGTCCGGCGTAGAAGTCGGACATGCCCATGCAACCCAGGCCCATCGCCGAGACGGCGGGCCCCATCATCCCCAGCCGGCGTTGTCTCATGGCGCGGTCTCCTTTTTTGCCTCCGCGGATCTCTTGATTTTCTTCGGCGGCTCCTGCGGCAGAGGCTTGCGGGGGAGGGGCTCGGGGCGCATGGCGGCGTCGTAGAGGAAGGCCGCCATGAGGACCGAGGCCTGCATCATATCCTTGTCTTCCAGGTGCTCGTAGGTGTCGATGTTGGTGTGATGGGTGTGGGTGAAGTAGTCCAGCCCGTCCTGGATGAACTGGAAGCCGGGCAGACCCACCTGATCGAATTCCACGTGATCGGTGCTTCCCGTGTCGCGCATCGTCACGGTGTCGGCGCCGAGGTCGGCGAAGGGGGCGAGCCAGGCCGTGAAGAGCGGCGCCGCGGACGCATTCTCCTGGGCGTAGATGCCGCGCACCTTGCCGCTGCCGTTGTCGAGGTTGAAGTAGGCCGAGAGCTTGGCGTGCTCGGGCTTGAGCTGGAGCGGCCAGCGGACCTCGCGGTACTCCTCGGGAATGTCCTTCTGCTTCGGGTCCGTGTTCTCGGGATGGCTCGCGAAGTGCCGCTGCACGTAGGCGTGCGAGCCGAGCAGCCCCTGCTCCTCGCCGGTCCACAGGGCGAAGCGGATGGTGCGCCGGGGCTTGACGCCGAGCGCCTTGAGGATGCGCGCCGCCTCCATCACCACGGCGCTCCCCGCGGCGTTGTCCGTGGCGCCGGTGCCGGAGTGCCAGGAGTCGAGGTGGGCGCCCGCCATCACGATCTCGTCCCGCTTGTCGGTGCCGGGGATCTCGGCGATGGTGTCGTAGGCTTGAGGATCGTCGTCGTAGAAGCGGGCGGCGACGTCGACGTCGAGCTCGACCGGCTGATCGTGGTCCAGCAGGCGGGAGATCTCGTTGTACGACTCGGCGGCCAGCACCAGCGCGGTGGTGCCGGTGCTCTCCCCCGGCTTCCAGGAGCCGCCGCCGCTCACCACCACGATGCCGTTGGGGCGCGGGCTCAGCTCCAGGGTCGCCGCCACCTTCTCGGTCTCCAGGAACTTGTTGACGGCCTGCCGCAGCCGGTAGCGCTCGAGCGCCCGGCGGTGCCAGTCCCGCGGCTCCCGGATCTCATACTCGCCGAGCTTCGCGAGGTCCTCCCGGGAGTAGCGCTCCGGCGGCTCCGGGAAGCTCGGCCGGTTGGGGTCTCGGATATCGGCGAGCAACAGGATCTTGCCGGCGACCTTGCCGCGGTACGGGTCGAGATCCTTCTCCGTCTCGATCTTCACCCGCATCACCGGGCCGTGCACGGTCCCTTGAGTCCCGGGGGTCCAGGCCTTGGGATAGGCGAGGAGGAGCGCCGGATGAGGGGAGGTCAGGCGCACCTGGCAGGAGCTGAACGACCAGCCGCGGCCGAAGGGGAACCCCTCCAGATGGGCATTCGCCAATCCCCAATGGGTGAATTGATCGCGCGTCCACTCGTTCGCCTGTTTCGCCTGCGGCGAGCCGGTGAGCCGGGGACCGATGACGTCGGTGAGGTGGAACAGGGTCTCCATGACCTCGGAATGGTTGAGGCCCTCGTCGCGGATGCGGGTCATCATCGAGAGGTCCACCGGCTCCTCGGCCCCCAAGGCGGGGACGATCGAGAGGGCGGTCATGGCCAGGAGAGCGAGAACGAGCGTACGCTTCATGAGGGCTCCTTCCATCGAATGTGAAACGCCGGGGCAGTCTATCCGATCCATCGTGGTCCGATCCTGGTAGGATTTTCAGCCGCCGAACGCTGGTTTCACCGGACGAGGTAAATCTATGACCCGACGCGCCTTTGCTCTGGCCGGCCTCACGCTGGCCGCCCTGCTGACTTCTCCGCTCCTCGCCGCCGAGGGCCCCCGCCCGCTGCGGGTGGACGACATCTTCGCCCTCAAGTCGGTCAGCGACCCCCAGATCAGCCCGGACGGGGCCTGGGTCTCCTACACCGTCCGCTGGATGGATCCCAAGGAGGACTCCGCCGATTCCGACGTCTATATGGTCCCCTACGCCGGCGGGGCCCCCTTGCGCCTGACCTCCAGCCCGAAGCCGGAGTCGCACGCGCGCTTCAGCCCGGACGGCCGCTGGCTCGCCTTCCTCTCGGGGCGGGAGGGGAAGAAGCCCCAGGTCTGGCTGCTCGACCGCCGCGGCGGCGAGGCGGTCAAGCTGACCGATCTCAAGGCCGGCGTCTCGGACTTCGCCTGGTCGCCGGACGGCAAGCGCCTCGCGCTAGTGGTGGGGGACGTCGATCCCGACGAGCCATCGGATGACAAGGCCGGCGGCGACAAGGAGGGGGCGGCGAAGACGCCGAAGCCGATCGTCATCCACCGTCTGCAGTTCCTGCGCGACGGCGAGGGCTTCCTGCGCGACCTCCACCAGCACCTCTACGTCTTCGACGTCGCCGCCAAGGCCGCCACGCAGATCACCTCGGGCCTCTATGACGACGAGGACCCCGTCTGGTCCCCGGACGGCCGCTGGATCGCCTTCAGCAGCAAACGCACCGCGGACCCGGACGCCAACGACAACAGCGACATCTTCGTGGTCGAGGCCAAGGCGGGGCAGACCCCGCGGGCCGTCACCACCACGCCGGCCGCCGACCGGGAGCCGGCCTTCAGCCCGGACGGCAAATGGATCACCTATGTCGCTGGAGGGGACCCCAAGGACATCTGGTACGCGGCCAACCACGTCGCCGTGGTGCCGGTGGCCGGAGGCGAGCCCCGGGCTCTGACGGCCGCTCTCGACCGCAACGTCAGCCGCCCCCGCTTCTCCCCGGACGGCAAGCTCATCTACTTCAGCGTGGAGGAGGGGGGGAACGTGCACGTGGCGCGGGTCCCGGCCGCGGGCGGCAAGGTCGAGCGGGTGATCGACGGCGAGCGCGTCATCGAAAACTACACCCTGGGGCCCCGCGGGCAGATCGTGGCCCTGGAGAGCACCCCGGGGAGGCCTGCCGAGGTCGCCGCCTTCGAGGGGGGCTCGCCGCGCTTCCTGACCGCGGTGAACGGCGATTTCCTGAAAGGGATCCGCCTGGGCGAGGTGAAGCGCATCCAGGCGACCAGCGCCGACGGCACCAAGATCGATGCCTTTTTGACTTTACCCCCGGACTACAAGCCGGGGGCGAAGCTGCCGACCATCCTGCGCATCCACGGCGGGCCGACCGCGCAGTACAGCACCGCCTTCAACCAGGAATGGCAGATGCTGGCCGCTTATGGCTACGCGGTGGTCGGCGCCAATCCGCGGGGATCGACCGGCTACGGTACCGAGTTCAGCCGCGCCATCTGGGCCGACTGGGGGAACAAGGACTTCCAGGACGTGATGGCCGCCGTCGATCAGGCGGTCGCCCTGGGGGTGGCCGACCCCGGCCGTCTGGGGGTCGGAGGGTGGAGCTACGGCGGCATCCTGACCGACCACGTGATCACCAAGACGAGCCGCTTCAAGGCGGCCACCTCGGGGGCGAGCGAGGTCAACTACCTGGCCAACTACGGCACCGACCACTATCAGAGGGAGTGGGAGGCGGAGCTGGGGCTGCCGTGGAAGAATCCCGAGGGGTGGATGCGGATCTCCCCCTTCTTCCAGATCGAGAAGGCGACCACCCCGACCCTGATCCTCGGCGGCTCGGACGACGTCAACGTGCCGTTCCTCAACTCCGAGCAGCTCTACCAGGCCCTCCGTCGTCTGGGCCGCGATACCGAGCTGGTGGTCTACCCCGGCCAGAGCCACGGCATCGCCAAGCCGAGCTACCAGAAGGACCGCTACGAGCGCTATCTCGCGTGGTATGGCAAGTACCTGAAGGGGGAGTCTCCGAAGACGGAGGCCGTGACGGCGAAGGCGCCGTGAACGTATGATGTCTTCAAGGACCCCTCTCGGGCGGCGGGAAATGTCACCCGCCGCCCGGCCGTTCTGACCCAACGATGTACAACCAGTTCTACGGCTTCCGCGAGCCGCCGTTCAACATCACGCCGGACCCGCGTTTTCTGTTCTTCAGCGACCGCCACCGGGAGGCGTACAACCACATCCTGTTCGGCATCCGGGAGCGCAAGGGGTTCATCCAGATCACCGGCGAGGTGGGGGCGGGCAAGACCACCCTCTGCCGGGCGCTGCTCGACGAGCTCGGACCCAATTACGTCACCGCCCTGATCCTCAACCCCTGCCTCAACCCCGAGCAGCTCCTGCGCTCCGTCCTCAAGGAGCTGGGCCTCCAGCCCGGCGACGCCGACCGCGCCGCCTGCCTGGAGATGCTCAACGCGTTCCTCCTCGAGCAGCTCGCCCTGGGGAACGACGTGGTGCTGCTGATCGACGAGGCCCAGGACCTCGACGCCGAGCTGCTCGAGCAGATCCGCCTGCTCTCCAACCTGGAGACCGACCAGCGCAAGCTCCTGCAGATCGTCCTCGTGGGGCAGCCCGAGCTGCGGGACAAGCTCAACGACCGCAGCCTGCGCCAGCTCCGCCAGCGGATCACCGTGCGCTACCATCTGACGCCGCTGTCCCGTCCCGAGGTCGAGCACTACATCCATCACCGGCTCCAGGTGGTGGGGGCCAACGGGCGCCCCGCCTTCACGCCGTGGGCGGTCCGCTCGGTCTTCCGCTATTCGGGGGGCATCCCGCGGCTGGTGAACGCCGTCTGCGACAAGGCGCTGCTGGCGGGCTTCGTGGAGGGGAAGGATCTGCTGACCTGGCGGCAGGTGCGGCGGGCGATCCGCGAGCTGGAGGGGAAGTTCACATGAGTCTGATCAGCGATGCCCTGAAGAAGGCCCGGCAGGAGGCCGCGCGCCAGGATTCCCTCCGGCCGGGGTTGCCCTACGCCGTCGGAGCCGTCGATACGCCCGCCCCGCGCGCCCCCTGGATCTCGCTGCTGGCGGGACTGGGCGCCGGCTGTCTCCTCGCGGCGGCGATCTTCGCGATGGCCTTCTTCTCCGGCTGGGGTCCGTTTCACAAGCCCGCTGTGGAGGCCCAGGTCGCTACGGCTCCCGCGGCTCCAACGCCGGCCGCCCCCGTGCCGCAGCCCGTGACGGCACCGCCCCCCGAGCCCGTGGCCGTCGTCGAGGCGCCCGCGCCGAAGCCCGCCCCCGAGCCGCCCAAGCGCGAGCCGGAACCGGTCCGGCCCGCGCCGCAGGCTCAGACGCCGCCGCCGGTTGTCGTCGCCCCTCATCCCGCTCCGGAATCAGCACCGGCTCCGCCTCCCGTGACGGCGCCTCCCGCGCCTCAGCCCGCCGTGGAGACTCCGGCCCCGGCCCCAGCCCCCGCCGCACCTCCTCAGTCCGCTCCCGAAAGCGGTCTGACGGAAGGGAGCACCTATACCGGCGAGCTCCCCGTGCCGGGAGGTGGCAGCGTCAAGCTGAACGGCATCGTCTACTCCCCGGACCACCCAATCGCCGTGCTCGACGGCCGGGTGATGGGCCCGGGCGAGAACGTGCAGGGCTTCACGGTCGTGGCGATCGAATCCGGCCGCGTGAAGCTCCAGGGGCACGGCGCGACGGTGTATCTCTCCCCGAAATAGCTTTTCAAGGCTGGAAAAACGGCCCAGAGGCTGAAAAATCGGCCAAGGACCCTCAAAAATCCGTTTTGAGGCTTAAAAACGGACCGAGAGGCTCAAAAAGCGGCCGTTCACCCTTAAGAGCCCGTTTTGAGGGTTAAAAACGGAAGGAGAGGCTGAAAAATCAGCCGAGGATCTCGTTTACTGCGAAACGCTTCCCAGGGAAAGCCTTGGGGGTAACGGATTCGCCGCGAGAGTAGATTCGTACCTCTTGGTAGCCCTCGGGGGTAGGGCACCGGTAGACGAAGATCCGGCCCCCGTTGATATCGACCAGCCAAGCCTCGCGGATGTACGCCTCCGCGTAGAGAGGCATCTTGACGTCCCGGTCGTAGGCGAGGCTGGAATCCGAAACCTCTACGAGCAAGAGGACATCCTTAGCCTGCGGAGGGCGGACCTTAAAGTTGGAGCGGCGCCGGAAGACGACAGCATCCGGCTGAGGGGCCGATTCGAGCTCAGGCAGCTTCAGCGGGTTCTGGGGGCTCAGGATGCCCTTGGGCTTGAGATCGGACAGCAGATCGCAGAGCCACATGACGCAGAAAGCGTGTGGGTTCCCGATCGGCGACATCTCAACGATCTCTCCGCGAATGAGCTCCAGCCGGGCATCCCGGGGAAACGCGCCGGCGTCCCACGCGCGCTCGAATTCCTCGATCGTCCAGAGTTGCTTCTGAATCGGCACCGCCATAGGTCACCTCCCACCTCCATTTTACGCTCTTTGAGGGGGGAAGAGCCTATCCCAAAATATCCGGTGGAGGGGATTTATCTCTCCTGGGCGTGTAGCACGGACTGACACGGACGCGCCACGGACGATCAACCTTTCCGTGCTTGTCCGTGCCAGTCGATGCTCGCCAGCGCTCTCTTCTTGACAATTCCATGCACGCTATTCATACTCATGCAGCTGGAATTGCAGTGAGCCGAAGACCATGCCCAACGACCACGAGCACCGTGAAACCCGCCAGCGAGAGATCCTCGCGATCCTCGACGCCCAGCGCGTGACGAGCCAGACCCAGCTCGTCGAGATGCTGCGGGAGCGGGGGGTCGTGGCGACGCAGTCGAGCGTCAGCCGCGATCTGCGGGACCTCGGGGTGGGGTGGATCGGCGGCCGCTATGCCCGGCCCGTCGAGCGGGAGGAGAGCGATCCCGGGGTGGCCGAGGTCTCCCAGTTCCTGCGCGGGGTCAAGGCCGCGGGGCCGCACCTCACCGTCGTCTTCACCATGGCCGGCGCGGCGCAGGCCGTGGGGGTCGCCATCGACCGGGCCGGATGGCCCGAGCTGGTGGGGACCATGGCCGGCGACGACACCGTATTCGTCGCCACCGCCTCCGCCGGCGATCAGAAGCGCTTCATCCGACGACTCGACAGCTTCCTTCAGGAGGGGTAGATCATGCCCGATCCGATCGTGCTCGCCTTTTCCGGCGGGCTGGACACCTCTT
>Ga0308176_10002635_pt1 | contig 11360 bp, 11 predicted proteins | sample PhyCR2_3_FD_203890 | JGI IMG/M metagenome (GOLD analysis project Ga0308176, IMG submission 203890) | Soil microbial communities from UC Gill Tract Community Farm, Albany, California, United States - DLSLS.C.R2 | ecosystem: Environmental > Terrestrial > Soil > Agricultural land | place: USA... | reverse complement strand
ACAGCGCCCGGTAAGTGGTAGCGTGGCCGTTGCCCCAAGTCGAGGTGATGGTCAGGCCTATGAAAACAAGATCGAGCTTCTCTTGGCTCAAACGTTCATCTCCATAGAGTGCCGAATTTGGGAGAGCTGCTCGTTCAACACAGCTTCCACAAGTCCGCCTCGTCCTTCGTACGTGTGGTCTGCGAGCACACGCTTCCGGGCCGCCTCCCCAATGGCCCGCGCACGGACGGGATCCAGTTCTTTCACCATGGCGGCGACTTCATCTCCGTCTTTTGCGACCAGGAGTTCACTCCCGGGCGAAAAGAAGTAATCGATTCCCTCCCAATGGTCAGTGATCAGGCATGCTGCCGCACCCGCAGCTTCGAACACTCTGGTCGCCGGAGAAAAGCCGTAGCGCGCCATGCTATCACGGCTGATATTCAGAACCGCGTGCGCAGAACAGTTTAAGGCGTTGTGATCTTTGGTGTACACATGCCCGAGATAGGTGATGTTTTCGGACATAGGCTTATCCGCCCAGCCATTGCCGCCGAGGAGGAAGCGCTTCTCCGGTGCCTCGCGTGCCGCGCGGAAGAAGAATTCGTCCACTCTCGCTTCGCGATCGGGTAAGCGATTTCCTAAAAACGCCAGGTCTCCGCGGAAGCGCGGGTCCGGCGCGACCGGGTGGTGCACATCGGGATCAAGCGCGTTATAGATGGCGTAGCATTGTTTCGCGCCACGCTGCTCGTACTCGTCCGTCACGCGCTTGCCTCCGCCGTAGGTGAGGACAACGTCGAAGCGTTTCACCGCCTGGTGGAACGGGTCCGCCGGGTTGTTGGCAATACGCTCCAGTGTCGACGGCGCGTCCACATCCCAGAAGACTTTACAAATTGAGGACGGGAACTTGGAGACGCGTTCTTCGAGTTCTTCGTCGAGAACGCCCACGCCGCTTGCCTTCACCACCACGTCGCAGCTTTCGGACCAGCGAAGATGCCGGTTTATCTCTTCTTCGTTCCCGGCGTCGTACACCACGATGCGAGCCCACTCGGGGTCGGGGATGTCACGATGTTTCTGCCGATCGTAAGCGTCCGGTTCGAAAAATGTGATGGTGTGGCCCCTCCGGGCAAGCGCACGCAGGATACCTCGATAATATGTGGCAGCTCCGTTCCAGTAGGCAGATACCAGGCTGGAGCCCCAGAATGCAACTTTCACGCTTGCACCTCTCCCACCACCGCCGGTTCTGCAAGGTCGTCGTAGGCGGCCGGTTGCATCTGACGGTAAATCGCCTCCAGTTCGTCCACGCGGTGAGCGCACGTATGCCGCGCACGGATGGTTTCCAATCCACTTCGGGCCAACGCGGCGGCCAAGCTCTCGTCCGCGAGAACATCGGCTATATGCCGCTGCATTTCAGCGCCGTTCCGGGCCACGAGAAAATCCTGTCCAGGCCGGAATAAGGCCTCGCTGTCGTTCCAGTACGAAGAGACAAGCGGAATCCCACAGGCAAGCGCCTCGAACGGGCGAATCGTGGGGATGCCCCTCAACTGCTCGACGTATGGCCGCCGTGGAACATGCACGGTCGCGCGGTAGCGGGCGAACAGTTCAGGTACCTCGAAATTAGGGATCCAGCCACCGTACGTGATGCCCGCATCTGCCAACTCTGAAAGCGCGTACTCGGGATATCGAACACCGTGAACCTTCGCGTTGAAGCGGAGCGCCTTCGCCGGGCGCAGAAGAAATTCCCGGAGCTCTTCCGTGCGCTCCTCGTCGCCCCAATTTCCGATCCAGACAACATCGCCGGCTTTCCGCGAACTGGGGCGCGGATAAAACACGCGGGTGTCGGCTGCTTCGTGCCACACGTGAACCTGCCGGCCCCATCCACGCGCCCGGTAGGCCTCGGCCAGCGATGCACCGTATGCGAGAACCCCGTCGTAGTTCGAGAGGTCGAAGGCTTCGAGGTCCGCCGGCGCAGTAATCGCGCGATGGTGTGTGTCGTGAAAGAGAACGCGAACGTCGCTTCGCAGGTTGCGATATTCGCCGATCCGACCCACCAGTTTCGGGTCACTCCATTCGTGCACAAGAACGAGGTCGCACGGGTCGAGCACGTCGTCCAGTCCGACCGCATCCGGCGAGTAGGTCTCGCTACGAAGCCGCGGGAAGGCGTCATGGAAACGGTCGATGGCCTCGGGCCCGTAATCCCGAACGAGGTTCTCACGGCTCCAATTGCCTTCAGGCTCGAAGATACGGACCGTGTGACCGCGGGACATCAACTCGGACGCAATGCCCCGGAGAAAATGTGCGTTGCCGTGATTCCAATCGGAGACGAGCGAATGGTAGAAGAGCGCTACGTTGAGCGTCACGCTGCCGCCTCTCCTTTTTTCCTGCCGTGAGTCACTAGGTCGGTGTAGACCTGCTGGTAGGCAAGGACACTCGCATCGGCCGTGTATCGCCGTGACCGGGCAAAAGCCCGGTCACCCATGTCATGGCAAAGCGGCAGATCTCCGGACAGCGAATTGAGCTGTTCCACCCAGTCCTTCGGATCTCGCGGATCGAGGAAGATCGCCGCGTCCCCCCATAGTTCCCGCAGGCTGGGCGTATCGGCAAGCACCAGGCAGCATCGAGCACGCGCCGCATCCAACACGGAAAGCCCGAAGGGCTCGTACAACGCAGGATGGACAAAAACACTCGCTCGCGCCATCAGATCGAGCAGTTCTGGCGTCGCAACGTGGCCTAATCTCTGAAGGGAACTGCCTGCGCTGGTGGCGCCCCCAGCCTTTCCCGCCAGCTTCAACGGCCAACGGAGAGATGACGCTACGTCTTCGAGAAGAGCGAAATTTTTAGCGGGATCCCAAACACGGCCTGCCGCAAGGAAGAATGGTTCTTTATCGCGAGTTTCGGGTTGTCGTTCGCTGAAGTTGTGAATGACGCGCACTTTGTCACCATTGACGCCGTACTCGCGCCGAATCTCGCCCGCCATAAATTCGCTCGGCGCAACAGTGGTGTCCGCAGCGAGCAAGCCGGCAGTCACTCTGCGCTTATATTCGGCCCAATCGGGACCGGGCGGCGCGCTACTGAGCACGTTTTTCCACCAGGAATAAACACACGAATGCGCAACGACCACCACGGGCTTGTGCCAGGGAAGAGCCGCATGCGCGTACCCGTTGAGGTGCACCACATCCGCATGGAACTGGGAATCGAGTTCGAGAAGCCACTGACCGGAGGCGTCCACATCCGCCCAGGGGTTTGGCTCCCATTCGAGTGCGAAACTCTTTTCGGCGAATCCGACACGAGGCAGTCGCTGAAGTTCGTTACGCTGCTCTTCCGATGGTGCCGGACCAAGAACGGCAACCAGCACCTCGGCTGCGCCAGCCGTCAAACGGCGGACGAGATCCACCGTGTATTGCCAAACGCCACCTACAGCGTCGGCGGTCATCAGAATTCGTAACGGTCGGCTGTCTGGGTTTTCTCGGACGCTAACGAGCATGCGAGATTGCTTCCAACTCGACTAACTGCTGCGGCCGCTGCTCTTGGATGTCGCTGAAGGAATTGAACCCGTTGAGATAGGCTTCGTGTGCTCTCTCCCAAGCGAAATCGTCAGGCGGACCCCAGGTGCGGGTGTATTCAGGAGAACCGGGGTACGGGAACAGCGGGACCGGTTTGTTGGCCCACACGCCGGCTGAGTCCAGCCGGTGCCGCCACGCCTCCACGCCGTCCACATCATCTTCCGTCATGGCCAGCAGATTGGCCTGGACAAACGGAACCAGACCCTTGGCAAAAATCAGCCTGTCGCTCAACTCGTCCGTCGACATTTTGCACTTCTTGTCCAGGTAAGCGCGTCCTGCTTCGGTGATGCTTTCGACACCCGCCTCGATCGACACGCAACCCGCCTTCGAAAGCGCCCGTATCGCGTCTTCGCTCCAAAGGTCAATGCGTGTCTGAACGCCGATCTTGATCTTCCGTTCCGCCAGCCCGCTCAACAACTGCATGTCGGGGAGAAAGATTTCGTCGATGAAATAAACGTACTCGATCCCCTGGCGGATCAGAGCATCCAGCTCGTCGAGAACGACCGCAACGGGCCGCTTGCGGTAGTTATTTCGAAAATTGTCCTTCGCGCAAAAGGTGCAGTGATACGGACAACCACGCGAAGCTTCCATCTCCGCACCGGGTCCCGTCGGCTCCGCGTCGAACCGGTGGTGATGATGATGGTGCCTCGAGACGACGGTATCGGACCAGCGCAGACTCGGCAACTTCTTCATGTCGGAGGCGCGGTTCGGCCCTCGGACAACAATGTCGTCTCCTCGCCGGAACGCAACCGAGGGAATGGAGTCCGGATCGCCCGCGAGGAATGGCAGCACTTCCTCGCATTCACCCAGCACCACATAATCCGCATCGAGCTTGCGCAGGACCGGGCGCGGCGTGGTGGACCCATGCGGGCCGATGACGACCAATTTTCCCCTTACCGGCCTTAAGAGGTTGCTCAACTCTATCGGGATCCGGATCTCCGGCGGAGCGCAACGCCAGAACAGGTAACTTGGCGCGGTTGTAATGACTGTGAAATCGGGAGCGAACCGCTGAACGCGTTCGAAGATTTCTTCGGACGAGAGGCCCTCAAGCTGGCCGTCGATGATCTCCGCGTCGTGGCCAGCGGCTTCGAGCAGTGCCTTCGAATAGTTCAGTTCGAGCGGCAGGTGTGGCTCACGGCACCCGAAATAAATGCTGCCCTCGAAACTCCAGGCCGGGTTAACTAAAGCGAAGCGCATCACCCGATCCGCTATCCAACCAGTCCTCTCGAAGCAAGCTGGTGACTCATCTCGTTGAAATTGTCGTGGGCGGTCTGCAGATCGAGCCACGTGGCCAGGTCGCGCATACCCTCTTCCAGAGTCATCTTGGCACGATAACCCAGAATGCTCGTCGTGCGGCTCAGATCGGGGAAGCAGTGTCGAATGTCTCCCACGCGGTACTTGCCCGTGATCTCGGGCTCGAGATTCGACCCGAGAACTTTCGCTAGGCGCAATGCCACATTTTGGATCGTGACGCTCTCGCCCGTGCCGACGTTGAAGATCATATCCCGGGCCGCCTCGACTTCAACTGCAAGCCGGCAAGCCTGCGCGACGTCGTATACGCTCACGAAATCTCTCAGCTGCTGGCCGTCTTCGAAGATAATGGGACGCTTTCCGTTCAGCAAACGGGAAGCAAAGTTAGCAAGAACGCCGGTGTAAGGATTCGAAAGCGACTGGAACGGCCCGTACGCATTAAAGAATCGGAGGGCCACTGTCGGTATGCCGTACGCTCTTCCCATGATCAGGCACATCTGCTCCTGGTCGTACTTTGAGAGCGCGTAAATGGAGGCAAGCGACGGCTGCTTGGTCTCCGGAGTCGGCACGGGCCGAAGAGACTCACCCTCCGCCGTCTTCATTTCCCACTGGCGCAACTTCAGCTGTTCGGGACTTCGGATCGCCGTCGCATACGGCTCGCCATTCGGCTTCAGGTAGAGTCCCTCGCCGTAGACGCTCATGCTGGACGCCACGACAAGCTTCGAGACTGGCTGCTTCACCAGCCGCTCGAGCAGGACAGCGGTCCCCGAGTTATTCACACTCGTGTATTCGGCGACCTGATACATGCTTTGGCCCACGCCGACAAGCGCCACGAAGTGATACACGGCGTCTACGCCAGACAGTGCTTCATCGACAATCTCGGGATTACGTACGTCGCCCAGAATGAATTCAGCATCCGGGTGCAGGTAATCGGGGCGTTCCGGCCGCTCCCCGTGAACCTGCGTGACTAAACTGTCGAGAACGCGGACGTGATAACCCGCACGGATGAGCTCAGCGGCGACGTGGGACCCAATGAATCCCGCGCCGCCCGTGATGAGGACGGTACCCTTCATAATGCGTTTTTTCCTTTTTGATAGGAGCAATAACCGCAACAGCTGGATGGTTCTTGAGTGACGAAGCGACACCAATGGCCTTGCCCGGCAATTGAGGCCCACATCTTGTGGTCGTCGCTCATGAACGGATATGCATAGTCCTTACTGTCAGAAGCCCAAATTAACGGCTTTGTTACTACTTACCTTTTTATAACGAAGCAATCACACTCGAAATCTTACTAGGCAGAGTACTTTCTTACCATCTTGGCGCAAAATTCAGCATACTCTTCGGGCTGTTTAGGAGGACTCGTGTGGTTCGGCCGGATTCCCGCCTGTTCCGGCGTGAAACAACATGTGGCCGTTACTTCAAACGGCTCGAGAAGGTTCATCTGGTGATCAAACCAGCGGTCGGCGTTCGGACGGCCGTAGTCAGCCCAACTAAGCCCAGTTCGCAGCTTTCGTACTCCCAGTTCTTTCAGTTTCGATACGCCGTCTTCGAGCCTGTGGTCCTCGAAGTGAAACCACTGACAGATACCCAGAGCCGGCGCATACTGCGCGAAGTGACGCGCCACAAGCTTCGGGCTGCCATCCTCGCGATAGAGGCCCATGTAAAAGTGGCGATAGTAGGATGAGCCCTCGCTTTCGCGATGCCTCGTGGTAGCCGGCCATGCACGCGGAAGATCAAAAAGGCTGTACCAGTAGATGTGATCAACCAGCGGGATCAGCAGTTCGGCCGTCTTGTTAAGCCCAAACTCCTGGACCTCTTCGGCACCGAACGACGATGCGCCGACTTCCGAAATCCAGATCGGCTTTTCCGTCACGGCACGGATTTCGGCGATTTTGTCCGGCCATTCGTGAATGGTCCAGTGGTTCCAGTCGAGAGGAAAGCCGTGCAAAGCTACGACGTCAAGCTCAGGCAATGCCCCGTGAGTTTCCATGCGCTTCACGAAGGCGGGGTCGATTGGAGAGATTCCGCCGAGTACGATCGGCAGCTTCGGGTTCTCCGCCCGGATCGCTTTCGCAGCTAACTTCACCATGGTTGCAAACGCGGACCAGTCGGAATCGATCTCAAAATCCCAGTGCGAGAGGTTATTTGGCTCGTTCCAGAGCATTACGGCTTCGATCATGATCGTAAGTAGTTCAGATGCGCGCGAGTTTAAGCGGCCGCAAAATCAGGCGCCGAATCCCGGAATTGGATGAAGTTCGGCATCCGCATCGCATCTGCAGATGAAGACCTCGGGCTCGGGCGCGTTGACGATCCGGAATCCGGAGCTTCGCAGCACGGCCTCGGCACAGGCTCTGTTTGGGATCCACCAGTTTGTAGGGTCGTGGGAATAGCTCTGTTCCACGAAATGCATCTTGGGGAAGCCGGGATGGTCGAAAATGCCCGTCTCCGAAAACGGATAATCTTCGTCGAGCGACATGACGGATCGGCTCCCGCGCAGCATCGATTGAAACACTAGCCAATCCTTGGCAACATGCTGCCGCAGAATGTCGAGGGCGAGCAAAGGATGCCGCAGATGATAGAACACGCCCATAAACAAAACTAAGTCGAAACGTTCTTTGAGCGATGGCAGCTCGTACACGGAGAGAGTCCTGAATTCGATGTCGAAATCCAGCACCTTGGCAGCAAAACGCGCCTGATCAAGATACTGCGAATCGTGGTCGACACCCAGAACGCGGGCAGCGCCGCGCCTCTTCATTTCGATCGAGTAGAAGCCGCCGTTGCAGCCGATATCGAGCACGCTCATCCCTGTCAGGTCTTCCGGGATTGCATGCCGAAAATTTCTCCACTTGATGGATGGATAGTCTCCCAGGAAGTGGTCGGGTGCAGTCTGAACACCGAGAAGCGAGAGGTTGTGAAACCAAGGTCCCAGTTCCACTATCTTCTTTTCAACGTCGCTGACCGTCAGGCTATCTGCCAAGCTTGTTCCTTTCCCTCTTTATGATTCGTATTCTACTGATCCGGCACGGTGACACTGAGCTAACAGGACGCGTGTTATATGGGCGCATGCCTGGAGTGCATCTCAGCGCCGAAGGCCACCGCCAAGCCGAAGCGCTCGCGAAGTCAATCGCCTCGAGATACCAGATAGAACAGATCGTCGCCAGCCCTCTCGAGCGGGCAATCGAGACCGCCCGCCATTTGTCCGACGCTGTAAATCTGCCGATTGCGACACACGAAGGCATCATCGAACTCGATTATGGCGTTTGGCTGGGCCAAAGCTTCGACGAAATCCGTGAGTCGTCACACTGGGAGCATTACAATCGCCTTCGGTCACTACTTGGCCCTCCCGAGGGAGAGCTGATGCTGGAAGTGCAGACAAGAGCGTGGAACGCCCTACGCGAGATCATGAAACCATACGATGGCACGGACGATGTAACGCTGGCCGTTGTGTCTCATGGCGACGTGATCCGTTCCCTGCTGGTGTTGCTGCTCGGGATGCCGCTCGATCATCTCCATCGTCTCGAGGTTTCGCCAGGGTCCCTGAATGAGCTTGCCTTCGACGGTCACTACGGCCGGGTCGTTCGAATGAATCAGCTTCCGTTTTAATGCGTCACAAGGCATTAAAACGTGAGGCGGCCTGAAAACTGGAAGGATCGAGCCGGTAGCTGGCTCGTGATGCCAACGGTCGGCAATCCGAAACCCGGACCGGGAGTCGATCCGTTTCCGTACGTGCCGCTGTAACCGACGAAATTGGAGTGATTCAATACATTGAATGCTTCCGCACGTATGACAAACACGACTCGTTCGCGCGAGAAGGCAAACGGATGCTCGAGGAACGGAGACACTTCGTAAATGGCTCGCCCGCGCCCGGTATTGCGTCCCACCACGACGCCGTTGATAACTGGCTGGTCGCGCCGTTATCGCCGCTGTTCGTCGTACCCGTAACGATGTTGTACGGCAGCCCGGAGCCCAAGGTCACAAGTCCACCGAGATTAATCTTCAGTGGCAGTGTGTATGTCCCGCTGAGAACGAAGCAATGGCGTTGGTCGAACATCGCATTGCCGTTCTCGACGCGGCCGGTGAAATAAGGATCGTTAGGATTCTGCCCGGGCACATCGGGATCGACATTGTCGATCGCGTGTGACCATGTATAGCTCGCCAGGATCGAAAGCCGGCGGCTGAAGCGATGCGACAGATTCACGTCGAAGGCGGGGTAACAAGAATATCCGTTCTTGACGTCGCTTTGGATTACCCCATACAAAGGCTGCGGATTCGTCGGCGTAGCCGTGTTGCACGTCGCACTGTGCTGCCGGTACCAATCGGCCCAGTAAGGCCGAGTGCAATTGGCAGGCTGTGCCGATCGAATCTGGTTCGGCGCCGTACGGATGAACGGAGCCGGCGGGTCCAGGTCGAGCGGCCGGTTGATCTTGATCGTGTGTGAACCGACGTAGTCCAGGCTCAGCACCCACTGGTTTCCGAGCTGTTGCTCAACGCCAAACGTCCACTGTTCGGAATACGGGTTGAGAAGCTTGTCCGGATAATTCACCAGGGTTGATGTGGGAAACAATTTATTGAGGTAGGCGCTTTGGCCCGGGCGAATGTAGAGGCTGCGAACGGGAGGAACAGCTCCGGACGGAAACACCGGCAAGGGTGCAGCAGCCACGGTCGCAGGGAACCCAACCTGTCCCGGGCCCGCAGTATAGTTGAAAACACCGCCAGGGCCGGCCAGCGCATAGTTCGCCTCGCTGTTGTCGACGATCTGTGAATAGTAGAGGCCAAACCCGCCGCGAATCACAGTCTTCCCTCTTCCCGTCCAGTCGTAAGCGAAGCCCACCCGAGGTGCGAAATTCTTCGCTGCATCGGTAAAGGTCTGACGCTCATAACGCAGGCCGAGATTAATCGTCAGATCTGAGCGAACCGGAAATCATCCTGGACGAAGAGCGCCCAGATGATGTCGGACACACTGTACTTCGCGTTCCCGTAACTCTGGGTGTAAGTTCGAAGGTTGCCGATGTTGTTCAGAAACGCCGGGCTCTCGCATACCGCAAAGCTGAGCGTACAAGTGTTATACGTAAACTGCCCGAGGAAGATGGGCCCGCCGAACTCCTTGCTGTTGCCGCCGTTGCTTGCATGCAGCACGTCGGCGCCGAATCTCACCTGGTGGCGGCCCCACGTCGCCGAAAGCGTATCGTTGGCCTAATATTGGCGGTTCATCAGAAGTGCAGATTGGATGTGCCCGACGTAAATGTACCTCCGGCCGAGATCGGAACGACGTATTGCGTCGAGTTGATTACGGGATCGAATTGCGTGATCGGCGAACCCAATTGAAACTGCAGGCGCATATTGTTCGCTAGCGTGGGGCTGAATATTGCAGTCTCACCAATCTCTTGTGAGTAAGTGCGGCGGCGGAAAGTCCGCGCTATGTTCGCAGGTTGTTGCCTCCCACAGTTCCGTTTGGGTTCGTATCGTAGAAATGATCGACAGAGCTGCGGAAGAACGCGCTGTTGCGGTCACTGAATTGATGATCGAGACACGCTGTTCCTAAAAACCCGCGGTATTTGCCTAGGAAGTTTCCCGGTGCGACGGGTGAAATGACAGGTGAGACGCGATCCTGAACACTTCCCTCCCCCGCGACGAAAAACTGTGTACGCCGGCCAATTGGGCCGGAAAAGGATAAAGACCCTTGCAGCAGTTTGTCGCTCGTCAGCGGGTTGCCATTCGGGGCATTGCTGGCGGTGAAACCGGAAAGCGCAGCGCCGAGGGCATCAGGCCTGCCAAGAGCAAGCACCTCTCCATGAAATCTGTCGCCCCCGCTCTTCGTGATCACGTTGACATAGCTGCCAGTGCTCCCGCCGTATTCTGCCGAAAATGCGTTGGTTAAAACGTCCATTTCCCCCACCGCAGCCATCGGCAAAGAAGTGAAGAGTGTCTGCCGGCCCCAACTGTCGTTTCCGGTCGCGCCATCCACCCCAAACGATGTTTGCCTGCGCCCGGATCCGTTGGTCGTAAATAGATTCTGGTTCGTGAAGATATCGCCCTGATTGATGGCTGGACGATTAGCTGCATTTAAGAGCGGCAGGTAGGTAATCCGCCGATTCGGAAGCGGTGTCTCGATAATACTCCGGGCAGAAAGCTGATTACCAAGCTGAGGCTGATCCGCCCGCACCTACCCGGCAACCCCGGTCACGGTCACTTCAGTCACCTTCCCCGCGATATCCAGTTGGAGCGTGAACGTTGCGGCCGTACCAGCGTTCAGGGTCAAATCGCTTTCGCCTGATGCGGATAAGCGACGTCCGCAAATCCCGGCTTGGAGGCCGAGAGGCGATAACCGCCGCCCGGCGGGAGTCCGCTGAACGAAAAGCGACCGGCGGCGTCCGTTACCCCCGTGCGAGCCGAGCCGTTCCGGGAGTTTCGAATCGTGATCTGAACTCCCTGCAAAGGAGCGCGGTTCGTGTCGAGCACTTGCGCGCTGACCGTTGCGGTATCGATCGTTTGCGAGACCAACGCAGGCACAATCTGCAACGCAAGAGTTGCCAGCAGAATCGCCTTAAGCCCGTACGCAGTCGTCTCGAATTG
>Ga0308176_10002633_pt1 | contig 11361 bp, 11 predicted proteins | sample PhyCR2_3_FD_203890 | JGI IMG/M metagenome (GOLD analysis project Ga0308176, IMG submission 203890) | Soil microbial communities from UC Gill Tract Community Farm, Albany, California, United States - DLSLS.C.R2 | ecosystem: Environmental > Terrestrial > Soil > Agricultural land | place: USA... | reverse complement strand
GTTTCGTCTAGGGCCGCCGCGATGTAGGCCGTTGAGGTGCCATGCCCGGTGCCGAGTCGAACTCCGCGAGCGCGCGTTCAACCTCATCGACGTGCATGTCTACCCCTAGGCGCAGTCCCACCTTGTGGGCTCGGCGTGGTCTAGGCATGCGGGCGCTCGCCTTACCCAGCGTTCTTGCGCCTGAGGTCGAGCAGAACGCTAGCGCCGTTCGAAACGTTCGAGCAGTTCGCGGATGTCGGCGATCCCTTGCCTGCGTTCCGCGCGGAGCCGCTCGGTGGCTTCCTGAGCGATCCTGGTCGCAGCCTCCGCGTTGGCGACGTCGTGCCGCAGCTCCAGCACGAGGTGCTGGAGGTCAACGATCAGGAGATCACTCTCCGCTGCGTGCCGCACGAGTGCGGCGTACTGCTCCTCTTCAGGGACGATCACGGCTATAGCCATGAGGGTCGCCTACCCCAAAATGCCAAGAGCTAGGCTCACGAACAAGGGCGCCGGGCTCTACACGGCCGACGAGGACGCTCGGCGAAGCCGAGCTAGCGGTTGAGCAGCTCGACGAGGCGGGTGCGTTGCCGCTCGGAAAGCGCGCCGACGGTCTTGGACGGACTGATGCTGGCGATTGTCAGTAGGTGGGCCGCTTTGACCGGGCCGATCCTCGGCACCGCGACGAGCAGGTCGAACACCTCGGCGCTGGCGAGATAGTCGGCACCAGTGGCGAGGACTTGCTCGAGCCGGACCGTGCCCTCACGCAGATCCTGTTTGAGTCTCGCCCGCAGCCCCCGAACCTGATTCGCCCGCCGGAGCGCGACCATCCGACGCTCGGATGAGCGGGTCGAGGCGACAGACAAGCAAGACCTCCTCTCGGGCTATCGCGCCAGCACTAGGGCGGGCGGGCGCCGGGACTGGTTCTGCAGCCGTCGATCTTCGAACAACCGACGCCCGCCCGACCCGGACTCTTCCATCCGGCGTCAAAACGGACATCGGACTTTTCACTGATAGCCTCGCCGCGCCGTCCGGCCCCGGCGTGGCTCACTTCAAGGGCTACGTCTAACCGGCTGCGCCGCTCTTGCCGCCATGGGGAGCATGCGTGAAGCTTCTCGCTCCGTCGACGGCGTGGCCAGCGCGCGTGAAAAGTAGTTGCGTGACGATGACACAACCTGTCTAACTCGATCGCCGGGATCGCCCGGTCTACGAACTGCCCGCGGGCTTGCGATGCAGCTCGTCCCAGCGCGCGGACAGCGCGGCCCCGTCGAGCCGTTCTGCGGCCTCGAGCGCCCGCTCGGCGCGCTTCGACGTCTTGCGCCCGAACATCCCGGATGACACCCACCTGCGCGTGAGCCGGACGAGCCGCAGCCTGTCGTCATCCAGCTGCAGAGTGCCTTTCGGGTGCAGGTACAGATCGATCGCCAGCTTCTTCACGAGTGCCGGGTCACTTCGCTCGCCGGTCGCCTGCTCGAGCCGGTGGGCCACGAGCGACGCGAGCGTCCTCAGCTCCCGGACGCCTGTGCTGACAGCGATCCCAACCGAGATCGCGCTCGAGGCAACCATCACCCAGGGCACCCTTGTCAGCCGGGCACCCCGAGCGAGCCGGCGAACGACGGGCACGGCAATCACGACGACCCGTTGGATGTCGCCCGCAACCGCCTCGGCGTCGGTCTCTCCGGCCAACAGGCTCTTGCCTTGCGCGGCGGAAGTGACCCGCTTGTCGCCCAGCAGCATCCGGTTGATCGCCTGGTCGACAACCCTCTCGACAGCCTCGACCAGTGCCTCGCCGGCACTCAGTGCGCCGACACCGGCGCTCTTTCCCGCAGCCCTGGCGCGGCCACCCAACGACCGCGGTAGTGTCCCGGAACCGAGCATCGCGGCATCGTAGCCCCGCTGCCTGCGCGAGAATGACGCGTCATGCCGGATTGGCTTCCTCCGTTTCTCGCTGCAGCGCTGACCGTCCTCCTCATCAACCTCGCCTGGCTCGAGCAGCGTCGGCGCGCACATCGCCGGAGCTGGGAGGCGCGGCTTCGGCGCGAGCTTCGCGCCTGGGATGGTCGACTGCCGACGACGTTTCCGCAAAGAGCGGATTTCACCGACGACCCTCCGCGCTGAACCTCGCAAATTGCGCGAATCGCGTGCTTGACGGTCGCGGGGGTGAGGGGCAGCATGGGCGTCGCGCCGAGCACGGGGCGGGAGTAGACCGAAACCTTCGGGCGATGAGCTAGGCGGAAGCCGAATGCATTACTCGGAGGTGGACGAAACCGCCACCGGCTCGGCGAACTTCTGGTCCGGGCGCATAGCCCTAGCCGCCCGCGCCGAAGCCGTCGACGCGCTCGGGACGGATCTGGATGATCACGCGCTGCTCGCCCGGTCCGAGGTAGGGGTATTTGTCCTGGCCCAGGTACTTCCTCGCCAGCATGTTGATGTGCTCGAGCGCGCCCTCGTCGACGATCGTCGCCGGGCCGCTGACCATCACGTAGCCGGACTGCTGGTCCTCGGCGGGTAGGACGGTGACGGTCGCGCGTGGATCGCGCTCGATGTTGGTGACCTTCGTCCGGCCGCGGGCGCTGTTGACGAGGACGTTCTCGCCGTCGTAGTCGATCCAGACCGGGGTGGCCTGGGGCGACCCGTCCTGGCGGATGGTCGCGATCACGCCCCAGTTGCGGTCGGTGAAGAGCTTCGCCTGCTTCTCGTTCAATGTGCCCATCGCTGTCTCCTCGTCTGGGGTCGGGACTACGTAACCTCGGCCGCAAGTCGCGTCTCGGACTCCACGATCGGGGCCACCTGGGTTCCGAAGAGCTCGATCGCGCGCATGACGTCGGCATGCGAGACGGCGCCGATACCGATATGGGCGAGGTAGCGCTCGGGCTCGAAGGTCTCGTGGAACGAGATGATCTTCTCGGCGACCTCCTCCGGCGACCCGAGTGCGAGGGGGCCAGTCGGAGCTGCGAGTGCCTCGAGCTCCGTGCGTCCCGAGGGGGGCCAGCCGCGTTCGCGGCCGATCCGGTTCATCACGTCCAGGTACGGCGCGGCGAAAACTGCGTCGGCCTGTTGGCGCGAGTCGGCGATGAACGCGTGGGTGTTGATGGCGACGACGGGCTCGCCGACTTGCCCGGTTTCGGCCCAGGCGTGCCGGTAGAGATCGACGAACGGCTTGAAGCGGGCTGTCTGGCCGCCGATGATCGCGAGTGCCAGCGGTAGGCCGCGGCTTGCCGCCCGCACCACGGACTCGGGGCTGCCGCCGACGGCTACCCAGATGGGAAGCTGGTCTTGTACGGGCCGCGGCCAGACGACCGCGTCCGCGAGAGGCGCGCGGTGCTCGCCCCGCCAGGTGACCCGCTCGTTGTCCCGGATCGCGAGGAGCAGATCGAGCTTCTCGGTGAACAGCTCGTCGTAGTCGCGCAAGTCGTAACCGAACAGGGGGAACGACTCGATGAACGAGCCACGCCCCGCCATGATCTCCGCTCGACCGCCCGAGATCAGGTCGACGTGCGCGAACTGCTCGAAGACCCGGACCGGGTCGTCGGAGGAGAGCACACTCACGGCGCTCGAGAGCCGGATCTGCTTCGTGGCGGCGGCGATCGCGGCCAGAGCAGTCGTCGGCGACGAGACGAGGTAGTCGGGGCGGTGATGCTCTCCGACGGCGAAGACCTTCAAGCCGAGCTCGTCCGCGAGCGTGGCCTCCTCCAGCAGGTCGCGCATGCGCTCCGCGGGACTGATACCGGCGTGGAGGTCGGCGAAGGTGACTAGTCCGAGGTCCATGAGCACTCAAACGAAGATTGCGTGCACAAGTATTCCCGGAGCCTAGTCGGCGACGCCGCTACGAGTCGCGTTGAGCTTGTGGATCCCGGCTATCGCGTCGTCGAGGTCGGCTTGCGGCACGAGGTCCGGTGAGCGGACGGCAACCGCGATCACCTCGGCGTGAGTGGCGAGCCGGCGCTGGGTCTCCTCGAGCTGCTCGTGGCGCCGGACCAGCGCCCGAAGCTCGCGCTTGAGTCGCTTCTTTCGCATGGAGGCTGGGTACCCGCTCTCGTCAGCCGGCAAGCCCCGAGATCCCGTTGCGCAGGAGGGACACGGCCAGCAGCAGGATGATCACGGAGGCGATCAGGCGCAGATGCCCCTCGAGCCAGGTGCGCGAGGCGCCGAGGAACCGCTCGGCCCAGCCCGGCGAGACGAGCAGGAGCACGATCGCGACGCCGAGCGGCAGCAGGGAAACGAGCGTGAAGACGAGCCAGGCCGCCGCGTAGCCGGCCGTCGTCAGGTTGATCTCGGAGATCGCCTTCAGCGCAAGCGGGATGAAGCCGCCGGGGTTCGCGAGCGTCGCGCCCGCGGCGAACACGGCGACCCACGACGAGGAGGCGACGGAGCTCATCTTCTCGACCATCCCCTTGGTCGTCTTCTCCGAGATCGGCACCCGCCAGGTGCGGGAGACGTAGACGACCAGGACAGCGCCCGCTACGAGATCGAAGACCGAGACCCAGCTCTTCCGCTCTCCGTTGGCGGAAGGTGCGGCGACGTCGCCGAGGACGAACGCGGCGAGGATGCCGATCAGGATCGTGACCGCGAAAGCACCGAGATAGAACCAGAGGCCCGTGCGCAGAGGCCGCTTCGCGAGCACGAGGGCGAGCACCGAGAAGGTCAGCGTCGTCGGAGAGAGCATCGCCGCGAGCGAGACAAGTGCCAGCTCGAGATAGACCCAGCTCACGGCCCGGCATCCTCCGGCGTCAGCGCCCTCGCGGCATCGTCCCCATGGGACGAGGTCACGCGATCAGCGCTTGCGATTCACCCCCTCCGGATGAGGGCGCAAGGCCCGGGCGAATCTACTTTCCCCTTTGTACACCGACCTTGTTGGGAGGAGGAATCGGATGACCCCGACGGCAGTAGCCGCCGCATCCGCGCGGACGACCGCTGTGGAGCAGGCGAAGGGCGACGTGCTCGTCGTGTTCGGGATCACGGGCGATCTCGCGAAGGTGATGACCTTCCGGTCGCTGTACCGGCTCGAGGCGCGTGGGCTGCTCGACTGCCCGGTCGTCGGTGTCGCGGTCGACGACTGGACGGTCGAGGACCTCAAGGAACGGGCCCGGACCTCGATCGAAGGCACCGGCGAGAAGCTCGACCAGGACGTCTTCGACCGCTTCGCCGAGCGCCTCTCGTACGTCTCGGGAGACTTCACCGACCCGCCGACCTACGAACGCGTCGCCGCGGCAATCGAAGGCATGACGAGCCCGGTCTTCTACCTCGAGATCCCGCCGTTCCTGTTCGGGCGCGTGGTGGAGCAACTCTCCGACGCCGGCCTGACTCAGGGCGCGCGCATCGTGGTCGAGAAGCCGTTCGGCAACGACCTCGAATCGGCGACCGCGCTCGCTGCCGAGCTGCACCAGTACATCGACGAGTCGCAGCTGTTCCGGATCGACCACTACCTCGGGAAGATGGGATTGGACGAGATCCTCCACCTCCGCTTCCAGAACTCGATCCTCGAGCCGATCTGGAACCGGAACTACGTGGAGGCGGTCGAGATCACGATGGCCGAGTCGTTCGGCGTCGAGGACCGTGGCCACTTCTACGACCCGGTTGGAGCGTTGCGCGATGTCGTCGTCAACCACCTGATGCAGGTGGTCGCGGCGTCGGCGATGGAGGTGCCGTCGCGGCCCGACGCGGACACGCGCAAGAACTCGGTTGCCGGGCTCTTCCATTCGATCGAGCCGGCGAGCCCGGAGCACTACGTACGCGGCCAGTACGACGGCTACCGCTCCATCGACGGCGTCGCTCCCGACTCGGTCACGGAGACGTACGCGGCGCTGAGGCTCCAGATCGAGAACTGGCGCTGGTCCGGCGTGCCGTTCTTCATCCGCACCGGCAAGCAGCTCCCCGTCACGCAGACCGAGCTGCGCCTCGTCTTCAAGCGCCCGCCGCGGCTCGGCATGACCGGCGGACGGGTGGCGGAGGCGAACCAGCTCGTCGTCAAGCTCGACCCGTCCACCGGCGTCCGGCTCATCGTCGATGCGCACCGGGCCGACGCGTCGGGGCCGGCGCCGATCACGCTCGATGTCGAGTTCGCCGAGGAAGGTGGGGAGGGGCCGACGCCATACGAGGTGCTCCTGCACGCCGCGCTCGTCGGCGACAGCAAGCGCTTCACCAGGCAGGACGGGATCGAGGAGGCCTGGCGGGTCATGCAGCCGCTGCTCGACGCGCCGCCTCCGGTGCGTGCGTACGAGCCGGGCTCGTGGGGCCCGGCGGAGGCAGAGCGGCTCGTCTCGGGCTACGGCCGCTGGCACGGGCCCTGGATCGAGAGCTAGTGCACCGAGAAAGGAGTCGCCGATGACCGTCGTCCCGACGAAGGAGCCCGATAGCGCTTCGCAGAGCGCCGCCGCGCCCTCGCCGTTCCCGCCGATTGCGGACTACGCGTTCCTGTCCGACTGCCATACCGGCGCGCTCGTTGCCCCGGACGGCGCGATCGACTGGCTGTGCATCCCGAGCTTCGATGCGCCGAGCGTCTTCGGCAGCCTCCTCGACCGCCAAGCCGGGTTCTTTCGATTTGGCCCGTTCGGCATTGCGCACCCCACCGCTCGGGCTTACGTGCCGGGGACGAACGTCTTCGAAACGACCTGGAAGACGCCGACCGGCTGGGTGGTCGTGCGAGACGCGCTGACGCTCGGCCCGAGAGAGCACCCGGACGCAGTGACGCCCCACACGCGGCCGCCGGCCGACGACGACGGCGACCACATGCTCGTCCGCACGGTCGAGTGCCTCGACGGGCGCGTCGAGATCGACCTGGTCTGCGAGCCCGCGTTCGACTATGGCCGCACGCCGGCGACCTGGACGAACGTCGATGGAGCGGGGCATGCCGCCGACGCGTCGGGAGCCGGTGTGACCTTCAGGCTCGTGTCCGACCTCCCGATCGGCATCGAGGGTGAATCGGTCCGCGGACGCCATGAGCTCGAGGCCGGCGACAGTGCGTACTGCGCACTGTCGTGGGCCGAGGAGCTCGCAGCGCCGCAGAGCGTCGACGAGGCGGCCGCGCGCATCGACGCGACGACGCGCTTCTGGCGGAGGTGGCTCAGCAAGGCGCGAATCCCGGATCACCGCCTGCGCGACCCGGTTCAGCGGTCGGCGCTGACGATCAAGGGTCTGACCTACATGCCGACTGGCGCGACCGTGGCGGCGCTCACGACCTCGCTCCCCGAGACGCCCGGCGGAGAGCGGAACTGGGACTACCGCTACACGTGGATCCGGGACACGACGTTCACCCTCCAGGCGCTCCACTTCCTCAGCCTCGACTGGGAGGCGGGTGAGTTCATGGAGTTCGTCGGCGACCTCGAGCCGACGGAGGACGGCTCGCTCCAGATCATGTACGGGATCGACGGGCGGCGCGACCTGCGCGAGACGACCCGCGACGACCTGACCGGGTACTCGGGCGCCTCGCCCGTGCGGATCGGAAACGGCGCGTTCGACCAGCGGCAGAACGACGTCTTCGGCGCGGTGCTCGACTCGATCCTCCTGCACTCGCGCCACAGCGAGCGGCTGCCGCGGCGCCTCTGGCCGATCGTGCAGGCGCAGGCGGAATGCGCGACGCAGGTCTGGCAGAACACGGACCAGGGGATCTGGGAGGCACGCGGCAAGCCGCAGCACTACGTCTCGTCGAAGCTGATGTGCTGGGTCGCGCTCGACCGCGCGGCCAAGCTGGCGGAGATCCGGGGCGACCCCAAGCTGCAGGAGAAGTGGGCCGCGGTCGCCGACGAGATCCGCGCGAACATCCTCGAGCACGGCGTCCGCGACGGCGTGCTGCGCCAGCATTACGAGACGGACTCGCTCGACGCGTCGACGCTGCTCGCCGCGATCTTCGACTTCCTGCCCGGGGGCGACGAGACCCTGCGCAAGTCGGTGCTCGCGATCGCGAACGACCTCACCGAGGACGGTTTCGTCCTGCGCTACCGGACCGGCGAGACCGACGACGGCCTGTCGGGCAAGGAGGGCACCTTCCTGATCTGCTCGTTCTGGCTCGTCTCGGCGCTCGGGGTCATCGGCGAGCGCCAGGCCGCGACCGACCTGATGGAACGCCTGCTGCGCGTCGCCTCGCCGCTCGGCCTCTACGCCGAGGAGTTCGACGTGGCGACCGCCCGGCACCTCGGCAACTTCCCCCAGGCGTTCTCACACCTCGCGCTGATCGAGGCGGCTGCGCGAATCATCCTTCCGGAGATGCTCGGGGAGTACTGAGCAGCCCGGTATCGCATCGAGGGCCGAACGGGCCAGGGAGCACGCGCCGCCGCCACAACTGTCAGAGGAGGACACGATGGACTTCTACGACGTGATCATCATCGGTACCGGAGCAGGCGGCGGCACGCTTGCCCGCAGCCTCGCCCCGTCCGGCAAGCGGATCCTCCTGCTCGAGCGAGGCGACTGGCTGCCGCGCGAGCCGGCGAACTGGCTCGCGCAGGACGTGTTCGTCGACAACAAGTACGTGTCGCCCGACACGTGGTACGACGAGAAAGGCACGGCCTTCCAGCCTCAGGTGCACTACTTCGTCGGCGGCGCGACGAAGCTGTACGGCGCAGCGCTGTACCGCTTGCGGCCCCAGGATTTCGAGGAGCTTCGCCACCACGACGGGATCTCGCCCGCCTGGCCGATCAGCTACGACGATCTCGAGCCCTACTACACGCGGGCCGAGCAGGCGTACGAAGTGCACGGGGTGCGCGGCGAGGATCCGACCGAGGGGCCGGCCAGCGCGCCGTATCCGTTCCCGGCCGTCTCCCACGAGCCCCGGATCCAGCAGCTCGCCGACGATCTCGAGGCCGCCGGCTACTGCCCGTTCCACGCGCCGTGCGGGATCAGGCTCAACGAGCCGAACATGCCGTACAGCGTCTGCGTGCGCTGCCAGAACTGCGACGGCTTTCCCTGCGCGGTGCACGGGAAGTCGGACGCCGAGGTGCTCGGGGTCCGGCCGGCGCTCGAGCACTCGAACGTCACGCTGCTGACCAACGCGAAGGCGGTCCGCCTGCAGACGAACGACGCCGGAACGGCGGTCACCGGTGTGACCGTCGAGCGGGAGGGCGAGACCGAGCAGTTCGCGGGTGCGATCGTCGTGCTCGCGTGCGGCGCAGCGAACACCGCCGCCCTGCTCCTCTCGTCTGCGAGCGACAAGCACCCGAACGGGCTCGCGAACGGCTCCGACCAGGTCGGCCGCAACTACATGTTCCACGCGAGCCAGGCGGTGCTGGCGCTCTCGCGCGAGGAGAACCCGACCGTCTTCCAGAAGACGCTCGGCCTGAACGACTTCTACTTCGGCAGCGACGGCCACGACTACCCGCTCGGGAACATCCAGATGGTCGGGAAGTCGCAGGCGCCGATGTTCCACGGCGAGAAGCCGACCCAGACGAAGCTCGCTCCCGGATGGACACTCGAGAAGATCGCGAAGCATGCGATCGACTTCTGGCTCTCGACCGAAGATCTGCCGCTGCCCGAGAACCGCGTCACCGTCGATGGCGAAGGCCGGCTCACCCTCGCGTACAGGTCGTCGAACGACGTTCCCAAGGCGGAGCTGTACAAGAAGCTGAAGTCGATCATCGGAGAGCTGCGCATGGAGGGAGACCACCTGTTCGGCCGCTTCGCCTACATGAAGAACGACATCCCGGTGGCCGGCTGCGCACACCAGGCCGGGACGTGCCGCTTCGGGACGGATCCGGCAACCTCGGTCCTCGACGCCGACTGCAAGGCACACGAGGTCGACAACCTCTACGTCGTCGACACGAGCGTCTTCCCCAGCATCGGGGCAGTCAACCCGGCGCTGACGGCGATGGCGAACTCGTTGCGGGTGGGCGACCATCTGCTCGAACGTCTGGGAGCGGCCGTGCCGGTCGAGGCGGAGGCGGTTGCGTGAGCGACGCCGGCGTGGCTACCGAGCTCGGTCAGATTGAGATCGCTCGCGGGGAGCAGCGCGTGGGCGTCGTCGCTCTCGGCGGCGGGCTCCGCTCGTATGATGCCGGCGGCCGCGAGCTTCTCAACGGCTTTCAGCCGGGCGAGCGCCCGGCTTCTGGCCGTGGCCAGGTGCTCGCCCCGTGGCCGAACCGGATCGAGGACGGAAGCTACGAGTTCGAAGGCAAGCGGCTGCAGCTCCCGCTCAGCGAGCCGGAGAACGGGAACGCGATCCACGGGCTAGTCCGCGGCGTGGCGTGGAACCTCGTCGACCACGAGTCCGACCGGGTGGTGCTGGACTACACGCTCGAGCCGCAGCCCGGCTACCCGTTCGCGCTCGGTCTCAGCATCGAGTACGTCCTCTTGGATGCCGGCCTCACCGTGACGACGACAGCCTGGAACCTCAGCAGCGAGAACTGCCCGTACGGGGCCGGACAGCATCCGTATCTCACCCTCGGGACACCGACGATCGACACGCTGCGCCTGCAGGTTCCGGGTCGGGTCGTCGCGTTCTCCGACGAGCGCGGCCTTCCGGTGCGGTCCGCCCCTGTCGAGGGGACCGAGTACGACTTCCGCGCCGGCCGGGAGATCGGCGGCACCGTGCTCGACCACGCCTTCACCGAGCTCGAGCGCGACGACGACGGCCAGGCCCGTGTCCTGCTCGACGACGTCGCGGGCGGTGCCGGCCTCACGCTCTGGGTGGACGAGAGCTACCGCTATCTCATGCTGTACACGGGGGACTCGCGTCCTGACGTCGCCAGGCGCGGCCTGGCCGTGGAGCCGATGACGTGTCCGCCGAACGCGTTCCGCACGGGCGACTCGGTGATCCGTCTCGAGCCGGGGGAGTCCATCGCGAGCAGCTGGGGGATCGAGCCGCGGCTCGCGGCAGAGGGAGGTCCAGATGACAGGTAACGGACGTCCGCGCGTTCTGATCCTCGGCGGCGGGTTCGCCGGGGTCGGCGCGGCACAGAAGCTCGAGCACGCCGACGCCGAGGTCGTGCTCGTCGACCGGCACGACTACCACACCTTCCAGCCGCTCCTCTACCAGCTTGCGACCGGCCTGCTCGAGACGACGGCCGTCGGACACTCGCTGCGCGACCTGCTCTCACGCCACGAGAACACCGTGCTCCACAAGGCAGGCGTGACCGCGATCGATCTCGAGCAGCGAACGGTCGAGTTCGACGAGATCGCGCCGATCTCCTACGACTATCTCGTCTTCGCCCTCGGGGCCGAGGTCAACTTCTTCGGCACGGCCGGTGCTCCCGACCACGCGTTCCCGATGTACACGCTGCCGCACGCGGTCCACCTCAAGGACCACCTCCTCGAGCGCTGGGAGGCGGCTGACCGGGACCCGAGCCTGCTCGCGGACGGTGCCCTCAACGTCGTGGTCGTCGGCGGCGGGCCGACCGGCGTCGAGACCGTCGGCGCGTTGGCCGAGCTCTATCGAAGCGACTTTGCGAAGGACTACCC
>Ga0308176_10002632_pt1 | contig 11363 bp, 11 predicted proteins | sample PhyCR2_3_FD_203890 | JGI IMG/M metagenome (GOLD analysis project Ga0308176, IMG submission 203890) | Soil microbial communities from UC Gill Tract Community Farm, Albany, California, United States - DLSLS.C.R2 | ecosystem: Environmental > Terrestrial > Soil > Agricultural land | place: USA... | reverse complement strand
CGCCTTCCCGAAGTGGCGCTCGCTGCTCGCGAAGGATCGCGCGCGGATCCTCCGCAGCTGGGCCGATCTGATGCTGGAGCGCGAAGCGGAGCTCTCGCGCCTCCTGACACTCGAACAGGGCAAGCCGCTGGCGGAGTCGCACGTCGAGGTGCAGTACGCCGCGTCGTTCTATGAGTGGTTCGGCGAGGAGGGGAAGCGCGTCTACGGTGACACGATTCCGACGTACGCGGCCGACCGCCGCATCGTGGTGACGAAGGACCCGGTCGGTGTCACGGGTGGGATCACGCCGTGGAACTTCCCCGCGGCGATGCCGACCCGAAAGTCGGCGCCCGCGCTCGCCGCCGGCTGCACGATGGTGCTGAAGCCGGCCGAGCAGACGCCGTTGACCGCGCTCGCGATTGCGCGCCTCGGCCTCGAGGCGGGCCTTCCGGAGGGGGTGCTCGAGATCGTCACGGGCGCCGCTGGCGACGCGCCGGCGATCGGCGGTGAGATGACCTCGAATCCCGTCGTTCGCAAGCTCGGCTTCACCGGCTCGACCGCCGTTGGGAAGCTGCTGATGGCGCAATGCGCCGGGCAGGTGAAGAAGGTCTCGCTCGAGCTCGGCGGGAATGCGCCGTTCATCGTCTTCGACGACGCCGACCTCGACGAGGCGGTCGCGGGCGCGTTGATCTGCAAGTACCGCAATTCCGGGCAGACCTGTATCTCCGCGAACCGCATCTACGTGCAGGACGGCGTCTACGACGAGTTCGTAGCGCGACTGGTCGACGCGGCCCGCAGGCTCAAGGTCGGCAACGGCCTCGAGCCGGAGACGAAGGTCGGCCCGCTGATCGAGCAGGCGGCGATCGAGAAGGTCGGACGGCACGTCGAGGACGCGCTCCGGCGTGGCGGCGAGCTCCTGCTCGGCGGCGAAGGGCTCGGCGGCCTCTTCTGGCAGCCGACCGTGATCGCCGGTGTCGTGCCGGAAGCGGCGATGGCGTGCGAGGAGACGTTCGGCCCCGTCGCGGGCATTGCGCGCTTCGTGTCCGAGGCGGAGGTCGTGGGTGCCGCGAACGCGACGCCGTACGGCCTCGCTGCGTACTACTACACCCGCGATCTCGCGCGCATCTGGCGGCTGAGCGAGGCGCTCGAGTATGGGATCCACGGCATCAACACCGGCCTCATCTCGTCCGAGGTCGTGCCCTTCGGCGGCGTCAAGGAATCGGGCATCGGCCGCGAGGGCTCGAAGTACGGCATCGAGGAATGGCTCGAGATCAAGTACCTGTGCATCGGAGGCGTGCAGCCGCTGTGATCGTCGAGCAGCGCGACTACCACGTGTACACCGGCAAGCTCGGCCAGCTCGTGAAGCTGTACGAGACCGAGGGGATCGCGCTGCAGGAGCGGATCCTCGGCAACCTGCTCGGCGTCTTCACGACCGACGTCGGCGCGCTCTCGACGTACACGAGCCTCTGGGGCTACGCGAGCCATGCCGAGCGCGAGGAACGGCGCGCGCAGCTGCAGGCCGACCCCGCCTGGCAGGAGTTTCTCGGCAAGATCCAGCCGCTGATCCACACGCAGCAGAACCGGATCCTCGTGCCGACGTCGTTCTCGCCGATCCGTTGATGGGGGCGCTCGACGGCAAGGTCGCGGTCGTGACCGGCGCCGCGCAGGGGATCGGGAACGCCGTCGCGCACGGGCTCGCGGCCGACGGCGCACGTATCGTCGTCGCCGACCTGCGCGGAGCCGAGGACGCGGCAGGCGCGTTCCCGGACGGCGTCGGCATCGCGTGCGACGTCTCGTCGGAGGAAGACGTCGCGCGGCTCGCGGATGCGGTTGTCGACCGCTGCGGCGGCGTGGACGTCCTCGTCAACAACGCCGGGTTGTACGCGTCGCTCGCGATGCGTCCGTTCGACCAGATCCCGCTCGACGAATGGCGGCAGGTGATGGATGTCAACGTCGCCTCGATGTTCCTCATGTGTCGCGCGCTCGTGCCGCAGATGCGAGAGCGCGGCGGCGGCAAGATCGTGAACATCTCGTCGGGCACGCCGTTCCGCGGCGTGCCGTTCCTCCTGCACTACGTCACCTCGAAGGGCGCGATCGTGGCGTTCACCCGCGCGCTGGCGAAGGAGCTCGGTCGCGACAACGTGCTCGTCAACTGTGTCGCGCCCGGCTTCACGATGTCCGCGGGCGTGCAGGAGCACCAGGAGGTGGTCGACGCGCTGCGTGATGTCTCTGTGAACGCGCGCACCCTTCAGCGCGACCAGCTGCCCGACGATGTCGTCGGCGCCGTCGTGTTCCTCTGCGGGCCCGCCTCGGACTTCGTCACCGGGCAGACGATCGTCATCGACGGCGGCCAGACCTTCCATTGAAGGCTGCCGTGCACACCCACGGCGTCGCCGCGGCGGCCGACGGCCTCCGGGTCGTCTACGACGTCGCGCGCGACGACGCGCACTGGGGCGGTGCGCCCGTCGACGGGACGGCGATCGTTTGGGAGGTCGACGACCGGCCGCCCGGCGACTGGCTCGTCCGCTGCGACCGCGTCGACTTCCCGCCCGGCGGCGTCGCCTACCGGCACACCCACCCGGGGCCGGGGATCCGCGTTCTGCTGCACGGTCGGATCCGCATCGAGACGCGCGGCGAGACGCACGAGTACGGCCCGTACGAGCAGTGGTACGAGGAAGGCCCGGAACCGGTCTACGCCGCCGCCTCCGACACGGAGGACACGGCGTTCGTCCGCGTCATGCTCGTGCCGGTCGAGCTCGCCGGCAAGCGGACGATCCGCTACGTCGATCCGGCCGACGACGAGAAGCCGAAGCTGCAGCGCGCGACGATCTACTTCGAGCACCCGCTGCCGTGACCCGCACCGGCGGCCGGCTGCTCGTCGACCAGCTCGTCGTGCACGGCGTCGACACGGCGTTCTGCGTCCCGGGCGAGAGCTACATCGACGTCCTCGACGGGTTTCACGATGCGCCGATCCGCCTCGTCACCTGCCGGCACGAAGCCGGTGCGGCGAACATGGCCGACGCCTACGGGAAGCTGACCGGCCGGCCCGGGATCTGCCTCGTCACGCGGGGCCCCGGCGCCACGCAGGCATCGGTCGGCGTGCACACGGCGTTCCAGGACTCGACGCCGCTGATCCTGCTCGTCGGCCAGGTGGCGTCGAACCAGGAAGAGCGCGAGGCCTTCCAGGAGATCGACTACCGCCGCATGTTCGGCCCGCTGGCGAAGTGGGTCGCTCAGATCGACCGCGTCGACCGGGTGCCCGAGTATCTCGCGCGCGCGTTCGCGACCGCCTGCTCCGGGCGGCCGGGGCCGGTCGTGCTCGCGCTGCCGGAGGACATGCTCACCCGTGAGACCGACGTCGGCGACGCCCGCCCGTTTGCCCCGGTGCAGCCCCATCCGGCGCCCGGCGACATCGCGCGGTTGCGGGAGCTGCTCGCCGGCGCGAAGCGGCCGCTCGCAATCGTCGGCGGGCCCGGCTGGACTGCGCAGGCGGCGCGCGATGTTCGCACGTTCGTCGAGGCGAACGAGCTTCCGGCGGGTGCGGCGTTCCGGCGGCAGGACGCGCTCGACAACGACTCGCCGAGCTACGTCGGCGACGTCGGCATCGGCCTGAACCCGAAGCTTGCCGCGCGTGTTCGCGAGGCCGACCTCGTGCTCGCGATCGGGCCGCGGCTCGGTGAGAGCACGACGTCCGGATACACGCTGCTGACGTCGCCGACGCCCGCGCAGACGCTCGTCCACGTGCATCCGGGCGCGGAGGAGCTCGGTCGCGTGTTTCGCGCAGAGCTGCCGATCCTGTCGGGGCCGGAGCCGTTCGCCGCGGCGGTCCGCGACGTGCGCGTCGAACCACGGTGGGCCGAATGGACGCGCGCCGCGCGCGCCGACTACGAAGCGTGGCAGGAGCCCGAGCAGTCGCCGGGCGGCGTCGACCTCGCCCGCTGCCTGCGCATGCTGCGCGACCTCGTCCCGCGAGACGCGATCGTGACGAACGGCGCAGGCAACTACACGGTCTGGGTGCACCGCTTCTGGCGCTGGCACGACTTCCCGTCGCAGCTCGCGCCGACGAGCGGCGCGATGGGCTACGGCGTTCCGGCGGCGGTCGCGGCGAAGGCGCTCCATCCCGAGCGCACGGTTGTCTGCATCTCGGGCGACGGCGACTTCCTGATGAGTGCGAGCGAGCTCGCGACGGCGGTGCAGTACGAGCTGCCCATCCTCGTCCTCGTCGCCGACAACGGGATGTACGGAACGATCCGTATGCACCAGGAGCGCAACTACCCCGGCCGCGTCTCGGGCACGGATCTGCGGAACCCGGACTTCGCCGCGCTCGCCGAGTCGTTCGGCGCCTACGGCGAGACGGTCGAGCGCACCGACGACTTTGCGGATGCGGTGCGACGCGCGCTTCGGGAGGCCCGGCCCGCGCTCCTGTCCCTGCGCGTCGATCGGGAGCAGATCACGCCGCGGACGACGATCGCGGCGATTCGCGGTGCGTCGTGACGGCGAGACGGCAGGAGTACCGCGTTGCCGGCCAGGCGGAGCCGATCAGCCACTACACCGATGCGGTGCGCGCGGGCGAGCTGCTGTTCGTCTCGGGGGTCGTGCCGGTCGACGGCGACGGGCGGCTCGTCGGCGCAGGCGACGTCGTCGAGCAGGCACGGCAGGTCTTCCGGAACATCGGCGCAATCCTCGCTGCGGCGGGCGGGACGATGCGAGACGTCGCGAAGGTGACGGTGTACGTCGTCGACATCGCCGATCGCGCGCGGATCAACCCGGTCCGGCAGGAGGTGTTCGGCGACGTGAAGCCCGCGAGCACACTCGTCGAGGTGAGCGCGCTCGCCGTCCCGGGCGCACTCCTCGAGATCGAGGCCGTCGCGGTGCTCCCGTCGTGACGGACGCCTGGCACGCAGTCATCACCGAGGTCGAGCCGTTACCGGCGAGGCCCGGCCCGCTGTCCGGGAGGCGGTTGCTCGTCAAGGATCTGATCGACACGGCCGGCATCCGCACGACGTACGGCTCGCGCATCTACGCCGAGCACGTGCCGACGCGCACTGCGACCGCCGTGCGGCGTCTCGTCGACGCCGGCGCCGTCGTCGTCGGCAAGGCGAACCTGCACGAGTTCGCCTGGGGCGTGACGAGCCAGAACCCCTGGTACGGCACGGTCGAGAATCCGGTGCGGCCCGGGAAGACCGTCGGTGGGTCCTCCGGCGGCAACGCCGCCGCGCTCGCGGCCGGCCTCTGCGAGCTCGGCCTCGGCACCGACACGGGCTGCTCGATCCGCCTGCCCGCGGCGTGCTGCGACGTCGTCGGGCTGAAGCCGAGCTGGGGCCGGATCCCGCTCGACGGCGTCTTCCCGCTCGTGCCGACGTTCGACACCGTCGGCCCGATGGCGGCGACGGTCGCAGACGTCGCGCTCGCGTGGTCGGCGCTCGCGCTCGCGCCCGTTCCCGAGCCGAGGCTCGCCGGGCTGACCGTCGGCCTGCTGACCGCGCCGCCCTCCGTCGGCGGGCCGGCTCAGCCGGGGAACCGCGCAGCCGAGGCGTACGTCGAGCCGCTCGAGGCGCTCGGGGCACGCGTCGTCGAGACTGCGATCCCCGAGCCGCCCGACGACACATGGCCCCTCTTTTTCGCGGAGGCGGCGGAGTCGCATCGCGATACGTTCCCGGCGCGCGCCGACGACTACGGCGCCAACGTCCGCGGCAAGCTCGAGCTTGCGCAGCAGGCCGACCCGGCCGTCGTCGCGCGGGCGCGCGAGGCGGTACGGCGCTGGCGCGAGTTCCGGCCTCAGGTCGACCTCTATGTTGCGCCGGTCGTCGGCCGCGAGCTGCCGCCGACGGACTGCGACGAGCTCGAGGTGCGGCTGTGGCTGTCGGCGTTCCTGCGACCGTTCAACGTCCTCGGCTGGGCAGCGCTCGCGATCGGCGACTTGCAGCTCGTCGCGCCGCGCGACGAGACCGTGCTCGCGGCCGGCCTCGCCTGGGAGCGTGCTGGAGGGTTTGGTGAGATGGTGTCCGCCGAGCGGGTGCGATAGGCGCCTACTTCGGCGTGATGTTCGTGATCTCGCGCGGCGGCGGAAGCTTCACGTTCACGTGCGAGCCGAAGGCCGAGTAGGTACCGAGGATCGTGAAGCGCATCCCCTGAGCGCCGTACGACACGCGGAGGCGGCGCAGCCGGCTCTGCGTGTCGAGCCAGAAGTCGGCCCGGAACGGCCGCGCTGCGTACTCGGCGCGGAGGATCGCGGCGAGCTCCGGGCGCTGTGCGGCCGGTATGTGCCGCACCACACTCGCGGGCGAGACGACGCCCTGGAAGTGCGCGAGCCCGTTGCGGGTTGCAATCAGGTGTGGCGTGGCGACGCCAGACGGCAAGTACGCAAGCACGCGTGCGGCCTCGAGCTCACCCGCACGGTGCGACGGTGCCAGGCGACGCGTGTCCAGCTTCGTCCACGGCTTCGCGTTGGGATCTCCGAGGGCTGCGGTGACGTTCGAGTTTGCGTAGGTCCATGGGCCGATGACGATCTGCTCTTCCGGCACCTGCCCGCCGGGGACGAGCTTGTAGATGTGCGCGCGCCGCCGCGAGAACTCGATCGTCCCGCGTGCGTTCGTCGTCAGCTTCCGCCCGCCCGAAAGAGACGCGGTGACGTCGATCGTGTAGCGAGCACTGCCCGCGGCCCGCGTTTGCGCAGTGGCGCGCCCGAGAGACGCCGCCGCCGCCGCCGAAGAGGGGAGGAGCAGGACGAGCACGACGAGTGCGACCAACCGGCGTGGCACCTGCGGATTGTGCCTCAGGAGAGCTCAGAGGACGAGGGTCCGCGCGCCCCCGGGCCGGCGGCCGCGGAGCGACGCCAGTACGTCGCCGAAGGCGTGTGCCGTCGGTGTCAGCTCCGCGCGGGAGTACACCGCGACGTCGCGAATCGTCCGCGGTTCGAGCCGGAGGACTGCGCCGCCGATTCCGGCGCCGACGACATTGTCCGGGACGATTGCAGGGCCGAGGCCGCCGGCCGCAAGGCGCACCGCCGCCTCCGCCTGCGAGGTGCGAACGCGGCCCCGCGGTGAGAAGCCGGCGCGGCGGCACAGATCTTCGACGATTCCGTCCAGACCGTGGGTCGGTTGATACAGCACCCACTCGCGGTCGGCGAGCGCGGCGACGTCGATCGAATTGCGGCGCGCGAGCGGGTCGTTGGGCGAGAGGACGACGACGAACTCCTCCCAGGTGACGACGCGCAGCGGCCCGTTCCATTCGCGGAGCGGCGCGGGCCCGACGGCGATGTCGGCGACACCGCGCTCGACCGCGTCCTCGAGCAGCCGCCGGTGCACGAACTCGTGCAGGCGGATCGCGACCTGCGGGTGCCGCTCCTGCCACGTGACGATCGCGGGCGGCAGCAGCCCGACGGCCATCGAGAGCACCGTGGCGACTTCGAGCTCGCCCTCCTCGACGGCGATCGTCGCGCGCACGGCTTGCTCTGCTCGGTCGAGCGCGCGCACGCAGGCCCGTGCCTCCGGGAGGAGTGCCCGGCCGGCCGGCGTCGGCGTCACGCCACGCGGCAGCCGCACGAGCAGCCGTCCGCCCGCCTCCTGCTCGAGCGCGTGGATGTGCCCCGACAAGGAGGGTTGCGCGATGCCGAGGCGTCGCGCGGCCCGCGTCAGCGATCCCTCCTCGACCGCTGCGACGAAACATTCGAGTTGACGGAGATTCATAGGAATAGGCTATCGGTGTTAGAGGACTCATCGGTCTTGACCTATGTCGTGAAACCTTGAAGGATCGAGACCAGTGCGGGCGACCGGGCTCAACCACGTGAGCATCTCGGCTCTCGATCTCGAGGAGTCCACGCGCTTCTACGAGGACGTCCTCGGGATGGAGAGGATCCCGACGCCGAGGTTCAAGGAGGCGACCGTCCAGTGGCTGCGGGTCGGCCGGCTCCAGCTTCATCTCTTCCTCGACGACGACCCGGCGCCGCAGCGCCACCACATCGGCCTCACGGTCGACGACTTCGAGGCCGCGTACGCGGCGGTCAAAGAGCGGATGACCGGGCCGTGGGGGATGCGCCTGGTGCTCCTCCCGTCCGACCAGATCCAGCTCTACTTCCGCGATCCGGCCGACAATCTCGTCGAGCTGAACTGGGCCGTCGACGCTGCATTCGACCGCGCGCGCTACCCCGAGCTCGTCGCGCTCGAGGACGAGGTCGCGCAGCCTCGGTCGGCAGAGGGCGCGCATCTCTACCTCGATTCGACCCCGGTTGCAACACGTTGAACCCTCCCTTGAACGACCGAAACAACCGGAATAGCGTGGCCTGATGGCGTCTGTGCCCGCTCAGATCGAGCTGCCACGGCGCTCGTCACTCGTCCGTCGCCAGGCGCTGCTTCGCCGCGCACTGTGGACGCTCGTCGGGCTGGCGATCGCCTTCACGCTCGTGTGGGTGCTGTTCGCGGCGCCGACGACCGGCAGTGCCGCGACGAGCTTCGGCTCGGCCTGGCACGACCCGCGCGACTTCTTCATCACGGTGCTCAACTCCCTCACCGCGGCGGGCCTGTACTTCGTCGTCGCGAGTGGGTTCACGCTCATCTTCGGCCTGATGCGCGTCGTCAACATGGCGCACGGCGCGTTCTTCCTCCTCGGCGGCTATATCGCGCTGAAGATCCAACGCGCAGAAGTCGGGCAGGGCGGTGCATTCGGCCTCGACAGCTCGCAGGTCAACATGGCCCACTGGGTCATCCCGACGCTCGCGGCGACCGCGATCATCGCGGGCGCCGGCCTGCTGATGCAGCAGCTCTTCCTGCGCTGGAACCAGGGTCAGGAGCTTCGGCAGGCGCTGATCACGATCGCGATCTCGGTGATCCTCGCCGATCAGATGCTCGCGCACTTCGGCGGCATCGCGGAGGACGTCGCATGGCCTGGGAAGATCGACACGTTCGTGAACATCGGTCACGTGCCGTACTCCGGCGCCCGGCTCTTCATTCTCGGCATCGCAGTTGGGGTCGGCATCCTCCTCTGGTTCTGGCTCAAGCGGACGCGCGCGGGCATGGTCATCCGCGCCGGCGTCGACGACCGGGCGATGGTCTCGGCGCTCGGCATCAACATCCAGCTCACGTTCGCGATCGCGTTCCTCGTCGGCTCGGCGCTCGCGGGCCTCGGCGGCGTGATCGGTGGATCGTTCGCGAGCCTTGCTCCGGGCGTCGACGCGAACTGGCTGCTCAACTCGCTCGTCGTCGTGATCATCGGCGGAATGGGCTCGCTCGGCGGCGCCGCCGTCGGCGCGCTGCTGCTCGGCTTCGTCTCCGATTTCTCGGCCGCGTATCTGCCGTCGAGCTACACGTACTACTCGATCATCTTCACCTTCGCGCTCGTCGCCGTCGTGCTCGCCATCAGGCCGCTCGGCTTCTTCGGGAGGGAAGCGTGACCCGTCTGCGCACGCCGACGCTGGACGGCGGGATCGGCGGCGTCGTCGTCCTGTTCGCCGTGATCGCGCCGTTCATCGTGCCGGGGTTCTGGACCGCGAACCTGTTGACGCAGACCTTGATCCTCGGCATCGTCGCGGCGAGCCTCATCTTCCTCTCTGCCTACGGCGGCATGGTGTCGCTCGCTCAGGTGTCGGTCTACGGCATTGCCGGCTTCGTACTCGGCAACCTGACGACGAACGGGAACACGAAGGGGCTCAACCTCGGCTGGAACCCGTGGGTGGGCGTCGTCGTCGCCGTCGGGATGGCGACCGTCATCGCGATTCTCTTCGGCGCGCTCGCGAGCCGGTCGAGCGGGATCTACTTCCTGATGATCACCCTCACGTTCGCGGTGATCACGAACTACTTCTTCGGGCAGGTCACCGACCTCTCGGGATTCGGCGGCATCAGCGGCATTCCGGCGCCGAAGGCGATCGGCTCGGTCGACGCGCACCCATGGCGGCTCTACTACGTCTGCCTCGGCACCGCGCTCGTGCTCTACGCACTGCTGCGCTACGTGGTGCGGACGCCGTTCGGCATCTCGCTGCAGGGCGTGCGCGACGACCCGGTTCGCATGAGCTCGCTCGGCTACAACGTCCGGCTGCACCGGACGATCGCATTCGGGTTCGCCGGCTTCGTCGCGGCGCTCGGCGGCATCCTCTTCGCCTGGTGGAACCAGCACATCGACCCGGCGTCGATCCAGCTGTCCGCCGTGATCGACGTGCTCGTCATCGCCGTCATCGGCGGCCTGTACCGCGTCGAGGCCGCCTGGCTCGGCGCATTCGTCTGGGTCGTCCTCAACAACTATGTGCAGCGGATCGGCTTCTGGTCGCTCAGTACGCGGTTCGAGACCGTCATCGGGCTCGTGTTCCTCGTCATCGTCCTGTTGTCGCCCCGCGGACTGATCGGCATCTGGGAACGTGCCGTCGCGTTCGCCGACCCGCGCCGGGACCGCAGCACCCCTTCCGCCCAGTCCCCGCTCGAAGCGGGAACCGTTGAGCCGAGCGTGTGAGAGGAGGGGCCTAGCGATCGACCACCGGAACTGGCTCGACGTCTAAGAACGTGCAGGCAACTCAAGGAGGAGGAGGGCAAGGCATGCATCTGCTCGCACGCAGATGGAAGCTCGCATCGATCGTGGGGCTCGTCGCAGTCGCGGCTGCTTTCACGGCGGTGGGAGCTTCCGCCCGCTCTGCTGCCGGCACACCGATCAAGATCGCGGTGCTGTCGGATTGTCAGGGCGCATTCGGCTCGTTCGACAATCAGGATCTCGCAGGCGTCGTCACGGCGATGCACCAGCTCGCCGGCGGATCTGCGGTCAATCCCAATAAGCCGCGAAGCGGCTGGAAGAACGCGTCGATCGCGGGCCATCCGCTCAAGCTCGTCGGCGTCGGCTGCTCGAACGACCGTGCCGACACCGCGATCAAGGAGACCAAGCGGCTCATGGAGCAGCTGGGCGCCGACATCATGATCGGCCCGCTGTCCGGTGACGAGTCGATCGCGGTCGCGAACTACGCGAAGCAGCATCCGACCAAGACGTTCGTCGACGGCGCCGCGGGCGCGCAGGACACGACGCTCAAGGTGCAGGCGCCGAACTTCTTCCGCTTCAACGGCGACGGTGCGATGTGGAACGCCGGTCTCGGCGACCTCGCGTATCGCAAGCTCGGGTGGAAGACCGCCGCGGTGATCGCGGACGACTACAGCTTTGCGTGGACGTCTGCTGCGGGCTTCATCACCGACTTCTGCGCCGACGGCGGCAATGTCACGAAGCGTGTGTTCCCGCCGCTGAACACGACGGACTACTCGTCGTACGCGGCGCAGATGCCGACGAACGTCGACGGCACGTTCGTCGCGGTCGGCGGTGCGGGCCTGATCCCGTTCCTGAAGGCATACGAGCAGGCGCATGGGCCGATCGACGGAAAGAAGTTCATCGGCAACCTGTTCTGGGGCACGCCGGGCGAG
>Ga0308176_10002631_pt1 | contig 11364 bp, 8 predicted proteins | sample PhyCR2_3_FD_203890 | JGI IMG/M metagenome (GOLD analysis project Ga0308176, IMG submission 203890) | Soil microbial communities from UC Gill Tract Community Farm, Albany, California, United States - DLSLS.C.R2 | ecosystem: Environmental > Terrestrial > Soil > Agricultural land | place: USA... | reverse complement strand
CGCGCTCGGCGGAGGGAGATGGCCTGCTCCATGGTCGAGAACGGTGGGAAGCCGTAGGCGTCCTCCGTGTTGGCCATCAGCGTTCGCCTCGCTTCGTCGTGGGACAGGGGTGCGGTCAGCGCCGGCCCCCGCCCGATGATGAAGATGCGGCTGACCTGCCCGCTGGGCCGGTAGGCCGCGGTGGGCACGAGGGTGCGGATCTGGTACTTCGGCGGTGGGACGAGGATCTGCGTGATCGCGTTGATGGCGATGATCGGGATGTTGAGCCGCGCCAGGAAGAGCGCGAACGCGCGGCCGTCCTTGGAGTGGATGCGGCTCTGGAGGGCCAGGGCCGCCCGGCGTCCGAGCGGCAGCACGCGGTTGTCGACCGCTCGCAACGTGTGCGAGCTGATGGTCAGCGGCTTCGGGAACGAGTACGCCACCCCGTTGCCGTTGATGATCGTCATGTCGTCCGACAGGAAGCCTGCGATGGCCGGGTGCTCCCGCATCAACCGCAGGATGGTGCCGGTCTTGCCGGTGTCCGTCTCGGCCGACAGCATGATGGTCTCGTTGCCCAGCTGCAGGGTCGCCGAGTGCAGGAGCATGAACCCCTTGTTGACGAGCACGAAGCGCAGCAGCGCTTCGACGACGTTGGTGTAGACGACGTGGTGCGACCGTGCCAGGAGCGGGCTGACCGTCACACTGATGCGGTTGTCCAGGTCGACGCGGAAGTTCGCGCCCATCGACCCCAGGTGCTCGCGGTAGACGAACAGGCCCGGCCCCATGGTGGCTCGCACGCGCGTGGACATCCGTCGGTAGCCGACGTACCCACGGCGGACGGTGATGTCGGCGTGCTTGCCCGGCAGGCGGTCCACCTCGAACTCGGCCAGCTCCGGCAGCTTCACCTCCGACAGGATGGTGCACAGGCCGTGGATGGAGTAGCGGCGCAGCTTCGTTCGCCGACGCGGCTTGAGGTTGATGGCCATGTGCGGACCGAGCGGGTCGTCGTTCATCTCGACGAGGACCTCGGCCTTGGTGGGACGCGTGGCCGTCTCGTCCGTGAAGTCCGCGACCACACGCCGGGTGTGCCAGATCCACCGCTCGCTGATGTAGAAGCGCGCAGCGAAGATGACGGTGATGGCGACCAGGTTGGCCCACAGGTGGTTGAGCCCCAGCCACACGAGCGCCAACAGGATCGGCACCCTGAGGACCAGGTTGAAGGCGTTGTTGACGGCCCAGCTCTTGGCGAACGCCACCTTCCTGGAGGTGCCGGGCAGCCGGTTCCGGTACACCAGGCGGTCGGCCAGGATGAAGTTCCAGACCGTGGAGACCTGGGTCGCGGCGATCGCGGCGAGCGTCAACATCATGTTGTACGGGGCCGCGTCGGAGGCGCCCCCCGCCTCGGGATCTGCGACGAAGCGCGAGCCGACGACGACAGCCAGCCAGAACGCCAGCTGGTTGACGGCTATCCCCGTCACGCCGATGGTCCCGAAGCCCAGCGCGCGCGCAGCGGTCGAGCTTTTTGACGTGGTCATGCGTTTCCCCCCCACTTGGATGTCCGCGGCCGCGGTGGCCGCTAGACGGTGGGCACGTCCGCGGGACCGCCGCGGACACAACCTCCCGCCCTGGGCAGAAGCCACCCGGGTACGCGTCTCGCGCGCACGGCGACCGTCCACGGCTCCAGCCCCGGCCCCGCCCAGGACGACGCCCCCACGTCGAGCCTGTCGAAGGTCCGGTGACCGCCCACGAGCCGGGACACTGCGAGCACGGCGCCCACCACGGCGACCACCCTGGCGAGCGCCACGGACAGCGGCGCGACGACCGCTCCTGCGACGAACTGCGTCAGTGGGAGGGCCATGGTCCTGGGCGACATGCTGTCTGCCACGGGGTTCAGAATGCGCCCGCCCCAGCGTGGTCCGGAGCAGAACGCGGCAAACCCGGACCCCGTTCGGCAGAAGAGCCGGGACGAATCCGACCAAGGTTCACGCAACGGTCCCGGCTGGGTCCCCTCGCGTTCACGCAGCAGCGCCGGCTATCCGAAAGGCTTTGGGACGTATGCGAACTCACCCCGGGGCAATCCCTCCGGGCGAACGAGAGGCTCCTTCCGTGAACACTCGCACCATCCTGAGGTCCGGCCTGGTCGGCACCCTCGCGGCGGCCGCCGCCTTCGCCCTCGGCGGCTCCGCGGCAGACGCGCACGACGGCCTGCCCGTCGTCAACGTGCCGCACGCCAACCCGCGGTCCGGGATCCAGGACAACGTGCTGACGCCGTCGGCCACCCAGACGTCGGTCGCCTGGGGCAACCTGCCGCTGACGAACCCCGACACGGCGAACGGCGTCACGCACTACGGCTACAACACCCTCGACGGCGCGCCGCTGACGCAGACGAAGAACGAGGCGCACAAGACCGAGCCCGACAAGAACGTCTACCTCGTCATCGGCAGCAGGCACTACCTCTACCAGGGCCACGAGATCGGCCCGCGCGGCTACGTCACACGCGTCAACCTCGACGAGACCGACCCGCTCAAGCGGGTGACGCTGATCTCCGACACCGACACGGCTGGCGAGGCCTACCCGACGATCGACGGCATCACGTGGGAGCCGTTCACCAGGCAGCTGCTACTCACTGCCGAGTCGAGCGCCCCCGAGGGCGGCGTCTTCGCCGTCGGCCTCGACGCGAACGGTGACCCGGTCGACGGCGGGAAGGCCACGCGCCTGCCGGCCCTCGGCTCCGGCGGCTACGAGGGCATCCAGAACGACTCCGACGGCAACGTGTGGATCGTCGAGGACATCGGCGGAAAGAGCGCCAGCGGCGGCAAGGTCCCCAACAGCTACGTCTACCGCTTCGTGCCGACCGACCGGGCCGACCTCACCAAGGGTGGGAAGCTGCAGGCGCTGCAGATCCAGCGACTCGGCGGCTCCCCGGCCACGGCTTCGCAGCTCCAGGCGAACCCGGCCGACTCCTTCATCGGCCAGCTCCACACCTACGGGACGTGCTTCACCACGAGGTGGGTGACCATCCACAGCGGCACGACGGAGGCCTTCGACGCGACGGCCGCCGCCAAGGCCGCCGACGCGACCCCGCTCAAGCGCCCCGAGAACGGCGTCTTCCGGCCCGGCACCGGGTTCAGGGAGTTCTACTTCACCGAGACCGGCGACACGAGCACGTCGAGCACCCTGCCCGGCGCGTACGGCGGCGTCTTCCGCATCTCGCAGTCGAGCCCGAGCGCCGACACGGGCCGCATCTCGATCGCCGCGGTCGGCGACAGGGCGCACACCGGCCTGGACAACATCGCCTTCGCCACGGCCGACGACCTGCTCGTCGTCGAGGACGCCGGTGACGGGCTGCACACCCAGCGGGGCGCGCTCGACTCGGGCTACGTCTACCGCCTCGGCAAGGGACGGGCCCAGGACGAGCGGTCGTATGCCGCCGGGGGCGGTCACGCTCCGCGCCCGGTCCGCTTCCTGGCGGAGGGCCGCGACGCGTCGGCGACCTTCGACGCGATGGCCGGCCCGGCGTACAACGACGGTGACAACGAGATCACCGGCATCCACGTCTCCGACGGTGACCCGACGGTGGCGGGTCTGCTCGGCGCCACGGTGCCGAAGCCGACGAGCAACCCCGCGTGGCGCACGTTCTGGACGCAGCAGCACGGCGACAACACCACGTGGGAGATCCACTGGAACGGCCGCTGAGGGTTTCGAGGCTGCCCGGCGCGCGGAGTTCGCGGGCCCGGGCACCCTCTCATCCGCCGGGTCACGGTCACCTGGCGGCGCTGCGACGGGGGTCAGCCGGCTCGGACGGCGTCCTGCGCCGCCAGGGCGACGAGGTCGGCGACCTCCTCGGCGTGCGTGTAGAGGTTGTTGTGCGAGCCGCCGAGCCGCGTCGTACGCACATTCGGGGCGTTGCGGGCGGAGGTCGCGAGTCGGTCGAGCCAGTCGAACGGCGCGTATGCGTCGTGCGCCCCGGACGTGACCGTCAGCGGTGCGCGCAGGTGGACGATCCGCTCCTCCGGTCCGTCCCGCAGGCCGGAGCCGAGGATGCCGACCATCCCGGTGCGGCCACGCCAGGCCTCGGCCGGGTCGATCTCGGTGGGGCGGTCGCTGCGGTAGGCGAGAGGGGTCGCCGACGCCAGTCCGGTGAGCCGCCGCTGCTCCGGGCAGAAGGTCGGACCCGCCATGACCAGGGAGAGGCGGAGCCGCCGGGGTCCGAGGGCCAGGGCGGCGGTCAGGGCCGCCTGCGCGCCGGTCGAGTGCCCGAGGACCACGACGGGCCTGTCGGCGGCCTCGCTCTCGACCCAGCGGGCAGCGGTCAGCCCGATGGCGTGGATGTCGGGCCGTGTGGGCCACGGCCGACGCGACCCGAATCCCGGGAGGTCGAGGACTGCGCACGGCAGTCCCCGCGCCGCCAGGGCGGCGGCGGTTCGTCGGGTGTAGAACGTCAGGCCGAGGCCCGGCAGCACGACGACGAGCGGCTTTGCGCCAGTGGGGTCCTCGCCGGTCGAGAGCCAGCGGACGACACGCCCCCGGACGGAGGTCAGGTGCTCCGCGGCCTCACTCGTCATGATCGTCCCCCATCTGGGTGACTCTAGGTCTGCCCGTGCCGGACGGGACGGCGCGTCCCCGGCGTGGCGCAGTGCTCGGTTCTGACGCATGCGAGCGGGCACTCGAGGGTCAGGGCACCCGCCCGTGCGCGGTCGGGTCACCGGGCAGGTCCGCCGGGTGCCGGGCGTGCGGCTCGTCGAGCCGGAGACGGTCCGCCTCGACCCGTGGCGGGAGGAGGTGACGAGCGCCGAGCGCGGCGGGGACCCGGGGCACCGCCGCCAGCACGCCGCGTACGCCATGGGTGGTGCGGGAGGTGCGCACAGCGGTGCGCGCCACGACGTCCCAGGGGCGGCGCATGAGGGCGGTCAGCATGGTGTTGCGCGCGATGCGCACGTGCCGCGCCGCCACGTCCCGCGACGGCGAGGGCACGTGCCGGGCCACGACGTCGGGGGCGTAGCACAGCGCCCAGCCGTGGGCGGCGAGGTCGAGGGCGAGGCGCTCCTCCTCACCCGCGAAGAAGACGACGGGGTCGAAGCCACCTGCCCGGAGGTACGCCGTCCGGCGCACCACGGCGCCGCAGGCGATGAACCCCAGCACTCTCGGCCCCGGCTCGCCGTCGTGCGTGCCGAGCGCGGACCGCGCCATCTGCTCGCAGACCGGCTCGAGCGTCGCGTCCTCGCCCACGAGGATGCGGGCGGCGAGCAGGCCGAGGCGCGGGTCGGCGTCGAGGAGGCCGGCGGCGAGGTCGAGCGCTCCCGGCTCCCACCAGGAGTCGTCGTCGGCGAACGCGACGTACGGGGTCGCGGCCAGCTCCACGCCGAGGTTGCGGGCGACCGCCCCGGCGTTGCGCGGCAGCCGCACCACCCGCACGTCGGGGAACGCCTCGGCGACCCGGTCGGGGGTGCCGTCGTCGGACGCGTTGTCGACGAGGACCACCGGGTGCGGCGCGTGGTGCGGGAGCGAGACCCGCAGGTCCTCCCACCGGTTGCGGGTCGCGACGACCACGGTGACCCGCGCCGGCGCGTCGGCGCTCACGCCGTCACCCCGTCGCTCACTCGGTCGCTCATCCCGTTCCCCCGGGCAGCGGCTGGCCCGCGCAGACGGCGTTGAGGACGTCGTCCCACTCGTGCAGGAAGCGCTTGAGCCCGAAACGGCGCAGCGCGTGCTCCCGGGCTCGCTCACCCATCGCCCGAGCGAGGTCGACGTCGTGCAGCAGGTCCCGCACGCCGTCGGCCAGCTCGTCGGGCCGCGTGCTGACGATGCCGATCTCGGGCGGCACGGCGATGGCGCTCTCGGTGCTCGCCACGACGACGACCGGCATGCCGAGCGTCATCGCCTCGACGAGGGACAGGCCGAGGGACGTCCACCGGTTGGGGTGCAGGTAGACGCGGCGGCGCGCCATCTCGGTGTGCAGCCGCTCCTGGTCGAGGTCCTCGACGGTGTCGAGCCCGGCCGGGACGTCGGGGAGGTCCCGGAGGGCGTGCGCCTTCATGCCGAAGACGTCGACCGGGTGGCGGCGCGCCAGCTCCAGCACGAGGTCCGTGCCGACCGCACGCCCGCGGCGCACCGGCTCGTTGACGACGACCGCTGCGCGCTCGAGCTCGCCCGTGTAGCGGTGTCCGGGGTCGACGACGCCGTGGTCGATGACGGTGACGGGCGCCTCGCCGTTGTCCCACAGCAGCGCGTTGAAGTCGGTCACGTGCACGAGGGGGATGCTGCGCTGGTCGGCCAGCGGGTGCCGGTCGAAGGGCACGCGACCGCCCGGCACGTTGTGCTCGAGGTAGACCGCCGGCAGGTCCTTCCCGGGTGTCCGGCCGGTCCACTTCCGGACGAGGTCGAGCTCGTGCGGGCGCTGCAGGACGACGAGGTCGAGGTCCTCGTCGCGCAGGCGCTCCGGGGCCACCTCGCGCACGGTGTCGGGCCAGTCCCACGACTGGGCGCGTCCCGCGCCGTCGGGTCCACGGTCGGGCAGGACGGGCACGACGTAGTCGTGCGCTCCCTGCACGAAGCCGGTGGTCCACGAGCCGTGGACGTGCCAGATGAGGATGCGCACGAGCCGTCACCCGGCCTTCCGTCGGGCGGTCGCGCCGGGCGCGGCGTCGCCACGACCGAGGGCGTGCACCTGCCAGCCGGCCCGCGTCCAGCGAGCCGGGTCGAGGACGAGCCGTCCGTCGATGACCTCGCGCCGCTCGACGACGCGGCCCAGCGCGACGGGATCGAGCTCGCCGAACTGCGGCCACTCGGTGAGCACCAGCGTGAGATCGGCTGAAGCGCAAGCGGACTCGACACTGTCACTCGTCTCGAGGTCGGTGCGGTCTCGGAGGTGGCGTCCTGCCCGAGGGTCGAAGACGCGTACGCAGGCACCCAGCTGCGCCACTGCGCTGGCGACGGCGAGGGCGGGAGAGTCGCGCACGTCGTCCGAGTCGGCCTTGAAGGCGGCTCCCAGCACGGCGACCCTGCGCCCGCGCGGGTGCCCGCCGAGCAGGGTCGCGGTGAGGTCGACCGCTCTCTGGCGTTGGTGGGTGTTGACGGCGTCGACGGCACCGAGCAGCTCCGACGCGGAGCCCACACCGAGCTCGGCGGCACGGCTGGCGAAGGCGCGCAGGTCCTTGGGGAGGCAGCCGCCACCGAAGCCGATGCCGGGGGAGAGGTAGCGCGGCCCGATCCGCGCGTCGAGGCCGAGGATCTCGGTGAGGCGCTCGATGTCGGCGTCGGCCGCCTCGCACACCTCGGCGAGCATGTTGACCAGCGAGATCCGGCTGGCGAGCATGACGTTGGCCGAGGCCTTGGCGAGCTCCGCCGTCTGCAGGTCGGTCCGGACGGCGGGTGTGCCGTCGCGCAGCACCGGCTCGTAGACCTCGTGCAGCGTCGCCTCGGCGGCGTCCGAGGCCACGCCCAGCACGAGGCGGTCCGGGTGCAGCGAGTCCTCGACCGCGTGGGCCTCCCTCAGGAACTCGGGGTTCCAGGCCACCTCGACCGCGTGCCCGGGTGGCACGAGGGCGTCGAGGCGTTCCTGCACGAGCGCCGCCGTGCCGACCGGAACGGTCGACTTGCCGACGACGAGGGCCCCGCGGCGAAGGTGCGTGGCCAGCCCGTCGACGGCTTGCCACAGCGCGGTCAGGTCCGCCCCGTGCCCGTCGGGCAGCTGTGGTGTGCCGACGCAGAGGAAGTGGACGTCGGCGTCGGCCGCTGCCGACAGGTCGGTGCTGAAGGTGAGGCGCCCGGCGCGTACGCCGTCGGCCAGGAGGTCGTCGAAGCCGGGCTCGTGGAAGGGGGCGAGGCCCTGGGCGAGCCGGCCCACGCGGGCGGGGTCGACGTCCACGCCGACCACCTCGTGGCCCCAGCCGGCCAGTGCCGCGGCATGGGTCGCGCCGAGGTATCCGGTGCCGATCACGGAGATACGCACGCCGAGCACTTTCCCGCTTCTCCACTGCCCAAACGCCCACGGCGACGGGCAGGCTCGGCAGCTGCGGGCCGCAGATGGCGTGCAAAACCTGCCAATCCACGCACGGAGAAGCACTTCTCCGGTGAGAAGCGGTTTGACGCGCCGAGAAGTGGGCACCGCTTCTCCGAGAAGCACCACACCCACCGGTTCGGGAGGCGTCGTGAAGGTCCTCGGAGTCAACGCGCTGTTCCACGACCCCGCGGCGGCCCTCGTCGTCGACGGGGTGACGGTCGCGGCGCTCGAGGAGGAGCGGCTCTCCCGCCGCAAGCACGGCCACCGCCCGGTTCCCTTCGCCGCGTGGGAGCTTCCCGAGCTCGCCGCTCGCTGGTGCCTCGAGGAGGCCGGCCTCGAGCCGTCCGACCTCGACGCCGTCGCCTACTCCTACGACCCCGCCCTCGCCGAGCCCGCCGGCGAGCTCGGCCTGGACGACCCCTGGGACCACCTGCGCCAGACCTACGCCCAGCGGGCGCCGTCGTTCCTCGCCAGCGCCCTGCCCGGTCTCGATGCCGCGTGCGTACGCTTCGTCCCCCACCACGTCGCCCACGCCGCGTCCGGCGCCCTGGCCGCGCCGAGCGGCGACACCGACGTGCTCGTGCTCGACGGCCGCGGTGAGCGGGCCAGCCACCTCGCCGGGCACTACGCCGACGGGCGGCTCGAAACGCATGCGGCGCAACGGCTTCCGCACTCGCTCGGTCTGCTCTACGAGGACGTGACCGAGCACCTCGGGTTCCTGCGCAGCAGCGACGAGTTCAAGGTCATGGCCCTCGCGTCGTACGGCACACCGCAGTTCGCCGACGAGCTGCGACGGGCGGTGACGACCACCGGTGACGGCGGGTTCCGCACCGAGCGCATCGACTGGGGTGCGCTGGCGAAGCCTCGAGGCCCCGACGACCCGTGGACGCAGGAGCACGCCGACCTGGCTGCCAGCGTGCAGGCCCGGCTGGAGGAGGTGCTGCTCGAGCTCGTCGGCTGGCTGCACGACCGGACGGGCGCCCGGCGACTGGCGCTCGCCGGCGGCGTGGCGCTCAACTGCGTCGCGAACACACGCCTGCACGCCGACGGCCCCTACGACGACGTCTGGGTCCAGCCGGCGGCCGGCGACGCGGGGACGGCCCTCGGCGCGGCGCTCACCGTCGCGACCGACGGCGGCGACCGGTGCACCCCCATGCCGGGCGCCGACCTCGGGCGCTCGTGGAGCGACGGCGAGCTCGAGAGCGTCCTGAGGACCGCGCGCGTGCCCTACGAGCGGTCGCGCGACGTCGCGCGGGAGGTCGCCGAGTGCCTGGCCGCAGACGGCATCGTCGCGTGGTTCCAGGGGCGCAGCGAGTACGGCCCGCGCGCCCTCGGCCACCGGTCGCTGCTCGCCCACCCGGGGCGCGAGCAGAACCTCGAACGGCTCAACGACGTCAAGGGCCGCGAGCAGTTCCGCCCGGTCGCCCCCATGGTGCTGGCCGAGCGCGCGCAGCAGATCTTCGGCAGGGGCCCCCTGCCCTCGCCCTACATGCTCTTCGTCCACGACGTCGACCCGCAGTGGCGCGCCCGCATCCCGGCCGTCGTCCACGTCGACGGCACGGCACGAGTGCAGACCGTCGATGCGGGCGAGGAGCCGCTCGTCGCCCGGATGCTCGCGGCCTTCGAGGAGCTGACCGGCGTCCCGGTCGTCGTCAACACCAGCCTCAACACGGCCGGGCGCCCCATGGTCGACAGCCCCCGGGACGCCCTCGAGTGTTTCGGGTCGGCTCCCGTCGACCTGCTGGCGATGGGGCCCTTCGTCGTGCGGCGGCCCCGGGCATGACCACGGGTGTCACCACCGAGCCGGTCACCACGATGGTGGTGCCGACCGTGGGCCGCGACACCCTGCTGACCCTCCTCGAGCGGCTGGCGCAGCAGTCGACCCCCGTCACGGCTCCGGTCCTGCTCGTCGACGACCGCCGGGAGGACCACCCGATGGCCGCACCGGCGTGGTTCGACGACCTTCCCTTCCCGGTGACGGTGCTGCGCAGCGGCGGCCGGGGGCCTGCGGCGGCACGCAACCTCGGGTGGCGCCACGCTCGCACCCCGTGGGTGTCCTTCGTCGACGACGACGTCCTGCCCGGGACGGACTGGTACGCGGCGCTCCTCGAGGACCTGCGACGCGCCGATCCCGACGTCGTCGGCTCACAGGGCCGGCTCCGGGTGCCGCTGCCCGAGGACCGACGACCCACCGACTGGGAGCGGTCCACGGCCGGCCTCGAAGGGGCGCTCTGGATCACCGCCGACCTCTCCTACCGACGCGGCACCCTGGCGGCGGTCGGCGGCTTCGACGAACGCTTCCCGCGGGCCTACCGCGAGGACGTCGACCTGGGACTGCGGGCGACCGAGGCCGGCGGTCGCATCGAGTGGGGCGAGCGGGCGGTGCTGCACCCGGTGCGCCCCGCCGACGACTGGGTCAGCGTGCGCCGGCAGGTCGGGAACGTCGACGACGCGCTCATGCGCCGGCTGCACGGGCGGGACTGGCGGCCGCGCACCCACGCCGCCCGCGGCAGGCTTCCCTCGCACGTGGCCGCGGTGGCCACGGGAGTGGCGGCGCTCGCCGCCGGCCTGGCCGGTCGCCGCCGGGTCGCCGCGGTGGCTGCTCTCGGCTGGACGGCCCTGACGGCCGAGTTCCTGTCGGCGCGTGTCCTCCCCGGCCCACGTGACGGTCGCGAGGTCGCGCGGATGGCCGCCACGAGCGTGGCCATCCCCTTCGCCGCCGTCGCGTATGCCGTCCGCGGGCGCCTGCAGCATCGCGGGGCGGAGCCGTGGCGCGGCGCGCCCGACCTCGTTCTGCTCGACCGGGACGGCACCATCGTCCACGACGTCCCCTACAACGCCGACCCCGACGCAGTGCGCCCGGTCGAGGGCGCTCGTGAGTCCCTGGACCGCTTGCGCTGCAACGGGATCCACGTCGGCGTCGTGACCAACCAGTCCGGTGTCGGGCGGGGACTGGTCAGCGAGCACGACCTCGACTCGGTGAACGCCCGGGTGCAGGAGCTGCTCGGCCCCTTCGACGTCTGGGCACAGTGCCTGCACGCACCCGAAGAACGCTGCGACTGCCGCAAGCCCGAGCCGGGACTCGTCCTGGAGGCCTGCGCCCGGCTCGGCGTCGACCCGGGCCGCACGGTGGTCGTCGGCGACATCGGGTCCGACGTCGCCGCAGCCGACGCGGCCGGTGCCGTGGGCGTCCTCGTGCCCAACGGCGCCACCCGCCGGGAGGAGGTCGAGCATGCGCCCCTGGTGGCGCCTGACCTCGCCTCGGCGGTCGACGCCCTGTTGGGAGGCCGCTGGTGAGCCACGTGCTGGTGGTCCGGCTCGACAACGCCGGAGACGTGCTGCTCGCGGGGCCGGCCGTCCGAGCCGTGGCGGCCGGCGCCGAG
>Ga0308176_10002630_pt1 | contig 11365 bp, 9 predicted proteins | sample PhyCR2_3_FD_203890 | JGI IMG/M metagenome (GOLD analysis project Ga0308176, IMG submission 203890) | Soil microbial communities from UC Gill Tract Community Farm, Albany, California, United States - DLSLS.C.R2 | ecosystem: Environmental > Terrestrial > Soil > Agricultural land | place: USA... | reverse complement strand
GGCTGGCCCGGGGGTCCCGGGGGGCCCCCCGGCCGCCGCCACCGGGGGCGGCGGGGCCGGGGGGGGGCCCCGCGGCCCCGGGCCCGGCGCCCCGCCGCTGGTCGAGCCGTAAGCCGAGTTCTGTTCCCGGCGCTCGCGCGCCTGGGATGGTCATCTGTCTGGGACGGCCGTTGCCGGCCGCCTCGAGCAGCCTACCCGCGGCTGATGCTGCACGGTGTGGGTCACACCTCGCCGCTTATTTGGCCTTACTCCGACTGGGGGTTACCGTGCCGTCGACGTTGCCGCCGCCGCGGTGGGCTCTTACCCCACCGTTTCACCCTTACCCGCAGGTTGCCCCACGGGCGGTCTGTTTTCTGTGGCCCTGTCCGTCGCCTTTCGGCGCCCAGGCGTTACCTGGCAGTCTACCCGCTGGAGCTCGGACTTTCCTCGAGACGCCCGAAGGCGCTCGCGACCATCACGCTCGGCCAGCGCGGGGAATATAACGGCAGGCGGGAAGGCAGGAAGGCGGACCAAGGGGGGCAGGCGGATCGCCTTCCGTCACCCGGCCTCCCCCAACCGCGCCAGCCCCTGCTGTGCCTGACGCAGGAACGGTTGCAGCGAGGGATCGGCCGCCCGCCACTGGCTTAGCACCTGCTGATACTCCTGCCGCGCCTCGGCCCGGCGGCCGAGCTGCTCGAACGCCGCCGCGCGCAGCAGGCGCACCCGCCCCAGCATGCCCCACCGGGAGTCGAAGCCGCCGGTCCACAGCGCCTCCGGCTCGAAGTTCTGCAGCTGGCGGAGCGTGGCCTGGTAGTCACCCAGGAGGAAGTAGGCCTGCGCGGCCAGCGGGCGGCGATAGCTGGCGTACATGGCCTTGGACTGCACCGAGTCGGGCTCCGCCAGCGCTCGGCGGGCGGCCGCCGAGTCGCCGCGGCTGAGCGCGAGGAGCGCCCGCACTTCCTTGGTGAGTGTCTCGCCGGTGAGCGACCGGTATTCGTTGAGTGCGCTGCTGTCCGCGCTGGGGCCGGCGAACAGGCCGATCGCCGCCGAGGCCCCGCTGTGCGCCACGTGGGTCCGCTGATCGGTGGGCGCCATCCGCACCGCTTCGGCCGCGCTTTGCCAGACCTGTCGGAGCGAGGCCGTCGGGACGCCGCTGGCGCCGTACAGCTCGCCGAGGTATGACCGCCGCCAGCCCTCGCCCGACTGACCCTCGCTCTGGCCGCCCGGCGTGGGGATCACCTCGCGCCGGACCTGATCGGCCAGGTCGATGGTCTTGGCCGCGCTGGCCAGGTCACCCTGGAACGCGAACACGTTGGCCGCGGCGGCGATGTCGGTCACGATCGTATAGCTGCCTTCGTAGGGCCGGAAGTCCTGCGGAGCCACGGTATCGAGTGCCAGCCGGAGCTCCTTGGCGGCACGCTCGACCTGACCGGACGCGAAATGGATCCGCGCCTCGACGAACGGCAGCTCGGGGTGGCTCGGCGTGCTCTGGCGGAACCGATCCACCTCGGCCAGGGCGGCGCCGAAATTTCCCGAGGCGACGTAGGCGTCCACCATCGCACCGTGGGCCCGGAGCGTCGTCGGCTGGCTGGCCACCCAGTTCCGGGCCGTCGACAACGCCTCGGCCCGGGCTCGGCGGACCGCGGCGGCAACCGCGGCGCTATCCACCAGCGCGCGACCGTCCGACGTCTGAGTCAGCGCGAACGAATCGGGCGTGACCATCGCCACGGCTGGGTGCGGCATCGCCGCGCTTCCCAGCATCGCTTGCACGTGGTCGTACGCGAGCGCGTAGTCGGGATCCAGCGTGAGCGTGCGCCGGAACGCCCGGATCGCCTGGGTCCAGTGTGGCGCCTCGTTGGTGCCGGCGGTGTCGTGGAACCAGGCCTCGCCCAGGCCATACCACGCGTCCGCGTCGGTCGAGTCCCGCGCCAGGAGCTGCTGATAGGATTTCCGCGCGTCGACGAACTCGCCGCCGAGGAAGGCGCGGTAGGCATTGATCACGGTCCGCTCGTGCGCGGGCAGGTTGCCCGAGTACGCGGTGGCGCGGACAATGGCGGCGTCGGCGATCGAGTCGCCCACGCCGACCAGCCACCCGCGGGTCAACGCGAGCTTGTAGTAGGCCAGGCCGAACGTGGTATCCATCTGGATGGCCCGCTCCAGGTCGCGCTGCGCTCCGGCCAGGTCCCAGCGGTTGAGCTGCTCCACGCCGGCCAGGTAGGCCCGGTACGCCTCGAGCGACATGGTCGTCGATCGCGCCAGCCCGATTCGCACCTCGTTCGGCGCGCCCGACAGGTCGAGCAGCTTGGCGGCAAGCTGGTCGAACACCGGGCGCACATCCGAGCTGCTCCGGTCGTCCACCTGCGCCACGTCCACCCGCTTGCCGCTGGCGACGTCGTACATCCGGGCCGTCAGGTGGAGCGAGTCGCCGGCCTGCGCGAAGTCGCCCAGCACCACCGTCCACACGCCGGCCTCGCGGGCCAGGCGGCGCGCCATGTCGAGCCCGATGTCGTCGCCGGGGCGAAGCGCGTGCTTGGTCAGCAGATCGTGCAGCCGCTCATGGTCGACGACGGTGAGGTCGTTCCACTGCGACAGGTTGAGGCCCAGCATGCTGACGCTGCCCTCGCGCAGCCAATCCACGGTGCGGTCGTCCCGCTGGTTGTCGAACGGCAGGACCAGGATGGAGTGGCGCGGGTTCACGCCGGCAGGCGGTCCCGGGCTCCGGCGCGAGAGCCCCACCACCCCGGCCACCAGCGCGACGGCGGCCGCCGCCGCGAGCAGCACCGCCCGGCGGCGCTGGCGGTCGCGTGGGGCGGGCTGCTGGACCGTGAGGGCCTGGCGAAACGCATCGCCGGTCTGCCACCGGTCGGCTGGCTGCTTCTCGAGCGCGCGCATGATCGCGGCGGAAAGCGGGCGGGGCAGGTCGCCACGGAGGCGGTCGATCGGTGTCGGCCGCTCGGCGATATGCTTGGACACTACCACCCGGTTGGGGCCCTGGAACGGCGGCACGCCGGCCAGCATCTCGTAGGCGACGACGCCGAGCGCGTAGAGATCGCTCCGGCTGTCCACCTCTTCGCCGGCGGCCTGCTCCGGGCTCATATAGCTCGGTGTGCCGACGGCGACCCCTTGCCCGGTGCTGCTGGTTCCCGAGTCGCCGGCCATGGCGCGGGCGATGCCGAAGTCCGCTAGCATCGCCCGGCCGGTGGCCTCGTCCAGCAGCACGTTCTCGGGCTTCACGTCCCGGTGGACCACCCCCGCGCGGCCCGCCGCGTCCAGCGCGGCGGCCACGTCGGCCACGATGCGGGTAACGGCGGCCGGATCCAGCCGCCGCTCCCGCGTGAGTCGCTGGCGCAGGCTCTCGCCCTGCACCTCGTCCATGACGTAGTAGAGCAGGCCGTCCGCGTTCCCGGCCGCGTGGACCGCCACAATGTTGGGGTGTCGGAGCCGGGCTATGGTACGGGCCTCCGCCAGGAAGCGGCGGCCGATGGAAGAGTGGGAGGCCAGCTCGGGGTGAACCGCCTTGATGGCCACACGGCGGTCGAGCGTGGTGTCGGTCGCCAGGAAGACGACCCCCATGCCGCCTCGTCCAAGCTCGCGCTCGAGCCGGTACTGCGGCTCCAGCACGGCCTGCAGCGCGGCGAAGAGATCCAGGGTCGGATGCGTCATGGTCCAACCGGCGTGGGAACGGACCCGGCAATATACCCAGGCGGAGCCCTCATTGGATGCGCCGCCCGTATAAACGGTTGCTTGCCGCGAAGAATCGGGACGTTTCGGGTTGAACCCGAGTTGACGTGCGAGGCCTATCCTCTTGCACCAACCTGCGGGAGGAAAGCGTGGTCTACGTCGCCGATGCCGGCTCCGCCACCGTGGCCGCGGTGCTCATGCCCGGCGAGCGGCCCCGGGTAGACGCCGCCGGCAGCGGGCTCTTCGCCGTGCTGCATCGGGACTCGATTCCGGACGCGGTGCGGGCGGTGCGCGAGCGCCCCGTGGACGCCGTGCTGGTCAGCGTGCACCGCTGCGGGCCGGACCAGATGGAGGTACTCGGCCATCTGGTGCGGGAGTTCCCGTCGATTCCCACGGTGGCGCTGGTGTCGCAGCACGATCCCGGCGCCATCGAGATGCTGCTCCGGCTGGGCGCGTCGGGCGTGCGCCAAGTGGTGGATGTCACCTCGCCGGCGGGCTGGAACCGGCTGCGGCAGGTGGTGGGTCAGCCGGCCACTCGCGCCGTGTCGCGCATTCAGCACCCTATCCTCGACGCCGTGGCCGAGGCGCCGCCCGACGCACGCCTGTTCCTCGAGGCCATGATCCGGCTGGCGCCGGATATTCCCACCGTCACCGCCCTCGCGCAGCAGCTCTCGGTGCGCCCGAGCACGCTCATGTCCCGCTTTGCCCGTGCCGGGCTTCCGTCTCCCAAGAACTACCTCGCCGCCATCCGCCTGCTCCACGCGGCATTCCTGTTCGAGACCGTAGGCCTTTCGGTGGCGGACGTGGCCTACCGGCTCGAGTACAGCTCGCCGCAGAGCTTCGGCCGCCATCTGCGCGCCATGCTGGGCCTCACCGCGCTGGAGTTTCGGCGGCGATTCCCCTTTCCCGTGGCGCTCGACCGCTTCGTCTCCCTGATGATGGAGCCGTACCGGGACATCTGGCGAACGTTCCACCCGCTGGCGGCAGGATCGTGGGAATCGGGGAAAGGTGCGGGCAGGCAGCGGTGAGGGGCGGTGGGCCGGCCGTCCCCCGAGTGCCAGCCGACGCTACGGCCCGACCAGCCGGCCGTGGCGCCGGAGCACCTCGCGCAAGGCGGCATGCGGCAGGGCCGGCACCCGGTACCAGTTGGCGCCGGTCATGGTGCGCGCGGCCAGCATCGCGTTGATGATGGCTTCCTCGGTGGCCTGCACCGCGGCCTCGTAGACCGGATCGATCACGTCATCGCTCAGCATCTGGACCGTGGCGACTCCCCGTCGACCGGCCGTGCCCGTGGTTCCGGTGGAGAACGCAATGAAGAGATCGCCCGACCCCACGCCCGCAATCCCGCCCATCCGGCCGATGCCCAGCGCCGCTCGCCGCGCCACCCGCTTGAGCTGCTGGGGAAGCAGCGGGGCGTCGGTGGCCAGCACCACGATGATCGATCCGTGCTCCGTAGCCGATCCGGCAGGCGCCTCGCTCCCGGTCCGTGCGCAGCGCTCGGGCGCAAGGGTCGAGTCGAGCGGCTCGCGGGTGTCGTAGCACGGCTCCTCCACCTTGATCTCCTGGCCCACGGGCACGCCCGCGATCCGGAGCTGGCGCCGGAGTCCGAAGTTGCACTGCACCAGGGCGCCCACGATGAAGCCGCCGGCCTTGTCCGGCAGGTGCCGGCTTGCCGTGCCGATGCCGCCCTTGAAGCCCAGGCACTGCATGCCGGTCCCGCCGCCCACGTTGCCCTCGGCCACCGGCCCGGTCTTCGCGTCGGCGATGGCGTCGTAGACGTGCGACTTGCTCACGTGAAAGCCGAAGATGTCGCTGAGGTCCCCGTCCCAGGTCTCCGCCACCACCGGCAGGCAGCAATGCAGCGCATCGGGCAGCCGGGTGGCTCCCCACTCGATGAGCGCGTCGCGCACGGTACCCACGCTGTTGGTGTTGGTTATGGCGATCGGATAGAACAGCAGCCCGTAGTCTTCGATCCACGCCGTGCCGGTCATCTCGCCGTTGCCGTTCAGGCTGAACCAGCCGGCGAACACCGGCGAGAGATCGTCCCGTCCCCGGGGAAAGATGGCGGTCACGCCGGTTCGCACCGGGCCCTTGCCGGGCATGAGCCGCCCCTCCCCTCGAATGATCGTGGCGTGGCCCACCGTGACGCCGCCGACATCGGTGATCGCGTCGAAGGGCCCCGGCGTGCCGTCGAGCGGCACGCCCAGATCGCGGGCCCGTTCGGTCGGCTGCTGCGCCACGGCTCCGCCGGCCACGCTCGGCACCAGGACGGCGCCGAGCGCCAGGGCGGCGGCCAGACGCAGCGCGATCACGGCGCCCCGTGCGAGCGGAACACGAAGTACACCGCGCCCATGATGCAGAGGCCGGCCCACAGGTAGTCGAGCTTGACCGGCTGTCCCATGTAGAGCACCGCGAACGGAACGAACACCAGCAGAGTGATCACCTCCTGCAGGATCTTGAGCTGGGCCAGCGACAGCGCCGCGTATCCGATGCGGTTGGCCGGCACCTGCAGCAGGTACTCGAACAGCGCGATGCCCCAGCTCGCCACGGCGGCCACGTACCAGGGCCGGTCGCCGAGGTTCCGCAGGTGGGCATACCAGGCGAACGTCATGAAGATGTTCGAGAACACCAGCAGCGTGGCGGCTCGATAGATGACGTCGGTTCTAATCGTTCCTCCCCGGTCGGAGCTCCTTGTCCAGCGCGCGACCGGCGGCAGCCACGATCTCCGGGATCGCCGCGACGTCGGCTTCGGTGGTGCGGAAGTTGACGATGCATGCGCGCAGCAGGAACCGCCCGTCCAGGACGGCGTTGGTCACGAACACCTGGCCGCCGAGCTTGAGCCGGGCCAGCAGGGACTCGTTGAGCGCGTTGAGGTACGACTCGGCGGCGCCGGCGCCCCGCAGGTCGCGCGGCACATAGCGGAAGGTCGCGATGCTCAAGCCCAGCGTAGCTGCCTCGAGCTCGGGGTGCGCCGCCACGTGCCGGTGGAGCGACGCGGCCAGCCGGCAGTCGTCGCCGATCATCTGCGCGTATCCCGCGCGGCCGGCCTGCCGCAGGCCCAGCCACACCTTGAGCGCGCGAAACCCGCGGCTGTTCTGCAGGCCCAGCTCGTAGTAGTTGATCGGCGGGTCGTCGGCATCCAGCTCGAAGCGATAGTAGCTGGGTGTATAGCCGAACGCCTCGCCGAGCCGCTGCGGCTCGCGCACCAGCACGCACCCGGCTTCCAGTGGGGCGTAGAGCCACTTGTGCGGGTCCACCGCCAGGGAGTCGGCCAGGCGGAGCGCGTGCAGGTCCTCGGGCACGTCGGTCAGGACGGCCGCCGGCGCGCCGTAGGCCCCGTCGACGTGAAACCAGAGGCCGTGCGCCCGGCAGATCTCGGCCAGCTCCCGGATCGGATCCACCGCCCCGGTCGCGACGCTCCCCGCCGTGCCCACCACCATGATCGGACGGTCGCCCCGGGCCAGATCCTCCCGAATGCACTCGCGCAGCACGTCGGCGCGAAGCCGCTGCGCGGCATCGGTCGGAATCCACCGGATGGCGTCGGTCCCCAGCCCGAACAGGTCCGCCGCCTTCTGGATCCAGGTATGGGTGCCGGCCGAGGCATAGACCCGGAGCGGCGGCGTCACCCCCAGGCCGGTGCTTCGGGCGGCGTCACCGAGGATGGCCCGTCGGCCGGCCAGGAAGCAGACGAAATTGGCCATGTTGCCGCCACTCACCAGCAGCCCGCCGCAATCGGCGGGATAGCCCACCAGCTCCGCGATCCAGCGGACCGTCTGCGCCTCGATCTCCGAGGCCATCGGCGAGAGCTCCCAGCCGCCGACGTTCGGATTGACCGCCGCGGCAAGCAGGTCCGCCAGCATGCCCAGCGGCGCCGCCGATGACGTGATATAGCCCATGAAGCGGGGATGCCCGTTGAACAGTGAGTGCTCGAACAGGAGCCGGGCGGTGTCGGGGAGCAGGGCGTCCGGCGCGGCGCCGCGCTCGGGAAGCGACGCGCGGCCCAGCAGCGCGCGGATCTGCGCGGGGCTTTCGCCGCTGGTGAGGGGATGAGTGCGGAGCGACTCCAGAAAGTCGGAGATCCGGTCCACCAGGTCGTGCCCGAGCCGGCGGAACTCCGTCGGCGCGAGCTCGAGCGGGCTGACCCGCTCGGGCACATCGGTAGCCACAGTCGCGCCAGGCGTCATGCGGTCGACCTCGACAGGGAGGTACTCATGAAGTGGTTCGTCGAACCGGGAACGGAAGGCTGGCGATAAACGAGCCTCTGACGGCCCTCGATCCGCTCAGTGCCATCCCATCCGGTCGCGCAGGCTGCTGACGTGGGCGGTGTGATGGTCGCCATGCCAGGCATAGAGCGCCAGCAGCTCGTCCACCGTCATGATCCGTCCGTGCTCCGGGTGGCGCAGCCGGCGCGCGCCGTCGGCCGCCGTGAGCCGCTCCAGCAGCGGCACCCAGCGAGCATGAATCGCCTCGAGCAGCCGGAGCGAGATCTCGACCGGCAGCGTCCGCGCGTCGGGCAGCTCCGCCCAGCGCGCTTCCTCGTACGGCTTGATGGTGGGCGTGTCCTCGGTGAGCGCCAGGCGGATGCGGGTGTAGGCGTTGAGGTGGCTGTCCGGTACGTGATGGACGACTTGGCGCACCGTCCAGCCCTCGGGACGATATGGCGTGTCAAGCTGGCCGTCGTCGAGCCCGGTGACGGCCGCCCGGAGGCGGCCCGGCGCGGCGGCAATACGCGCGATGCAGGCGGCGCGACGAGCCTCGGTCATCTGGCCGTCATACGAGAACGGCCCGATGGGATAGCGCAGATCGGTCACGGAAACCTCGGCGGCACGGGTCACGAGTCCGACCGTCGGGCGCTGCGAGCCGCCCGCTCCGGCTCAACCCCGCCTCGGAACTCGAAGTGGGCCTCGTCCAGTCGCACCTGCTGGGGGTCCTCGCCCATCTGGTGCAGCAGCATGTTGGCCAGCACTGCCTCCGCGATCCGCGAGGCGGGCTCCCAGCGGCCGGGGGTCAGTCCAGGATAGAGGCGAGCGAACTCGGGCCGAAGGCGGGCTTCGCGCATGGCCCAAATCTAGCGATTGTGCTCGCGGACGCGGGATGCGCAACCCTTTTCACTCGTCTCGCATCCAATTCACTGGCAGGACAGCAGGACCCCGCAGTACCCGGTTCCCGGGGCCGCGGCCAAGCAGTTCGGCCTCGGGAGCCACCTCTCCTCTTCCCTCCGGGCACCGCTCGAGCGGGGTCGGGGCGTGGGTGGGTCTACTTCGTGGAAGCGGTTCCTACAGGGGACGAATTGACGCCCCGCTGCTTGATCAGGGCATAGAGCGGCTCGATCTCGGCTGGCACACCGGCGGTGACATTCTCCGTCCCGGTGTCGGTCATAACGATGGTGTCCTCCAGTCGAATGTGGATCTTCCGGTCGGGAATCTCGAGAATCGGCTCGACATTGAAGACCGTGCCCGCCACGAACGGCTTCTGCGCTGACGCGCCCGAGATGTCGATCACATCGTGCACCGCGATGCCGACGTAGTGCCCGATGTACCGCCCGGTTGCCTCGAACTCCTTCTCATAGCCGTGCTTGGCGTAGACCGCGGCGGCCACGCCCTGGAGCGACGCGAGGCTGGCGCCGGGCTTCATCGCGGCGATGATCGCGTTCCGGGCGTCCAGCACGCAGCGGTACATCTTTTCCTGCTCCGCGGTGAAGCGGCCCGACACCGGCCAGGTACGCGTGATGTCTGACGTGTAGTACTGCCAGTCGGACCCATAGTCCATATAGACCAACTCCCCCGCCTGCATCTGCCGCGTGTTGTCCATGTAGTGCACGATCGGCGCGAGGGGCCCGGACGGAACGATGGGAGGAAACGCATCGCCCCGTGCACCCATCCGCGTATTCACGTACTGCGCCGCCGCGGCGATCTCGTACTCGTACATCCCGGGGTGCGTGCCCTTGATGGCCTCCGCCACCGCGGCCGCCCCGACCCGGCCGGCCTGCCTCAGCCGCTCGATCTCGTAGCGTGACTTGACCCAGCGGAGCTCATCGAGCTTGGGGCTCACGTCCACCAAGGCCAGGTGCGGGACGGCGGCGTGGATCCGGTCGATCGCCTGGGTTGGCAGCGGTGGGTGGCCCAGGACCGGATGCTCCATGGCGATGGCATTGGCGGCCCGCGCCTCGCCGCGCGAATGGAGCAGATCGTCGGGTGGGCTGAGCTCCACGTAGAGCTTCTGCACGCCCGGGTTCCATGCCGCGAAGCTCAGGAAGGTGAAGAAGTTCTCCATCGGTTGCACGGGAAGCCCGTACCGCTGCACCGGCTGGTCGATGTCCCGCAGATCCGCAACCGGATTCGGCGGCCCGAACTTGGGCCGCTTGAGGGCGAAGACCGCGGCCTTCTTGGTCACGCCGTTGAGCACCAGCACGAGGCCCGGCTCCTCCAGCCCGGTGAGGTAATAGAGGTCGGGTGACTGGCGGAACCGCACCGGGTAGCTGTGCTCCTCGCCGCCCAGAATGACCGCGATCCCATCGGGAATACCGGCCAGAAGCCGGGCGCGCCGCCCCGCGTACTCCGCCGTGTCGACGCGCTCCTGCGCAGAAACCCGCATAGGAGCAAGCGATAGCAGCAGGCAAAGCACCAGACCGAGCCGGCGGGTGATGGAATCTGCAGAACGTGACATGCGGTCCATCCTCGAGCGGGAAGCGGTGTGAGAGGGACAGGTTGGCTCCACTCAAGACGAGGTGGTCCCGATCCCGGTTTCCGCGCGTCTCGCCCCGCCAGGTGAGTACTCCCCGGACGGTCCGATCTCGGCCTTCAGCGGGTCGGGCCACTTCGTGGGCCTCAACTCCAAGCAGCTCAACAACAGCGACGGCTTCAACGTGGGGCGCGCGGACGCCTCCGGCGGGCATGGGCAGAGGTCGCCGTTTCCCGCCCGATCCGCAGCGGCGGTCCAAGGTGGAGAGTGAGGTCGGCGTAAGCACGGGTGGCCCGGGGATCGGCGGGAACCGCAACTGCTGGCGCGTCGGGGTACACGCCACAACTGGCCGGCGGTAGCTAGACCTGGCGCTCGTGGCAGCGGACATCGCGGATGCCGCCGGGCGTCATCCGGATCTGGGTGAACACCTGGGTCATCCGCACGGCGCGGTAGGCGCATGACAGCATCGGCCGGTGCACCTGGAACAGTACCACGCACTCCCGCATGCTGCACTGGACGCTGCTGGCGTGAGCCGCGAGCGTGCCGATCCGCCGGGCCAGCACACGCGGCCACGCGACATCATCGTCCAGCTCGCGCACCCAGCGGGTAGAGTCTTCTGCCGCCGCCTCCGTGTAGCCGTTCTCCCGCACGAACGCTTCGGCGCATCGCTGCGCCATGGCCTCCATGTTCTCGCGCAAGTCGCGCTGGATCAGGCAGCGCTGGCGGTCGGCCCGGAGCCACGGCGCCACATGGCCTGAGGCGCTGCCCCGCGCCGCGCCTCCGCAGGCCGCGGCGCTCGCCAGCCCCAGCAGTGCGAGCAGCCTTCGCATCGGAACTCCCGGGCACCCACGCCCGCCGGCCCTGCCGGGCCGGCTCAGGCCAGCGTGATGCCCTCCTTCAATATCCAGACCTTGGTTGCGAAGAACAGTCGGATCATGGCCGCGTGATCGCCGGCCGGCACCAGTATGACGAGTGAGTCGCCGTCGGTGCCACGGGTCGGCCGGACGTTCTGCTTGCGCCGAAT
>Ga0308176_10002629_pt1 | contig 11367 bp, 13 predicted proteins | sample PhyCR2_3_FD_203890 | JGI IMG/M metagenome (GOLD analysis project Ga0308176, IMG submission 203890) | Soil microbial communities from UC Gill Tract Community Farm, Albany, California, United States - DLSLS.C.R2 | ecosystem: Environmental > Terrestrial > Soil > Agricultural land | place: USA... | reverse complement strand
GACGTATTGCGCTCGAAGTCGGCGTCGAGCGCGGCGATGCGACGGGCAACGGCGTCGGGATCGCGCGCCCACGCCGGCTCGTACGGCGCGGCAGCCGGCGCCCGCCGGCCGCGCCACGTCGTGCGCGCGAGGACGACGAGCATCGCCGCGCCTAACGCGAGGGCGACGATGGCGATGAAGCCGCCGCGCGAGATCCGCGACGGCGTCGCGATCGCCACCCGCGCCACGCTCGACGGCGCGACGTCGCGGGCCATGAAGCGCCGGAAGTGCCGGCCATCGACGTTCACCGGATCGACCTCCGACAGCCCTGCCCCGCTGGCGACGCCGAGACTGTCCTCGATCAGCACCTCGAGCACGTCGGTGTGGTGCTCGGCGGGGATGCTCAACGGAAAGGAGCTCGCCGGCAGCTCGTAGGAGAACGAGAGCTGCTTGAGCCCCGGCGCGATCGGCGCTTCGACGTCGACGCGTGCATCCTTCGCCGTCACCGCATCGGCGGAGATGTCGCCCTCGCCGACGTTGAAGCTCCGCGCGCTGGCCGGGATGCCGCCGCTCCACGTGCTGCCGTTGGCAGGCGCGATGCGCGTCATCGAGGTGTCGTTGGACAGCTCGAACACTTCGATGACCTGTCGCGACCCGTTCGCCGCCGCGGCGGAGACGACGATGTGCCGTCCGCGCTGCGTGATCGTGATGGGACGGCTCGTCGTGTCGAACACCGTCATGTCCGCGTCTTCGCCGCGGACGATCGCGTTGCGGAGTGGCGCCGAGAAGTAGGTGATTCCCGCGTAGCTCACCGACACGAAGTGGATCGCCGTCGTATCGGCGGGCGCCGGATAGTGAAAGGAGAAGCGCCCGTCACGATTCGTGATCGTCGAATCGAGCGGATGTCCCCCGGCGCGGGTGACCTGGTGCAGCGTCACCATGATCGACGGCACGGGAAGCGGATCCTGGTCGTTCGCGTGCGGACGCATGACGCGCCCTTCGACGATGCGAGTGGCTCGCCTCGCCGGTGCCGCCGCGCCCTGTGCCTGTGCCGCGATCGGGAGCAGCAGCGCAGCCGACAACGTCAGGCACCGCGCAAGCCGCTCGGTCGTGCGAAGGCTCACGGGTTGAACTTGCCGAAGTCCTCGGGACGAAGCGCTTCGAGGTAGCGCTTGAGCTGCTCCGCGCTCAGGTCCTCGGCGGCGTCGGCCGGCGTCGGGAAGGAGGGCGCGTCGTCGTCATCCTCCTCGTCTTCCTCGTCGGGATCGGTGAGCAGCGACTCGTCGGCGTAGATCCCTGCACCGAGGCGCAGCGCGATCGCGATGCTGTCCGATGGACGGGCATCGACGCGGACGATGTCATCGGCGCGGAAGAGATGCATCTCGGCGAAGTAGGTGTTCTTCTCGACCCGCGTGATCTGCACCCGCCGCAGCACGCCGCCGAGGCCGACGATGATGCTCTTGCAGAGATCATGCGTCAATGGGCGCGCCCGCTTGATGTCCTGCATCTGCATCACGATCGACTCCGCCTCGGGCTGCCCGATCCAGATCGGGAGCAGCCGCTTCCCCTCCCTCTCGCGAAGGATCACGACGAAGCTCTGATTGCTCTGGTCCACGCCGAGGCGCGCGACGACGACTTCGACCATCATGACTAGAATCTAACCCTTTGCGCGAGGGGAGTTCCGGTTCGCCTGCGGCTGCAAGCGATAAGCTATAAGCAGGAAGCGGACGGCGTTGAAGTGCCGTTGCACTTGCGCCGTCCGCTGACTGCCTACCGCTTATCGCTTGGAGCCAGCGTTAGCGGACCGCCTTCTTCAGCGCGCTGGCGCGGTCGGTCTTTTCCCAGGTGAAGGTCGTTGCGCCGACGCCGTTGAACTTGCCCTTCTCCGGGCTGCGACCGAAGTGGCCATAGGCGGCGGTGGCCGAGTAGATCGGCTTGCGGAGCTCGAGCGCGGAGATGATGCCGCGCGGAGTGAGGTCGAACACGTCGAGCACCGCGTCGGTGATCACGCTCTCCGGAACTTCGCCCGTGCCGAAGGTGTCGACGGAGACCGAGACAGGCTCGGCGACGCCGATCGCGTAGGCCACCTGGACTTCGCAGCGCTTGGCGAGGCCCGCGGCGACGATGTTCTTGGCGACCCAGCGTGCCGCGTAGCACGCCGAGCGATCGACCTTGCTCGGGTCCTTGCCGCTGAACGCACCGCCGCCATGGCGACCCATCCCGCCGTAGGTGTCGACGATGATCTTGCGGCCGGTGAGTCCGGCGTCGCCCTGCGGTCCGCCGACGACGAAGCGTCCAGTCGGGTTGATGTGGACCGTCATCTTCTTCTTCGGGCGGAACTCGTCGGGGATCGAGGGCTCGATGACTTCGGCAGCGATCTCGCGGCGAAGCTTCGCAGTCGAGATCGAGTCGGCGTGCTGCGTCGAGAGGACGACCGTGTCGACGTGGACGGGAATGTTGTCCTCGTACAGCACCGTCACCTGCGACTTTCCATCGGGGCGCAGCCACTCGAAGCCCTTGCTGCGGCGGACCTCGGCGAGCTTGCGGGTGATGCGGTGGGCGAGGACGATCGGGAGCGGCATCAGCTCCTCGGTCTCGTCGGTCGCGTAGCCGAACATCATCCCCTGATCGCCGGCGCCGCCGGTGTCGACGCCCATCGCGATGTCGGGCGACTGGGTGCCGATGCTGTTGATCACCGCGCAGGTGTTCGAGTCGAAGCCGAACGCGGCGTCGGTGTAGCCGATGCGCTCGATCGTTCCGCGCACGATGCGCGGGATGTCGACGTAGGTCTTCGTCGTGATCTCGCCGGCGACGCAGGCGAGTCCGGTCGTGACGAGCGTCTCGCAGGCGACGCGCGCCGTCGGATCGTCGGCGAGGATCGCGTCGAGAATCGCGTCGGAGATCTGGTCAGCGATCTTGTCCGGATGTCCCTCGGTGACGGACTCGGAAGTGAACAGGCGACGAACGGGCACCGCGATCCTCTTGAGTTGAAGAGAGAAAGAACGACAGCCGCGCGGCGAGGCTCGCCACAGCGGCTGCATCCTGTAGAATCTAGATGGAGTGGCTCATGCCGAGCAACCCATCGCCGGCGGGCGCCTGGTTGGCGAGGGCCGACGAGAGTCCGCGGCGCAGCTCCATCTCGGCGAGCGCCGCCGTTGCACAGTCGAGCGCCGCCGCCGCCGCGCGGGCAGCGTCGTCGATGCGCACGGCGCGCACGATCCGCTTCATCAGCGGCACCCCGCGCGGGGAGACACTGAGGCTGCGCACGCCGAGGCCGAGCAGCGCATACGCCATGAGCGGCTGCGACGCCATCTCGCCGCAGACGGAGACGTCGAGGCCATTCTCGCTGCCGACCGTGACCGTGCGGTGAATGAGCTTGAGCACCGCGGGGTGGAGCGCGGTGAATCGCGACGCGAGGTTGGCGTTGCCGCGGTCGACCGCGAGCGTGTACTGCACGAGGTCGTTCGTGCCGATGCTGAAGAAGCTGACATCCTTCGCCAGCGTATCGGCGGAGACCGCAGCGGCCGGCGTCTCGATCATCACGCCGAGCGGAACGTCGGCGCGGAACTCGGCGCTGCGCCGTGCGAGCTCCTCGACTGCCTCGCCCATCAGCGTGCGCGCCTGCTGCACCTCGTCGCGCGTGACGACGAGGGGGAGCATGATGCGCACGTCGCCGTGCGCCGCGGCGCGGAGGAGCGCGCGCAGCTGCGTCTTGAACATCTCCGGCTGGTCGAGGCACATGCGGATCGCGCGCCAGCCGAGGAACGGGTTCGCCTCCGACGGGAAGCCGCCGACCGGGAGCTTGTCGCCACCGATGTCGAAGGTGCGGATCACGACCGGTTGTCCCTTGAACGCTTCGACGACCCGACGATAGGCGCGATACTGCTCGTCCTCGTCGGGCATCGTCGTCCGCCCGACCACGAGGAACTCGGTGCGCATCAGCCCGACGCCGTCGGCACCGCTGCTCGACGCGGCCTCGGCTTCGTCGGGAAGGTCGACGTTGGCGCGGATGGTGATGGGCACGCCGTCGAGCGTGACCGACTCGACGTGGGCGAGCGCGCGCAGCTCGTCGTCTTCCTGCACCTCGCGCAGCGCGCGCGTGCGGTAGGTCTCGATGTCCTCCGGCGACGGATCGACGACGATCACGCCGGCGGTGCCGTCGAGGATCAGCTTCTCCTTCCCGGTCAGCCGCGACGTGATGTCGCGCAGCCCGACGACCGCCGGCAGGCCTAACGATCGGGCGAGGATCGCGACGTGCGACGTGCGGGTGCCGGCGTCGGTCGCGATCGCGACGATCGCCTCACGGTCGAGCTGCACCGTCAGGCTCGGCGTCAGGTCGTGGGTGACGAGGATCGCCCCCGATCCCTTCGGCAGGTCCACCGGATCGTGGTCGGGGAGGCCGAGCAGGATCGAGAGGACGCGGATGTGGAGATCCGTCAGGTCGCCGACGCGCTCGCGCAGCATCGACGACGTCGCCCCGGCGAAGTGGCGGCGCCAGTCGAGCATGACGAGATCGAACGCCTTCTCGGCGCCGAGGTTCTGGCGGATGTAGGCCTCGACGGCGCCGATCAGCTCACCGTCCTCGAGGATCGAGGCCTGCACGTCGAAGATTGCCGCTTCGTCGGTGCCGGCGTGGTGCTCGGCGCGCTCGCGCACCTGGTGCAGGCGGGCCTTCGCGCGCTCGAGCGCTTCGTGCAGCCGCCCGATCTCGTGCGGGACCTGCTCGTCGGTGATGATGCGATAGCGGACCTCCGGTACCTCCCAGCGCAGGAGGTAGACGGGTCCGACAGCGATGCCCGGCGCGGCCGGAATACCGGTGAGCGTGCGGTCCACTATTGCTCCCCGAACTTGTTGGCGATGCAGGTCGCGATCGCGTCGACCGCGGCGTCGGCGTCCTCACCGGCGGCACGGATGACGAGGGTCGAGCCGAATTCGGCGGCGAGCATCATTACGCCCATGATGCTCTTGCCGTTGACCTCGAGGTCGTCGCGGACGAGCACGATCTCGCTCTTGAACTTTGCAGCGACCTTCACGATCTCCGCAGCCGGCCGGGCGTGAATGCCGTTGCGGTTGGCGATCCTGACGGAGCGTTCAGCGTTCATCGAGCCACCGTGTACGTTGCGAGCGAGTAGGCGATCCAGATCGCGAGCACGCCGAGCGCGAGCCGCCATCCCTGCAGCCAGGAGGGAAGCCGGGCGGCGAGGGCTCCCATCACGGCGACGATGATCACGACTCCACCGAGGACGGCGCGTCCCGGCCCGATGGCCCTGCCTAACGCGAGCGGAAGCGCGATGCCGGCGAGGAGCGCAGCGGCGCGGGCGAGGTGTGCCGGCCCCTCGCGGAGCACCGGCGTCGCCAGCGCGCCGGCGACGCGCATCCCGTTGCGCCAGCCGACCGACAATCCCCACGCCCGCAGGGCAATGTGCCCCACGTTGTACGCCCCGAGGAAGAGCAGAAGGACCGTCAGCGGTCCCGCGCCGAGTCCGTACGCGGCGAGCGCGAGCAGCGAGCAGAATGGCAGCCATCCCGCCCAGACCAGCCGGTCGCCGACACTCCCGAGCGGGCCGCAGAGCGCGGTGCGGAAGCGCTCGATGCGCGCCGGCTGCGCGCCCTCGAGCTCCGCGCGAGCGAGCGCACCGACGGCGACCGCGGCGAGGTACGGGTGCGCGTTGAAGTACTGGCTCTCCCGCGCCAGTGCCTCACGGTACGCGGTGCCGCCCTTTCCGCCCGGGAGCCGGCGCAGCGCGGGCTCGATGCAGAAGCCGACGCCGTTGCCGAGCAGCAGCTCGTAGTTCCACGCACTCTGGATCATGAACAGCCGGAGCGCGATCTGCATCCGCGTGACGGCGGGAAGGGTCGGCACCGGATAGGCGGCAGTGCCGCGCGGCGTTGCGCGTCGCGGCGCGGTCATGACAGCGCCATCGCGAGCAGTCCGAGCGCGAGCCCGGCAACGAGGTACCAGCGCGCGCCGAGCGTCGCCCGGAAGAGCTTCCAGACCGCGCCCGATGCGACCGAAGCCGCGACCGCGATCGAGACCGCGCGCGAGTAGCGGGCGTTCGCCCCCCACACGCCTAACGCTGCGTGCATCAGCGGGTCGAAGACGAGCAGGGCGACGATCGTCAGCAGGCCGCCGCGCAGGAAGTCGGCGAACAGCCCCGCGAACTGCAGCCCGACCACCGCGTGCGGGCTGCCGGCGTTGATCGCCGGCCGCAGCCGGCGCGCCATCAGCGCGTTCGCGTTGCGGAGCTGCACCATCGTCCAGCCACCAATCCACCCGGTCGCGATCGCCGCGAACAGCGCGACGGAGAGCGAGCCGGGCGACGTCTCGCCGTACGCCCCGATCAGCGCGCCGGCGACGACCGACGCCGATCCCCACTCCGGGTAGCGCGACGCGCCGACCGGAAGTGTCTCCAGCGCGACGAACTCGAGCGCCGCCCCGGCGAGCAGCCCGGAGAACGCGTCACCGGCGACCGCTCCGCCGAGCGTCGCGGCGACGATCGGCCGTGACAGCATCGCCTGCGGGAAGCTCACCGCATCGAGGCCGAGCACCGCACCGAGCGCCGCCAGCGAATAGAGCGGAAGATCGGCCATCATTACTCTCCCTTCCCCGACAGCACGTCGGACAGCGGGATCGCCCGCGCACCTGGCACGTCGCGCGCGCTGACCGCGACACCCTGGCTCTCGAGCGCGCGCAGCGCACTCTCCTCCTCGGGAGAGAGGAAGACGTAGCGGAGCCGCTGCACGCGGCCGTTCTTGTGGTGGATCCCGCCGATGTTCACGGAGCGGAGCGCCGAGCACATGCCGACGAGCCGCACCATCGACTCGACGTCGCCCGTGAGGAGGATCCCCGGTCGCGGATCATTCTGGAATTCGGCGAGCCGCGTCGCCGCTCCCTTCACCGTCTCGAAGACGACGTCGACTTCCGGGGGCACGCCCATGCGATAGAGCTCGCGCTCCCATTCGCTCTCCGCCACTTCATCATCGACGAGCACGATGAAGCCGAGCTGCATCTGCTGACCCCACCCGAGCACGACCTGCCCGTGAATCAGGCGGTCGTCGATGCGGCAGAGCTCAAGCGGCACGCGGACCCCCGCCGACGGCGGCGATCGCCGCCCGTGCACGATCGACGCATGCGCGCGCGCCCGCGGCCGGGTCGAGATCGTCGCGCATCACGAACTCGAGAAGCGCGGCGAGATTGACGCCGGTGACGAGCACCACCTCGTCGTTCCCGCGCATCGCGCGCCGCGCCGCCATCGTCCAGCTGCCGCTCGGCAGGTCGGTGAAGATCGCGCGAATCCCGTCGTGCTCGATCAGCTCGCGCACCGTCGCTTCCATCTCGTCTGCGCCAAGGCCGGCGTTGGTCAACGTCAGCAGCACGGAGCCGCGCCCGGTGATCCGGTCCACCGCCGAGGCGAGTCCAGCGGCGAGGTCGCCGTGCGCGGCGATGAGCGCGCGCGGGACCACGTCGGGGCTATTCATCGTCCTCCATCAGGTAGTCGCGCAGCGTCGGCGCGGCGGTGCGCTTCGCCGGCGCCTTCGCCGCGCTCATGCGCGCCATGAGGCGCTCGTTGAACAGCTCGGCCGCGTTGATCCCGCTGTAGCGCAGCAGCAGGTTCAGCGCGATCACTTCGGCGAGCACCGTGATGTTCTTGCCGGGATTGAGCGGCACGCGAATCTTCGGCAGCTCGACGTCGAGGATCGTCGTCGTCTCGTACTCGAGACCAGTGCGGTCGACGACGTTGTCGTGCGACCACTCCTCGAGCTGGACGACGACCTCGATGCGCTTCTGCTGCCTGACGGAGCGCACGCCGAAGATCGCCGGCACGTCGATGAGGCCGATGCCGCGGACCTCCATGTAGTGACGCTGCATCTCGTGGCCGCGAGCGATCAGCACGTCGTTGCCGCGCCGCTTCACCATCACGACGTCGTCGGCGACGAGCCGGTGCCCGCGCTCGACGAGATCGAGCACGCATTCCGATTTTCCGATCCCGCTCTTGCCGATGAACAGCAGCCCGACGCCGAAGACGTCGGCGAGCGATCCATGGAGCGTGGTCTGCGGCGCGAACTCGTCCTCGAGCCAGGGCTTGAGGCGCCGATAGAACTCGTTGGTCTTCAGCGGCGAACGGAGGATCGCGACACCGGCGCGATTCGCTGCCTCGAGCAGCCCCGATGGCAGCTCCTGCCCCTTCGTCACGAACACCACCGGCACCGCGAAGGAGAAGAACGCATCGACGACCTGGTGGCGCAGCGCGCGCTCGCGCGAGGCGAGGTAGCTGATCTCCGTCTCGCCGAGCACCTGCACACGGTTAGGCACGAACCGCTCGACGTAGCCGGCGAGAACGAGCCCCGGGCTCGATGCCTCGGGGCTCACGATCTCGCGCGACAGGCCGGCGTCGCTGCTCAGCAGCTCGAGGCCAAGCCGCTCGCGCAGCGATTCGAAGAGTCGTCCGACGGTAACGGGTGCCGTCACGAGGCTTCAGCGAGAGGGACGGCGCTCGCGTCGCGCGATCGCTCGCGACGCGTGCGCTTGCCGTGCTCGAGCTGCGCGCGAAGCCCGGCGCCGGCATGGGCGAGCGCGGGGCCGAAGTACCGCCCTTTTCCGGCGCAGACGACTCGACGGCCGCCAGCCTGATGCAGCTCGATCTCGACCCTCCGCAGCGGACCATCGTCAGCGAAGCGAACCGTCGCGTCGACGACGCGGCCGAAACGTGGCGCAAGACGGCGAACGAGCCGCTCGGCCCGTTCCCTGATCACATCCGACACGGTCGCGTTATGCGAATGCAGCACCAGCTCCATCGTCGTTCCTCCATCGGTGTGTCTGAAACAGCTGCGACTACCCGCCGCCCCCGATGACCTCCTCGAGATGCGCCAGCGTCTCGCGCGCGGCGCGGTCCCAGGTGAAGGTCTCCGCGAACTTCCGGCCTGCCTGCCCAAAGCTATCGACGAGCGCGCGATCGGCGGCGATCCGGCCCATTGCGCGGCCCATCGCCGCGACGTCGCCATGCGGGACGAGAAGTCCCGTCTCCCCGTTGCGAACGGACTCGCGGATTCCGGGCGAGTCGGATGCCACCACCGGCGTCGCACAGGCAGCCGCCTCGAGGTTCGTGATCCCCCAACCCTCTTTCGGCGAGGCAAAGGCGAGCGCCCACGCCCGGCGGAGGAGGGCGAGTTTTTCCCCTTCGTCGACGAACCCAAGAAACCGCACCCGGTCGCCGAGGTCAAGCGAGCGCACCAGTGCCTCGAGCTCAGGACGAAAGTCGCCGCTCCCCGCGATCTCGAGCTTCGCCTCCGGATTCTCGAGCGCGGCAAAGGCGCGGATCACGATGTCGACGCCCTTGTAGCGCTTGAGACGACCGAGGTATGCGAACAGCGGCCGCGGCGCACGGAGCGCGGGAGCCGGCGTGTAATACTTCCAGTCGATGCCGCAGTAGATGACACGGATGCTGTCGCGCGGGATCCCGCGCGCGGCGAGATCGTCGCGCGTGCTCTCGCTGATCGCCTCGAACGGCGTGTTTCGGTAGACGAGCGGAAACGGGCGCTCTGCAAGCCAGACCATGGATGCCAGCGGCAGCGGAGCTTCCTGGAACACCGTCGTCCCCATGAGATGCGGGACCACGGTCATGTTGCGGCGCGCGCCCCAGAGCGGCGTGAAGAGCGGGACCTTGTTCACGTCCTCGATCAGCACGTCGTGTCCCGCAGCAGCGAGGTGGCGACGGTAGTGGAGCTGCGCGAGGAACTGGAAGGTGTAACGTGTGCCGACACGGTGGACGTCGATCCCGTCGAGGACGACGCGCGGCGGCGCGCCCTCCCAGCCGGAGCAGAGCAGCGTGACCTCGTGGCCGGCCTGCGCGATGCGCCCGAAGATCTCGTGCAGGTGCAGCTCGGCGCCGCCCGCCTGCGGGTTCTCCCGGTCCTGCCAGTTGACGAGCAGCAGCCGCACTAACGCGCGCTCCCCGGGGCCGGCATCACAGCCTCCCCATGCGCCGGGCGAGCGCGTCGACGATCCCGTTCACGAAGCGCGCACTCTGCACCGAGCCATAACGTTCGGCGAGGCGCACCGCTTCCTGGATGACGACCTTCGGCGGGGTCTCGCCGGCCGAGAGCTCGGCGGCAGCGAGGCGGAGCACGGCACGGTCGATCGCGCCGAGCCGCTCGAGCCGCCAGTTGGTGGTCACCGCCTCGAGCTCGCGATCGATCTTCGCGCTGTCGGCGATCACGACGCGAACGATCCGGCCGGCGATCGCCCGCTCCTCCGGGGGAACGGAGAGATCATCCCAGACCGTCGTCGCGACGCGGTCGAGCGACTGCCCGGCGCGCATGTCCCAGGCATAGAGCGCCTGCAGCGCGCGCGAGCGGGCGCGGGACTCAATCCTCATCGTCGCTCCCCGCGTCGAGCCGGTCGAAGAGGTCGGCCATCTCGAGGGCGGCGAGCGCCGCGTCCCATCCCTTGTTGCCGTGCGCGCCGCCGGCGCGCGCCTCCGCCTGCTCGACCGTGTCGCAGGTGAGCAGCCCGAAGCCGATCGGCTTGTCGAACTCGGCGCTGGCGTCGGCGAGCCCGCGCGACGCCTCGCCGGCGACGAAGTCGAAGTGCGGGGTCTCGCCGCGGATGACCGCGCCTAACGCGACGATCGCGTCGTAGCGGTCGCTGGCCAGCAGCCGCCTGACGGCGGCGGTCAGCTCCCATGCGCCGGGCACCCAGACCATGTCGACGTCGTCGAACGCGGCGCCGTGGCGCGTCAGCGCGTCGACCGCGCCGGCGGCGAGCTTCTCGGTGATCTGTTCGTTGAAGCGGCTGGCGACGACGGCGAACCGCCGCCCCGCACCGTTAGGCTCTCCGGCAAACTCGGCCATGCTCGTGGGTTCGATGACGCGTAATTGGCGCACGACGATCGGATGTAAAATAGCGGAGGAAGGGGACGGCGCGTCAGCGCTTACGACGCGAGCAGGTGTCCGAGCTTGTCGCGCTTGACGCTGAGGTAGCCCGAGTTCTCGTCGTGCGCGGGCTGGATGATCGGCACGCGCTCGCCGACGCCGATGCCATAGCCCTCGAGGCCGACCAGCTTGCGCGGGTTGTTGGTGATCGGGCGAATCGACTTGATCCCGAGGTCGAGGATGATCTGGGCGCCGATCCCGTAGTTGCGGAGGTCGGGCTTGAAGCCGAGCTGCTCGTTCGCCTCGACGGTGTCCGCGCCCTTGTCCTGCAGCTCGTACGCCTTGAGCTTGTTGAGCAGCCCGATCCCCCGCCCTTCCTGGTCGAGATAGACGATCACGCCTTTCCCTTCCCTGTCGATCATCGACATCGCGTTGTCGAGCTGCCAGCCGCAGTCACAGCGCTGCGAGTGGAAGACGTCGCCGGTGAGGCACTTCGAGTGGACGCGCACGAGAACG
>Ga0308176_10002627_pt1 | contig 11370 bp, 10 predicted proteins | sample PhyCR2_3_FD_203890 | JGI IMG/M metagenome (GOLD analysis project Ga0308176, IMG submission 203890) | Soil microbial communities from UC Gill Tract Community Farm, Albany, California, United States - DLSLS.C.R2 | ecosystem: Environmental > Terrestrial > Soil > Agricultural land | place: USA... | reverse complement strand
GGCCGGTGAGGTCGGCGAGGTAGCCGCCGTAGGCGAAGTCGGCGAGGTCGTCGGAGGCGTCGTGGATGACGTCCGGGGCCTCCCCGCCCTCGAAGGAGGTGAGGAGCTGGTCGTGCACACTGTCCCAACTTCCCTGGACGTACTCGACCTTGACGTCCGGGTGGGCGGCGTTCCACTCCTTCACCAGCTCCTTGTTGGCGGCCACGGACTCCTGCTGCCAGGCCAGGGACTGGAAGCGCAGGGTGACGGGGCCGCCCCGTCCGTGGCCCGTCGCGGAACAGCCCGCGAGGAGGAGCAGCAGGACGAGGAGTGCCGTGGCCGTCCTTCCCCGGCCTGCTCCGCGAGGGTGCCGCATCAGTTCTTCACCGCCCCTTCGAGGAGGCCGCCCGTGATCCGGCGCTGGATGAGGGCGAAGACGAGCAGGGAGGGCAGCGTGGCCAGGAACGCGGCGGCGGCCAGCGGGCCGAGGTCGGCGACGCCCTCCGCGCCGATGAAGTGGGTGAGGACGACCGGAAGGGTCTGCCTGCCGGGGCTCTTCAGCAGGACCAGCGCGAAGAAGAACTCGTTCCACGCCGTGACGAACGCGAACAGCGCCGTCGCCGCGATCCCCGGCGCCAGCAGCGGCGCGGTCACCGACACCAGCGTCCGCAGCCGGCCGGCGCCGTCGACGGCCGCCGCCTCCTCCAGTTCCTCGGGCACGGCCCGGACGTGTCCGACGAGCATCCACAGCGCGAACGGCAGCGCCCACACCACGTACACCAGCACCAGCCCCGCCAGGGAGTCGATCAGCCGCAGGTGCTTCAGCAGCAGGAACAGCGGGATGATCACCAGCACGAACGGGAACGCCTGGCTGACCACCACCCATCCGGTGGCCGCCCGGGACAGCGCCGAGCGGTGCCGCGCCATGACGTACGCCATCGGCGTCGCGATCAGTACGGCGACGACGGCGGCCCCGAGCGCCACCAGCAGGGAGTTCAGGGCGGCGTGCAGCAGCGGCTGCTCGTCGAAGGCCTGCCGGAAGTTGGCCAGGGTGGGGTGACGCGGGATCCAGGCGGGATGGAGACTGCCCAGCTCACGGGGCGACTTGAAGGCGGTGGACAGCAGCCACAGCAGTGGGAAGGCCAGGAAGACGAGATAGCCGAGCAGGGCGGCGTACTGGCCGGCGCGGGCCGCGGGGCGGGTCCTCATGCGTCCTCGCCTCCCCGCAGCCTGCCGACGAGGAACACCGCGAGCAGGACGGAGACGACCGCGACCAGGACGCATCCCATCGCCGCCGCGTAGCCGAACTGGCCGTAGCGGAAGGCCTCCTCGTAGGCGAACAGCATGGGCAGCCGGGTCTTTCCGCCGGGTCCGCCACTGGTGAGCACGTACACCAGGGCGAAGGAGTTGAGGTTCCAGATGAGGTTGAGCGCGGTGATGGCGAGGGCCACCGGTCTCAGGGCGGGCCAGGTGACCGCGCGGAACCGGCGACAGGCGCCGGCGCCGTCCACCGCGGCGGCCTCGTGCAGTTCGCGCGGGGTGTTCTGGAGGCCGGCGAGCAGGGCCACCGTGGTCTGCGGCATGCCCGCCCAGACCCCGACGACGATGACGGCGGGCAACGCGGTGGCCAGGCCGCTCAGCCAGTCCCGGCCGCCGCCGAGGCCGAGGTCGCGCAGGGTCTCGTTGAGGACACCGGCGTCGGGGTTGTAGACCAGCCGCCACATGATGCCGACGACGACCTCGGGCATGGCCCACGGGACGATCGCCAGGGCACGGGCGAATCGGCGCAGCCGCAGGTCCTGGTTGAGCAGGAGGGCGAGGCCGAGCGCCAGCAGGAACTGGGGCGCGGTCACCCCGACCGCCCACACCAGCCCGATCCGGAACGACTCCCAGAACAGCGTGTCGTGCAGCAGGTCCCGGAAGTTGAGGGCGCCGATCCAGGTGGTGGCAGTCGTCCGTCCGGACTGGGCGTCGGTGAACGCCAGCACGATGCCGTAGAGCAGCGGGCCCACGCTCAGCAGGAGGATCGGGATCAGGGCGGGCAGGACCAGGAACCAGGCGCCGTGGTCGCGAGTGGCGGCACGAGCGGCCGGCCGCCGTGCCCCGGCCACTGCTGTCATGCGATCAGCCCCTTTGCCCGACCTCGTTGGCGTGTTCATGTTCGTAAAGTCGCGGGACCCCGTCAAGGGACCGCGCACAGGGTCCGACCTGTGCGAATGGGAGACTGGCCGCAGGCCACGACGGTCGGGACGGCACGGAGAGGGCACGGAGGCGGACGATGGACGAGGCACGGGCACGGGGCGTACTGGCCGCGGCGAAGGTTCTGCCGGGCCCGGCCGGAGACGCACGGCTCATCGCCCTCGGTGAGAACGCGGTGTTCGCGGCCGGTGAGCTGGTCGTCAAGGTGGGCCGTGACGCCGAGCTGCTGGACCGGGCCCGGCGCGAGCTGGACATCGCCGGCTGGCTGGCCGGGGCGGGCGTGCCCGCGGTGCGGGCCGCCGAGCCCGAGCCGCTGCTGGTGGAGGGGCACCCCGTCACCGTGTGGCACCGGCTGCCGGATGCCGTGCGGCCGGCCGAGCCCCGCGATCTGGCCGGGCTGCTGCGGACCGTGCACGCGCTTCCCTCGCCTGCCTTCGCGCTGCCGCCCCGGGAACTGCTGGGCGGTGTGGAGCGCTGGCTGCGGCTCGCGGGCGAGGCGATCGACCCGGCGGACGCGGCGTATCTGCGCGAGCGCAGGGACGGGTTCGCGGTCGCGGCGGCGGCGCTGACACCCCATCTGCCTCCGGGGCCGATCCACGGGGACGCGCTGCCCCGCAACGTGCACGTGGGGCCGGACGGGCCGGTACTGGTCGACCTGGAGACCTTCTCCGCGGATCTGCGTGAGCACGATCTGGTGGTGATGGCCCTGTCCCGGGACCGTTACGGGGTGCCCGCGCAGGCGTACGACTCCTTCGTCTCGGCGTACGGCTGGGATGTGCGGGAGTGGGAGGGGTGCTCGGTGCTGCGGGGCGCCCGGGAGACGGCGAGCTGCGCGTGGGTGGCTCAGCAGGCGGCCGTCAACCCGAAGGCGCTGGCCGAGTTCCGGCGCCGGGTGGGGTCGCTGCGGGACGGGGACGAGACCGTGCGGTGGTATCCGTTCTGAGCTGCCCGGTGTTCTTCGGGCCGACAGCGAGGAACGGTCACGACCCGCGGACGAGAGCTGGTCGGCCATCGGCCGGCGAAGGTGCTTGAGTCTCCCCCAAGGGGAGACGCCAAGGTATGGGTATGGACGGCGACACGCTGTACTCGATCGGCGAGCTGGCGCGGCGGACCGGCCTCACGGTCAAGACCATTCGGTTCTACTCCGACCGCGGGATCGTGACGCCGACGGACCGCAGCCCGGCCGGCTACCGCCGGTACAACCTCGACGCCGTCGCGCGCCTGGACCTCGTGCGGACACTGCGGGAACTGGGACTGGACCTGCCCACGATCCACAAGGTCGTGGACCGGGAACTCCCGCTCCCGGAGGTCGCCGCGGCGCACGCCGAAGCACTGGCGGTGCAGATCCGCGTCCTGCGCCTGCGGCACGCCGTGCTGACAGCGGTGGCCGAGCGCAGGCTGACTCCCGAGGAGACCGATCTCATGCACCGGTTCGCCCAGCTCTCCGAGGACGAACGCCGATGTCTCATCGGTGATTTCCTCGACGCCGTCTTCGACGGTCTCGGCGCCGACTCCGCGTTCACGGGGGTCATGCGCTCGATGACCCCCGAACTGCCCGACCACCCCGAGGCGGAGCAGACCCTGGCGTGGATGGAGTGGGCCGAACTGGTCCTGGACCCCGGTTTCCGCGCGGACTTGCGACGCATGGCCGAGGAGCTGGCAGCCGAACGGGCACAAGGCGACACCACCGGCCCGCGCCGCGACTTCGCCGCAGCTGTCCGTGACCTGGTCGCCCCGGTCCTGGCGGCGGGCGTCGACCCGGCCTCGTACCGGGCCGATCCGATCGTCGTCGCGCTGGCGACTCACTACGCGCACATCTGCGGTCGCCCGGACGACGCCGAGCTTCGCCACCGGCTGCTGCTTCGGCTGGAGAGCGTGAACAACCCGCGCAGAGACCGGTATTTCCAGCTACTCGCAGTGATCAACAGCTGGCCCGCTCCGGAGAGTATGACGCCCGTGCTCGACTGGTCCGTCGAGGCCGTGCGCGTTCGGATGCGGCGACAGTGCGCCGGGGACCGCCGGTGCCGGGGCTGAACGCCGCCGCATACCATCAGCCGGTGACCGACACCGTCATACTGCGTGCGGAGGCGACGCCGTTCGCTCCCGCGCTCGTTCTTCGCCCCTGGTGCGTGGGGGACGCTCCGGCGTTGGTCGAGGCGTACCGGGATCCCGCATTGCGCCACTGGACCAGTTCAGCCGTGCGGAACGAGGACGACGCGATGCGGTGGTTGCGGGGCCAGCAGCGAGGATGGGCGGCGGGCGACCGGTTCGGCTTCGCGGTCCTTGAGGCGCCAACCGATACGCCCCATCGGCAGTTGGCCGGCAATGTGGTCCTCAAGGAAGTCGCCTCCGGCAAACCCTCGGTGGAGGTGGGTTATTGGACCGCGGTGCACGCTCGCGGGCGGGCTGTGGCACCTCGCGCTCTTCAGGCCCTCACCGGCTGGGCCTTCGACACCTTCGGGGCCGGCGGGCTGAACCGTCTGGAACTCCTGCACCAGGTGGACAACCCCGCCTCGTGCCGGGTCGCGGAGAAGAGCCGGTACGCGTTCGACAGCGTCCTGCCCGCGGCACCGCCCTCCTTCCCCTTCGACGGTCATCGGCACATACGGCGCAGGGATACCGAGAGCCCTGCCGGCGGGTGATCAGCCGGGTGGCAGTGGCCGACGACAGCCGCGGTAGGCAGCCCGACACTCACCCATGCCTGACAGCCGCCGCGTCCTGGGCGTCCGCGGAGGATCCGGGGCCCGCCCGACATGCGGTGTGCCGTCAGCCCGGGCATGCTCCGCCCGTCTGCTCCCGATGCGCCCGGTTCGCGCCCTGCCCAACCCGGTGCGGCCGCCCGCACGCTCGACGGCATGGGGGACACCGACAGCGTCATTCCGTTACCCGCACCCGGCCCCGACGGATCCCGGCAGCCACCCGCCGACACACCCCGCCCGTGGGAGAGCGCGGACCGGGCCCAAGCCGCCCGCGACGGCGCCACCGGCCCCGAACCGCCTGATCCGCCGCTCTGCCCCCACTGCGGGCTCGCCGGTGACCGGTGGGCCACCTACACCGGGCAGCACGTCCTGCTCGAACCCCGGCTCACCGTTCCCGCGCATCTCGTGCCCGGTGGGCACCGCTGGCACACCGACGGCAACGGCACCGCGTGGAACGGCGGCCTGGACGCGCCCACGCCCGGCACCACCTGCCGGATACCGCACCAACTCGCTTGCCCAGGACTCACGCTGGACGAGATCCAGCCCTGGCGGTGGCTGACCGCGGTACGGGACCACAACGCGCTGCTGGCTCAGCGGAAGGCTGACGAGGACGGTTTCCTCGAGGCACTGCCGGACGCCGGTTGACCCGTGGGGAACAGGTCGGCGTGTCGGGCTACGCCGGCAAGTTGTCCGGGAGGTGGCGGATGGGCCATGTGCCGTCGATCACCGCTGTCTCGTCACCCTTGCGGCGAAGGAAGGACTGGAAGTCGGCCGCCCATTCGGCGTACCAGCCGATCTGACGGGTGTGGAGTTCTGCCGGGCCGAGGGCGGCGATCTTGGGGTGGCGGGTGGCTATCGCGGAGGCGAGGCGGGCCGCGGCCAGGGCGTCGGCGCAGGCGTTGTGGGCCGCCTCGAGGACTATGCCGTACTCCGCGCAGACCGCCTCCAGGTTCCGTTTGCCGCGGCGGTACCGGTCGACCCAGCGGTCGATGGTGTAGGGGTCGATCACCGGGGCGGGGGCCGGGCCGCCCAGGCGGTCGGAGAGGGACGGCAGGCCGTGGCGGCGCAGTTCGGCGGAGAGCAGGGTGAGATCGAAGGCCGCGTTGTAGGCGACCACCGGGACACCCGTCTGCCAGTACGACACCAGCACGTCCGCGATGGCGTCGGCCACCTGGTCGGCCGGGCCGCCCTCGGCCGTCGCCCGTTCGTTGCTGATGCCGTGCACCGCGACCGCGTCGGCCGGGATCTCCACGCCCGGATCCGCCAGCCATTCCCGGCGCCCCAAGGGCTCGCCGGCCCTGACCTCGATGACCGCGCCGGTGACGATGCGCGCCTCGTGCGGGTCCGTGCCGGTGGTTTCCAGGTCGAAGCCGATCAGCAGCTCCCGGTGCCAGCCCATGGGCGGCCCCCCTTCTTGGTGGTGCTTTCCCCCAGTGGCTCCCACCATCGCACGCGGCACTGACAATCCCAGGACCGCGTTCCGCTTGCCCGTACGGACAGTTCAGGACACCGGGCGCGAATCCGCCCAGGACAGCTCGAATTCCTCGCGGTATGTCGGGAAGATACCGGCATCACCCATGTCGTCAGACTTGAGGGTCTTGCTGCCGCCCCGCAGTACCAGCACCGGCGACTCCATCCCCCGGGCCCCGCGCAGATAGGACTGCACCACGGCGATGCCGTCCGCGCCGTCGCCGTCCACGAGGTAGGCGGTGAAGCGGGGCGTCTCGTCGTAGACCTGGATCTCGAAGGCCCCGGGGTCACGCAGCCGGGACCGCACCCGGCGCATGTGCAGGATGTTCATCTCGACGGACCGGCTCAGTTCGCCCCGTTTCATCCCCAGTTCGCGCTCCCGGCGCTTGACCGCGCTGGAGGCCGGGTTGAGGAAGAGCAGCCGTACCCGGCAGCCGGACTCGGCGAGCCGGACCAGCCGGCGGCCCGAGAAGTTCTGCACCAGCAGGTTGAGGCCGATACCGATGGCGTCGAGGCGGCGGGCGCCCCCGAACAGGTCCTCGGCCGGGAACTGGCGCATGAGCCGCACCCGGTCCGGGTGGACGGCGACGACGTCCCCGTACCGGTCGCCGACCAGGTCCTCCACCGCGTCGACCGGCAGTCGGCGCGCGGAGGGCACGTCACCGCCCGCGTCGAGCATCTCCAGCAGCCGGGCCGAGGCCCGCTCGGCCTGGTTCAGCACCGCCTCGGACAGGGCCCGGTTGCGGGAGACGACGTTGCGGGTCACCTCCAGCTCGTCCAGGGCGAGTTCGACGTCCCGGCGCTCGTCGAAGTACGGCTCGAAGCACGGCCAGTGCTGCACCATCAGCTCGCGCAACTGCGGCAGCGTGAGGAAGCTGAGCACGTTGTCGTCGGCCGGGTCGAGCAGATAGCCCTTGCGGCGGCTGACCTCGCGGACGGCGACCGCCCGCTGCACCCATTCCTGCCCGGCGGGCCCGGCCGCGGCCACCACCCAGTCGTCGCCGTGGACGGGTTCGTAGATGGGCCGCAGCACGGCGGCCACGACCGCGCGCAGCCGCTGCTCGACCAGGTTCAGCCAGATGTAGGCCCGGCCCGCCCGCTGGGCGCGGACGCGCACCTCGAGCCAGGCGTCGGTGTCCCAGTCCAGTTCCGGCCCGATGGACCCCGTGGCGTCCATCGGGCGAGCCAGGGACACCGCGCCGGGCGGGACGTCTGTGGAGTTCCCCTCGTGACCCTCGTCACCAGGGGGCAGCTCCAGCCCTCCCGAGCCCACCCGCGCACCGCCTTCCGCCACCCCGGGCCTTCCCCACGTCAACGATCAAGGAAGGGTACTCCGGGAGCGGTCGGCGATGCAGCCGGATGGACAGGTCGGTTTCTCAACTACGCGGACGCCAGTGGCCGTTCTGCCATGAGAGCTCGTCCGGAGTGAGCGGATTCATAGCCGTGACGTCGCGCGGTGCGATGGCGAAGCCCTGCCAGTGGATCGGCATGGGCTGCTGGTCCTCGTCCCGGGCTATGTGGTGGAAGCCCACGTTCATCCAGACCACCGGGTGAGTGAGCGTCTGGCCGTTGACCCACTTGTCCACGGACTTCGGGTAACCGCGGGCGCAGCCCGGGTTGTTGCTCGCGAACTGCTCGCACTTGTTGTACTCGGTGAAGTACACGTCGTGCTTGGTGAAGCTGCGGCCCGGGTACCTCGTGGTCGGGCCGGGGACGATCTCGTACGAACGCGCGTGCCCGTCCTTGTTCTTGCCGGTCGCGCTGACCACCCGCCACCAGCGGTAGGCCTTGGAGTCGCCCGCGAGTTCCTTGGTGACCTTGGTGCGGGTGGTCTTGGCGGTGGGCGCCTGCCGGCCGCGGGCGGGCGCCGTGACGGCCGAGTCGTACTGCTCGACCTTGGTCTTCGAGGAGCCGTCGAGGCCGAAGTCCAGCCGCCAGAAGACGTTGTGGCTGTGGCTGGTGGCGTAGGCCTTGGCGCCCTTGCCGATGGGCCAGCCGCGGCCGTCACCGGCGTCGTAGTCCTCGTAGGAGAGGCTGCCGGTGGCGCCGACGTTCATGTTGACCGTGCCGTCGTCCTGGAAGCGCCACTCGGTCATGTACTCGTACCAGCCGACCTGGTTGACCGTGTAGACGAGCAGGTCCTTGCCCTGCGCCTGGAAGACCTTGTTGGCCGCGTCGCCCTGCATGCGGTAGGCGTGGCCGCGCGAACGCGTGGTGGTGCACAGGCCCTTGACGTCCGGGTGGTCCGGGTCCCAGGAGTCGGGGACCCGGACGGTCCTGATGGTGCCGCCCGGGCACTCGCCGGGCGCCAGGTTCACCAGGCCCTGGGCGAAGCCGAAGCCGGTCAGGTCGTCGTACTCGACGCTGCCGTCGTCGTACGGGACGTCGATCTGGGCGAGGCGGGCGCTGTTGAGGACCTTGATCGGCTTCGGCTCGCCCTTGGGCTGGTAGGAGACGTTCTCCAGAACCAGTCCGGCCTTGCTGTCGTAGCGCCAGCACATCCGCCAGGTGGTGCCGCTGGAGAGCTTCTGCTCGATCTTGTAGGCGGCGCTGCAGTCCGCGGCGGCGGCCGGGGCGGCCTGCGGCCGGGCGGCGGCCGGTCCGGCACCGGCCGTCACACCGGCGGCCAGCGCGGCCACGGTGAGGCCGACGGCCGTCCGGGTGCGGGCATGGCTGATTCTCCGCGGCCGGCGGCCGCTGATCGAACTCTGTACACGCATGAAGAAGTGGCTCCCCTGCAGGAGATGCGAGTCGGAAAAGTGGACCGTCTGCCTGGCTCAGTGGCGTTCGAGCCGGCCGACCTTGCGGGCGCTGAGGTCGACGACCAGCCACCTGGCGTCGATCCAGGGGCCGTTCTTGACCTTCGGGAACAGCCGCACACAGCGGTGTTCGCCGCACTTGTCGAGCACGGCCGGCTGCCCGCCCGGGGTGGCGCGGTAGACGGCGCCGTTGAGCCGCAGCTGGTCCGGGGAGGTCAGCTCGTGGCCGGTGGCGTCCCGGTAGTCCGCCTTGAGGCCCGCGCCCAGCGGGTCGGCGATCAGCAGCCTGGCCGCCTCGGCGTTCTCGGCCCGGCTCAGCGGCGGCTGAACGCCCTGGCTGGTGACGCTGCTGACGACCTTGCCGGTCCCCAGGTCCACCGTCCTGGTGATGAGCGCGTCGCTCTTGTAGTCGTAGAAGCTCACGTCGGCCCGGCGCGGCGCTCCCGGGTCGTCCAGTTCGTCCGCCTCCGGCTCGGCCAGGTCGACGCTCAGGCGCTGCGGGCCCCGGTGCCCGTCGACGTTCTCGCCGGCGCTGAGCATCTGCCCGCTCAGTGCGATGCTCTCGACCCGCCGGATCTCGTCGTCGGTCAGCGGGTCACGGCCCGTGCCCTTCTTCCCCTCGGCCGGCGCCTGCTTCACGACGCCCGGCGGGACCTCGCCCGGCCCCCGCCCCTTCTGCTGGGCGGCCGGTGTGCCGCCGCCGCCCTTGTTCCCTCCCGTTTCGTCGGCCCCCGCCGTGCCGGGCAGGGTGACTGCCACCATCACCGCGGTCCCGGCCACCGCCAGGGCCGCGCCGGCCACCACCTTGCCGAGATGTCGGTGCACTGTCTCGCGCACAACTACCCCCTACTCCCCCAAGATCCCCGGGAGTACGTGTATCCCCACTGATTCGGCACACGACGGGTACACGAGTCGCCGTATGCACTGGTCGGCCCGTAAGAGGGCAGTAAGTCTCGGGAGGTTCCCTCACTTTCGGGGAGACTCGCAGCCAACGCGCCCCCCAGCGGGGCCGCACACCTGGAAGAGTCGTGGTCATGCAGGTCTGGCCTGGAGAGGCGTATCCGCTCGGCGCCACGTACGACGGCGCCGGGACCAACTTCGCGGTCTTCACGGAGGCCGCGCACCGAGTAGAGCTGTGTCTGCTGCACGACGACGGCTCGGAGACGGCGGTGGAACTGCGCGAGAGCGACGCGTTCGTGCGGCACGCGTACCTGCCGGGGGTGATGCCGGGACAGCGGTACGGGTTCCGGATGCACGGCCCGGACGATCCCGCGCGCGGGCTGCGCTGCAACTCGGCGAAGCTGCTGCTCGACCCTTACGCGAAGGCGATCAGCGGGGCCGTGTCGTGGGGCGAGGAGGTGTACGGCTACCACTTCGGGGCCCCGGACCGGCGCAACGACCTGGACTCGGCGCCGCACACCATGACCTCGGTGGTGATCAACCCGTACTTCGACTGGGGCGACGACCGGCCGCCGCGCACCGACTACCACCACACGGTGATCTACGAGGCCCATGTGAAGGGTCTGACGATGACCCATCCCGGGCTCCCGGAGGAGCTGCGCGGCACGTACGCGGCGCTCGCCCATCCGGCGATCATCGAACACCTGACCAAGCTCGGGGTGACGGCGCTCGAGCTGATGCCCGTCCACCAGTTCGTGAACGACCACCGGCTGGTCGACATGGGCCTGAACAACTACTGGGGCTACAACACCATCGGGTTCTTCGCCCCGCACAACGCGTACGCGTCCTGGGGCGACCGCGGCCAGCAGGTGCTGGAGTTCAAGTCGGCGGTGCGGGCGCTGCACGAGGCCGGGATCGAGGTGATCCTGGACGTCGTCTACAACCACACGGCCGAGGGCAACCATCTCGGCCCGACGCTGTCCTTCAAGGGCATCGACAACCCGTCATACTACCGCCTCACGGACGATCCGCGGTACTACATGGACACCACGGGCACGGGGAACTCACTGCTCATGCGGTCCCCGCACGTGCTCCAGCTCATCATGGACTCGCTGCGGTACTGGGTCACCGAGATGCACGTGGACGGCTTCCGCTTCGACCTGGCCGCCACCCTGGCCCGGCAGTTCCACGAGGTGGACCGGCTGTCGTCGTTCTTCGACCTGGTGCAGCAGGATCCCGTGGTCTCCCAGGTGAAGCTGATCGCCGAGCCGTGGGACGTGGGCGAGGGCGGCTACCAGGTGGGCAACTTCCCGCCGCTGTGGACCGAGTGGAACGGCAAGTACCGCGACACGGTCCGGGACCTG
>Ga0308176_10002626_pt1 | contig 11371 bp, 12 predicted proteins | sample PhyCR2_3_FD_203890 | JGI IMG/M metagenome (GOLD analysis project Ga0308176, IMG submission 203890) | Soil microbial communities from UC Gill Tract Community Farm, Albany, California, United States - DLSLS.C.R2 | ecosystem: Environmental > Terrestrial > Soil > Agricultural land | place: USA... | reverse complement strand
ATCCCCTGGGTCACCGGGATGCGGTAGTCGAGGGCGCTGTGGACGACCAGCATCGGCGTCTTCCAGCGGTCGACGTAATTCACCGGATTGACCTTCTCGTAGTCCGCGGCGTTCTGCCAGTAGGGGCCGCCCATCTCCCACTCGGGGAACCAGAGCTCCTCGGTGCTGTAGTACATCATCCGCTGATCGAAGGTGCCGTCGTGGTCGACCAGGCACTTGAAGCGGTCCGGCCAGTTCCCCTGGATCCAGTTGATCATGAAGCCGCCGTAGGAGGCGCCGAGGGCGCAGACCCGGTCGCCGTCGATCCAGGGGTTGCGCTGGAGCGCCGCCTCCAGACCCTTCTGGAGATCGACCAGCGGCTTGCCCCCCCAGTCCTTGCTGATGGCGTCGGTGAAGGCCTGGCCGTAGCCGGGCGAGCCGTGGAAGTCGATCATCACCACCCCGTAGCCCGCTCCGGCGTACGGCTGCGGGTTCCAGCGGTAGTGGAACTGGTTGTCGAACGAATTCTGCGGCCCGCCGTGGATGAGGAAGGCCAGCGGGTACCTCTTCCCCGGCTGGAAATCGGCCGGCTTGGTGATCCACCCCCAGACCGTGTCGCCGTTGGCCCCCTGGAACGAGAAGTGCTCGGGCTCCCCCATGCGGACGCCCGCCAGGGCCTCCTGGTTGACGTGGGTGATCTGGGCCGGCTTCCCGCCGTCGCGCCCCACCGTGAACAGCTCCACCGGCGAGGTCAGGGTGTCGAGCCCGTAGACGATGCGGTCCCCGGCGGGCTTCGGCTCCCGGGCGTGCCCCTGGGCCACCAGCTTCGTCACCCTGCCGCTGGCGACGTCGATGGCGAAGAGCGGCGTCTGCCCGACGTCGTTCGCCGTGGCGTAGAGGGTGCGGCCGTCTCGCGAGAAGACGATCCCCTCCGGCGAGCGGTCCCAGGGCTCGGCGAGCTCCCGCTCCTTCCCCGTGGCGAGGTCGCGCACCCGGATGTGGAAGCGGTCGGACTCGAAGCCGGGGCGGGTCATGGCGAGATAGGCCAGGGTCTTGCCGTCCGGCGAGAAGGCCGGCTGGGTGTCCCACGCGAGGTTGGCCTGGGTCAGATCGCGGGGCGCCGCCGAGCCGTCCGCCGGCACGCTGTAGAGATCGAAATTGGTCGACCAGGGCTCCTCGCGGCCGGCCACGCGGGCCGTGAAGACGACCGAGCGGCCGTCGGATGAGAAGGCGAATTCCTCAGCGCCGCCGAAGGGGCGCGAGGGGACGTCGGCGTCCATGCCGCGCGAGAGGTCGACCGGGTCCCCCTGGCCGGAGGACGGCAGGGTGAACAGGTGGTTGCGCGTCCCCGCCGACCAGGTGTCCCAGTGGCGGAAGAAGCCCACGCCCCCCTGATAGAGCTGGCCCGAAGCCTTGTCCTTCGCCTTCGCGTCCATCCGCTCCCTGGTGCAGGCGACCGTCGGGCAGTCCACGTAGACCTCCAGGCTGAAGGCGAGCCGCGAGCCGTCGGGCGACACGGTGAGGTTGGACACGTCGAGCGGCAGGTGGGTCACCTGCACGGGCTCCCCCGCCCCACCCGCTCCCACCGGCAGCCGCCAGACCTGGTTGGAGCCCGAGCGGCTGGAGAGGAAGTAGAGGCTCTGGCCGTCCGGCGCCCACCGCGGGTTGTCGTCCGCGGCCGGATCGGTGGTCAACTGGACCAGCCCGCCGCCATCGGCGTTGACCATCCAGAGGTCGTACCGCCCCTTGTTGGCGGCGAGGTCCGTGGAGCGGAGCACGAACGCGATCCGGTCCCCCCGCGGCGAGGGCTGGGGGTCCGAGATCCGCTTCAGGGTGACGAGATCGCGGACGTTGAACGGATGCGGCTCGGCCGCCAGGGCGGGCAGGGCCAGCGTCAACATCGCGAGAGGGATAAGCAGCTTGCGCATGAATGAGCCTCCAGAGGAGTTGGCGGGGGTGTCCTACGTGAGCCGCGTCGCGATGTCGATCTTCGACTGCAGTGTCCGGTGCACCGGGCAGCGGTCCGCCATCTCGAGCAGGCGCAGCCGCTGGGCCTCGGTGAGGGGGCCGGTCACCTCGATCTCGCGGTCGATGTGGTCGATCTTCCCCTCCCTGACCTCACAACTGGCGCAGTCGAGGGCGTGGATCCGCGAGTAGCGGAGCCGCACCCGGACCCCTTCCAGGGGGATGCCCTTGCGGTCGGCATAGAGCCGCAGGGTCATCGAGGTGCAGGCGCCGAGGGCGCCGAGGATCAGGTCATAGGGGGTCGGGCCGGCGTCGGTCCCGCCCACGCTCTTCGGCTCGTCCACGAACAGACTGTGATGAGGGGTCACCATCTTCTGGAGGAAGCCCTGGGGCGCTCCCACCACGAGCACCTCTCCCTCCCTGGCGGATTCCGGGTCCTTCACGGTTTCGTCGTTCATCGCGCCGCGATGGTAGCACCCATGGGATAGGCTAGCCGCGTGGACCGAGAGCCCATCCTGGAGGCGGTCGAGGTCGCCAAGACCTATGGCGACGGCACGGCCGCCCTCGCCGGAGTGACCCTGGCGGTGAATCCCGGAGAGACGGTGGCCCTCGTGGGTGAGAGCGGCTCGGGGAAGACCACCCTTCTGCGCACCTTCAACCGCATGATCGAGCCCTCCTCCGGCGCCGTGCGCGTGGAGGGGAAGCCGGTGGCGGATCTCGATCCCATCGCCCTCCGCCGCCGCATCGGCTACGTGCCGCAGGACGGCGGCCTGATCCCCCACTGGCGCGTGGAGCGCAACGTCGAGCTGGTCCCCCGTCTCCTCGGCTGGGACCGCGACCGTCGCCGGGAGAGGACGCGGGAGATGCTGGAGCTGGTCGGCCTCTCCGCGGCTCAAGGCGGCCGCTACCCCGCCGAGCTCTCCGGAGGCCAGCGCCAGCGCGTGGCCTTCGCCCGCGCCCTCGCCGCCGATCCGCCGCTGATCCTCCTGGACGAGCCCTTCGGAGCGCTCGACGCCCTGACCCGCCTCGAGCTCCACCGCCAGTTCCTGGAGCTGAAGAGCCGCCTCGCCAAGACGGCCGTCCTGGTGACCCACGACCTCGGCGAGGCCTTCCGCCTGGCCGACCGCATCGGAGTCATGCGCGCGGGGCGCCTTTTGCAGCTCGGGGTGCCGAAGGAGCTGGAGGAGCGGCCGGCGGACCCGTACGTGTCGGCTCTGCTGGAGCTTCGGCGTGGGTAGGACCTGGAGGATCTGGGGAGCGATCCTCCTTTGTGCCATCCCCCTCCACGCCGCCGACCGCGTCGTCGTCGGCTCCAAGAACTTCGAGGAGAGCCGTCTCCTGGCCGAGATGTTCGCCCAGCTCCTCGAAAGCCGTACCCATCTCCAGGTCGAGCGCCGGCTCGGCCTGGCGGGAACGCAGGTCTGCTTCGAGGCGCTGAAGTCCGGCGCCATCGACGTCTACCCCGAGTACACCGGCACGGGTCTGGTGTCGATCCTCAACGAGAAGGCGGAGGGCGGACCGGACCGCACTCTCAACCGCGTCCGCGCCGAATTCCTCCAGCGCTGGAATCTCTGGTGGCTGGCGCCGCTGGGGTTCGAGAACTCCTGGGAGATCGCCGTCCCCCGCGAGCTGGCCGAGCGGGAGCACCTGGAGACGATCTCCGATCTCGCCCGCGTCTCGAAGGAGCTCCATGGCGGCTTCGGCCACGAGTTCGTGGGGCGCGAGGACGGCCTCCTCGGGCTCCAGCGCGTCTACGGACTGCAATTCCGCTCCGTGGACCACCTCCAGCAGGCCATCCAGTATCAGGCCGCCAAACAGCGGACGATCGACGCCCTGGACGTCTACTCCACGGATGGCCGGCTGATCCTCTACAACCTGAAGGTCCTGAAGGACGATCGCCAGTTCTTCCCGCCCTACGAGGCGGCGGCGCTGGTGCGGGGGGAGACGCTGAAGAGGCATCCCGAGGTCGGCGCCGTCCTCGGCCTCCTCGCCGGCTCGCTGAGCGAGGACGCCATGCGCGGCTACAACCTGCGCCTCCAGGAGAAACATGAGAGCGAGGTGGTCGTGGCCAGGGACGCCCTGCGCGCGATCGGGCTGGCCCGGAACGAGAAAACCGCTCCGGAGCGAGCCTCGCGCAAGCCCGGCGTCCTCGCCTATTTCTGGGGAGCGCGCAGGGACCTCGGCCGCCTGACCCTCCAGCACCTCGGCCTCTCGGCGGCGGCCCTGCTGCTGGGGGCGCTGATCGCGATCCCCCTGGGGCTCTGGCTGGAGCGGCACCGGCGCTGGGCGGAGACGGTGATCCGCCTCCTGGGGCTCCTCCAGACCGTCCCCTCGCTGGCCCTGCTGGCCTTCATGATCCCGCTGCTGGGCGTCGGCGCCGTCCCGGCGATCGTGGCGCTCTGGCTCTACTCGCTCTTCCCCATCGTGAGGAACACCTACACCGGAGTCCGCGACGCCGATCCGAGGGCCGTCGAAGCCGCGACCGCGCTCGGCATGACCCCGGGCCAGATCCTCCGGCAGGTCCGCCTCCCCCTCGCCGCCCCCGTCGTGATGGCCGGCCTGCGCACCGCCGCCGTGATCACCGTCGGCACCGCCACCCTGGCCGCCTTCATCGGTGCCGGAGGCCTGGGAGAGCCGATCGTGACCGGCCTACAGCTCGCGGACAGCGCGATGATCCTCTCCGGGGCGATCCCGGCGGCGCTGCTGGCGTTGGTCGTGGATGGGGTGTTGGGGTTGGTGGAGCGGTCGCTGCGGCCGGCGGGGCTGGAGCGGGCTCAATAAGGCTTTCTGAATCCGACCGATCGGTCGGCTGACCGCCCTACCCGAACGTCTCCCGCCATCCCACGCTCCCCCGCAGCAGCTCCAGCGCCCGGTCCAGCAACGCCTGATTCTCCGGCCGCACCAGCCACGTGCTCCGGCCCGAGGGGTGCGGCAGGGGGATCACGTCGAATTCGATCGCCTCGTGAGTGACCGGAAACGCCCTCCCCACCCGCTCCTGCAAGGGCACGGTCTCCGGGAGAAACTTCTTGATGGCGAGCTGGCCCACGGCGAGCACCGTGGCCGGCCGGATGAGCTGGATCTCCTCTTCCAGATAGGGGGCGCAGTTGGCGATCTCCAGGGGACTGGGGACCCGGTCGCCCCCCTGGGGCGCGCGGCCCGGAAAGCAGCGGATCACCGCGCACATCCAGACCCGCCGCCGGAATTCTTCCTCGGGGACCCCCAGCCGGTTGAACCAGGCGAACAGCCGCGATCCCGCCGTGTAGGCGAAGGGCCGCTGCAGGACCACCTCCTTCGGCCCCGGCGCCTGCCCCACCAGCATCAGGCGCGGCCAGGATTCGGGGCGCGCGGCCACCGGCGGCGGCTCGACCGTGGGACAGATCCGGCACCCCCGCACCTGGGCGAGGTGGCGGTCGAGAGCGGCCCAATCCTCGTATTTCACGGCTGCCACGGACGCTCGGCGAGGGAATCGAGGAAGGCGTCCACCACCCGCGGATCGAACTGCCGCCCCCGCTCCCGGCGGAGCACGGCCGCGGCCTCCGCCGGCGGCAGAGCCTCGCGGTAGGGGCGGGTCGTGGTCATGGCGTCGAAGGCGTCGACGACGGCGATGATGCGGGCGCCGAGCGGGATCTGCTCCCCGGCGAGCCCCTTCGGATAGCCCGGATGCTGGCCGTCGAGCTCGCCGTCGAAACGCTCCTGGTGATGGAGGACGAGCGGCGCCGCGCCCCGCAGCAGCTCCAGCCGCTCCAGCATCCGCGCGCCGATCTCAGGATGCTGCCGCATGATCCCGGTCTCCTGGTCGTCGAGCGGCCCCTCCTTGCGCAGCACCGACTCGGGCACGCCGAGCTTCCCCACATCGTGGAGGAGGCTCGCGTAGTGCAGGGTCTCGAGGTCCCGGCCGCGCAGCCCGAGCTTCTGTCCCACCTCCACCGCATATTCGCTCACCCGCCGCAGATGGCCGCCCGTGTAGGAGTCCTTGACCTCCACGGCCTGGATCAGCGCGTCCGAGACGCGGACCAGATCCCGCCGCAGCAGCCGGTTCGATTCGATCAGCTCCTCGCGCAGCCGCAGCTCCCGCTGGCGCGACCACCCCACGAGAGCGCCCGCCACGGAGAGAATGAGCAGATCGGCCCGTCCGCTCCACACCTCGTTGCCGATCTCCGACCGGCCGGCGAGGACCACCAGTCCTGCGAGGCCCAGAAGATGGCAGATGCCGCTCCCCGAGGCGGCCAGGAGGCCGCCGCGCATCCCGTAGTGAAGGGCGGCCCAGAGGATCGGCAGGAGGTAGACGAGCGTGGTCCACTCGTTGCCGCGCGGCAGCATCCAGACCAGCACGAGCCCCGCCGCCGCCGCGGCCAGCACCATCCCGGAGCCGAGCAGGAGATCCTTCAGCCCCTTGCGGTTCCGCAGGCTCGGCTCCGGGGGGAGGATCACCGTCTCCTCGCCGCTGCCGAGGATCTCGCTCATCCGCTGCTTCCCCTCTCCCCGGAGCTCGCCGGGGACGGAGACCATCCAGCGCCGGCCGTAGCGGTCGAACAGGAGCAGGATGGGGGGCGCCAGGAGCACGACGCTGACCAGGGCTCCGGTCAGCCAGGTCCAGACCCACATCCCGGGCGTCTGGGAGGACGGACCGACCGAGACCAGCGTCAGCACGCCGCCGGCCGTGCTGCCCAGGAAGGCCGCGGCCAGCGTCCAGAGGAAGGAGCGGAGATTGCGCAGGCCGCGCCCGAGCTTGGGCACGGTGCGGAAGATCGCCCAGCCGGCGATGCCGGTGAGGGCGAAGGAGAGCGAGAAGATCAGGGCGTCGGAGAAGCTCCGGTGGGTGATCCAGACCGCCGCGAGCTGGCCCACGGCGGTGCCGGCGATGCCCAGCCAGCCGAAGAGGAGGCCGGCGGTGAGCGAGACGGCGGGGGTGAAGGGGAAGATCAGCCCGCCGCTCCAGTCGCGGATCAACACTCCGCAGAGGCCGGAAACGACCGACAGAGCGAGACGGAATCCATTCCCCCGCCGGAGCCACTCCGCGACCCGGCCCGTGCGGTGGTAGGCGAAAGCCGCCCCGGGCGCCGGGGCGGCTCGCGGCTCGGGATTCACGACGCTCATCCCGGCTGGCTGTCTCCTCCCGGCTCTTCTATGGCGACGTCCCCTTGGTGGGAGGCCCCACCACCAGATCCGAGGCGGCCTTCTCGACCGCCTCGGGAAGAATCTCGACCGCCGGCTGCCACCAGTTGGCGCCCTCCTCGAAGGCGTCCCCCTCGTGGCTGCACGGCGAGGCGATGTGATCGCGGCCGTAGACGGCCCGGCCCCGATGGAGCTTGCGGTGCAGCGGATAGATGCTCCCGCAGACCAGACAGAAGCGGCCGATGGTACGCCCCTGCCGCTCCTCGGGAATCTGATTCTGCGGACCCGCGTGTGGGAATCGGTACATGGCTTGACCTCGGTTTGACCCCGATAAAAGCCTCAGCGGGTGGCTTGCAGCTCGGCCCGCGAGAAGAAGAAGAACAGCTCGGTGGTGGCGTTCTCGGGCGAGTCGCTGCCGTGGATGGCGTTGCGCTCGATCGACGTGCCGTAGAGCTTGCGGACCGTCCCCGCCTCGGCCTTCGCCACGTCGGTGGCGCCCATCGTCTTGCGCAGGTGGGAGACCGCGTCCACGCGCTCCAGCGCCACCGGGATCACCGGACCGCTCGTCATGAACTCGACCAGGCTGCCGTAGAACGGCCGCTCTTTGTGGACCTCGTAGAAGGCCTGCGCCTGGGTTTCACTCAAACGCAGCATCTTGATGCCACGGATCTTGAACCCCTCGCGCTCCAGGAGGGCGAGGATATTGCCCGCGTTGCCGGCCTCGACACTGTCCGGCTTCAGAATCGCCAACGTCATCTGCATAGGATCGTGCTCCCTCTCATTGGTTGAACACTCTACAGTACCTCGACTTCCATCAGCTCGACATCGCCTTCCGCGCCCTCGATCCGGAACACCGTCCCCACCGTCTCCACCACCCCGTCCGGACCCAGCAACACCGCCGATCCCGCCGGGATTCCGAGCCCGTACCGCACCCCCGCCCCCACCAGCATCTTGCGCAGCCGGCGGTCGTGTCCGGGGTCGAAATTCGGCTCCACCACTCCGTCCGGCAGCCAGCCGAAGCCGGGGATCAGGTCCCCCTTGAAGATACTGCGGGCGAATTTCCCCGCGCACTGGGCGGCGGCGGCGATCGCCACCACCACGCCCCCCTCGGCGAGCTTGCGGGCCAGCGCCTCGGCGGCGGGGGTGTCGCGGATCGCCTCCAGGAGGTGGTCCGCCACGCCGCCGCCGATATAGACGGCCGCGACGTCCCGGATGCGCTCCGAGTTTCGCCCCCGCCGGCCGTCCCGCTCCCGGTAGATGGGGATGATCTCCACCTCCCGGTCGAATTCCTCTTTCAGATACTCCGCGAAATGGCGGGGGTAGTCGTTCGACCCCGAGGCCGCCGGGATGAATCCCACCGGCCCCGGAGGTGTCCGCTCGATCCAGGCCTGATCCGCCTCCTCGGTCTCCCCGAAGCTGAATTCCCCACCCCCGAGGAGCGCGAGCCAGCCGCGATCTTCCGCCATCTATTTCCCCAACGCCCTCGCCATCGTCTCCCCCAGCGACGCCGGGGACTCCGAGACGTGGATCCCCGCCGCTCGCATGGCTTCGAGCTTCTCCTCCGCCGTCCCCTTGCCGCCCGAGATGATGGCGCCCGCGTGGCCCATGCGGCGGCCGGGCGGGGCGGTGCGGCCGGCGATGAAGCCGACGATCGGCTTCCGGCAATTCGCCTGGATCCACTCGGCGGCGTTCTCCTCGGCGTTGCCGCCGATCTCGCCGATCATGATCACCCCTTCGGTCTCGGGGTCGGCGTTGAACTGCTCCAGGACGTCGATGAAGTTGGTGCCGTTCACCGGATCGCCGCCGATCCCCACGCAGGTCGACTGCCCCAGCCCGACGTTCGAGAGCTGCCAGACCGCCTCGTAGGTGAGCGTGCCCGAGCGGGAGACCACGCCGATCGACCCCTTCTTGTGGATGTGCCCCGGCATGATGCCGATCTTGGCCATCCCCGGCGAGATGATCCCCGGACAGTTGGGGCCGATGAGGCGCGCCGGCTTGTCCGGGTTGTCGCGCAGAAAGGCCTTCACCTTCAGCATGTCGTTCACCGGGATGCCCTCGGTGATGCAGACCACCAGCTCGATCCCGGCCGCGGCAGCCTCCATGATGGCGTCGGCGGCGAACGGCGGCGGCACGAAGATCATCGTGGCGTTGGCGCCGGTGGCCTCGCGGGCCTCGGCGACCGAGTCGTAGACCGGGATCCCCTCGACGCTCTCCCCCCCCTTGCCGGGGGTGACGCCGGCCACCACCTTCGTTCCGTAATCGCGGCAGCCGAGAGCGTGGAAGGTCCCCTCTTTACCCGTAATGCCTTGCACGAGCAGGCGCGTGTCGTTATCCACCCAGATCGCCATCTCTACGCTCCTCCCTTGGCGGCGGACACGGCCTTCTCGGCGGCGTCGGCCATCTGCTCGGCCACGATGAACTGGAACGGCGCCTCGCGCAGGACGCGCCGCCCCTCCTCGACGTTTGTCCCCTCGAGGCGGACGACCACGGGAATTTTGACGTCCGCCAGCTCCTCCAGCGCCCCGACCACGCCGCGAGCGATGCGGTCGGTGCGGGCGATGCCGCCGAAGATGTTGATCAGCACCGCTTTGACGTTCGGATCCGAGACCAGGATGCGGAAGGCGTTCTTGACCGCCTCCTGCGAGGCGCCGCCGCCGACATCAAGGAAGTTGGCCGGCTCGCCGCCGTAGAGCTTGATGATGTCCATGGTGGCCATGGCGAGCCCGGCGCCGTTGACCATGCAGGCGATGTTGCCGTCCAGCTTGATGTAGTTGAGGTTGAACTTGCTGGCCTCCACCTCCAGGGGGTTCTCCTCGGCGAGGTCGCGCATGTCGAGGATGTCCTTGTGGCGGAAGAGGGCGTTGTCGTCGAAATTCATCTTGGCGTCGAGCGCCATGACGTCGCCGCCGCCGGTCACCATCAGGGGGTTGATCTCGGCCAGGGAGGCGTCGGTGTCCATGTAGGCGTTGACCAGGCCGGCGATGAGCTTGGCGGCCTTCGACGCCGTCGCCCCTTTGAGGCCGAGGGCGCGGGCGATGGCCCGCCCCTGGAACGGCTGCAGCCCGAGCTCGGGCTCGACGGCCTGGCGGAAGATCGCCTCGGGGTCCTTGGCGGCGACCTCCTCGATGTCCATGCCCCCCTGGGAGGAGGCCATGACGACCGGCTTCCCTTGCGCGCGGTCGAGGGTGATCGAGACGTACAGCTCCTGGGCGATGTCGGCGGTCTCCTCGATGAGGACCTTGCGGACGAGCTGTCCCTCGAGGCCGGTCTGGTGGGTGACGAGCTGCATGCCGAGGATCCTGCCGGCGAGCTCGCGGGCCTCCTCGGGGGACTTGGCGAGCTTGACGCCGCCCCCCTTGCCGCGGCCGCCGGCGTGGATCTGGGCCTTGACGACGCACCTGCCGCCCAGCTCCTCGCAGATCTTCGCCGCCTCCTCCGGATTATCGGTCACCCTGCCCTTGGGGGTCGCGACCCCATACCGGCGCAGGATCTCCTTGGCCTGATACTCGTGGATCTTCAAGACGTTCTCCTCCGAGAAAGCTCCTTGAGCTGGATTCGAGCTGGGATTGTCCCCAGAAGGGGACGGAAGGCGCCGGCGAGGCCGGGCCGCGGGGGAGTGTATCATCGCGAAGGTCGCACGTCAGATGGAGGTAGCTCTCATGGAGGAAGCTCAAACGCGCGGGCGGCTGCTCTTGGCCCTCGACCGCTACCGCGAGGGGAAGGCCTCCCTGAGCAGAGCCGCCGAGGTGGCGGGAGTCTCTGTGAGCGAGATGATGGACCTCCTCGCCCAGCACCGCATTTCGTCGGACCTCCAGGTAGAGGATTACCGGGAGAGCCTGCGGACCTTGCGGGGGATCTGGTAAGCCCTCGGTTCAGCGCGAGCGCGTCGACGGCTTGAGACGAGGGAAGGAGACGCGCTTGGCCCGACTCCAGTGGAGGTGGTCGGTCGAGTCGTGAGTCGCCCAGAAATCCCTCTCCTCGTCTTCCGATTCAAGCTTCGGGATCGGCATCCTGATCCAAGAGCGCCTTCTGCCAGTCGAGGAGCTCACCTCCAGTCGCCCCATTGCGGATGTCTCCGTCCATGTCCTCCAGGGTCACTCCCTTGACCTTGGGTTTGAGAATTCCGCAGAGAGACATCACATCCTGATCCTCTGAGGTTGGCATGTTCCGGCAGCAAATCCTACCGCAGATGGGGCACCCACGCCAGCTCCTCCTCACCATTTGTCGCCGGAACTGGGAATTGCTACCATCGCGTCCCGATGACTCTCGCCTCCACGCTCGAACGCTTCGTCAACGCGAAGGTCCGCAAACG
>Ga0308176_10002624_pt1 | contig 11374 bp, 12 predicted proteins | sample PhyCR2_3_FD_203890 | JGI IMG/M metagenome (GOLD analysis project Ga0308176, IMG submission 203890) | Soil microbial communities from UC Gill Tract Community Farm, Albany, California, United States - DLSLS.C.R2 | ecosystem: Environmental > Terrestrial > Soil > Agricultural land | place: USA... | reverse complement strand
CGTAGATCGACATGAACATCTGCCGGCCGCTCGTGACCGCCGTCTGCCCGAACAGGTCGACGGTGAAGGAGCCGGCGGGGTAGTGGCTGTCGTCGGACGGGACCGACACGTAGTCGCCCGAGCCGTCGAACGAGAACGCCTGGTTGAGCGCGCCGGTCGTGAACGTCGCGTTGTCGACGAGGATCCCGTCGTTCGTGCCGACCGCGTCCGCCGCGTCGTTGTCGGCCTTCCACCAGTGCGTCAGCGTGGCGGCCGAAGCGGGCGCCGCGCCCATCCAGAGCGCGCCGGCGACCACCAGGACAGCCATCCGAGCTGCCGACACGTGGCGATACTAACCCGGTGATCCGCCCCTGTTGCGAAAAAGATCGCCCCGCGATCCTGGCGATCGTGAACGCCGCCGCCGTGGTCTATCGGGACGTGATCCCCGCCGACCGCTGGCACGAGCCCTACATGCCCGCGCGCGAGCTCGACGCGGAGATCGCCGCCGGAGTCGTGTTCTGGGGCCACGAGAGCGACGGCGCGCTGACCGGGGTGATGGGCATCCAGCGCGTGCGCGACGTCGAGCTGATCCGCCACGCCTATGTGCTGCCGGAGGCGCAGGGTGACGGTGTCGGTCGCGCGCTGCTCGAGCACCTGATCGAGCGGGCGGATGCGCCGCTGCTCGTCGGCACGTGGGCTGCCGCCGAATGGGCGATCCGCTTCTACGCGCGCAACGGTTTCACGCAGGTCTCGCCGCAGCGCAAGGACGAGCTGCTGCGCACCTACTGGGCGATCCCCGAGCGCCAGGTCGCCACCTCGGTTGTGCTCGAGCGCGCGTGGGTAGACGGCAGTCCGTGACGCCCAGATCGATCGCGCTCCTCCTCGTCGCCCTGGCGCTGCTCGCCAGCGGCTGCGGCGACAAGACGAAGGAGGTCACGACCACCAACAGCTCCGGCCAGGTCGTGACGGAGACGGTGCCGGACGTGCACTTCGCAAAGACGAAGTTCGTCCTCCACGGCGGCCTCGCATACGGCGCGTTCCACCGCTACATCTACAAGCCCTACAAGGCCGGCTCCTTCAAGAAGGGCGGGCCCAAGCACAAGCGCTCGATCGCGAAGGCGGTCGCCGCGTCGGCGTTCATCGTCCACGAGCTCAAGCAGATGAACCGGGCCGCGCTGTCCGACGACCACCTTCGCCCGATCGCCCAGAAGATCGGCAAGATCCTGCCGAGCCTCTCGTCGCTCGCCGCCGCCCTGCGCGCCGGCAACTTCGGCACCCTCGACGCGATCAAGACCGGCTTCGACGGGATCGTCGGCGATGCGAAGGCCGCGGGTGTGGACGTCCCGAAGGACAAGGCCCCGCCGATCGGCGGGTAGCTACGCCGCCAGCGCGACCTCGCGCACGGTGTCGCGGATGACGTCGAGCGGCTCGCCCTTCTCCAGGTAGCGATCCGCGCCGAGCGCCAGCGCGGGGGCGCGCATGCGATCGGCGGCGAAGCCGCTGAAGACGATGATCCCGACCCCGGGCGCGACGTCCTTGAGCAGCGGGATCGCCTCGAGACCGTCCAGTCCCGGCATCGACAGGTCGAGCAGCATCACGTCGGGCTGCAGCTCGCTGACGCGCTCGATGCCCGTCGCGGCGTCGCCGGCCTCACCGACGACGCGCACGTCGGAGTCCTCCTCCAGCGCGAAGCGCAGCAGCGTGCGCAGCTCGGGCACGTCGTCGCACAGGAACACGCGGATCTGCCCGTTCACGGCGCCGGCGGCTCCTTGTGCTCGACGACGGCCGCGGGAGCGGCGCGGCGCAGGTCGCCGGGCCCGAGCTCGATGGACGTGCCGGGCTCCCCGAGCAGGTCGGTGATGATCGCCCGGGCACGCGTGAGCGTGTCCTCGATGGCCTGCTTGCTGTGGTCGTCGGCGCCGATGGTCATCGCGTACTTCGCAACGGTGAGGCCCTGCACGATGTTGTCGTTGATCTCGAGCGCCTGGCGCTCACGGACCTTGAGATCCTCGAACATCTGCGCGCCTCTCAGCGCACTTGCGTACGACCCTCGCAGCGAGAGGTAATAGATACCGATAAGCGCCGTCAGAAGGTCCCACACCACGTTGTGCCAGTCCCACGCATGGCGCAGCTCGAGGCCGTGCTCCTTGCCGAACCCGAGCGACGGCGCCAGCAGCTGGGACGCCTCTAACCCGTGATGCACGGACGCCGTCACGAAGATCAGCGCGGTCGCCAGGCCGAGGTGGTTGCTGCGCAGCTGACCGCTCGCCAGCAGCCCCGACACGATCAGGTAGGCGATCACCGCGTAGGCGCCGGCAGCGACGAAGTTCGCCGCCATCAAGAGCTGCCAGGTCAACGCGGGCCCTCATGGGGCCCGTTGGTGGAGTGGCGCGCATCGTTGCCGGGATCAGCCGTGCTGGGATACATCGGTGGGACGGGCTTCGGCATCAATGCTGGGCCGGGTCTGGCACGGTATCAAGCGCCTGACACGGCGTCGAAAGTCCGCTGGAAACGAAGGCCGAAGCGGGGTGCAAACACGGTCCTATACTGAGAACCCCGGTCCCCCCAGGTGAGGAGCCGTCGTGCAGGAGATGGTCATCTACGGAGTGAGCTTCGACATGGTCGGCAAGCAGCCGATCGTGCTCCTCAAGACGGTCGAATCCAACAAGTTCCTCCCGATCTGGATCGGCCACCCGGAGGCCGCCGCGATCCTGATGAAGCTCCAGGGCGCGTCGACGCCGCGCCCGATGACGCACGACCTGCTGTGCGACATGCTGGGCGAGCTCGACGTCAAATGCACCCAGGTCGCGGTGACCGAGCTGCGCGACAACACCTTCTTCGCGTCGATCACGCTGGCGGTCAACGGCCGTGAGATGGAGATCGACTCGCGGCCGTCCGACGCGCTCGCGCTGGCCGTCCGCTCGGGCGCCCCGATCTACGCCGCCGAGGACGTGATCACCGAGTCGGCGATCGAGTTCGAGCACGAGGTCGAGGACACCGAGGAGGTCGTCGACCGCTTCAAGGAGTTCCTCGACGAAGTCACTCCGGAGGATTTCGCCTCCGAGGGCTAGCGACGGGGCACGCTCGCGAGGATGCGGGCGACCAGCTCGTCGAAGTCGATGCCGGCCGCGTCGGCGGCCTGGGGGAGCAGGCTCGTCTCCGTCATGCCCGGCACGGTGTTGGCCTCCAGCACCCACGGCTCGCCGTCGCCGTCGAGCATCAGGTCCACGCGCGACAGGCCGCTGCAGCCGAGGAGCCGGTGCACGTCCAGCGCGAGCGACTGCACGCGGGCGGTGACCTCGTCGCCCAGGTCCGCCGGGCAGACGAACTCCGTGCGCCCGATCTCGTAGCGCGCCTCGAAGTCGTAGAAGTCCTCGCCGATCGGGATCGCCTCCACGATCGGCAGCGCCTCGCCGGCAAGGACGGAGACGGCGAGCTCGCGGGCGGGCGGGGACGTGATCGCGCGCTCCAGCAGCACCTTCTGCGAGTAGGAAAATGCCGCGACGAGCGCTGCCGGCACGGCCGCCGCGTCCGGCGCGAAGCGGATCCCGAGCGCGCTGCCCTGATCGGCCGGCTTCACCACCACGGGGAAGCCGAGCCGCTCCTCGATCGCCGGCAGCGTGTCGGCGGCGCCGAGCTGCTTGAAGGCGGTCTCGCTGAACGCGAAGAAGTCCGGCGTGGGCAGGCCCGCGTCGCGCATCGCGTGCTTGGCGACGACCTTGTCGGCGCAGCGCATGCACGCGCTGACGCCGCTGCCCGTGTAGGGGACGCCGACGATCTCGAGCAGTTCCTGGACCGTGCCATCCTCGCCGTCGCGGCCGTGCAGGCAGATGAACGCGGCGTCGGGCCGCGCCTCGCGCAGCTGCGCGACGAGGTCGTGCCCGACGTCGATCGCGACGACCTCGTGCCCGAGGCGCTCGAGCGCGTCCTCGACGCGCGCGCCCGACTTCAGCGACACCTGGCGCTCCAGCGAGCGCCCGCCCTTGAGGACGGCGACCCTCACTTCGCGCGGCGGTCCGAGCGCTTGTCCCGCTTCGGCAGCTGCAGCACGTCGGCGAGCTCCTGATCCGGCGGCGCGGGAGTGGGCTCCGCCCGCGCCGCGGGCGCATGGGGTGGGTGGGATGTAATCGTCGAGAACAGCTCGACCTGCTCGCGAACGACCTCGCCGATCCGGCGGACGCCCTCGCGGATCGCGTGCTCGTCGACGCCCGAGAAGTTCAGCCGCATGCAGGACCCGCCGCGGCCGTCGAGGTACGCGGCGCGGCCCGGGACGAACGCGACGTTCGATTGCAGCGCGCGCGCCAGGAGGTCGGTCGTGTCGATGTAGTCGGGCAGCGTCGCCCAGACGAACAGGCCGCCCTGCGGGTGCGTCCACGTCGCCTCGGCCGGGAAGTGCTCGGCGAGCGCGTCGAGCATCGTGTCGCGCCGGCGCCGGTAGATGTCGCGCAGCGACAGCACGTAGTCCTGCCAGTGCCCTTCGCTGAAGTACTGCGTCACGAACAGCTGCGACAGCGAGGACGAGCACAGGTCGCTCTCCTGCTTGCCGAGGTTCATCTTCTGGTGGACCGGTCCCGGCGCCACCGCCCAGCCGAGGCGGATGCCGGGGGAGAGGATCTTCGAGAACGTGCCGAGGTAGATCACGAACGCGCCGCCGTCGAGCGAGGCCAGCGTCGGCAGCGGGTCGCCCTCGTAGCGAAGCAGGCCGTAGGGGTTGTCCTCGAGCACGAGCAGCTCGCGCTCGCGCGCGACCTCGACCAGCCGCGTCCGGCGCGGCAGCGACATCGTCACGCCGGCCGGGTTCTGGAAGTTCGGGATCGTGTAGATGAACTTCGGCCGCCGGCCCTCGGCCTCCAGGCGCGCCAGCGTCCCCTCGAGCTCGTCGACGCGCATGCCGTCGCTGTCCATCCCGATCTGCACGACGTCGGCCTGGTAGGCGGTGAACGCCGGCACCGCGCCGGGATACGTGGGCGCCTCGGCGATGATCACGTCGCCGGGGTCGATCAGCGTCTTGCAGACGAGGTCGATGACCTGCTGGCCTCCGGTGGTGACCAGCACGTCGGCCGGATCGATGTGCGTGCCCTCCTCGGCCATCACCTCGACGATGCAGTCGGCGACCGCCGACATCCCCTCGGTCGGGGCGTATTGCAGCGCCTTCGCGCTGCTCTCCGCGGCGACGCGGCTCATGATCGCGGCGAGCCGCTCTGCCGGGAACGTGCTCGTGTCGGGCAGGCCGCCCGCCAGCGAGATGACCTCGGGGCGCTCGGTGATCGCCATGAGGTCCCGCATCGCTGAGGACTTCATGACCCGGGTACGCGAGGCGAAGAGGCCGGCGTAGCGCTCGAGGTCGCGATGGGCGCGACCGCCTGTCGGCGGGCCTTCGGGCATCATGGTCACGGTACTGGTTTGACGTTTGCGCTCGACATCCTCACCGCCATCGGGCTCGGGGCCGCCTGCGGGCTGCGCCCGTTCGTCCCGGCCCTGGCCGCAGGCGCCCTTGCCGCCGCGAACGCCACGATCGACTTCGACGGCACCGGCTACTCGTTCCTGGAGGCACCCGGCTGGCTGCTGGCCGTCGCGATCGCGCTCGTCGCCGCGGTGCTCGCCGCGCGGTTCGTCCCCGAGTACCTGCTCTGGGTGGCGGGCCTGGTCCTCGGCGGCCTGCTCGGCGCCGGGACGCTGCAGGATCACGGCCACAGCGCGGTGATCGGCTGGGTCCTCGGCGTGCTCTGCGCGGTCCTTGCGGCGGCCGCGGCGCGCGACCTGTTCGCCCGCGTGCGCTCGCGCCTGGACGAGCAGGCGGCCGGCGCGCTGCCGCTGTACGCCGAGGGCGCTGCCCTGCTGACGGCGGTGGCCGCGGTGCTTGCGCCGCCGCTGTCGATCGTCGCGGTCGGCTTCCTCGCCTGGCTGCTGCAGGGTGGGCGCCGGCGCTCCGGCGAGAAGTACGCCGGCCTTCGCGTGCTGCGGTGAAGCTCGTCCTGGCGGTCGTCGACGGCATGAAGCCGGCGATGGTCCGCCGCGCGGTCCAGACCGGGCAGGCGCCCGTGCTGGCGAAGGTGATCGAGCGCGGCACGTTCATCAGCGACTGCGTCGCCGCGTTCCCGTCGGTCACGCCCGTCTGCGCGACGAGCATCGCGACCGGCGCCCGCCAGGACGTGCACAGGATCCCGGCGATGAACTGGTTCTGGCGCGAGGAGCGCCGCTACGTCGAGTACGGGTCGTCGATGCGCGCCGCGCGCCGGTTCGGCATCGCCCAGCAGCTGACCGACCTCGTCTACACGATGAACGGCGAGCATCTGGCGCCCGAGGCGCCGACCATCTTCGAGGTGCTCGACGACGCGGGCGTGCGAACCGCCGGAACGACGTTCCTGATCTACCGCGGGCGCCACGAGCACCAGGTCTCGAAGGCGACGGCGCTGTCGCGGCTGGCCGGGATGGCGCTGCGGCGGTCCGTCATGGGCCCGGCGGAGCTGTTCTACGCCGACGTGTTCGCCAGTCGCGACACCGGCTGCAGGTCGGCGCTGGGCAAGCCCGGCCTGCGCGACCAGCACGCAGGCTGCGTGGGCAACTACCTCTTCGAGCACGACCTCTGCGACTTCCTGCTGCTGTCGCTGCCCGACAACGACACGCACTCGCACCGCTTCGGGCCCGACTCGCAGGTCGCCTCGATCGCCGCCGCCGACCGCCAGATCGAGCGCATGGCGCACGCCTCCGGCGGCGTCGACGCGTTCCTGGATACCCACGCGCTGGTGGTCGTCGCCGACCACTCGCACGCGCTCATCGAGCGGCGCATCGAGTTCGAAGCCGCCTTTCGCGACTTCCACGTCCTCGCGCCGTCGGCAGCCGGCTTCGACGAGGCGGAGATCGCGCTGTGCCCGTCGGCGCGCTCGGCGCAGATCTACGTGCTGGTGCCGGAGGGCCGCGACGCGCTGGTCCCGCGGCTCGTCACCGAAGCGCTCGCGCTCGAGGGCGTCGAGCACGTCCTGCACCGCGTCGGCGACGAGGCCGTCCTGCGCACGCCCGGCGGCGACGAGTTGCGCTTCGCGCCCGGCGGCGATGTGCGCGACGCTCGCGGCGCGAGCTGGTCCTTCGACGGCGACCTGGGCGTGCTGGGCGCGCGCGTCGAGGACGGCCTGCTCGTGACCCCCGATCACCCGGACGCGCTCGGGCGCTCCTGGGCGGCGCTGCAGTGCCCGACCTCGGGCGACGTCTTCCTCAGCGCGGCGCCGGGCTTCGAGTTCCCGGACTGGGGCGGCGTCGACCACGTCGGCGGCGGCTCCCACGGTTCCCTGCACCACAGCGACTCGCTCGGCGCGCTGCTGTTCTCCGGCATCGAAGCGCCGCCGCGCCAGGCGTGGGGGATCCAGGACGTCGCATCCCTGTGTACGTCCGCCTTCGGGGTACCCTGGCCTGCGCAATGAGCGCCGCGCCCATGCACCGCCGCGTGCGGCACGGAATGCGCCGGCGCCATAACTGGTTCCAGCTGGTGCGGTTCGGCGTCGTCGGCGCCAGCGGGTACGTCGTCAACCTCGCGATCTACGCGCTGCTGCTCGAGTTCGGGTTGCACTACCGCGGCGCGGCCACGGGGGCGTGGGTCGGAGGCGTCCTCAACAACTTCTGGTGGAACCGCCACTGGACCTTCGGCGCGCGCGAGGGGCACGCCGGGTTCCAGGCGGCGCGCTTCTTCGTGGTCTCGTTCGCCGCCTTCGTGGTGAGCCTCGGCGTCCTGACGCTGCTCGTCAACGCCGGCGTGGCGAAGCTGCCGGCGCAGGCGCTCGCGATCATCGCGGTCACGCCGCTGAACTTCGTGGGGAACAAGCTGTGGTCGTTCGCGCGCTGAGGCGCGCCGCCGCCCTGGCCATCCTGGTTGCTGCGCCCGCCCAGGCGCAGACGCCGGTGCCGCCACCGCGGATGGACCGCCCGCCGCAGTTCCACCGGATGACCGGCGACCAGGTCCAGAAGATCGCCGACGCGCTGCCGAAGGTCATCGCCGAGCGCCGCAGGTTCCCGGGCTCCTACCCGGGCGTGTTCACGAAGGGGCCCACGCGCTGGCAGGTCTCCTACTACTCGCGCGACAAGCCGCCGAAGGAGATCGCGCAGGTGATCGTCGACGACCCGACGGGTGCGGTGATCGAGCAGTACACGGGCTACAAGGTCGCCTGGACGATGGCCCGCGGCTACCCGGGCGCCTTCGGGCGCAAGGTGAACTCGCCGTGGGTCTGGATCCCGCTGTGCGTCCTGTTCCTCGCACCGTTCGCGCGCCTGCGCCGGCCGCTGTCGGTCCGCAACCTCGACCTGCTGGCGCTGCTGGCGTTCAGCGTCTCGCTGGCGTACTTCAACGACGCGCAGATCGGGATGAGCGTCCCGCTCGTGTACCCGCTGCTGCTCTACCTGCTGCTGCGCATGCTGTGGGCGGGCACGCGCGGCGGCAGGCGCTCGCTGGGGCTGCACCTGAACGTCCCGGCGGGCTGGCTGGCGGTCGGGCTGATCTTCCTCATGGGCTTTCGCATCGGGCTCAACGTCACGAACTCGAACGTGATCGACGTCGGCTACGCGGGCGTGATCGGCGCCGACAAGCTGATCAAGGGCGATCGCCTGTACGGCGAGTTCCCCAAGGACAACCAGCACGGCGACACCTACGGCCCGGTCAACTACGACACCTACGTGCCGTTCGAGCAGGCGCTGCCGTGGCACGGGACCTGGGACGACCTGCCCGCGGCGCACGGTGCGGCGATCCTGTTCGACGTCCTGTGCTGCGCGCTGCTGTTCCTGATCGGGCGCAGGGTGCGCGGCCCGGATCTCGGCATCGCGCTGGCCTATGCGTGGGCCGCCTACCCGTTCACCCTCTTCGTGCTGAACACGAACTCCAACGACGCGCTCGTCCCCGCGCTGATCCTCGCCGCGATCCTCGCCGCGTCCAACGCGCCCGCGCGCGGCGTGTTCGGCGCGCTGGCGGGCATGACGAAGTTCGCGCCGCTGGCGCTCGGGCCCGTGCTGGCGATGCACCGGCCGCGGCGGCTGACCGCGTTCCTGCTCGCATTCCTGGCGACGATCCTGATCGTGTGCGCGCCGCTCGTGCTCAACGGCGAGGACCTGAGCACGGTGTGGGACCGCACGATCGGCTTCCAGAGCTCACGCGGGTCGCCGTTCTCGGTCTGGGGCTACCCGGGCGGCCTCGGCGCGTCGGCCCAGCACGTGTGGCAGGCCTTCGCGGCGGCGCTGGCGATCCTGCTCGCGTTCGTCCCGCGCCGGCGCGACCTGGCCGGCCTCGCCGCGCTGTGCGCAGCGGTCCTGATCGCGCTGCAGCTCGGCGTGACGCACTGGTTCTACCTGTACATCGCCTGGTTCTTCCCGCTGGTCATGCTGGCGCTGCTGGCACCAGGACCTGTTCGATCGTTGCAGCCCGAAGCGGCTGGGGTGCACACGTGATGACGACGGCGTTGAGCCACGGGTCGTCCTCGGAGGTCTCGAAGCGCGTGCTCATGTGCGTGCGCAGCGACGCGATCGCCTGCTCCTTGCGCACACCGATCACGCCGCCGCGCGGCCCGGTCATGCCGACGTCGGAGATGTAGGCCGTCCCGCCCGGGAGCACGCGCGCGTCCGCGGTCGGGACGTGTGTGTGCGTGCCCACGACGGCGGTCGCGCGGCCGTCGAGGTGCCAGCCCATCGCGACCTTCTCGCTGGTCGCCTCGGCGTGCATGTCGACCAGGACGTGGTCGGCCTTGCCGTCGAGCTCCTCCAGGATCTGGTCGATCTCCAGGAAGGCGACGCGCCCGGCGCGCAGGAACACGTTGCCGCTGAGATTGACCACCGCCAGGCGCACGCCGTCGCGTTGCGCGATCGCCCAGCCGCGCCCGGGCTGGGTCGTGAGGTAGTTGGCTGGACGCACGATCGGGTGGCCGGCGTCCAGGTACGGGTAGATCTCACGGCGATGGAACGCGTGGTTGCCGAGCGTGATGACGTCGATCCCCGCGGCGAAGAGCTCGTCGGCGATCTTCGGCGTGATGCCCAGGCCGCCCGCGGCGTTCTCGGCGTTGACCACGATGAAGGTCGGCTCGTGGTCGGCACGCAGCCGCGGGAGGAGGCCGAGAAGCGTGCGGCGGCCAAGCCCACCGACCACATCGCCCACGAAGAGGATCTTCACCACGGGCCATACTCTCGCGCAGACCCGTGAGCGACGCCGGCACGGATAGCGAATTCGAGGGTCACGACCCGCTCGAGGGCGAGCCGCAGCCTGTTGCGGCCAAGCCGGTCGTCGTGCCGCGCTGGGTGCAGCTGGTCATGCTGCCGATCAGCGTCCTGGCGCTCTGGGTCGTCGCGCGCGCCGCCGGCCCGGTGCTGCTGATCTTCATCGCCGCCGGCATCGTCGCGCTGATCCTCAATCCGCTCGTGACGTTCTTCCAGCGCGGCCTGCGCTACCGCGGGCTGGCGGTCGCGGCGGTCTACGTCGGCTTCTTCGGGTTCCTCGGCTTCGCCGGCTACCTCGCGGCGAACCCGATCGCCGACCAGGCCCAGAAGTTCCAGCACGACGTGCCCGGGATCATCGACTCGGCCAACCAGAACCTGGCCGACCTGCAGAAGTGGCTCGACAGGAAGGGCGTCAACCTGAAGGTCAAGGAGCAGGGCCAGACGGCGCTCCAGACGCTCCAGGACAAGGTCGTCGGCGGGACGAACGACATCGTGTCCTTCGGCGGCGACCTCGTGAAGACCGCCGTCACCGCGGGCTTCGCGCTGATCCTCGTCTTCATCCTGTCGATCTACATGCTCATCTACGGCGAGCGCATCGGCGAGTTCGTGCGAACCGCCATGCCGCCGGGCGACGGCACGCCCGAGGACGACTACCCGACGCGGGTGCAGCGCGCGGTCGCCGGCTACGTCCGCGGCCAGCTCCTGTTCAGCGTCGCGATGGGGACGGGCGCGGGCGTGGGCCTCTACGTCTTCGGCCTGCTGGGGATCTTCCCCGACGGCAAGACGTACGCGTTCGCGTTCGGGATCTTCTTCGGCCTGATGGAGATGATCCCGTTCGTGGGCCCGTTCCTCGGCGCCCTGCCGCCGCTGCTCGTCGCGCTCTTCCAGGACCCGCTGACCGCACTGTGGGTCGGCCTGCTGTTCCTGGCGCTGCAGCAGATCGAAGGGCACATCGTGGCGCCCAACGTGTTCGGCCACACGCTGCGCATCAACCCGCTGTTCGTGATCTTCTCGCTGCTGGTCGGGGGCGAGGTCGCCGGGTTCGTCGGGGCGCTCCTCGCGCTGCCGATCGCGGCGGTCGTGCGCGAGACCGTCGTGTACCTGCGCCGGCATCTGGTGCTCGAGTCGTGGGGCTCGACAGAGCCGGCCGCGATAGCGGGGGCCCACCCGGCCGGCCCGGCGCTGCCGCCCGGCGAGGCGCCTGAAACAG
>Ga0308176_10002622_pt1 | contig 11376 bp, 11 predicted proteins | sample PhyCR2_3_FD_203890 | JGI IMG/M metagenome (GOLD analysis project Ga0308176, IMG submission 203890) | Soil microbial communities from UC Gill Tract Community Farm, Albany, California, United States - DLSLS.C.R2 | ecosystem: Environmental > Terrestrial > Soil > Agricultural land | place: USA... | reverse complement strand
AGCGGGAAGCAGTGGTGGCCCTGGATCTCGTTGCGCGACACCGTCGCCGCCCTCGCCCACCTCGTCGACCACGCCGAGGTGGTGGGGCCGGTCAACCTCGTCGCTCCCCGACCCGACCGCCAGATCGACATCGCCCGGGCCCTCGGGAAGCAGCTCCACCGGCCGGCGGTCTTCCCGGCGCCCGGGTTCGGGATCAAGCTGGTGCTCGGCGGGTTCTCCGACGAGATCCTGACGAGCAAGCGGGTCGTCGCCGAGCGGCTCACGGCCTCCGGCTTCGTGCACGCCGACCCGACCGTCGACGCCGCCCTGCGCTGGGCGCTGTCCCAGGAGTCCCGCCACTAGGGCCCTGCTCTCCCGGCCCCCGAGGCCCCCGGTGCCCCGGCGTCGGTGACGGCCTCGACGCGGTCGACGAGCCAGCGGCCCTGCGTCCAGACCAGCGCGAACCTCAGCCGCTGGCCCGCCACCGCCGCCGCCGTGCGGGTCGAGCCCGCCCCCACCACGCGGTACGCCGCGGTGTCCACGACCGCCTCCACCGTCGCCGAACGTGGCGTCACCGTGGTGGCACCTGCCCGGCGGACGACGAGGCGCACGCCCTCGTAGGACCCGCCCTCCTGCCCGAGCCGCCTCAACGTCGCGGAGTCGGCCGCGAGGGCCGGCGAGCCGGGGGCGTCGAGGCCGGCCAGGTCGGCCAGGGACGACGACTCCATGGCGCGGGCCCTCAGGTCGGACAGCGCCTGCATGAGCCGCACCGGCTGGTCCCTCGGCGCCCGCGGGTCGACGAGGGGGTCGCGGACAGGGGCGGGGGCAGGGGCGGGGGCAGCAGCAGTCGCGCTCGAGCGGCTCACCGGCACCACCGTGTCCTCACGACCGGCGTGGGGCGCCAACCACGACGGCGCCGGGATGGTCCCGGCCGCCAAGAGGCCTCCTGTGGCCAGCACGAGCAGGAGGGCTCCGGCTGTCGCGAGGACGCGCACGGTCCGTGCCTCTGGCCGCCGGGCGGGGAGGCGGTCACCGGGTAGCGCGCCCGGAGCCGGGCCGGGCGCGGGGGCGCTGCGGAGGCGGTGCGTGAGCATCGAGGTCTCGTCGGACCCCACCACCAGGCGCAGGGGCTCACACGCAGCGGCGTCGAAGTACGCGAGCGCGAGCTCGGCAGCCGTGGGCCGCTGAGCCGGGTCGCCCCTCAGGGCCTGCCTCGTCGCGTCGAGCCACGCCGCCGGCAGGCCCGGCACGAGGGACTCGAGGGGCGGTCGCAGCGCACCCGGCCCCGGGGGCGAGCCGGTCACACAGCACCAGGCCAGGGCGCCCACGGCATACACGTCGGCGGCGGCACCAACCGGGCCACCGTCGAGGACCTCGGGCGCCACGAACCCGTCGGTGCCGTGCGCGTCCCCGGGGAGCTCCCCTGCCAGCCGCGCGACGCCGAGGTCGCCCAGCAGCGGGCGCCCCGAACGCTCGAGCAGGACGTTGGCAGGGCTGACGTCGCCATGCACGACGCCCAGGGCGTGCAGGCCGGCCAGGGTCCGCGCGACGGGCGCCAAAATGGTGACCGACTCCCCCACGCTGAGCCGGCCGCGGGCGCGCACCACCCGCTCGAGCGAGCCCCCAGGGACGTGGTCGAGCACGAGCGCGACGGCCTCGGTCCCGTCCTGGTCCAGGACGAGACCCTCGTGGAAACCCACCAGGCCCTCGACATCGACCCGGGCCAGCACCTCGAGCTCGCGCGCCGCTGCGGCGGCCCCGTCGCCGTCCCTCGCCGCCACGACCTTGACCGCGCAGGGTGTGTCGTCCGCCTCCCGCGTGGCCGCCCAGACGGTGCCCGTGCCACCGGCGCCAAGCAGGTCACCCACGCGGTAGCCGGGCAGCCGGGGCGGGCTCGCGGGCCGTCCGTCGCTGCCTTCCGTCCCTGCCATCCCGCCAGTCTGCCGAGGGCGGACCCGGCGCCCGGACCGTTGTCCACAGGCCCCTAGAGTCGGGCCATGCCTGCCGACCAGCCGACCGTCCTCGCCACCTCCGGTGGCTACCGCTACGGCTCCCGCACCCGCCTGGAGTTCAACTCCCTCGTGCACCACGCCGTCGAGCTCTCCGGTGTCCAGGGCCGGGCGCCGCGCCTGACCCACGTGGGCACGGCCGGCGGCGACCAGGCCTACTCCAACAGCTGGCTGTCGGAGGCGGCCGGCGTCGCGGGGTTCGAGCTGACCCACCTCAACCTCTTCCCCATGCCGAGCGTCGACGACATCGAGGGGCACCTGCTACGGCAGGACGTCGTCTGGGTCAACGGCGGCTCGGTCGCCAACCTGCTCGCCGTCTGGCGGGTGCACGGCCTCGACGACGTCTTCCGCCGCGTGTGGGAGGCGGGCGTGGTGCTCGCCGGCGTCTCGGCCGGGTCGATCTGCTGGTACCAGGGCGGCACCACCGACTCCTTCGGCCCCGAGCTGCGCGCCGTCACCGACGGCCTGGCCCTGCTGCCCTACGGCAACGGCGTGCACTACGACTCCGAGGAGCGCCGCCGCCCGCTGGTGCACGAGCTCGTCGCCGACGGCACGCTCTCGACGACCCACTGCACCGACGACGGCGTCGGCCTCGTCTACCACGGCACCGAGCTGGTCGAGGCGGTCTCGGAGGCCGACGGCAGGGGTGCCTACGTCGTGACCCGTGACGGTGACCGGGCGGTCGAGGAACGGCTCGAGCCCCGTCGCCTCTGAGGGCGCCGAGCCGCAGGCGTAAGGTCGAGCCATGCGCTTCGAGCACGTCGGCTTCGCCCCTGACCTCGTCGACTACGAGGCCGCGTGGGCGCTGCAGCGAGAGGTCCATGCGGGCGTCGTGGCGGGCGGGGAGGACACCGTCCTGCTGCTCGAGCACCAGCCGGTCTACACCGCCGGCAAGCGCACCGAGGCCCACCAGCGCCCGGTCGACGGCACCCCCGTCATCGACGTCGACCGCGGCGGCCTCATCACCTGGCACGGGCCCGGCCAGCTCGTCGGCTACCCCATCGTGCGGCTGCACGGGGTGCCGATCGACGTCGTGGCCCACGTGCGCAGGCTCGAGGAGGTCATGGTCCGCACCTGCCGCGAGTTCGGTGTCGAGACCGTGCGGGTGGACGGTCGCAGCGGCGTGTGGGTGCTCGCCGACGAGCGTGGTCCCGACCGCAAGCTGGGCGCCATCGGCGTGCGTGTGAGCCGCCAGGTGACGATGCACGGCTTCGCCCTCAACTGCGATGCCGACCTCTCCTGGGCCGACAACATCATCGCGTGCGGCATCGAGGACGCGGGGGTCAGCTCGATCAGCCGCGAGGCCGGCCGTCAGGTCACCGTGCAGGACGTGCTCCCGTATGCCGAGAAGCACCTCGCGGACGTCCTCGCCCCGTCCGCCTGACCGGGCCCCACCGCCCGGCGGTCAGCGGCGGGCCTGGTCCTCCACGCAGAGGACCGCCCACGGCAGCGCCTCGAGGCCGTGCCTCGGCGATGGGACGCCCACAGGCGTCGCACGTGCCGTCGCTGCCCTCGTCCAGCTCGACCAGCGTTGGCCCCATGGTGCTCCCCGGGCGCTGCGTGCAGCAGGCGGGGTGCTCGGGTGCCGACACCCGGCCCAGGGAATAGCCGCCGTACGCACGGCGTAGTCTTGGATGACGCCCGGTGACCTTCCGGGCGCACCCGTGCCCCGCGGCATACCGGCCGCCGGAGGCGCACCGAAGGCACAGCGAGGGAGTCTTTGTGACCGTGGCACCGGAGGGCAGGCGCATGCTGCGCGTCGAGGCGCGCAACGCCCAGACCCCCATCGAGCGTAAGCCGGAGTGGATCCGGACCACCGCGAAGATGGGCCCCGAGTACACCAAGCTGCACTCGATGGTGAAGACCGAGGGGCTGCACACGGTCTGCCAGGAAGCCGGCTGCCCCAACATCTTCGAGTGCTGGGAGGACCGCGAGGCGACGTTCCTCATCGGTGGTGACGTGTGCACCCGCCGCTGCGACTTCTGCGACATCGCGACCGGCCGCCCGGAGGCCCTCGACCGCGACGAGCCGCGTCGCGTCGCCGAGTCCGTCGCCCAGATGGGCCTGCGCTACTCCACCGTCACCGGCGTGGCCCGTGACGACCAGCCCGACGGCGCCGCCTGGCTCTACGCCGAGACGATCCGCCAGATCCACGCGCACAACCCCAACACCGGCGTGGAGATCCTGCCGCCCGACTTCGGTGCGAAGCCCGAGCTCGTCGGCCAGCTCTTCGAGGCCCGTCCCGAGGTGTTCGCCCACAACCTCGAGACCGTGCCGCGCATCTTCAAGCAGATCCGTCCGGCGTTCACCTACGACAAGTCGCTCAAGGTGCTCTCGATGGCGCGCGAGGCCGAGCTCGTGACCAAGTCCAACCTCATCCTCGGCATGGGCGAGGAGGACCACGAGGTCGAGCAGGCGATCCGCGACCTGCACGAGGCCGGCTGCGACATCCTCACCATCACGCAGTACCTGCGGCCCTCCAAGCTGCACCACCCGATCGACCGCTGGGTCAAGCCGGAGGAGTTCGTGCACTGGAGCCAGGTCGCCGAGGAGATCGGCTTCAAGGGCGTCATGGCCGGACCGCTCGTGCGGTCGTCGTACCGGGCCGGGCGCCTGTGGGCGACGGCCATGAAGAAGTGGGGCCGCGAGATCCCCGAGCACCTGCAGCACCTCGCCGACGCCGCGGGTGACCCGGCCCGGCAGGAGGCCGCGTCCCTCGTCGCCTCGCGTCGGCCGGCCGCGTTGGGAACCCCTGCCTGACACCCGTATCCTGAGCCGCATGGCCCGCAAGGAGAAGCAGCAGTCGGACACCCCCGCCAAGCAGGGGCGTTTCGCCCAGGTCCGGCAGGTCTTCACCGCGGCTCGCAAGACCGACCCGACCATCCCCTGGTGGATGCTCTTCGCCTTCGTCGCGGTCGTCGTGGTCGGCACCGTCATCGGCCTGCTGCTGGGCCACTGGAAGTACGCGCTGGTCCTCAGCATCCCCGTCGGCCTCCTCGCCGCGACCCTGGTCCTGAGCCGCAAGGCCGAGCGCGCGGCCTACCGCAGCCTCGAGGGCCAGCCGGGCGCTGCCGGTGCCGCCCTCGGTGCGCTGCGCCGCGGGTGGTTCTTCACCCAGGAGCCGGTCGCCATCGACGGCGCCCGCGGCACCCGCCCCGAGGACATGGTCGGAGCTGCCTTCGTCTACCGCGCCGTCGGCCGCCCGGGCGTGGTCCTCATCGCCGAGGGCCCCGACGCGCGCCGCAAGAAGCTCATCGTGCAGGAGCGTCGCAAGGTCGAGCGCGTCGCGCCCGGCGTGCCGGTGACCGCCATCGCCGTCGGTGATGGCGAGGACCAGGTGCCCGTGCGCAAGCTCAGCAGCAAGATGACCCGGATGAAGCCCGTCCTCACCAAGGAAGAGGTGTCGGCGGTCAACAAGCGCCTCAAGTCACTCGGCGGCATGCGGCCCCCGATCCCCGCCGGCACCGACCCGCTGCGCGCCCGCGTCGACCGCAAGGCGATGCGCGGCCGCTGACGTCAGCTGGGGCGCAGCTGCGCCTCCACGAGGTCGACGTACCGGCCGAGGGCGCCCGGGTCCATCCGCAGGAACAGGTCCGGCTCGACCAGCTCGAGCTCCATGACCGTCGGCACCCCCTCGTGCTCCACCAGGTCCACCCGGGCGTAGACGACGCCCTCGGGGGCGACCGCCAGGGCCGCGCGGGCGGTGGCCAGCTCCGCCACGCTCGCGGCGTGGGGGTGCTCCGCGCCTCCGTGGTGTGCCTGGACCCGGTAGTCCCCCTCGGCGGGCACCTTGCGGACGGCGTGGGAGACCTCGCCACCGAAGACGAACAGGGAGACCTCGCCGTCCTCGATGCCCGGGGCGTAGGGCTGCACCACGACGTCGCCGAGCTCGACGACCTGCCGCGCGTGGTCGACGAGGGCGGGTGAGGTCGCCCCGCCCCGCGCGGTCTTGCGCGCGCCCCCGTCGACGGCCGGCTTGACGACGACCTGCTCCCACCCCGTGGCGGCGATCCGTGCGGCGATGTCGGCCGCGCCGCGCGGTACGACGAGCATCGGCAGCACGGCGACGCCGGCCGCCCCGAGCTCGGCGAGGTAGCCCTTGTGGACGTTCCAGCGCACCACCGCGGGAGGGTTGACGATGCGGCTCTCGACGTCCACTCGGTCGACCCAGGCCAGGAACTCCTCCAGCCGCTCGAAGTAGTCCCACGTCGAGCGGATGACGACGAGGTCGTAGTCGCTCCAGTCGACGTCGGCGTGCCACACCACGACATCGGCGCGGTGACCACGGGCGGCCAGCTGCTCGGCGACCAGTGGCGGCTCGGGGTCGAGGTACGCGGGGTCGGACCAGGTGCACAGGGCGATGCGGTGGGGACTCACCTGCCCAGTCTGCCGGAACCCCGTCCGCGCTCTTGCCAGCCCACAGAACGCGATATAACGTGTCTCGCAAGACGCGATACAACGCGAAATTGAGAGGAGCTCACATGAGCCAGGAATGGTCGATCGACTCGCCCCGGGTGCTGGACGTCGGCGGGGCCGACGAACGCGTCACGGAGCTCAGCGTCGCCGTGGTCGGTGGACGGGTCGACGTGGTCACCCACACCGACTCCCCCACCGCCCGGGTCGAGGTGGCCGAGGTGCACGGCATGCCGCTCAAGGTCGTCTGGGACGGCAGCAAGCTCAAGATCACCCACGGGGTCGAGGGCTCACGCATCCTCGACAAGGTACGGCAGGCGTTCGACGGGCTGGAGCACAACCGGGTGGCCCTCAGCATCTCGGTCCCCGAGGAGGCCCAGGCCTCGTTGAGCACCGTGAGCGCCAGCGGGCTCCTGGCCGGCCTGCGCGGTGGAGCCCGTGCCAACACCGTCTCGGGCTCGATGACCCTGGACGACATCACCGGACCCGTCGACGTCAACACGGTCAGCGGCGACGTCGAGTGCGGGGGGCTGCACGGGCCCCTCAAGGTCAACTCCGTCTCCGGCGCCGTGACGGCCCAGGACAGCGACGTCCCCGAGGTCAGCATCCGCACCGTCAGCGGCGACGTGACCCTCGACCTCACCAACAGCGCGACGACGATCGGGTCCACCTCCGTGTCGGGCGACGTCACCGTCCGCGCGCCGCACGACGGCTACGACGTCAAGGCGAGCACCGCCTCGGGCCAGGTCGTCATCGACGGCCGGACCATCGACAAGCACTCACGCCCGGCAGGTGGACGCCTCTCCGAGGGCGCGGGAAGCCTGCGCCTGAAGGCCAACGCCGTCTCGGGCAACGTCGTCGTCCTCAAGGCCGCACCGGCCAGCACCCCGAGGACCGCCACCGAGGGGAGCCCGGCATGAGCCCGGTCTTCGCCCACGGCCAGCTGCGCCTCTACCTGCTGTCCCTGCTCAACGACGGTCCGCGGCACGGCTACGAGGTGATCCAGGACCTCGAGCAGCGGTTCAACGGCCTGTACTCCCCCAGCGCCGGCACGGTCTACCCGAGGCTGGCCAAGCTCGAGGAGGAAGGTCTCGTCGAGCGCACCGACGAGGGGCGCAAGGCCGTCTACAGCATCACCGACGCCGGCCGGGCCGAGGTGCGGGCGCGGGCCGACGACGTGTCGAACCTGCAGTCGGACCTCGACCTGTCGGTGCGCGAGCTGGCGGAGCAGGTCCGCTCCCGGGTCCGCGGGCAGACCAGCGACCTCCGCGCCGAGATGCGCGCCGCGGCGCAGGAGGCCCGCCGTACGGCGACACCGGTCGGCGCCCACGACGGTTGGTCGCAGCCCCGGGAGAGCGGCGCCATGAGTGAGCTCGAGCAGGCGGTGCAGCAGCTGCGCCAGGAGGCACGCAACGCCTGGAAGCGCCATGGCCTGACCAGCGAGCAGACGCGCGAGATCGTCGACATCCTCACCGACGCGTCGACGCGCATCCGGGAGGTCGTGGTCAGGTCCGGACGATGACGGTGCCGGCGGCCTTGTCGTGGAGGCCGCGACCGTCCTTGTCCCAGAACATGGCCGGCAGGAAGAGGCACAGCAGCACGGTGCGCACGAGCGACTGGAACGGCCGGGGCAGCCGTCCGTCGGTGGACTGCACCCGCAGCCCCACGACGCGGTGCCCGAGGGTGGCGCCGAGCGTGCCCACGAGCAGCAGGTTCTCCAGGGCGAAGATCGCGAGCAGGACCGCGGTGTCGCGGCCGGTGGCCACGCCGGCGAACGGTAGCGGGACACCGAAGAACGCGAACGCGATCAGCTGGCAGACGCTCCAGTCGAGCACGACGCCGCCCAGCCGGCGGCCGAACCGCCCCATCGACCCTGCGCCCTCGCGCGGCATACCGAGGCGCTCGCCGGGGTATGCCGAGGAGGCGCCTGAGCGCGATCCCGGCCCTTCGAGCCAGGACCCGATGTCCCTTCGGTCGACCACGCGACCAGCCTAGGCGCCCCATCACCGGTGGCCGCAGGGGGTGTAACACTGGCGAAACATCGGGGTCATGGGCGGGCAACCTGCACCCGTTAGGGTCGAGGTCGACAGCAGTTCAGTCAGCAGTCCATCTCACGGGCGGATCCCGCCGTCCCACCAACAGGAGGCCCCAATTTGTTCAGCAACGCTGACGAGGTCCTGAAGTTCATCAAGGACGAGGACGTCAAGTTCGTCGACGTGCGCTTCTGCGACCTGCCGGGCGTGATGCAGCACTTCAACGTGCCTGCCAAGAGCCTGGACGCGGACTTCTTCAAGGAGGGCCAGATGTTCGACGGGTCCTCGATCCGCGGCTTCCAGGCCATCCACGAGTCCGACATGAAGCTGGTCCCGGACCCCACGAGCGCCTACCTCGACCCGTTCCGCAAGGAAAAGACGCTCATCCTGAACTTCTCCATCGTCGACCCGTTCACCGGCGAGGAGTACTCCCGCGACCCGCGCAACATCGCTGCGAAGGCCGAGGCCTACCTCAAGTCCACGGGCATCGCGGACACCGCCTACTTCGGCGCCGAGGCCGAGTTCTACGTCTTCGACGATGTGCGCTTCGAGACGAAGCAGAACGCCAGCTACTACTTCATCGACTCCATCGAGGCGGCCTGGAACACCGGTCGTGAGGAGGAGGGCGGCAACAAGGGCTACAAGACCCGCTACAAGGGTGGCTACTTCCCCGTGCCGCCGGTGGACCACTTCGCCGACATGCGCGACGAGATGACCCTGGCCCTCGAGGAGGCCGGCCTGTCGGTCGAGCGCGCCCACCACGAGGTCGGCACCGCTGGTCAGCAGGAGATCAACTACCGCTTCAACACCCTGAAGCAGGCCGCCGACGACGTGCTGAAGTTCAAGTACATCATCAAGAACGTGGCCTGGGAGGGTGGCAAGACGGTCACCTTCATGCCGAAGCCGATCTTCGGTGACAACGGCTCGGGCATGCACTCGCACCAGTCGCTGTGGAAGGACGGCGAGCCGCTGTTCTACGACGAGCGCGGCTACGGCGGCCTGTCCGACATCGCCCGTTGGTACATCGGTGGCCTGCTGAAGCACGCTCCGGCGCTGCTGGCCTTCACCAACCCGACGGTGAACTCCTACCACCGCCTGGTGCCGGGCTACGAGGCCCCGGTCAACCTGGTCTACTCGGCGCGCAACCGCTCGGCCTGCATCCGCATCCCGATCACCGGTGACAACCCGAAGGCCAAGCGCGTCGAGTTCCGCGTGCCGGACCCGTCGGCCAACCCGTACCTCGCGTTCTCCGCGATGCTCATGGCCGGCCTCGACGGCATCAAGAACCGCATCGAGCCCCCGGAGCCCGTGGACAAGGACCTCTACGAGCTGCCGCCGGAGGAGCACGACGCCATCGCGCAGGTGCCCGGTTCGCTCCCCGAGGTGCTCGACGCCCTCGAGGCCGACCACGAGTTCCTGCTCGAGGGTGACGTCTTCACCGAGGACCTCATCCAGACCTGGATCGAGTGGAAGCGCAAGAACGAGGTCGACCCGATCCGCTTCCGCCCGCACCCGCACGAGTTCGAGATGTACTTCGACATCTAAACGACCGGGCCCGGACCGGGCCTGACCTGCGGTTTTGCCGAGCCCCGGCCGGGGTTTCCCCCAGATTCCCCCCGGCCGGGGCTCACCCGCGTCCGGGGCCGGCCCGGGCGGTCACGGGTGGGGATTGCCGATCATCCAGGACCCGACACGGACAGGGTCATGTTCACCACCGACACGAGCGCACCGCTCGACACCACTGCCCGGTCCGTCCTTCAGCGCGACGCTTTTCCGGCCGCGGTTAGCGCCGCGATCGCGGCCACGCCGCAACAGCCGGTCGACCTGTCCGACCCGATCTGGACCATCCACCACGTCGCCCAGGCTCTGCACCTCTCGGTCGACCCGGCCCGCGAGTTCACCTACACCGCCGGGTTCCCCGCCCCGCGGGACGGGTTCAGCCGCCACCTGTGGCTTCGCCAGGAGGTCCTCGACTGGTTCGAAAAGCTGCCGGCAGGCGAACGCCGGGCCACCAGCACCGCGACCCGGGCGCACCAGGAGGCCGCACGAGATCGCCGTGTCCGCGAAGCTCGCGCACCCCGCTCCCGCCGCGGCTACACCCCCGGAGCCCGCGGTGAGTGCCCGCACCGAGCCCGTGCGCGTGGTCGGGGAGGTCGGGGTGTTCGCCCCGACCGGCGACAGCCCGTACTACCGGCTGGAGTGGGTCGAGCCAGACGGTCGCCGTGGCCAGACGACTGGCGGCCGGAGCCTGGAGGGAGCGCTCGACCGTGCCGAGGACATCGACGACCGGCTGGCCATGGCCGCCGGACCCCAGGCCACCACGACGTTGGACACGATGGCGACGGTGTACCAGTCGCAGGGCCGCTCCCGGTACGGCGACCAGCGGCCGTGGACGGACGGGCACGCCGCTCAGGCCAGGACTGGTCTAAGGCGCATGCTGCGCGTCCACGGCACCCTGCGGGCCATGGACGTCACGCGCACGGTGATCGACGAGATGCGCGCCGAGGGCGGCACGAGGAACGTGGTGCAGTCAAACACCTCCCACCCGCGGGCGTTCCTGCTGTGGGGCGCCACCCAGCAGCCGCCCCACCTCACCCCCGAGCAGGTGGCCCTGCTCCCCCAGCGGGCGCTGCCGGTCCAGCCGCGGCGCCTTGGCACCAAGGCGCCGGAGCGTCGCGGCACCACGCGCCAAGTAGGGGCCAGCACCACGTACATCCGGGAGGAAGACGCCCCCTCGGTGCTGCAGGTCGAACGGTTGGGGTGCGAGCTTGCGGCGGAAGCCCCCCTGTGGGGGCGGCTGGCGCCGAAGGTCGCCGCCAACATCGGGCTCCGGTGGGGTGAGCAGTTCCAGCTCGAGGCGAAGTCGGGTTCATGGTCGTAAAGGGCACCGCAGACTCCGACCCCCGACTCCACGCCCCTTGACAACCGTCGGGCCGCTGGCC
>Ga0308176_10002621_pt1 | contig 11378 bp, 5 predicted proteins | sample PhyCR2_3_FD_203890 | JGI IMG/M metagenome (GOLD analysis project Ga0308176, IMG submission 203890) | Soil microbial communities from UC Gill Tract Community Farm, Albany, California, United States - DLSLS.C.R2 | ecosystem: Environmental > Terrestrial > Soil > Agricultural land | place: USA... | reverse complement strand
CCGCGATCACGAGGCACCTCGTCTCTCACCCGAACACCGTGGACCCGCGCAGGTACCTTCTCGAGGCCAGAGCCGCGGTGTCGGAGGTAGTCACGGCCATGATCCACGTCATCGACCCCAACCCCGTCGCAGCCGGTGACCGGCCTGCTGAAAGCCGCAGCCGGCTGTACTGACCTGGCAGGTGGTCAAGCGGGCCCGATAGGTCCCTTGTCATCGCTCCTTGACCGCGTTCCCGTTCGGTGCTGATCGAGAGCTGGCCCAGGCTCTCCGCGGCGTCCACCGCCCGTCACCGGTGCGGCTGTCGCCCGGGGCCCCTGACCCCAAGTCCGTCCCAATGGTGTGCAAGTGCCTGGTCGCACGCTGGATCCCGCCCAGCACCGCACACCTGAAGGACGACACCATGTCTCGCTTGCTCCACCGCCTCGGCCGAGGCGCCGCGCTCCACCCCTGGCGGACCACCTCCGCCTGGCTCGTCGTGGCGGCCGCCGTCGCCGGGCTCGCCGCCGCATTCGGCGGCGCGCCCACGACGACTACGGCGTACCCGGCGCCCGCGCCCAGGTCGGGATCGAACAGCTGCGCGCGCCTGCCGGGTGCAGGTAACACCTCCGCCCGCGTCGTGGTCCACGACCGCAGCGGCGGCCCGTCGACGCCGCGACCATCGGCGCCCCCACGCCGCCTGCTGCGCGGCCTGCTGCACCGCGGACGGGTCGGGTGCCGGGGTGTTGGCGAACTGGTCGAGCTTGGCCTGCAGGTCGCCCGGGATCGCCGTGGTGGCCGTGGCCGCCGCGTCCCTGACGCTCGTGGGCTCGGCAGGGTACGGGAGCCTGACTGTCGGTCAGGGCGCCGTGACGGTGACCTTGTTGGAGAGGGGTCCGCTGCCCACCGCGTTGACGGCCTTGACCTGGTAGACCGACGACGTCCCGGACGCGAGGGTGGTGTCGGTGTACGTCGTCGGGCCGCTGGGCGTCGCGCTCAGGGTGATGAGGCGGACCGAGTCCTTGAGGACCACGTACTTGGTGATGGGGGAGCCCCCGTCGGACGGGATGGTCCAGGTCAGGACGGCGGAGGGGCCCGCGCCAAGAGTGCCCGTGAGCTGCGGCTGGCCCGGCACGCCCGCGGTGCTGGTGCTGGCGGTGGCCGTGACCTCGGACGACACCGGGCCCTGCCCGGCGCTGTTCACCGCGGCCACGACGTAGGAGTAGCTCGTGCCGGTGGTGACCGTGGTGTCGTCGAAGCTCGTCGTGCTCGACGTGCCGATGGGCGTGGCGAGATTCTCCTGTCCGGGAGCGGCGCCGCGGTAGACGCGGTAGGACGTGATGGGTGCGCCGCCGGTGTTGGTCGGGGCGGTCCACGTCAGGTGGATCAGACCTGCGGGCGTCGTCGCGGCCAGGCCGGTCGGGGCCCCGGGAGGGGTGACGGTGACCGAGCCCTGGGGTGTGGCGGACACCTCCGCCGAGGGACCGCTGGCACCGAGCGCGTTGGTGGCGACGACGACGTAGTAGTAGGTGGTGCCGTTGGTCACGGTGGTGTCGTCGAACGAGAACGTGGTCTTCGACAGGGTGGCCAGCGGGGACTTCGTGAGGTCCTCACCTCCCGGCGTGGTCGACCGGAAGACGCGGTACTTGAGCAGCGTCGAACCTCCGTCGCTGGAGGGCGGGGCCCAGGTCAGGTGCACGCGCTGGTCGGAGCCGCTTGCCGTCGGGGAGGCGGGGGGCCGGGGCGGGGTCTGCGCCGCGGTGTCGATGAACATCGCGAAGTGCGGCTGCGGGACACCGGAGATCGAGTTGAAGTCCCCACCCATGTAGAGGTGGGTGGCGTCGGTGGCGAGGGCCCACGGTCCTTGCGAGCTGTTGACGTTGGGCGCGAAGGCGTTCAGGGCGCCTGTGGCGGGGTCGACGGCGGCCACCTTGTAGCGCGTCTGCCCCAGGAAGGACCCCGTGCCGCTGAAGTGGCCGGCGCAGTAGAGCAGGCCACCGGCGAGCCGCACCGACTGCAGGTTGCCGTTGGTGTGGTCGCTCCACAGGGTGGTACCCGTGGTCGCGCTCAGGGCCGCGCAGGCGCCGCCGGAGCCGGCCGCGGCGGCATACACGCGGGTGGCGTCGGAGGTGAGGTCGTACACAGGGGCGTAGGTGCGCTGGTTGGTGGCCCCGGCGCGGAAGGTCGTGTCGACCGCGCCGCTGCCCGTGCCGGCCACGGCGGCGATCTTGTTGGTGCTGGTCTTGGCCGAGACCGAGGTGAAGTCCCCGCCCACGAAGAGGCGCCCGGTCCCGTCGTTCGCCACGGCCAGGGCGCGCACCCGGTCGTTGGGCGCAGGAATCCATGCGGTGTCAACGGTTCCCGTCACGGCAGACGCCTTGGCCAGGAACGGGCGCGAGCTGCCCGAGCCGTCGGTGACGGCCGCGAAGTTGCCGCCCGCGTAGACCGCGCCGTCGCGGTAGGCGAGCGCGTCGACCTGTCCCGGCGCGACGATGGACGGGGCCCACGGGCGGAGGGCGCCGGTGCCCACGTCCAGGGCAGCCAGCCCCTTGCGGGTCGCGCCGTTGACGGTCCCGAAGGTGCCGCCCACGAACACGGTCCCCTGCCCGTCGGAGGCCAGGGACGTGACGGTGTTGTTGGCGGAGGCGCCGAAGGACAGGTCCGCCGCCCCGGTGGACGCCGAGAACACCGCGAGGTTCTTGGCCGGGTACTCGTTGCCCGCGGGGTCGATCACCGTGTCGAAGGTGCCACCGACGACGATGCGGTCGCCGACGGGGAGGATGGCCAGGACACGCGGCTTGCCCACCGAGGCTGCCGTCGCGGAGGCGGGTCCGATGCCCCAGGTGCGGGCGGGCTGGTCGACGATCTGGGCCGAGGCCGGCGAGAGGATTAGGAGGCTCTGCGCCGCCAAAGCCGTGACGACCATGGCCGTCGCCCAGCTCCGGCGGCGCCCTCGGCGGGACGCTGCTGCGGTGGTCGTGGACGTCGCCATGGCTGCCTCCGGTGCTCTTACGGGCGCTTTCGTCCATTTGAGACCCTGTGGCTCAGGGACGGTTCCCGCCGCTGGCCCAATCGCTGGTGCGCGTTTTGGTGGAGCAGTGTCGGGGCACCGCTTCCACCACCTCGGTGAGGGTGTCGTCCTGCTCGGTGTAGCGGTCGCCGGTCTGCGGGCAGACCCACGTCCCGGACTCGTCCCGCTGGAGGGGTGTGCCCGCCTTGCCGACCCACCGGATGCGCCGGGCGGGCACCCCGGCGACGAGGGCGAAGTCGGGGACGTCCTTGGTCACCACGGATCCCGCGGCCACCATGGCCCAGCGCCCGATGGTCACCGGGGCCACGCAGACGCTGCGGGCCCCGATCGACGCACCGGTGCGGCAGGCGACCCCGACCGCTCGCCAGTCGTCGCCGGTCTTGAGGGTGCCGTCGGGGCGGACCGCCCGTGGGAAGTAGTCGTTGGTGAACACCACGGCCGGGCCCACGAAGACACCGTCCTCGAGGACGGCCGGCTCGTAGACCAGGGCGTAGTTCTGCAGCTTGCAGTTGTCGCCCACCCTGACCCCGGGTCCGACGTAGGCGCCCCGTCCGATGATGCAGTGCTCACCCAGTACGGCGTCCTCGCGCACTTGCGCGAGGTGCCACACCAGCGTGCCGGCGCCGATGGTCGCGGTGGGCGCGACGTCGGCGGATGCGGCGATACGTGGACCCACGGTCAACCTCCTGGTGTCGGGTGCGGTGTCGGGTGCGATGAGGGGTGCGGTGCCCGCTGGGCGTTTGCCGTGGTGGCGCCGGCCGCTCTCCGAGCCGTCAGCTCGAGGAGGTGTGCCCGGTAGCCGGCGCCGGCCCCGCTGGGGGTGCCGTCGTACCGGCTGACCAGGGCCGGCTCCTTGGCGCAGTCGCCGGTGATCCACGACCACGCCAGGTAGCTCAGGTCGTGGGCGTCCGCCCACTTCAGCAGGGGCATCAGCAGCCCCGAGGCGCAGTCGTGCTCACCGACCTCGCCGATGACGACGGGCGTGGTCGAGGTCAACGGTTCGATCGTCCGGGCCCAGCAGTCGCCGGCCCAGCACGGCGACCACTCCGGGTCGTGGGGGGTGTTGTAGTAGATGTGCACGGAGGCGGCCAGCTGCTCGGCCGGGTCGTGGGGGCGGAACTCGGTCCACCGGGTCAGGGAGCCGGCGTACTGCGGACCGCCCACGAGCACGACGTTCGTCGCGCCGGTGCCCCGCACCGCGTCGAGCATCTCCTGCGACCCCGCAGCGGTGAAGTCGACGCCGGGACAGCTGCCGCCGTCGCGCACACAGTGCCACGCCGCGTCGGTGTCGCGGTTGTCGTCGGGGTAGGGCTCGTTGTAGAGGTCGAACAGCACTGCCGGGTGGTCCTTGAACTGCGCCGCGACGCCGGCCCAGAAGGCCGGGGCGTGGTCACGGTCGGCCATGGGCTGCTGGTCGGTCGCCCTGGCGCTGCCCGCCGCGTTCCAGTGCAGGTCGAGGACGACGTACATCCCGGCCCGGTTGAGCAGGTCCACGTAGGTGGCCACCGCCTGCCGGTAGGCCGCCGCGGTCATGGCCGCAGGGAGGCCGTTGACGCCGAGCCAGCACTGCTCGTTGAGGCTGACCCGCACCGCCGTCACGCCCCAGGAGGCGATGGCCGCGACGGAGGCCTGGTCCGACGGTCCGTCGAAGACCCCCCACCCCTCGGCACACGCGTACTGGGTCCCGGAGCGGTTCACCCCGAGCAGCCGCACGGGGGCGCCGGACGCGTCGACCAGGCGGTTCCCCGAGACCGAGACGGCCAGCGGCCGGTCACCGGTCGGGGAGGCCCCCGGAGTCGTGGTGGCAGGAGCCGTCGTGGTGGAACTGGCGGAAGTGGCGCTGGTCGCGGCGGAGGTCGAGCCGGCGGTCGAGGCGGCCGGCACCGTCGGCGACGGGGTGCCTCCCCGGGTCGCTGTCGTGGCCACGTCGCGGGCCCCGTCAGGCGGCGGTGCGGGGCTGGCCCAGAGCCGGCCGACGGAGACGCCGAGCAGGACCGCGGCCAGCGCAGTCGCAGCGACGACGTACCTCGAGCGCATGTGGTCCTCTCAGCCGAGGGGCTTGCCGGTGACGGGTGGCCGTGCGCGCGAAGGGTCCGGGCTGCTAACCCAGCGCCAGGGTGGCGTCGTCGGCGAAGAACGCGGTCGACAGGGCCGGTACCGCGGCCACGGCCGCCGTGAGGTCGAGCGCCGTCTTCCCGGCCTGCTTGACGGTGTAGGTGACCGTGACGAGCTGCCACGACGTGCTCAGCGTGACCGTCGCCGTCCCGGTCCCGACGACGGTCGTGCCGGCCAGCTCGGTCAGGGTGAGGGTGAGCGGCCGGCCCGCGACCGCGCCCTTGACCCACATGGAGGCGGTGTAGGTGCCGGCGGACGTCTTGCTGACGCGGTTGGGCGAGTCGGTCATCGAGGACGTGGCCGAGACGCGCGCCGAGTTGGTGACCCTGGCCGACCAGCTGCCTGAGTGGCCGCCTGCGACCCGGGCGAGCGTGCTGTTGGTGCCGCCTGCCCACCCGCTGGTGTTGTTCTCGAAGGTGGCGTTGTTGAGGATGTTCTGCTTCGAGACCACCTGGGCGGTGATGCTCCCGGTGAGCCCGGCGGAGTCCTTGGCCGTCACCGTCACGGTGAAGGTGCCGGCCGTAGAGTACGTGTGGGTGGCGGTCGCGCCGGACTGGGTGACCGCGGCCGTGCCGTCGCCGAAGGCGAACGTGTAGGACACGATCGGCGTCGGGTCGGTGTCGGTCGACCGGGAGGCGTCGGCGGTCAGGGCGAAGGGAGCCACCCCGCCAGAGGTGGACAGCGACAGTGCCGCCACCGGTGGGGAGTCGGCGGTCACCGTGACGACCTGGCTCTTCGTCGCCTCCACGTTGCCCGCCTTGTCCCACGAGCGGAACCTCACCGTGGTGGTGGCCGTGAGGGTCACCGCGGTCGTGTAGGTCGGGCTGGCGAGCGTCGGGTCGGTGCCGTCGGTCGTGTAGTGGGTGCTGGACAGCCCCGAGCCCCCCGCCGCGTCCGTGGCCGCGAGGGCCACCGAGACCGACGTGAGGTAGGAGCCCGTCTGGCACGCCGCACCGTTGCACGTGATCGTCGTGACCGGCGCCGTCTGGTCCACCAGGACCGCCTGGCTCTGGGTCGCCTCCACGTTGCCCGCGTTGTCCCACGAGCGGAACTTCACCGTGGTGGTGCTGTTGACGGCGAACGGCTGGGAGTAGGTCGGACTCGACAGCGACGGGTCGGTGCCGTCCGTCGTGTAGTGGGTGCTCGCCACCCCGAGACCGTTGATGTCCGCGCTGGAGAACGACACCGACGGCGGGACCGAGTAGCCGGTGGCCAGACAGGGGTTGCCGTTGCACAGCATCGAGGTGACGGGGGCGGCGTTGTCCACCGAGACGAGCTGGGACTGGGTCGCCTCCGCGTTGCCTGCGACGTCCCACGACCTGTACTTCACCGTGGTCGTCGCCGAGAGGGGTATCGGTCCCGAGTAGAGGGTGCTCGTCGTCGTCGGGTCGGTCCCGTCGAGCGTGTACCTCGTGCTGGCGACGCCCGAGCCGCCGGTGTTGTCGGTGCCCGTCAGGGTCGCGGAGACCGGCGGTGCGTAGGTGCCGCTGCCACAGGCGACCCCGTTGCAGGCGATGGTCGTCGTCGGGGCCACCGTGTCCGGCCCGGGCGGCGGCGCGTGGCACCCGCCGGTGCCCGAGTCGGTGAACGTCCCCTCGTCCGGGACGAACGACCAGTCGTAGGAACCGTTGTGCAGGGTCATGCGGATGACGCCGTGGGTCTGGGCGTTGAGGGCCTCGCTCGTGGGCTGTTGGGCCCCCGGGGTGTCGAGGCCCGCCCCGCCGGTGCCGACGATGAACTCACGCATGCCGTAGGTGGTGTCCTTCGCCCCGGCGGCGTTGAGGGGTGCGAACCGCTCGTACCAGTGCGAGTCACCGTTGAGGACCACGTCGACACCGCCCTTGTAGAGGGTGTTCCAGAGGGCCTGGTAGGTGGGGTCGCCGCCCGAGCCGGACTCCGTCGACGCCCAGCGCGGGTTCTGGTAGTAGGCCAAGGTGCACGACGAGGAGTTGGCGGCCAGGTCCTGCTGCAGCCAGGTGTCCTGTGCGGATCCCGCGGCGCAGGTGGTCGCGTCGTCCGGACAGGGGGCGGTGTTGAGGGCCACGACGTGCCAGCTGCCCATGTCGTAGCTGTAGTAGCCCTTGGCCGGGTCGCCGGCGGCGCTCCCGAAGTAGGAGTAGTAGCCGGCCCCGGGGGTGGTCGGGCACCCGGCTCCGCCGGTGGTCGAGTAGTCCTTGTCGCCCGGCACGGGCCGCGTGATCGACTTCTTCGTCCCCCACGTCGGACCGTAGGACTGGTCGAAGGCGGAGGGCGCGCCGCACTCGTACTGGATGTCGCCGAGCGGGAGCACCGCGTCGACCCCGTCCAGGAGCCCGACGGTGTGGGACGCCCGGCAGTCGGTGTCGGTGCCGAGGCCCGAGTTGAAGGCCGGTGCCGCCGGGTCGCAGGCGATGTCTCCAGCGGCTCCGACCACCGGGTCGGTGTTCGGCTGCACCTGCACCTGCATGCTCTGCACGGGCTCGGTGTTGCCGGCGTTGTCGACCGAGAAGAACGTGAACGTCGTGTTCTGGCCGATGGTGAACGGACGCGTGAACGTCGGGCTCGAGGTCGTCGGCGTCGACCCGTCGGCGGTGTAGTACGTCGCCTTGACGCCCGAGCCGCCGGGGTCGGTGGCGAGCACGTCGACGGTCACGGAGCCGTGGTAGGTGCTGGTGCTGCACGGCGTCCCGTCACACATGAGCTTGGTGGTGGGGTTGAGCTGGTCGGGCCCCTGGAGGACCTGCGACACGGTCTGGACCATGGTCCTGGCCGGCGCGCCGCCGCTCTGCCCGGCGGTGCCGAGCCAGTCGAGGAACGCGTTGAGCGTGTCGAGCTCGATGGGCCCGTAGTCGCTGATGCAGCTCGTGTAGTTGTCGGGGTCCAGGGTGGCCGAGCAGACCTGGTGGAAGACCAGGGGCACCCAGCCGCCACCGTGCTGCGACGCGGCGACCACCGAGTCCTGGAGGTGGGCGAGGCTGATCGGGGGCAGGTTCGGCGGGTTGCCCGACGGCGGGTCGTAGACCGTCCGGGTCGCGAACATGTCCTTCGGCGGCACCGTCTCGCTGAACACCGGCCCGGCGTCGGTCCCGGCCACGTCGATGCCACCGGCCGCGCGGGCCGTGGAGTAGCCGCAGCTCTGCACGATCGACTCGGCGGTCGCGTCGTAGGCGCCCTCGGGGTAGGCGAAGCTCGTCGGGAAGAACCCGTGCGCGAGCAGGGCCTGGCGGTCGTCGCAGACCTCACTGATCTTGGTGGCGGTGTCGGTCGTGGTCTTGAGGTTGGTGTGGTGGACCGTGTGGCCACCGATCTCGTTGCCACCGTTGTTGACCGCGGTCAGCTCGGCCCACGTCATGTGCTGCGGGTCCACGTCCTGCAGCCCGCTCACGTCGTAGAAGGTGCCAGCCATGCCGCGGGGCTGCAGGGCCTTGCGGAAGGCCAGGTCGTACTGCGACTTCAGGCCGTCGTCGAAGGTCAGCGACACCATCGTCTTCGCGGCCAGGACATCCACGGTGACGGTGTTGACGGGCTCGCTGTTGCCGGCCAGGTCCGTGGAGAAGAACTTCACGGTGTAGGTCGCCGGTGTGGAGAGCACGACGGGGCTGCCGTACACGGCGCTCGAGGTACTCGGGGTGGACCCGTCCGTCGTGTAGTAGGTCTTGTCGACTCCCCATCCGTCAGCGTCGTCCGCCGTGAGCGTGATCGTCGTGGCGCCGTTGTATCCCGCTGTCGTGCAAGGAGATCCGTTGCAGGCGATGGTGGTCGTCGGCGGGGTCGTGTCGGGGGCGAGGAAGACCGGGATGAACTGCGTCCCGGTCACCTCGACGTTGCCGGCGTTGTCCCACGAGCGGAACTTCACCGTCGTGTCCGAGGTCAGCTTGACCGGGGCCGAGTAGGTGGGGCTGGTCAGCGAGGGGTCGGTGCCGTCGAGCGTGTAGTGGGTGCTCGACACCGCCGACCCGCTGTCGGTGGCGGCGAGGGTCATCGACACGGTGCTGGTGTACGCGGTCGACGAGCACGGGGCGCCGTTGCAGGCGACCGTGGTCACGGGGGTCGTCGTGTCGGCAGCCGTTGCCGCAGCCCGTACGGTGCTGAGCACCGCGCCGGCGGGCGCGCCGCCGGTGCTGCCCGCGTTGCCCATCCAGTCGAGGAAGGCGTTGAGGTCCGCGAGCTGGACCCACCCGGCGGAGGCGGTGCAGGCGGCGTACGGGGTGGGCTCCAGGCCTTGGTCGCACACCCTGCCGACCACGACCTGGCTCAGGCCGCCGCCGTGGGTGGCTGCACCGGTGACCAGCGCCTGCAGGTTCGCCAGCGTCACCTGTCCGGTGGGGGCGTAGGCGCGCGTGGCGTACCAGTCCCTGGGCGGCAGCGTCTCGGCATAGGTCGGGCCCGCCGGCGACACCGAGCCGGCCGTGCGCCCGCTGCCGTAGCCGCAGGTCTTCACGATGTCCTTCACCGTGGTGTTGAACGCGCCGCCGGGGTAGGCGAAGGCCACTGGGCTGAGGCTGTGCTGGATGAGGGCAGCGCGGTCGTTGCACACCTGCGTCGTGGGGTTGGGGTCGGTGGTGAGGTTGGTGGCGTTGACGGTCTTGCCGCCGATGTCCTGGCCGTCCGTGGCGAGGGCGCCGACCTGCGTCCAGGTCATGGTGTTGGCCGAGGCGCCGACCGTGCCGGAGTTGACGAAGAAGGTGGCCTGGGCGTTGTGGGGCTTCAGGGCTCTGGTCCAGCCGAGGGTGTACTGGCTGACCGTGCCGTTGTCGAAGGTGAGCGCGACCTTGGTCGTCACGGGGACGACCTTCACGGCCTGCGTCTGCACGGTCTCGGCATTGCCGGCGCGGTCGGTGGAGAAGTACTTGACGCTGTAGGTGCCCGGCCCCAGCTGCAGGGGCGCCGAGTAGACCGGGCTCGCCGGCGTGGGGGTCGAGCCGTCGGTGGTCACGTAGGTCTTGTCGACCCCCGATCCGCCGGTGTCCGTCGCGGTGAGGCCCACGGTGACGGATGCGACGTAGTCGGAGCCCGTGCACGCCGCGGAGTTGCACGAGATCGTGGTGGTCGGCGCCGCGGTGTCGCTCGGCGCCTCGATGACCTGGGTCCTGGTGGCCTCGGCGTTGCCCGTGTAGTCCCACGAGGCGTACTTCACGGTCGTGGACGTGGCGGCACCGTTGACGGCGAAGGGCGCAGTGTAGAGCGGGCTCGACAGCGTGGGCTCGGTGCCGTCGACGGTGTAGTGGGTGCTGGCGATGCCCGAGCCGACGTCCGTGGGGGAGAGCTTGACCGTGACGACCCCGGTGTACGGGGTCGTCGCGCAGGCCGCGTCGTTGCAGGTGATCGTGGTGACCGGCGCCGCGGTGTCGCTCGAGGACAGGACGGACCGCACGGTGTCGAGGACGGCGCCGGTCGGGGCGCCGCCGGTCTGTCCGGCGGTGGCCATCCAGTCGAGGAACGCGTTGAGGTCGGACAGCTCGATGTGCCCGCTGGCTGCGCTGCAGCTCGTGTAGTTGGCGGGGTCGCGCGTCTGGTCGCAGATGCGGCCGATGACGATCTGGCTCCAGGCGCCGTTGCCGCTGGCCGCACCGGTCACGAGGGACTTCATGTTGGCCAGCGTCACTGCCGAGGGTGCGTAGGCCCGCGTGGCGAACCAGTCGGCGGGCGGGAGGGTCTCTGCGTAGGTGGCCCCCGTGGCCGAGAGGCCGCCGGCGGTGCGCGCGTTGCCGTAGCCGCAGCCCTTGACGATGGTCTTCACCGTGGCGTTGTTGGTGCCGCCCGGGTAGCCGAAGGCGACGGGGGTGAGCCCGTGCTGGAGGAGCGTGGCGCGGTCGTTGCAGACCTGTGCAGTGGGGTTGGGGTCGGTGGTGAGGTTCGTGGCGTTGACGGTCTTGCCACCGATGTCGATGCCGGCAGAGGCCAGGCTGCCGAGCTGTGCCCAGCTCATGAAGTTGCCGCTGCTGCCCACGGTGCCGGAGTTGACGAGGAAGGTCGCCTTCGCGGCGTGCGGCTGCAGCGCCTGCTGGTAGCCGAGCGTGTAGTGCGTGATCGACCCGTTGTCGAACACCAGGGACACCTTGACCGCCGAGACCGCTGCCACGGGGAGGGCCGAGATCGCGGGGAGGCCGAGGGCGACGACGCAGGAGGCCACGATGCCGCGGATCCAGCCCCGCCGGGTCGTGGTCGGTCGAGGCCTCGTGGCAGTCGTGGAGCCGGGGTCCGACATCGCGCGGAGGACGGAGCCATCTCGCCAGTGAGCCACTGTGGTTCCTCGCTCTTCGGAGCGACCCCTGCT
>Ga0308176_10002620_pt1 | contig 11381 bp, 9 predicted proteins | sample PhyCR2_3_FD_203890 | JGI IMG/M metagenome (GOLD analysis project Ga0308176, IMG submission 203890) | Soil microbial communities from UC Gill Tract Community Farm, Albany, California, United States - DLSLS.C.R2 | ecosystem: Environmental > Terrestrial > Soil > Agricultural land | place: USA... | reverse complement strand
CAGCCGGCACACGGCGTTGAAGGCCCGGAGCAGGGTATGCGCCTGCGGCAGGTTCTCGCAGGGGGTGCCCAGCTGTTTCCAGATGAACGCCACCGCATCCATGCGCAGGATGTCCACGCCCTGGTTGGCCAGGAACAGCATCTCGCCGGCCATGGCCCGGAAAACGTCGGGATTGGAGTAGTTCAGGTCCCACTGGTAGGTGTGGAACGTCGCCCAGACCCACCGGCCGTCCTCCATTTGGATGAAGGATCCGGGGTGGTTCTCCGGGAAGATCTCGCGGACGTTCGCCTCGAACGCGTCCGGCAGCGTCCGGTCCGGGAAGATCCAGTAGTAGTCGCTGTACTCCGGATCGCCGGCGGCTGCCTTCCGCGCCCATTCGTGCTCGTCCGAAGTGTGGTTGAAGATGAAGTCCACCACCAGGCTGATGCCGTTGTCCTTCAGCTCGGCTGCCAGGGAGCGCAACTGCTCCATGGTGCCCAGTTTTGGGTTGACCTGGCGGTAGCTGGAGACCGCATAGCCGCCGTCTGAATGGGGCTCGGGGGCCAGGAACAGCGGCATGAGGTGCAGGTATGTAAGGCCCAGTTCCTTGAAGTACGGGATGCGGGCCCTGACTCCTTCCAGGCTTTCCGCGTAACGGTCCACGTAGCAGACGCCGCCCAGCATCTTGTTGGACTGGAACCAGTCCGGGTTTGCCTCCCGCTCGGCGTCAAGTACCTTCAGTTCCTCCGGGCGTTCCTGCCAGGACGTTGCGCTCTGCACCACCAGCGCGGAGAGCTGCTCCAGCCAGTCGGGCCGGTCACCGTAGAGGGAGTGGAAGAGGCTGCGGAGGGCAGGAAAGTGTTCCGCCATTCTCCGGTCAAAGTCCGGATCCGCTGCAAGGCCGAGGCCGCGCTCCCGTGCCAACGCGGACAGCACATACTGGCGCGCTTCTTCGTCCTCGTTAACCGTTCCTTGCATGCCACAGCCCCTTCCGGCCGCCGCCGGCACGTCCGGCGGCATTTGTAGTGAAGTATTCCACGTCACACTTCAGGAATTTTTGAATGAACTAGTTCCAGGCGGCGGACGCCTGCAAGGCTGCGCCCACCACGCCCGCCGAGTTTTCCAGGCTTGCCGGGATGACCGGAGTGCGCAGCGACAGGCGGGGCAGGTATTCCTGGCTGCACGCCGAAATTCCTCCGCCGATGATGATGAGGTCCGGCGAGAACAGGAACTCAACATGTGCCAGGTACCGCTGCAGCCGGCCGGCATACTCCACCCAGCCGAGGCCTTCGTTTTCGCGGACGACGGCGGAGGCCCGGGATTCCGCCTTGAAGCCGTCAACTTCCAGATGCCCCAGCTCGAAGTTGGGTACCAGCCTGCCGTCGACGATCAATGCAGATCCGATGCCCGTGCCCAGTGTCAGGACCAGCACAACGCCCTTCCTGGCTGTGCCGGCGCCGTAGAGGGCTTCCGCCATGCCGGCAGCGTCGGCGTCATTCACGACGCGGACGGGCCGGCCAAGTCGCGACTTCAGGTAGGACTGGACATCAAGTCCGATCCAGCTGCCGTCCATGTTCGCTGCGGAGTGGGCAATGCCCCGCTTGACGATCGAGGGGATCGCGACACCCACAGGACGGCCCGCAGCCCCAAGGCACTCAACCTCGAGCTCCGCGACCAGCCGGTCCATGGTGTCTGCTACGGCCCCTACGTTGCCGCCCGCAGGTGTTTGGAGGCGGCGGACTGCGCCGGCAGGGGTGCCGCTGGCCAGGTCGATGAGTGCGCCCTTGATCCACGTCCCGCCAATGTCGATCCCGATCCGGAGATCATGCGCAGCCGCGGCTTCGACGGTGGCGGTCACTGCAGCCACGCCGTGGCGGCGCCCGGCAGCAAGCCTGCTTCCAGCGGCGAGCTGGAGACAAGCACCTCACCGGCGGGCAGCTTGAAGGGTTCGGCGCCGAAGTTCGTCACGGACGTCCAGCCGTTGGGGCGGCGGAAGGCCACCACGTCATCCCTGCCGGTTTCCAGCCACTCCAGTGCTTCGGCTGTTTGGAGCTCCGACCGCAGTGCCAGCGCCCGCCGGTAGAGGGACAAGGTAGAGTCCTCCTCCGCTTCCTGGGCTTCGACCGAGCTGCCGCCGAACCATTCAGGCTGCGGCAGGTGCGAGCCGCCCGGCCCGAAGCCGAAGGAGCTTCCCACGGACGTCCAGGGCAGCGGAACGCGGCAGCCGTCGCGGCCGATCTCCACCCCCTTGTTGCGGAAGAAAGCCGGGTCCTGGCGGTCGGCGTCGGCAATTTCGCAGCCGACTTCCTGCAGGCCCAGTTCCTCGCCCTGGTACAGGTATGCGGAACCGGGCAGGGCGAACATCAGCAGGGATGCAGCGCGCGCACGGCGCAGGCCGAGTTCGGCGTCGACGTCCTCCTGCCTGCCGCCGGCCACGAGCCACTGCTTGCCGGCTTGCCCGGCCATGATGCCACCCGCCGAATCTTCGGAAGCAGGCAGCCCGTAGCGCGTGGCGTGGCGGACCACGTCGTGGTTCGAGAACACCCAGGTGGACGAAGCGCCGGAGGCTTCCGCCTCGGCCAGGTTCTTGGTGATCGTCTTCCGGAACTGGCCGGCGTCGAAGTCGGCCTGCAGCAGGTCGAAGTTAAAGGCCTGGCCGAGACCCTCCGGGCTGGCGTAGCGGGCTCGGCGGTCCGCATGGACCCAGGCTTCGGCGACGGCGGTGCGCGGTGGGGTGTATTCGTTGAACACCTTGCGCCACTCGGCGTAGATCCCGTGGACTTCGTCCCGGTCCCAGTAAGGGTGCCGGCCTTCGAGGTACAGCGCTTCGCCCTGGGCCTCGAGGTCTGCCGTCGAGGGCAGGGTTTCCTCGAGGTTCTTGGTCAGTGCGTGGGCGACGTCGATGCGGAAACCGTCCACCCCGCGGTCAGACCAGAAACGCAGGGTGGTGAGGAAGTCCTCCCGGACCTCCCGGTTGTCCCAGTTGAGGTCGGGCTGCTCCTTGGCGAAGATATGCATGTACCACTGGCCGGGGGCTCCGTCAGGTTCGGTGACGCGCTCCCACGCCGGGCCGCCGAACACAGAGACCCAGTCCGACGGCGGCAGCTCGCCGTTGTCGCCCAGGCCGTCACGAAAGACGTAGCGGTCCCGGGCCGGGGAGCCCTTCGGCGCAGCGAGGGCTTCCTGGAACCACTCGTGCCGGTCGGAGGAGTGGTTGGGCACGATGTCCACGATCAGCTTGAGGCCGGCGTCATGCAGTGCCTGGGCCATCCCGTCGAAGTCCTCCAGGGTGCCCAGCCGCGGGTCCACATTGCGGTAGTCGTCCACGTCGTAGCCGCCGTCCGCGAGGGCCGAAGGGTAGAAAGGGCTCAGCCACACGGCGTCGATGCCCAGCGTTTTCAGGTACGGGACCTTGGCGGTGATGCCCTTCAGGTCACCGATGCCGTCGCCGTTCGAATCGGCGAAGCTTCGGGGGTAGATCTGGTACACGGACGCCTGGCGCCACCAGTTGGGATCGTCCATGCGGGGTGCGTCGGTGCGGGCAGCCATTGTGGCAGTGGTGGGCAAAATTGGTTCCTTCAGTGGTAGTGGTGGGTATTCCGGTGGGGACGTCCGTTATTTGACCGCGCCCTGCGTGAGGCCGGACATGACCCAGCGCTGGGTAAACAGGTAAACGACGATGGCCGGCGCCATTGCCATCAGGTAGGAAGCGAAGGCAACGTTGTAGCTGTTGCTGAACTGCGTCTGGAAGATCTTCTGCAGCACCGGAATCGTCTGCATTTCGGGATCTGAAATGATGAGCGACGGCATCATGAAGTCATTCCATGAGGCGATGAAGGCGAAGATCCCGACGGTGGCGCTCATGGGTCCCAGCAGGGGGAAGATGAGCCGCCAGAACACCTGCCATGTGCCCGCGCCGTCCATCCGCATGCTTTCCTCCAGTTCCAGCGGGATTGAGCGCAGGAACGCCGTAAACAGCATTGTGTTGAAGGCCAGGGCAAAGACGATGTGCAGGATTGCGACGCCGAGCGGATTGTCCAGTCCCACAAGGCCAGTGAGCTGGATTTGCGGCAGCGCCACCACGGGGAACGGGATGAACATGGCGGCAAGCAGGTAGAAGAACGACCAGCGGAACAGCCGGCGGTCCCAGTTGCGGACGATCGCGTAGGCTGCCAGCGCCGACACGAGGATCTCGCCGATGACAGCGGTGACGGACACGAACACGGAGATCATGAAGCCGCGGGGGAAGTTCGTGAGCGTCCACGCCTGGGTGAAACTGTCGAAGGTCAAGGGGCTGGGCAAGGAGAACGCGTTGCCGTCGACTGCCTGGCCTGTGGTCTTGAACGCCATGCTGATGGTGACGTACAGCGGGACGAGTACGGCGAGGGTGCAGACGATCAGGAGCGCGGTGGCGGGCCAGTTGGTGCGTTCCTGGCCGCCGCCGAACCGGCGCTTTCCTGCGGCCGATGATTTTGCTGGGATGGTGCGGGTCGCGGTGCTCATGCTGCGATCCCTCCTTTGCCACGGGTAAAGCGGAGCTGGATGAGTGCGATGGCCACGCTGATGAGGAAGAAGATCACGGCGTTGGCCATCTGGTAGGCGTAGTCCCCGCCCTCGAAGCCGCGGAAGATCGCCATGGCGACGCTGCGGGTGGAGACCCCGGGGCCGCCGTCGGTGAGGCCCACGATGATGTCGTAGGCGTTGAGGTAGTTTTTGAAGCCCAGCACCGTGTTGATCACCGCGTACCCGGCAACGAGGGGCAGGGTGATGTGCCGCAGGTTGTGCCAGGGGGACGCGCCGTCGATGGAGCTTGCCTCATAGACCTCCGGGGGAACCGTGAGGAGGCCTGCGATGTAGATCAGCATGGCACTGGGAACCGACTGCCACGCAGTGACGAACACGATCCCCACCCAGGCAAGGTCGGGGTTGGCCAGGATGCTTGAGGAGAGCGCCTCGATCCCCAAGCCCTTGCCCATCAGCGGCAGCGAATTCGAGAAGAGGTACTGGAACACAAAGGCGATGACGATGCCGGAAATCACCATCGGAATCACGAACACCGTCCGCAGCGCGGCACGGAAGCGGACCCGGGACGTGAGTCCCAGCGCCAGGAGGAACGCGACGACGTTCACCACGATGACCGTCACCAGCGAAAAAGCCAGCGTGAAGCCATAGGATCCGAGGACTCCGTCATCCTGGAACACGGCGATGAAGTTTCGGAAGCCGATGAACTCAAAGTCGCCGAACCCCACGGAGTTGGTGAAGCTGTACACGAAGCCCAGCACGGCGGGCAGCGTGACGGCGAGCGTGAAGATCGCCAGGGACGGGAACAGGAAGAAATAGTAGAGCGGGTCGACCCGGCTTTTGCGCGCCCGTGGGGCTTTGGCCGCTGCTGGCGCCGTCACCTCAGCCCTGGTGGAAGGTCTCGTCATTGATGACATGGATGGTCCTCGTTTCGTGCCTTGAATCGAAAGTGCGGTTACGCGCGGAAAGCCAGGCGCGCCCAGTCGGCGTCCATCCGGCGAAGCGTGGCTTCGGGGTCGGCGCCGCCGATGATCGACTGGATGTAGTTGGCGGCGGGAATCGTGTTCGGGATGAACTGTGACGCGCCCATGTAGAAGCGGCCCTCGTCGTAGTACTTCTGCATCTCGACGATCCGGGGGTCGGTCACAGGCGGGGCATCCTTGGCGGTGCCGAAGCCCAGGAACTTGGCGTTGTAGGGGTTTTGGATGTCCGGCTGCAGCAAATACTGGAGGAAGGCGCGTGCACCCTGCTGTCCGTTCGAGACCTGGGGGATCCACAGCGAGAGGTCGATGTTGACGCGGACCTTGAGGTCGGCGGGGTTGTCCGTCATCGGCAGGGGAAAGGTGCCAAGCTCAACGCCGGTGCCGGCCTTTTCGATTTCACCGAAGGCCCATGGCCCCTGGAAGTACATGGCTGCCTGCCCTTGCGCCATAGCGGTGTTGCCGTCCCCGTACCCGCGGCTGGCGGCATCGGGGTTCACGTACTTCTTCAGCTGGACCATGCGCCGGACAGGTTCCAGCAGCGTTTTCTGGAACGAGACCTCGGAAGTCGGGCCAACCTTCTCGCCCACCTGGTGCATGGATTGGTAGAAGGCCCGCACATCCACCATGCCGCCCACTGTGTAGTCGAACAGGCCCTGCGCGATGGTCCAGGGTTCCCGGAACGTGCCGTAGATCGGAGTGATACCCGCCGCCTTGAGCCGTTCACACACGTCGATGAGCTCATCCCAGGTAGTGGGGACTGAGAGGGCGTTTGCCTCGAAGATGCTGCGGTTGTAAATGACGGACGCCGCCATGACCGAGTAGGGGATAACGCTTGTCCGGCCCGGGTACGTGGGGTACCAGTTGGTGAGGTCCGCGACGTCTTCGCGGATGGAGCCTGCTTCCGGGAGGTCGGAGAGGTCCGCCAGGGCTCCCCGTTCCATGAACCGCGCCATTTCCAGGTTGTAGTTCAGGCAGCCAAGATCGGGGGGACTGCTGCGGACGAAGCTGGCGGAAAGATTTGTTGCCATGTCATGGAGGACGCGGTACCGGTCCTGCGATGCAGTGAACTTCGCAGCCAGGTCGCGGAAGTACGGCACCGCCTCCGGTTTTGACTGGTGGAAGGTGATGGTTGGCGCGGCCCCTGCCGGGGCACACCCAGCCAGGCCGAAAGCAGCCAGCGTACCCCCGGCAGCGGCGAGGAAAGTACGTCGTGAGACTGGCGTCCCTGCGGGCATCAAAGGTGGCAACATCGGCTCCTAAGGGCTTTCGATGAGAGTTTATTTGGATCTTATATTTAGGTCCTATACGAGGATGGGGGATGCAGGGGCTATCGTCAAGGGGTGGACGGAACTACGGCGAGCTCGACCCAACTGTTACGGCAGATCAACTCGGAAGCATTGCTGCGCTTCGCCCTCCAGGAACAAGTTTTTACGGCGGGTGAGGCTATGGAAGCGACCGGGCTGACCCGTGCCACAGTGCTCGGGGTCTGCCAGGGGCTTGTTGAGGCCGGTTGGCTCGAGGAAGTGGTCGATGGCGGTGACTCCGGCCCGGCGCCTAAGGGCCGGCCGGCCCGCCGCTATCAACTCCGAGAATCTGCCGGCGTAGTCGTGGGGCTTGATGCCGGCGAAAGCCATCTCACTGCCATCGTCGCTGACCTGCGCGGCCGTGAGCTGGGAAAACGCCGCCAAAGCATTGACTCCCATGCACTGGGCCGCGCCGGACGGGTTGCCAACGTCCGGGAGCTGATCCACGTGACGCTCAGCGACGTCGGATGCGACGTCGATGACGTTTTGCTTACGGTGGTAGGCGTTCCCGCCCCGGTCGACGGGGACGGCGCGTCCCCGGACGGAGGGGAATTCTGGCAGCTGATGAATTCCGGATTCGCCTCGAACCTCCAGGGCAAGGTCATCGTGGAGAACGACGCCAACCTTGCCGCCATCGCCGAGCAGGCGCAGGAGCAGTCCCCCAATGTGGCAACTCTTTTATCCGGGGAGCGGTTTGGCGCCGGCCTGATCGTCGACGGGAGCCTGCTGCGCGGGTGCCGTGGCGGGGCTGGTGAGATGCGGTTCCTGGACGTGTTTGACAGCAAGCTCGTCCCCGACGAGGGAGGCTCGGACGGGTTCGGCGCGCTTGCGCGGAAGTGGGCGCGTTCGCGCATCCGCTCCTACGACGGAGCTACCACGCTGCGGCACATACCCGAGGGGGAAATCAGCGCAGAAGATGTCTTCCAAGCGGCCAGCGACGGGGACCCGCTTGCAAGCGACATCATCGCGCGGCTCGGCGTCCGGCTGGCACGGATCGCCGTGGTCCTCTCCAGTCTCCTGGACATTGAGCGGGTAGTCATCGCAGGCGGGATCGCGCTCGGCATCGAGCCTGTCCTGGAACACGCGCGTACCCTGCTGCCCCGGGACTCCGGCCTGCCGCTCCCTGACCTCGTTGCAAGCAAGCTCGGAGCAGAGGTGGTGGTCCAGGGTGCCATCGAGTCCGCGCTGACAAGCATCAGGCGCGAACCCATGGCCTTCCTCCCACGTATGCTCCGAACCTGACACTAGGTCGCATCGACTGCAATTGGAACAGCCTTTGCTTACCCATATAAGGAACGCCAGAGATGACAGGACACACATGAGCCGCACCTACACCATCGATTCAATACCGGGCGACGGCATCGGCGTCGACGTCACCGAAGTGGCCATGGGCTGCGTGGATGCTGTGGCCGGGCTGCATGGCTTCGCCGTCAACTGGCGGGTCCGTGACTGGAACAGCGACCTCTACGTCAAAACCGGCCGCATGATGCCGGTGGACGGCATCGAGCAGCTCAGCAGCGGCGACGGGATCTACCTGGGAGCGGTGGGCACGCCTGACGTTCCGGATGACGTGACCCTGTGGGGACTGCTGATTCCCATCCGCCGCGAGTTCGACCAGTACGTCAACCTTCGCCCCATGAAGCTGCTGCCCGGGGTCAAAGGAGCGATGCCGGGACTTGAGGACCTGGATATTGTGGTGGTCCGGGAAAACGTTGAAGGTGAGTACTCGCAGATCGGTGGCCGCTTCGGTACGGGGACGGACGCTGAGTTCGCCGTCCAGGAGAGCGTCTTCACCAAAGCCGGCATCAGCAGGGTGGCCCGCTACGCGGCAGAGGCCGCAACGAAACGCGGCGGCATCCTGGTCTCGGCCACCAAATCCAACGGCATCATCCACACCATGCCGTTCTGGGACGAAGTGGTGGCCCGGACGGTGGAACAGTTCCCCGGCGTCACGGTGGACAAGGTGCTCATCGATGCGCTCGCGGCCCGGCTGGTCATGAAGCCCACCAGCGTCCGCACCATCGTCGCATCCAACCTGTTCGGGGATATCCTGTCCGACCTCGTGGCCGGAGTGGCCGGTTCCATCGGCATCGCCCCGAGTGCCAACCTGAACCCCGAGCGCCGGCACCCGTCGATGTTCGAGCCAGTCCACGGTTCCGCCCCGGACATCGCCGGCAAGGGCATCGCCAACCCCGTCGGCGCCCTCTGGGCTGCCGCCATGATGCTGGACCATTTGGGCGAGGCGGCGGCCGCGCAGTCCCTTACCGGCGCTTTCGAGTCAGCGCTGGCAGACGGCATCGCCACACCGGACCTGGGCGGCTCGGCCACCACGATGGAATTCGCGCAGGAGGTACGGGCCCGGCTGGGCTAGCCGCGGCTGGACACGACGGCTAGAGCACGTTCCGGATGGCCTGCTCGAAACTGGTGACGTGCTCCAAGGCGAGCTTGCCCGCCCGCTCCGCGTCGCCGTCGGCCACTGCCTCCAGCAGCTCCACGTGCTCGGCAATGTGGGACGCGACGGACGGGACCTTTTCGAGCACCATGCACCAGATTCGCGTGGCCAGGTTGTCGTAGCGGATCAGGACGTCCTCGAGGTGCGCGTTGGCCGCGGCCCGGTAGATCAGCCGGTGGACCTTGATGTCGTACCGCATGAGGTCGTAGGGATCGTCGTCATCGCCCATGGTGGAGATCGCGGCCGCGGTTTCCCGGATTTCCGCCCGCAGCGCGGGCGTTGCCAGCTTCGCGGCCCGGCGTGCGGCCAGGGGTTCCAGGGATTCGCGCAGCTCGGAGACGTCAGCCAGTTCAGTGATGTCGACGATGGTGGCGAACGTTCCGCGGCGGGGATAGGACACCACCAGGTGGTCGCTTTCCAGCCGCTTGAGGGCTTCCCGGACCGGCGTCCGGCCGATCCCGAGCTCGGCGGCCAGCTTGCCGTCGTTGATCGCCTCGCCCGGCCGGATGTCCAGCATGATGAGTCGGTCCCGGAGGTGCCGGTAGGCCTGTTCGGAGAGTGAGAGGTCCCCGTCGCCGGCCAGGTGGTTCTCTAATGTGACGCTCATTTCGAGCCTTCCCAGGAGTGCTATTGACGTCCAAGTGATCTGGAACATACTATTACGACAGTTCTAATATATCAGTTACAGATCAGTTATAGGTCAGTAACTCCGAAGGGCTCAAAAGGAGAACAATGCAGGACGTACTGAACGCCTCGCTCGCCACGGTCGACGCCGACGTCGCCGCCGCTGTGGCACAGGAACTGCACCGCCAGCAGTCCACCCTGGAAATGATTGCGTCGGAGAATTTCGCTCCGGCCTCCGTCATGGAGGCCCAGGGCTCGGTGCTCACTAACAAGTACGCCGAAGGCTACCCGGGCAAGCGCTACTACGGCGGCTGCGAGCACGTGGACGTCATTGAGCAGCTGGCCATCGACCGCGTGAAGGCATTGTTCGGCGCTCAGTTCGCCAACGTCCAGCCGCACTCCGGTGCCCAGGCCAACGCCGCCGCCATGTTCGCCCTGCTGAACCCGGGCGACACCATCCTGGGGCTCTCCCTGGCGCACGGCGGACACCTCACGCACGGCATGAAGATTAACTTCTCCGGCAAGCTCTACAACGTGGTTCCCTACCACGTCCGCGAGGAAGACCTCCGGATCGATATGGCCGAGGTGGAAGCCCTGGCCCTGGAACACAAGCCCAAGCTGATCGTTGCCGGCTGGTCCGCCTACTCCCGCCAGCTGGACTTTGCCGAGTTCCGCCGCATCGCCGACCTCGTGGGTGCCTACCTCATGGTGGACATGGCGCACTTCGCCGGACTCGTCGCCGCCGGCCTGCACCCGAACCCCGTCCCGTATGCGGACGTGGTCACCACCACCACCCACAAGACCCTGGGCGGTCCGCGCGGCGGCGTCATCCTGGCCAAGGAGGAATACGCCAAGAAGATCAACAGCGCGGTGTTCCCGGGCCAGCAGGGTGGTCCGCTGGAGCACGTTGTGGCCGCCAAGGCCGTGGCGTTCAAGCTCGCTGCCGCCCCCGAATTCAAGGAACGCCAGGAGCGGGTGCTGCAGGGCGCCAAGCTGCTGGCCGAGCGACTCCTCAAGGACGACGTCGCAGCCGCGGGCATTTCCGTGGTCAACGGCGGCACCGACGTCCACCTGGTCCTGGTTGACCTCCGCCACTCCGAACTCGACGGCCAGCAGGGTGAGGACGCACTCCACCAGATCGGCATCACGGTCAACCGCAACGCCGTCCCCTTCGACCCCCGCCCGCCGATGGTCTCCTCCGGCCTCCGGATCGGCACCCCCGCCCTGGCCGCCCGCGGCTTCGGCGCCGCCGAGTTCACCGAGGTTGCGGACATCATCGCCACGGCCCTGATTGCCTCCGCCGGCACCGGCACCCTCCCCGGGGACACCGCCGTCGAACTCCGGGAACGCGTGACGGCCCTGGCCGGCAAGTTCCCCCTCTACCCGCACCTTTCCGCCGACGCCAACCTGGCCGGCATCGAGGCAGACCTGATTGGAGCCGCCCAGTGAGCACCCAGCACCTTCCGGAGCACCCGGACTTCCTCTGGCGGAACCCGGAACCCAAGTCCTCCTACGATG
>Ga0308176_10002619_pt1 | contig 11381 bp, 8 predicted proteins | sample PhyCR2_3_FD_203890 | JGI IMG/M metagenome (GOLD analysis project Ga0308176, IMG submission 203890) | Soil microbial communities from UC Gill Tract Community Farm, Albany, California, United States - DLSLS.C.R2 | ecosystem: Environmental > Terrestrial > Soil > Agricultural land | place: USA... | reverse complement strand
TCTGGCGGTGCTGATCTTCGTCTGCTTCGTGGACGCGATCGGCTTCATGATCATCCTGCCGCTGCTCCCGTTCTACGCGCTCCGCCTGCACGCGACGCCGGAGACCGTGGGCCGCCTCATCGCCGCGTTCTCGATCGCGCAGCTCCTCTCGGCCCCGCTGTGGGGCCGGGTGTCGGACCGGTACGGGCGCCGGCCGGCGCTGATGATCGGCCTGGGTGCGTCGGCCGTGGCGTTCGCGGTGTTCGGCGTCGCCGACGCGGTCTGGCTGTTGTTCGTCTCGCGCATCGTGCAGGGCGCCGGCGGCGGCACCACCGGCGTGGCCCAGGCCTACGTGGCCGACACGGTCGAGCCGAAGGACCGCGCGCGTGCGCTGGGCTGGCTCTCGTCGGCGACCTCGGCCGGTGTCATCCTCGGGCCCGCGATCGGCTCGTTCGCCTTCACGCTCGGACCGGCGGCGCCCGGACTGGTGGCCTCGACCCTCTGCGTCATCAACGTGCTGTTCGCCGCGCGCTGGCTGCCCGAGTCGCGCGCCGCCTCCGCCACCGATCATGACCGCCCGCGCCGACCCATCTGGCACCCGGCCTGGCTGGTGGTGCGCCACCCGGGCACCTGGGTATCGCGCCTGATCTGGATCTACGCCATCGGCATGGTCGCCTTCTCGGCCATGACGTCGGTGACCGCGCTCTACCTCGGCGCCGAATTCGGCCTCAACGAGAAGACCATCGGCTGGATTTTCGCCTACGTGGGCGCGCTTTCCCTGGTGATGCGGAGTCTCCTGCTCGGTCCCATCGTCGACCGCCTGGGCGAGAGCTGGACCATGCGGTCGGGCGCGCTGCTTCTCGCCGCCGGGCTTCTGCTGTATCCTATTCCTCAGAACCTCTGGCTACTCGTGGCCGTCATCCCTCTGGTGCCGATCGGCACGGCCCTGCTGTTTCCGTCCACCACCTCGCTCATGTCGCGCTATTCCGACGCCCGCGAGCTGGGAACCACCATGGGGGTGGCGCAGACCTTCGCCGGGCTGGCGCGGGTGGTGGCGCCGCTCGTCGCCACGACACTATTCCAGCGACTGGGGCACGGCTGGCCGTTCTGGGCAGCCGGCGGGACCGTAGTCCTGGCGGGGGCCCTGGCGCTGCAGATCCCGAGGGAATCCGGCATCATCACGGCGACGGCGGAGGAGGCTGGCGCGACATGACGAGGCCTCGCTGAGCGGGGACGATCGGCTCGACCGACTCGAGCAACGGGTGGCGGTGCTCGAGACGCTCATTCGGCAGATTGCCGCCGGGTCGCCCGTGCCGCGCGCGGCGCCGACCGGTGCGCCCGCCGCGCCGGCTAGGCCGGCTGAGGCTACGCCGGTGCCCGCAGCAGTCTCGGGACCGGCCGCGGCGCCGCCGACTGATACGGCGTCCTCATCTCCCTCGCCAGCATCCGTGGGCACCGCGCCGCTCTCCGGGGCGCCCTCCGGCGCCCCGAGCCCGCCAAGGTCGGCTGTTGGTGTGCAACCCGGGTCCCCCGCGCCGCGCCCGCCCGCCGGCGCAAGCGCATCGGGCGCGCCACGGCCCCGCCCGCCTTCGATCGATTCCGAGCGGTGGATCGGCCAGCGCGTGTTCCTCGGCATCGGGGTCGTCGCGCTACTGATGGCGGCCGGTTACCTGCTCAAGCTCAGCTTCGACCGCAACTGGATCTCTCCGGCCATGCGCTGCATTGGGGGTTCCGTGGCCGGACTGGCCGTGGGCGCGCTGGGGTGGCGACTCGAGGCCAAGTATCGAACCTATGGCGCCGCGCTGGTGGGCGCGGGCGCCGGCATCATCTATCTCAGCATCTGGGCGGCATGCAAGCTCTACGGCGTGCTCCCATCCGCGACCGGCATCGTGGGCCTGGCGCTGGTGTCGGTGGCGCTGGCCATGATCGCCTACGCGGTCAACGTCGAAGCTCTGGGTGTCACCGCGGCACTGGGTGCTTTCTTTGCGCCCGTCCTGCTGGGCCAGCGGCAGACCAGCGCCGACCTGCTGCTGCTCTATCTGTTCTGCATGGCGTGCGGCCTCGGCCTGGTCGCGGCCCGGCGGCAGTGGCGCATCGCCACGCTGGTGGTGGCCGCGAGCTACTTCGCGGTCGGCACGCTGGGAGCGGGCAGCCGTGCCGATCCCTGGGGTGTGCTGCTCTACGGGCTGGTGGGCGGCACGGCAGGACTCTATCTCGGCTTGCGCGAGCAGTGGTGGGAGACTCGCCTGCTCACCTTCTCCGGGGGATGGACCCTCCTGGCCGCGGCATCCGAGCGCATTCCTCAGCACTGGGCCGTGCTGGCCGCCGGCCTCGTGCTCTCGGCGCCGATATGGTGGCACGGGGTTCGCCGGCCGCAGATGACCCCGCTGCATCTGGGACCGCGCGGTGCCGGCACGGGCTGGTCGGTCGGGGAGGCGCTCTACTTCTTCGCCACGCCGGTGCTGCTCGGCTGGGCGGTGCACAACCTCGACGCGCGGTACTTCGATGCCCGGCCGTGGCTCGCGCCCGCGATCGTCGCGGTTCCTTACCTGCTCGCCGGCTATACCCGCGCACGGCCTGCGTTCGCCGCGGTCGCTGCTGCGGCCCTGGGCATCGCGGCGGTGCAGCGGTGGGAGGGAGTGCCGCAGGTGTGGGCGCTGCTCGCGCTCGCAGTGCTGTGGGCCTCGCTCGATCTCACCCTGGGGCGGAGCGACGGCCGGTGGTACGGGCTGCTCACCTTGACGGCCGCGCTGCAGCAACTGTTCGACGGTGCGGCCGGCGTCCGGCGGGCCGATGACCAGGCATTCGTCGGGCAGTGGGCCCGAGCGCTGTGGGGCTCGATCGGTGTCGCTTTTGCCTACGCCGTGCGACTCTGGCGCGTCGAGGACGGTCGGGAAGACACCCGGCTCATTCGCTCGGGCCTCTGGGTGGTGGCCGGGGCCATGGCGCTGTTCGGCGTCACCGGCGAGCTCCGGCGCTTCTTCGAGCTGCAGACCTTCAGCTCCGAGACCGCGAGCCTCGCGTCCGGGCTCGCCGTCAGCGCCTGGTGGCTCCTCTACTCGGCGGCATTGGTGGGCATCGGCTTCCGCCTGACGCTGCAGCCGGCCCGGGTGGCCGGCCTAGCCGTGGCCGGCCTGGCGGTGCTCAAGGTGGTGCTCTTCGACTTATCCTCGCTGGACGCGCTGTATCGCGTCGGATCGGTGTTCCTGCTCGCGCTGGTGGCGCTGTCGCTGGCCTACCTCTACTACCGGTTCGACCGCAGCGAGCGCGCCTGATCCGCCGTACCTTCGCCCATGCATACCCGGGGTTGCTAACTACCTGACCATGTCGGACCCTGCGTTCCTGACCGTCCCCGAGCTCGGGCGGCTGCTCCGTCTCCGCCGCTTGTCCTGCGTCGACCTGACCACGGCTTGCCTGGACCGCCTCGAGCAGATCGGGCCCCGCTACTCAGCCGTCGCGGAGCTGTTGTGGGAATCGGCGCTCACCGAGGCGCGCGAGCGCGACGTGGAGCTCCTCCGAGGAAAGGATCGCGGCCCGCTGCACGGGATTCCGTATGGCGTGAAGCGCCTGGTGGCAACCGACGCGACCGTCGTATCCCGCCTCCGACGCCACGGCGCGGTGCTCTGCGCTACCCTTGCGATGGCGGACCTTGCGGACGAGCGCCCGGGAGCCGACCGAGCCTCTGCAGGACGATCCCCGTGGGACCCGTCGCGCTGGTCGGGCGGCTCGTCGAGCGGGTCGGCCGCTGCCGTGGCGGCCGGCCTCCTGCCGTTCACGCTGGGCTCCGAAACGTGGGGCTCGATCCAGTACCCTGCCGCCTTCTGCGGAGTGACCGGCCTTCGCCCCACCTTCGGCCGAGTCAGCCGGCACGGGGCCCGGACGCTCAGCCGGACCATGGACAAGCTGGGGCCTCTGGCGCAGACCGCGGAGGACTGCGGTATGGTGCTCGCGGCCACCGCGGGAGCGGATCCCAACGACCCGTCGGCGTTGAGCCGGCGGTTCCAGGCGCCGCTGGCTCCCACCATCCGGCGTTATCGGCTGGGCATTCTTCGCGGGACTGCGGACGGGACCCAGCCTGAAGTGCGGCAGAACTTCGAGGCGACCCTGGCGGTCCTGGCGGACGTCGCCGATCTGGTCGATGACCTGGTTCTGCCCGACTACCCATACGATGCGATGGCGGGCGCGGTCCTGGAGGCCGAGCTCGCGGACTCCCGCGAGTCATGGAGCCCGCTGCCGGCAGGAGCCGCGACCGCGGCGGAGCCCGGGGCCGCGCTCGGCGCCCGCGCCCGGCGCGGCGGCCTGGCCCGCGACTACCTGCGGGCCCTTCGCCTGCGCCGCCCCGCGGCGGCCGCGCTGGACCGCCTGCTGGCGCAAGTGGATGCGGTCCTGGCCCCGACGCTCCCCACCGTGGCGTGGCCGGTGGGGGTGCCCAGCCATCAGGCATACCCTGAGTACCCTGGCGGCACCAGCATCGCCGGGGCCGCCAACCTGTGCGGCGCCCCTGCGCTGTTTCTCCCCAACGGCTTCGGCGAGGCGGGACTCCCTACCAGCCTGCAGGTGACCGGCCGCGCCAGGAGCGAGGCGACGCTGCTCCAGCTCGGCATGCACTTTCAGGCGCGCACGGATTTTCACCGCCGCCGGCCACCGGGATTGTGACCGTCACGCAACCGCGGTTATATCTCCGCTCCACCCCGACGCCTTCGCAGGAGCGCGCGTGACCGCTTCCGTACTGCCTCCCTCTCCGGCCGCCTTTGCCAAGGCCACCTGGGAGGACGTCGTCCCCTATTTCGAGGACCTCCTCGAGCGGCCGCTCGATGCCGACACGGTGCAGGGCTGGCTCCTGGCGTGGTCCCGGCTTGAGGAGCTGGTCACCGAGGCTGCGGCCCTGGCCATGATCGCCTACACGATCGACACGTCGGACCCGGAGAAGGAAAAGAACCACCTCCGGTTCTCCACCGAGATCATGCCCAAGATGGAAGAGCGGAGCGTGGAGCTCGCGCGGCGGTTCGTCGCCCTGGGCTACAGCTCACCCGACCTCGCCACCACGCTGGCCCGCTTCCGAACCTCCATCGAGATCTTCCGGGAGGCCAACGTCCCGATCTTCTCCGAGCTGGAGGAGCTGAGCGCCCGCTATCAGCGCATTACCGGATCCATGACGGTGGAGTGGGACGGCATCGAGCGCCCGCTGCCGCAGCTGCAGCCGTTCCTCAAGAGCCCCGACCGCGCGGTGCGAGAACGGGCCTTCCGGGCCTCGACCCAGCCGTACATCGAGGAGCGCGGCGCGCTGGCGGGCTTGTTCGACCGGATGTTCCAGCTCCGGCAGCAGGCCGCGCGGAATGCGGGGTTCGCGAATTTCCGGGACTACATCTTCCCGGCCAAGTTCCGCTTCGACTACACCCCAGCGGACGTGGAACGGTTCCATGAAGCGGTCGAGCAGCGGGTAACGCCGGCGGTTGCGCGGGTCATGGAGCACCGTCGCCGGAGGCTCCAGCTGGACGTTCTGCGCCCGTGGGACCTGGCCGTCGATCCATACCGCTCGACGCCGCTCCGGCCCTTCGACACCGTCGACCAGCTGGTCGGCACCGCCCGCCGTGTGTTCGACCGGGTCGATCCCACGCTCGGCGGGCAGTTCCAGACCATGATCGACGAGCAGCTGCTCGATCTCGACAGCCGCAAGGGCAAGGCCCCCGGCGGCTACTGCGAGACGCTCCATTTCCGCGGGCGGCCGTTCATCTTCATGAACGCGGTCGGCCTGGTCGACGATGTCATGACCCTGCTGCACGAGGCGGGGCACGCGTTCCATGCGTTCGCGTCGCACCGCCAGCCCCTCATCTGGCAGCGCCACCCGGGCTCGGAGGCCGCCGAGCTCGCGTCGATGTCGATGGAGCTGCTCGCGTCGCCGCACCTGGCCCAGCCGAGCGGGTATTTCTCGCCCGAGGATCACCGCGGCGCCTGGCTCGAGCACCTGGAAGACGTGTTGCTGAGCCTGGTCCATATCGCGTCGGTCGATGCGTTCCAGACCTGGATCTACACCAGCCCCGACGGCGGCGACGCCGCGGCGCGCGATGAGGCCTGGCTCCGGATCCGCAGCCGCTTCGAGCGCGGCGTCGACTGGACCGGCCTCGAGACCGAGCGGGTTGCACGGTGGTACCGCCAGCTCCACATCTTCATGTATCCGTTCTACTACATCGAATACGGCATCGCGCAGCTGGGGGCGCTCCAGATCTGGCGTAACAGCCTCCGGGATCGATCCGGCGCCGTCGCCCGCTATCGGCAAGCGCTGGCGCTGGGTGCGGTCCGGAGCCTGCCTGAGATGTACCGCGCGGCCGGCGCCAAGCTCACCTTCGATGCCAATCTCATCGGCGAGCTGGTCCAGCTGGTCGAGGAGAAGATCGAAGCGATTCGCGCGGAGCTGCCGAGCTCGCCGGCCTGAACAGGCCGCCGCAGGCAAACCTAGAGCCTCCAACCGTCAAAAAGTTGCGAGCTGAACCGATTCCCGCCTGAAAATGGTTCGCCGCGACCAGAGCGGCAGGCTGGTACCTCTGGGGAGATTTGCGGCGCAGGTTGCTTCCGGGCTGCTGGGGCGCAAGATTCCACGCCCGAGACCCCCGGCGCCGCGGCGCCACGCGCACGTCACGTCATGTGGAGAGCCTGGATGGCCAAAGAAGAGGGCATCGAGATGGAAGGGGTGGTGACCGAGGTCCTGCCCGACCGGAACTATCGCGTCATGCTGGAGAATGGTCACGAGATCCTGGCCTACGCGGCCGGGAAGATGAGCAAGTTCAAGATCCGGGTGCTGGAAGGCGACCGGGTCAGCGTCGTGCTGTCCCCCTACGATCTCACTCGCGGTCGGGTCATCTACCGCCACAAGTAAACTCGCGCGCAGCGGGTTGGGTGCCTTGAAGACCGGCGCAGGATCCATCCTCGCTGGCAGCCCAGCCGCTCGGAAAAACAAACGGGCCGCTCATGCGAGCGGCCCGTCGTGCTGTCGGGTCGGGCTTTACTTGACCTTGATGACGTTCTCAGCGGCAGGCCCCTTCGCACCCTGCACGATGTCGAACTCCACCCGATCGCCCTCGGAGAGGCTGCGGAACCCCTCCGCCTTGATCGCGGTGTGGTGGACAAAGCAGTCCTTGTCCCCATTCTCCGGCGTGATGAAACCAAAGCCCTTCGCGTCGTTGAACCACTTCACGGTGCCTAGGGTGCGAGCCATTGCTCCTACTCCATGTTTGTTTGACTGCGTCGGCAAACCGGTACACGCGGTCTGCCGAGTTTGTATGCGCTCGGGCCTATCCCGAGTCATACAAAACGGTAGCCGACCTGCTCCTGCGGCGTCAGCTATAATCTGTTGGTGCTGATAGAGATAGAACCCTGGCCTGCCAGCGCCGGGGTTGCGTCGATCCGGGGTGTCATCGGGCCCGGCCCTTGCCGAGCGGGCATAAATCTGTCGTCGGGCAGCATTTAGTCAAGAGGGGATCCCTTGAGCCACCGTGCCGCCGCGCGGGCCCAGTCCGCCACCGGCTCCCGCGGGCCCGGCTGGGCCGCGCGATTGATTGCCTGCAGGAATTCCGGCGCCGACGGGAACCGGCTCTCGACGTCCGAGCTGAGCGCACGGTCGAGCACCCGCTCGAACGCCTCGCTCACGTCGTCGCGCTGCGCGCGCGGCAAGGGGAACTGGTTGGTGGTCTGGCGGGCCAGCACCTGCTCGGTGGTGAGACCGGGAAACGGTGGCGTGCCCAGCAGCGCGTAGTAGGCCACGGCCGCCAGACTGTACAGGTCGGATCGCTGATCCACTCGCTCACCCAGGAGCTGTTCCGGGCTCGCGTACTGGGGAGTGCCGCTCTGACTGGTGGCGCCCCCGTACTTGCCTCGAAGGGCGAGCGCCAGGCCGAAATCGGTGATCTGCACGCTGCCGCTGGGGTCGATCAGGATGTTCTCGGGCTTGATGTCCCGGTGCACCAGGCCCATGCCGTGCGCGTGCGCCAGGGCGGACAGCGCCTCGCGCAGCAGCCGGACCACCCGGTCCATCGGGAGCGGACCTTCGCGCTCCACCAGCTGTGCCAGGCTGGGCCCTTCGATCAGCTCCATGGTGTACCAGATGAGCCCGAATCGCCCCGCGATGTCAAAGATGTTCACGATGTTCGGGTGGTTGAGCCGGGCCGCGAGCTGGGCCTCGCGCCGGAACCGCTCGACCACTTCGCTGTCCTGAGTGAGCGCGGGGTTGAGCACCTTGAGGGCCACCTCGCGCTCGAGATGCAGGTCCCGCACCTTGTACACCCGTCCGAAGCCGCCGCTCCCGAGCAGCGACAGCAGCTCGTAGTCGTCGCCCAGCGCCCGGCGGAGCCACTTCTCTCCGCGGGTGCGATCGTCGGTCCCGCTCGGTGAGCCCTGCAGGATGGCGGCGGCCCGGGTCTCGAAGGTGCCGGCGTCGGAGGCGAGGTCTTCCAGCATCTCGGCGGCGGTGAGGTAGCGATCTTCGGGAGCGCGGTTGAGCGCGCGGAGCACGATGCGCTCGATCGCGCGGGGGCAGGTGGGACGGAGCTCGGTCGGGCGGCGGGCCTCGCGAGGGTCGAGCGGCGGCTCCAGTCCCGTGACCGCGAAATAGAGCAGGGCGCCGGCCGTATAGACGTCGCTCGCGGGGTCGCCCACGGCGCCGTCCCGCACCTCTGGCGCCATGTACATCGTCATGGTCGGCGCCGCGCCGGCCGGGATGGCCGGTAGAGTGTAGCTGCTCCACCTGAGGTCGGTGATCGTGCCCCGTCCGGTGGCGCCCACCAGCACCGAAGGCGGCGCGACCCGGCGCACGATGACACCATGCAGGTGGGCGTGGTCCAGCGCTCCCAGGAGGTCGCGCGCGAGAGCCAGGACCGCCGGAATGATGCGGGGGCCCCGGCGCACCGCCTCATGGAGCCCCTCGCCCTCGATCCACGAGCCGATGCGGTAGGCCACGTCGCCGGCGACGCCCGCGTCGTACACGTGCCGCACCGCCGGATGATCGAGCTGGCCCAGCGCCTCGGCCTCGCGCAGGAACCAGGCGCGGATGGCGGCATCACGGAAGAAGTTCACCCGGATGCTCACCCGCCGCTTGAGGGTCTCGTCGTAGGCCTCGAACAGGACCCGGTCAGCATTGGACGCGGCGATCCGCTCGAGCCGGTAGCGCGCGCCCAGCGCCACGCGGGTGCGCTTGAACGCCGCGACCGGATCGGGCGCCGGCCCCGTCACCACCGGTTGCCCCGGCGGCGCTCCACCCGTCCGTTGCCGCCGCAGGTGGCGGCGTCGCACCAGCGCCGGCTGCCGGTGGCCGAGCTGTCGGTGAAGAAGAGCGAGCAGGTCTCGCCCGCGCAGCGGCGCACGGCGGTGCCGACATCCGACAGGGTCCGGGCCGCCGAGCGGGCGATCGCCTCGAGCGCGGCCAGCGGGCGCACCGGGGCGAAGTGCAATCGCCAGTCGCCGGCCACGCGGGTAAGCTGCTGGGTCCCCGCGCTCCGGTTCAGCTGGTCGTTCAGGACGGCGATGGCCTTGCCCGGGAGCTGCCGTCCCTCGTGCAGCGCGTCGGCCAGCGTGGTGAGGCGCTCGCGGATCTCGAGCACTTGCGTGAACGGCGTACTGTCGGCGCCGGACTCGAGCCGCTGCAGCGCGCACCACGAGGCGTACGCGTCGGCATCAGGAAGGAGATCGGGGCAGTGGGAGGAGCGACCGCGAGCCGTGTTGACGAAGTCGAGCCAGAGAGCATCGCCGAGCAGGATGAACGCCGCGGGTGGCATGGGGGCTAGTTGTCCGCGACCTCGACCGTATTGCGCCCCGCCCGCTTCGCCTTGTAGAGCGCACTGTCGGCGGCGGCGAGCAGGCTGCTCACGGTCGTGCCGTGGCGCGGCGACTCGGCCACTCCCATGCTCAGCGTACAGGGCCCGAACTCGGGATTGGCCTTCTCCATCTCGCGCAGGCTGGCCTGCACCCGGCCCACGAACACCTGCGCCTCGCTGGGCTTGGTCATGGGCAGGATGACCAGGAACTCGTCGCCGCCCAGCCGGCCGACCACGTCCAGCGCGCGGCACTGCTGGCGCAGGATCTTGGCGACCATGATGAGCAGCCGATCGCCGGCCGCGTGGCCCATCGTGTCATTGATGACCTTGAACCGGTCGAGATCCAGCAGCAGGACGCTGGTATGAAGCTGGTGGCGGAGGCTGCGGGAGATTTCGGCGGCGAGTCGCTCCTCGAGCGCCCGCCGATTGTAGAGGCCGGTCAGCTCGTCGGTCGTGGCGGCGCTATGGAGCTGCTCGACCAGCTCGGAGTTCTTGAGCGCGATCGCGGCGGCGAACGACAGCGTGCCCGCCAGCTCCAGCTCGGCCCGGCCGTAGAGCTTGTCGCTGATCCTGGAACCCAGCACCAGCACCGCCATCCGCTCGGCGCCCGCGTCGAGCGGCACCACCAGCTCGGCCCCCGGACCCAGCAGGCTCGCCACGGCCACATCGTCGGCGCCGGTCGCCGCGCTGCCGGGCGGCAGGACCTTGTCCAGCGCCCCCTTGTCGATGGGCGCCGGCCGGAGCCGGTCGTTGAGCGAGCGGAACACCTTGGGCGCGTAGGTCTCGCCCTCGGGACGGTACAGGCAGGCCCACCAGGCGAAGAACACTTCGGCCATGAAGTCGAGGATGAGCTGTTCGGTGTCCTCGATCGAGTGCACCGAGGAGAGCAGCCGGGCCACCTGCCGGAGCGCCCGGAGCTGGAAGATCGCGTCGTCCAGCGCCGCCTGGCGCTCGAGCAGAATGCTCCGGAGTTCCAGCACCACGCTCAGGCCAAGCGCCAATGGCATGGCGACCGCCCGCATTTCGCTCGCGGCCGACGGGTCGGCGTGGATCAAGACCTCGGTCTCGCCGCTGCTCAGGCGCGCCACCTCGACCGCGGTTTCGAAGCCCCTGGCCGGCCCCACCCGCGGCATCTGCTCGCTGGGCGACTGCAGCGTGAGCCAGATGAGCTCGCTCTGGAACCGCCGCACCAGTGCCACTCGGCAACGCTCGAACAGCTCCCCCTCGGTACGTGAGAGGCGGCAGGCGGCGGCGAAGGCACTGGGAAGCGTGACGAGAGCGGTTGGCGGCGTTGAAGCCATCCCCAAGTATACCCGGGAGCAGGAGTTGAAGGGAGCGGGCCATTCCTGGCCCGGGCCTCAAGTATCGGGCGCGGCAGCCGATACTTGAAGCGTCCGGACCACCGAGCCTGTAACGTTGTGTAACAACGACTTGCACCAGCTGGCGGGCCCCATTATTCTCCGTCCTAGCGAATAGAGCATAGTCCTTCGGGACCCCAGGGAGTTAGGCTTTGCGGCCTGGGTGATCAACCCCGCTAAAGCCACCGGTCCCGGCTAGGTCAGCCGGGATTTGTGTTTTTGGAGACGATCCGACCCGCCG
>Ga0308176_10002618_pt1 | contig 11382 bp, 11 predicted proteins | sample PhyCR2_3_FD_203890 | JGI IMG/M metagenome (GOLD analysis project Ga0308176, IMG submission 203890) | Soil microbial communities from UC Gill Tract Community Farm, Albany, California, United States - DLSLS.C.R2 | ecosystem: Environmental > Terrestrial > Soil > Agricultural land | place: USA... | reverse complement strand
GCTGGGCTTCCCGGTGAGGGAGTCGGTCGCCGGCGACCTGGACGCGCTGCTCAAGGCGCAGCCGAAGGACTCGGCGTACGAGTACCGCCGTCTGGCCCGGTCCGCCGCCAAGGTGGACGTGAAGGCGGGGGTAGCGGACTGGTTGGATCGGGCCATGGGGAGGGTTTGAAGCGGCCGGCGATAGCTTAGGACCCCCGGGTCGGTCCGCGCCGACGCAGCAGGCCTGCGGCGATCACTCCCAGTGTCAGCGGCCCGAGCGTGGTGGGCTCCGGCACCGGGGCCTGGACCCAGGCGGCGAAGTTGTAGAGGTTGGAAGACCGCGTCTGGAATGAGGTGATCGAATCCAAGTCGGTCGTAGTCAACAGCAGCGTGCCACCGTGTGAGGCGACCAGGACGCCGCCGCTGCGGTTGATGTCGATGTCGGCCAGGCCGCCGATGCCCGGGTCGGCGATGCTGTCCAGCAACACGCCGGCGGGGCTGTACCGCTTGACGCCGTCCCCGGCCGTGAAGATGTCGCCGTTGGCGACCACCGCGATCGCCCGGTGCTCGTCGGGAAGGGTAACCGTCCGCACGAAGGCCATCGACTGGGGGTCGAACACGTCCACCTGATTACCCCCGCCGTTGAAGGCGCTGCCCACGCTGAGCGTGTACAGCAGCCCGTCGAGCCCGACGTACAGGTCGATCGGTTCGAGGTTGGTGGCGAAGCGCACGGTGGGGCCGCCGTCGAGGTCGAAGCGGACGACCCCCTGCGGCGAGCCGGCGCCGGCCGTTGCCATGTCGGTCACGAAGATGTAGCGGCCGAACGCCCCGATACCTCCGTAGGTCAGGTTGTTGTCGGTGCTCCAGCCGGTGATCGTTCGGGAGGAGAAGGTGCCGGTGGCCGGGTCGTACGCGGTCAGGGTCGGCGCGAAGCTTCCGTTGTAAAGCTGCACCCGCCCGTCGCGGTCGATCACCAGGTCCCGGCCGTCGCCGGCGGGGGTGACGGGGATCTGCTGCACGCGGACGCCGGCGGGGGTGTACTCGAAAAGGTCCTGCGAACCGAAGGGGCTGTTGCTGACCACGATGTTGCCGCTGGTCAGGAGCGCCCCGAAGGAGCGCCCGGCGGAAAGCATGAGAAGCAGTTCGATCAGCAAGACGGCGCGTCTGATGGTTAGCGCGTACAAAGATTCCTCCTCAGTGCAGACGCTGCCCCGCGACGAGCGTCGCAAGCGTCCACGATACTCCGCGCGGGTGGGTCTGCTGCGGCACTTCGGAGGCTCGCGGCCCGACTGCCGCGGTCGGCGCACGAAATCAAAGGATATTCTAGTCCATTTTTCTGCTGACGCAACTTCCGGCGTTTGAGAGGCTAAAGCTATTCCCACCGCTGGCTTATGAGAGATTGCTGCGACGCGGGCGTGCAGGCTTGTTCTCTGGGGGGCGCTGGGGTGCTGGCAATTGAATTCGTGGTCGCCGCGTGAGGCGTTAGGCACGCCCGGGGCCGGAGACCGACACTAAGCGGTCAGGCTGAGGGCGGCCGGGGATTCCCTCGCGGTATTTGTGGGCGCCCGCGCTTGTGCGCGGCTGCGCTCTGTTGCGCTTTCAAGAGGATATTCCAATGGACAAGAAATGGGTCAAGCTTCTCAAAGAGTTCCAGGGCAAGCCGGCGGGCGAGGTCGTGCAGCTCGACGCGGCCAACGCCGACACGCTGGTCGAGCTGTCGCACGCCGAGGCGCACGAGGACCCCACCGCGGGGATCGTCGAGCAGGCGGTGGGGGCGCTGGACGAGCGGATCAAGCAGGCGGCGGAGCTGGTTATCCAATTTGCAGCAGTTGGTGGCGGTGCTGAACACGATCAGCCAAGCCGTCGGGAACGCGGACACGGCGTGGATCGACATGGCGTCCTGGGAGGCTGCAGGGAATTATCCTCGCCGGCGTGCTGGGGGCGGCGGCGACGCTGGACTGGAGCGTGCGTCATGCGACCGACAACGCCGGCACGGGGGCCAAGGCGCTGGCCACGCCCAAGGCCATCACGCAGCTCTGTAGGCGACGGACGACAACACGCAGGCGGTCATCGAGGTGCGGGCGTCGGACCTGGATATCAACAACGGGTTCCGGTACGTCTCGTTCCGGGCGACGGTGGGGACGGCGGCGAGCCTGATCGCCGCGGTGATCCTGGGCGATCCGGAGCAGAAGGCGCCGACGAAGATCGCCACGTGCCGTCAGATCGTGACGTGACGCGCGATTCAGTGGCGCTCCCCTGCCGCGGTAGCTCCTGCCGCGGCGGGAGTTTCGGTGGTCATCTTTGGTGGGGTTGCCGCCTCCCGTACCGATTAGCAGGGGGGCCGGTGGCCCGGGATGTCGCCACCTCAGGGGGTCCAAGTCACGATCTTGACGGACCGCACCACCGGCGCGGTGGATTTGACAAAGTCGGGGACGTACAGCTTGGACGGGTCGTAGGTAATCGTGATCCCGCCGTAGTGCTTGTTGGTGTCCGCGTCCAGGTTGATCTTGTTGGCGATGATCAGTCCGCCGTTGATCGTGACCTGGCTGCCCTTGACGCCCTTGCGGAAGCCGTCCCCCACCCACACCAGGCCGTTGACCGTGAGCTGCCGGCCCTTGTCGTCCATCTTGATGGTTTGGTCCGCCCACAGCGCGGGAAATCCCGGCTGGGCCGTGATGGTGTTGTTGGTCCCCATCACCGTCAGATCACCGCCGAGCACGAGGAGCGTGCCGTTGATGGTGACGTTGCTCCCGAGCGTGAACGTCTTGTCCGTCCACCAGATACCGGCGGGGTTGTCCGGGGAGGGGTTCAGGGTAATGTTCGTCAGGTCCGTGCCCTTCGGGTTGGGCAGCATCTTGGCCGAATACGTGACGCCCTGGTACACGTACGTGCGGTAGTCGGTGACGGTCGTGGCGTCGGGCACGAAGAACGGCTGGTCCGAGGGCTGGATGACGGTGTTGTTGGCGCTCCCGCCCGCGCCGTTGATCATCATCGCCGTCACGACGCCGTTGACGATCGCCCCCACGTCCAGGGTCACCTTCCTGTTGGACTGGATGTCGCCGGTAATCGCCACCCCGTCCTTCACGTGCACGTCCCCGCCGGCCAGGACCGCCGCCTTCAGGAAGAATCGGCTGTCCTGCACGATCACCCGGCACTTGGAGGTGTGGGCCGTGCGCGAGGCCGGGTTGGGGCCGGCCCGGCCGACGGCGACGATGTCGAACATGTTGTTCTGGGGTGAGGTGACGGTCACGTCCACCGTGCCCGCCACGGGCGAAGCTGGGTCACCGGCGATTGACCCCAGGGAGATGCCGGAGGCGCCCGGCCAGAACCACTGGCCGTTGAATGTCCATCCGGCGGCCTTGTCCGGATTCTGGAGGTAATAGGTGGCCAAGTTCAGCCCCGACTCGGCGAGGCATTCGGCCTCGCTGGAGCGGCGCAGGTTACCGTTCACCTGCACCTGTAGCGCGCCCGACGCCAACATGAACCAACTCATCACGGCGGCGAAGGCCACCACCACCAGCACCATCACCAGGGCCATGCCCCGGGTGCGCGTGGGCGACAGGAATCGGCTATGCCGCATGGAAGCATGATCGGCCGATTCGATCGGGGTGAGCAGCCGAATCGTTATCCGGACCAAGGCAATGGGGTGGCGGCGGTGCCATCAGTGGCGACGCCGCCGGAGCCGCCGGAGGGGCCGACGGCCTGAAAGGCCGCATCCACTCACGCCGCTTCACCCGTCACGAAGACCGGACCGCCTGGGGGGCCGTGAGGGCCGGAGCTCGGAGGGTCCGACGCACACCGTCGCGCGGCGCCCTTCGCCCGGCCGCACAGGCCGGGCCCGCCGCCGGGCGGCGGAATCTTCTCACCGGCCGGGCCGCACGGCGCCGCATTCGGGGCAGCGGTCGGGCGTGGCGCGCAGGTCGTAGCCGCAGGCGGGACACTGCCCCGCCTTTAACCTCTGCTTCTGCCGGTCCCGCAGCCACAGCCAGGTCCCCGGCGCGATGGCGAGAATTAAATAGGATTGGCCACATGGGCCCGGATGCCACTATCGTGGGGCGTCGCAATACGGCGGCCCTTCCTATCCAAACTCCGAGGTGGCGCCAGGCCCAGCCTCCGCCGATGAGGTCGAAGTTCCGGTCCATGTTCTTTTTCACCGCGACGACGTAGGCGCTGCTGAAGTGGTGCCATGTGTTTCCGGGTGGCACCGGTGCGGGCAGAAGCTCGTCCCCCGCTGTTCGGGCCATCGAAATGAAGCAGACCCTTCCCCAGTCGATCCCTAGACTCCAGTACCCCCCGGCGTACTTGTGCGTCACCTCCTCGTATCGGAAGTAGCTCCACACCCAGGGCAACCCGACCAAGAGACATAGCACCAGCGACACGGTCGAGGCGGTGTTGAACAGCCGGCGTCCCACGCCGAGATTTTAGCCTATGCCCATCACACTCACCCCCGTCCCCGCCTCGGCGGACCTGATTACCGCGGCGCGGGCGGTGTACAACCCCATCCTTGCGACGCTGAACGCCGGCAGCCCGGCGGCGCTGTCGGCGCTGATCTCCGCCGCCTCGGCGTCCATCCGCGGCTACTGCCGCCGGCAGTTCACCGCCGCTCCAGCACGCCACCGACGATCTTCATCCCCCGCGCGTTCATCTCCGTCACCGGTATGGGCGATTCGGAGGTCAAGGCGCCGACGAAGATCGCCACGTGCCGGCAGATCGTGACGTGACGCTTGTGGATCAATGGCGCGCCCCCGGCGCGGTAACACCTGCCGCGGCGGGGTTTTCCCGGATGGAGCTCGATATAATGTGGCTAGGGCGGAAGTCTTTGCATCCGTGGTGCCTCCAATCTTCGTGACCCATGGCATACTTCTCGAACACTGACGAAGTGACGGACGACCCATTCAGGCGGAACTTGGGGCCGCTGGACGTTGGTGTGGCGGTTCAGACTGCGCTAGCGGCCGTCTGGCAACAACTTCCCCCGGGGTCGCGGTCTGCTGACTCGCTGTCGAGGGTCGCTGTCGAGGGGCCGAGGTTCCGGCCCGGAAGGTAGGAGAGAAACACCAGGTGCGGCTCGGACGTGATTGTGCTTCGGGTGAAGCCCGTAGGCTTCAGGGGAGCAGACCAGACCGGCATGCCGAGAGACTCGTGGGTCAGACTTACCGGTGGATGGTATGCCGGCCAACGCCCGCCGTCTTCCGGATTTGCCGGAATGTCGGATTCCCTTCAGGCTCGCAGGGTCGGTCGTCTGAGTCATCACGGTATGAGCAACGCTCCGTCCGCCGACGGCGGGATGACTAGAGGCATCCGCGTCCCAAGAGGAATACGCGCTCTCATCCAAGGGGGCGGCCGTGGTCCCGCAGGTAGTTTAGCGGTACGCGCTCCGCTCACCCTCGACACCCACCGCCGGCAAGCGGGGCATGCGCAGCGGAGCTACACCGTCGGATTGGCCCCTGAAAGGGTGAATACCCGGAACGAGAACCGCCGGGCGGGCGCAAAAGGGGACCAGGAGAGCTATTCGTCGCCGACCAGGCCGTCTCCGGCAATGACCGGATTCTTCGCGTCGGAATCAGCCAGGCGGTCGCCCCGGACCGCTGCAGGACCGCGGTCACCAGAATACTGACGGCCCCCGTCGCCGCGAACTTCACCGCCATCACGCCCGCCGAATCCGCCCACCCCGCGCGACGCGCCAACCAGTTCCCCGCGATGATCACACACGGGTGAATCAGGTAAACCCCGTACCCCCAGCGACCCACCACCGCCAGCACACGAGTCCCACGGAATCGCGGCAGGCCCAGCGCGATCAACATCCAGCCGACGCCCGCGGCGCTGCGCGCCACCGTGTAGGTTGAACCCCTTTCCAGCAACGTCGCAATTCCCCCGGCCAGGAGCATCGCCCCGACGGGCGCGAGCGCCACCTGGTAGCGATCCAGCCCGCGGGCCCCGGAGAGCAGCAGCCCGCACGCGCCGCCCCACAGGGTCGCGGGAACGAAGGCCCACACGTGGTGCGCGAGCACCCACCCTTCCGATCCAGCCTGGGGAAGTGGCAGGTCGAACCAGGCGCACAGCATGCCAGCGACGATCAGCAGCGCCGCGCACGGAAGGCGCAGGAACTCAAAGACCTGCAGCACCCGCACCAGCGGCCACGCGCACACCATGCTGGTGAAAAGGAACGGGAGAAACCAGAGGTGATTGACGGCCCGCCAGCCCGCGGCCGGTACGACCAGTACCGCGTACACCGCGAACCAGAAGAAGAACGGAAGTAGCAGCCGGCGGAAACGGTCGGCGACCAGCGTGCGCCAGGCGGGAACGGCTTTCCCCGGGGGACGGAAGAAAAGGAAGAAGAGCCCGACCGCGGCAAAGAACGGTGTCCCGAACCGTCCCAGCACGTTCCAGTGTTCGTAAGGCGTGCGCGCGACGAGGTGGATCCAAACCACGCCGCAGGCCGCAAATACCCTCGCCGCGTCAACGCCTGCAAAGTGTGTCGCCCGTGTTGCCGGCGCGTCGGACGCGCAATCCGCCGGCAACGCGGTGACCGCCGGCGCGAACGCCCGGTAAGCCCTCGTCATATACAGCCCTTTGCTTCACGCGCGAGCAGCGCATGTCCGACCGCCCTGATCCGCTCGCGCTTTCCCTTTTGGAGTGAACCGCCGCCTCTGAAAGTCCTTGTCCCTCGACCCAAAAAAGCTACGCCGATCGCGTGCCGCGGGTTCTCCGCGGGCTTCTAAGGTTTTTCGAAGTTGGCCGTCGGCGATGGCTCCCTTCCATATTCGACATACTGTGGTTGGGGCTTTATGTTTGCGTCAGATGAATTACGAATTCGGCATTATCGGCGCCGGCAATATGGCCGAGGCCCGCTCAGGGCAAGGCCGTGGACGAGCGCCTCCAGCGGATCGCCAAGGCCGCCCATGGCGCCAGCGAGGGCACCGACGCCGACGGCGGGTTCGCCGTGCCGGTGCAGTACGCCAACGAAGTGTACAACGACATCCAGAAGCAGGACTCGCTGATGGACCTGTGCTTCAAGGCGCCGATGACCAGCAACTCCATCAAGCTGCCGGCCATCAACTACACCAGCCAGAGCGGGTTCGGCGTGCAGGCGTACTGGGTTGGCGTAGGGCAGGCCCCCAGCACCAGCACGCCGGCGTACCGCCAGCCGCAGCTCACGCTGAACGCCTTGGCCCCGGTGCCGATGACGGCCGAGCTGCTGGAGGACGGGATCTCAACTGGTGCGTCGGGTAGACTCGCGGGCGTCAAGCTGGGACGCTTTCCGTAAATGGTTCCTTCCGGCACCCCGGTCGCAACCCTCTTCAGGAATGTTCTCTCTGCCTGGCTTAGTCCTGCTGCAAAGCTGCCCACTATGCCGGACGCTCCAAGAATATTCTCCGTGCGCACCGGCTGCTGCGTAGCGGGCGACGAGCTGATAAGTTACCTTACCGGAGGTTTCCTTAATGTTGCGCTCCGAATCCGCTCCGCTTCTCGTAAATCACCAACCGGACGGGGTCGCAGGTCGCTTCCACATCGTCCACTAGCACGCGCCCGATCACACGTCCATGACGTGATCTGTAATGACAAGTCATCACGTACTCTCCAGGTACCGGAAAGGCGTAATCCCTAAGGAGATCAAAGCTGGTCTTGACGCGGTCGGCCGGCGCGAGACGAACGCTGGGGACCTGCATTCCCAAACCGGAGAGCCGCTGGCTTGCAAGCAACCCGCGTGGGCCCTGTACCCGGAGGTCCAGGTAAGGATCGAACCGCCGTAGGGTCAGTGGCCGCTCCGTGTTATTGACCATCTCGGCCGTCAACGTCGCCGTCGTTTGGTTCACTGATAGGCTAATTTGAAATGGGTGGATTGCGTGACTCATCGCGGCAGTTCCTCTCGCAAATACATCTCGGCAACCTTGTTAAGCTGGCCGCGCGTGCTGGATTCGCCTGTGCTGCTGGCAATCGTGCTGCGTGGCCTCGCGTGGTCAAGTCACGAATGGCGGGGGCCAACGGCGCCGGACGGATCGTGGGCAATCGAGCGGCAGCGCATCTTTGCCGTGCCCCACTGGTTCGCTGCCGTGCTGCTGGCGCAGGCGCCGGCGGCGTGGTGGAGGCGGAGGCGAAAGAAAGGCGGCGGCCCCGATGTACCCTGACCTTTGGTTTTGGGGAGTACCCCTCGAAGGCGTCGAGGCAGTAGCAGAGCACGGGGCCGAGTATGCCGCCCCGTTCAAGGCGGAGCTTGTCGGAGCCACGAACCACAGGTGCTTTCCGGTCTGGTGCAGTGCACGTGACATGCTCTTCGGGCTCGGGGAGGAGCGAATCGCCGGGAGAGTGCAAAGACCTTTGCCAGCCATCTACTCGCTGGAACTTCCGGAAGACGATGCTGGTCGGCATCCGCTCCGGCGAGAGCCAGTCCCCGGGGAGCCACTGCCCGATCCACTGTACTGGCGTGAGGCTCTCACGCCGTTCGATGATCATCTCAAGCTGGCCTCTAAAGTTCTCAGGCGTCCCGCCGCGAACCTGCTTAACAGGGCTCGTCAGTTGATGGACGAGTTGCGTAGCGAAAGGGAGTGGTCGGCGGATGCAGAGACCCGGCTCCGGACTCAGCTCAAGGATGCTGGCTTGGAGTTCACATTTCACAGGCCACGCGGTCAAGTGGCTCGCCAAGCCATGTACTGCGCTTTGTCCGAGCTCTTCGACGCGGGGGAGATGAGCCCGGGCGTGGCGCGGTTCCTTCACGAGTCTCTCCGGCCCTATGACCCCGTTCTGATGCTCACCCGTGCTTCGCCGCGGCCAGCAGAGGTCCTGCCGATAGAAGGATTGGACTCCTACGGTCACGCCGGACCCGCTTGGGTGGCTGATCTTCACTCAAAGTCACCACGGTTTACTGCCGCAGTCGGCGATCGCATGGTTGTTGGCGAGATGACGAAGCTCCGACGCTTAGCTTGGGAACTGCCGACCGTGCACGTGCATACTGCCGCAACAATTGGGGAACTCCAACCGGGCGAGGATTCCTGTCTTCGCTATCGCCTGACGAACGTCAAGGAGTACTCCTCTCTCGTGGAGGGAGCGAGGAACGTACAGCACATGATCATCATGAAGGAGTACGATGGCCGAGATTCTGACTGTGGCCAGTGGATCGCGTTCAACCCTGAGATTGCGCGGCAGCTGGGTTGGAGGCTCGAGCGGAACGGTCTCTTCCGCTGGGTTGACGTCCAAGGCGATCTGATGGCGGAGACAATCTGGTGGAAGGACGGCACACTCGATCAACAGCCGCCACAACACGAGGACGAAGTGGGGGAAGGCTGGCTTGTGGTGATGGGCGGGCACGCTATCCGCCAAGTGATCGCGCGTTTTGGGCGAGCGTTCCGTACGATCGCAAACAGACGCACGTTGACAACCGAGGGCACGAAGCACGACGAGTCGCGGAGGACCAGTGGCGAGCTTGGGGGCTTATAGCGCGCTCGTCGCGTAAAACGCGTTCTTGACTCACAGGGAAATGGGCGTCCTGTTCGCCTACCGAGGCGAACCAGCCGTTAACCCGACGTAGAGTGTCGCTGCCGCGATCAGAGACTTTGGTGGGATCAAGGGGGGATTAGACTCGCGGAGCAGAGCAGACGTGAGTCTCCAATGCCGCGGCGGGGAGTCCGAGAGAGAAACGCCTCATCCGCTAAACCCCTGCGAACACTGGCGGAAGAAACGAAAACACCGAGGCTGTTGGGCCTCGGCGTCTTGCGTTAACCTGCGGGTCGCGATTTCTCGCAACCGTCTCGAAAGTAGCGGGGGGAGGATTCGAACCTCCGACCTCCGGGTTATGAGCGTGTTCCGCTCGAAAACCCTAACTGTCGTGACTACTCGCACCTACCGCGACCGGAAGGCTTTACGTCCTTCCGCCTCTGCAACACATGATACACCTGCAACACGAGTTTTTCCGCTGATGATGTACAGGTTGATGTACATTTTGGGCGTCCGCCGAACATGCAAATCCGCGTTCACGCTTCTTGCGGTAGCCGCCGTGTCGCCAGCTATTTTCGCCCGGTAGGGTCCTGATTAAACTCTCGTGGTCGCCGCTCCGGCTTGATGGCCCTTCTCATCGGGGGATGCCCGCGAACTCGACCGCACGGGGTTCCCCCAGTTTATCAACCGCGAATCGCGACGATTGGAGCACATCGTGCCGCCCGTACCGCAATCGTCCGGCTTCCCGTTCGGTCAGAGGACCGAACTCACGCGGACAATCCACCGGTTGATTCGAGAGTACCCGGAGGGTGTGGGCATCCTCAAGGAACTCGTTCAGAACGCCGACGACGCCGGTGCGACAAACATCGAGGTTGCTTTTGATTGGCGAGTGCACGCTGACGAACGACTTCCTGACCCGCGGATGAAAGCCCTGATGGGGCCGTCCGTACTGGCTTTCAACGACGCGGAATTCACCGCTGACGACTTCCAAAACATCCAAGAAATCGGCTTTGGGGGTAAGCTCGAAAGCCCTACCAAAACTGGTCGGTTCGGGGTCGGGTTCAACGCGGTCTACAACGTGACCGATTGGCCGCATTTCATCAGCGGCAATCGAATAGCATTCTTCGACCCACACTGCTCTGCGATTCCGGGAGCGGACCGGTCGAGCCCCGGATTCGGATGGACGCTCGACGGGGATTCGTGCTGGGAGTTGTTCCCGGACCTCCTGGCGGCCTTCAACCCCGTCGGGCTAGCCGACGGTGCCACCTACTTGCGAGGGACCGCCTTCCGTCTGCCAATGCGAACGCCGGAGCAGGCGAATGGAAACTCGATTTGCGACACGCCGTTCCTCAGAGCGAACGCAGAGCAACTCATTTCCGAAATGCGTTTGGTCATCGGGTCACTGCCCCTCTTCCTCAAGCACCTCCAGCACATCAGGGTCACTGAAATCTCCCCAGATGGTCTGCGACGCAACGTTCTCTCTGCCGAAACGCTGAACAGCGATGAAGTGCGTGCTGCCCGCACACGAATCAACGAGTTCCTGTCGGGCAACACCACGGATGTCCTGTCCCACCTTTCTCAGAACGCGTCGAGCGTCCCTCGCTCAGAGTACATCCACCAGATTCGCGTCTCCGACGGCGTAACCTCCTGGGAATCGCGGTGGCGGGTTGTCAGCGGTCTCTTTCTCGACGCGGCCGGCGAGATGCTGAAGGCGACGTCCGAAATGCTTCGGATTAAAGAGAAGGCGTTGCCCTGGGCGGGTGCGGCCGCGATGCTCACTCCCCACCACCCTCACCGGGATGAAGCGAACGCCGACAACGTCCCTCAAGGCGGCCTGGCTTGCTTTCTGCCGCTTCCGACCGCAACGAACTTGCCCGTCCACGTTCACGGGTTTTTCGACCTCGGAGAGTCCCGTGTCGCCTTGACGGTGGGAGACGGCGATGGCGGGCCGCATCGCGTACGGTCCGAATGGAA
>Ga0308176_10002617_pt1 | contig 11382 bp, 8 predicted proteins | sample PhyCR2_3_FD_203890 | JGI IMG/M metagenome (GOLD analysis project Ga0308176, IMG submission 203890) | Soil microbial communities from UC Gill Tract Community Farm, Albany, California, United States - DLSLS.C.R2 | ecosystem: Environmental > Terrestrial > Soil > Agricultural land | place: USA... | reverse complement strand
GAGCTGCGCCAGCTCGCCGCGAAGCTCAAGATCGAGACCCAGGTGATCTTCCCCGGCCCGCGCCGGCGCGAGGAGCTGGCGGTCTGGTACAGCGCCGCGGACCTCTTCGTGCTGGCCACCGCTCATGAGGGGTGCCCCAACGTGGTGCTGGAGGCGCTCGCCTGCGGCACCCCGGTGGTGGCGACGCCGGTGGGGAACATCCCCGATCTGCTCGATTCCCCCCAGACCGGTCTGGTCGTGGAGCGGAGCGTGGAGGCGATCGCCGCCGGTCTCGACAGGGCCCTGGAGCGCGCCTGGGACCGTGACCGGGTGCGGGCGCGGGTCGCGGACCGGAGCTGGGAGGTGGTCGGGCGCGAGCAGGCCGAGGAGCTGCGGGCGGCGATCGGAGGCGTCCCCCCTCTCCCGCTGGGGGCTCTCTCCCAGGAGGTCACGCCGTGAGGATCCTCTACCACCACCGCACCCGCGCCGCCGACGCGCAGGGGATCCACATCGCCGAGATCCAGCGCGCCTTCCGCCTGCGCGGCCACGAGGTGCGCGAGGTGGCGCTGGTGGAGGCCGGGGCCGAGGCCAGGGCCGACGCCGAGGGGGGGGAGGCCCGCGGTCTCGCCGGTCTCGCCTCCCGCGCCGCCGCCCGCATGCCGGCCGCGGTCAAGGAGGGGCTGGAGCTCGCCTACAACGCGGTCGCCTACCGGCGCCTGTCGCGGGCCATCCGCGACTTCCGGCCCGACTTCGTCTACGAGCGCTACGCGGCCAACACCCTCGCCGGTCTCGCCGCCGCCCGCCGGCACGGCGTCCCCTTCGTGCTGGAGGTCAACTCGCCGCTGGCCCAGGAGAAGGCCGAGCACGGCGGCCTGGTCTTCCGCGGCCTCACGCGGCGGATCGAGCGCCGGCTGGCCACCGGGGCGGACGTGACCATCGCCGTCACCCGCGTCCTCGCCGGCATCCTCGAGGACCAGGGGGTGCCGGCCGGCAAGATCGTGGTGATGCCCAACGGGGTCCGCCGCGAATTCGGCACCCAGGGGGACGGCGCCGCCTTCCGCCGGCGGCTGGGGATTCCCGCCGGCGTCCCCGTGGCCGGCTTCATCGGCTGGTTCCGCGCCTGGCACGGCCTCGAAAGGCTGCTGGAGGTGGCGGCCTCGCCGGAGTGGCGGGAGGCGCGGATCCACCTCGTGCTGGCCGGCGACGGCCCGGCCATGCCCGCCCTGCGCGAGATGCGCGCCGCCTCGCCCGATCTCGAACGGCGGGTGGTCCTCTGCGGCCCGGTGCCGCGCGGCGAGATCGAGTCGGCGCTGGCGGCGTTCGACGTCGCCGTACAGCCGGCGGTGACCTCCTACGCCTGCCCGATGAAGATCCTGGAGTACATGGCCGCCGGCCGCGCCATCGTGGCGCCGGGATCGGCCAACGTCCGCGAGCTCCTCACCCACGGCGAGACGGCGCTGCTCTGCCCGGGCGGCGCCAGCCCGGAGGCCGGGGACCTGGGCGCCGCCGTGCTGGCCCTGGCCCGCGATCCGGAGCTGCGGACGCGTCTGGGCGAGGCCGCCCGCGCCAGCCTCCTCGACCGGGGATACCTGTGGGAGGAGAACGCGCGGCGGGTCGAAGAGCTGGTCGCGGCGACGCGGCGGCCGGCGGCGGCCGTAGCCCTACGCAACGAGGAGGCGACACCGTGTTGAACGCGTTTTCCGTCGACGTCGAGGACTACTTCCAGGTCAACGCTTTCGAGCGGGCGATCCCGCGGGCCTCCTGGGGCTCCTTCGAGCCGCGGGTGGAGCGCAACACGCGGCGCCTGCTCGATCTCTGTGACGAATACGGGGTGCGCGGCACCTTCTTCACCCTCGGCTGGGTGGCCGAGCGCTGGCCCGATCTCGTGCGCGAGATCCGGGACGCCGGCCACGAGCTGGCCACCCACGGCCAGGACCATCGCCGGGTCACGGCGATGAGCCCCGAGCAATTCCGCGAGGACGTCCGCCGCTCCAAGCGGACCATCGAGGACGCCGCCGGGGTCGAGGTCATCGGCTACCGCGCCCCCAGCTACTCGATCGTGCGCGAGACCATGTGGGCGGTCGACATCCTGGCCGAGGAGGGGTTCCGCTACGACTCCAGCATCTTCCCGATTCATCACGACCACTACGGCATCCCCGACTTCCCGCGGTTTCCGCGCCCGCTGCGCGGCGGTGTCTTGCAGGAGTTTCCGATCTCGACGATCCGCGTCGGCCGCACCAACCTGCCGTTCGTGGGCGGCGGCTATCTGCGGCATTTTCCCATGGCGTTCATCCGCTGGGGGATGCGCTGGCTCAACCAGCGCGAGCGGCGCCCGGCCGTGGTCTACGTCCATCCGTGGGAGATCGATCCCGGCCAGCCGGTGCAGCCGGTCGGGACCCTCACCCGCCTGCGCCACTACCGCAACCTCGGCCTCACCGAGGGGCGGCTGGCCCGGCTCTTCTCCGAGTACAGCTTCACGACCTGCCGGGAGATTCTGGCTTTATGAGGGAAATAAATTGAGCGCCGAGCCCCTCGTCTATACCGATTTCGAGCAACCCCGCCGGCCCGTGGCCGTGCCGCCCCCGGTCTCTGTGGAGATCCTCCGCGACCACCGCGAGGGCGAGTGGGACCGCTACGTGCGGAGCGCCCCGGGCGCCACCTTTTTCCATCAGCTCGGCTGGCGCTGGCTGGTCGAGCGGACCTTCGGCCACCGCGCCCACTACCTCACCGCCCTGCGCGACGGGCGCATCGCCGGCGTGCTGCCGCTCTTCGAGCTGAAGAGCCTGCTCTTCGGCCACTCGCTGGTGTCGATCCCCTTCGCCATCGGCGGCGGCCTGGTGGCGGACGACGGCGCGGCGGAGGGTGCCCTGCTCGCCGCCGCCAAGGACCTCGCCCGCGAGCTGCGGGTGGATTACCTGGAGATGCGCTCGGAAGTCCCGCTCGACGATCCCGAGCTGCTCACCAAAAACCTTTACGTCACCTTCCGCGCCGACCTCACGCAGGGGGAGGAGGCGCTCCTCAAACGGATGGAGCGCAAGCGCCGGCAGATGATGAGCTACGTCGCCAAGGCGCCGTTCGAGCACCGGATCGCCGGCCTCGAGGAGCTGCCGCTCTTCTACAAGCTGTTCTGCGAGAGCATGCGCCACCACGGCACGCCGGTCTATCCGAAGCTCTTCCTGCGCGAGATCCTCGACCGGCATCCGGCGCACAGCAACCTTTTCTTCGTCCATCACGAGGGGCGGCCGGTGGCGGGGGTGCTCAACCTGCTCTTCCGCGACGTGGTGATGCCCTTCTACGCCGGGGCGGACCGCGCGGAGAAGCCGCGCGGCGTCGACGAATACCTCTACCTCTCGATCATGCGGTGGGGGCGGGAGAACGGCTTCCGCACCTTCGACTTCGGCCGCAGCAAGCGCGAGACCGGGGCTTACAAGTTCAAGGCCAAATGGGGGATGGACGAGACCCCGCTCGGCTATCAGTACTACCTGGTCAAGGCCCGGAGCCTGCCGAACGTCAGCCCGGCCAATCCGAAGTACCAGCGGGCGATCCGGATCTGGCAGAAGCTGCCGCTGCCCCTCACCCGCCTGCTGGGGCCGTCGATCGTCAAGAGGGTGCCATGAATCCGGTCTTGGGTCCTGGATCTTGGGTCTTGGACGGGAACGAGCGCCGGCCGCGCCGTCCATGGGACTCCAGCCCCGGGATCCGCGCGGCGGGGCTCTCCGTCCTGGGGCCCAGCATTCAGGACCCAAGACCATGGAAGTGACCATCGTCGTACCGTTGTACAACGAGGAGGAGAGCGTCGAGGTGCTCTATCAGGAGGTCAGCGCCGCGGCCGACCGGCTGGGGAGGAGCTGGGAGCTCCTGCTGGTCGACGACGGCAGCACCGACGGCACGCCCGGGCGGCTGCGCGCGATCTGCGCCCGCGACCCCCGCGTCCGCGCCATCCGCTTCCGCCGCAACTACGGCCAGACGGCGGCCCTCCAGGCGGGATTCGATCACGCGGAGGGGGCTGTCGTGATCACTCTCGACGGCGACCTCCAGAACGATCCCGACGATTTCGGGCTGCTCCTCGGCACCCTCGATCAGGGGTACGACGTCGTCTCCGGCTGGCGGCGGGACCGCAAGGACCGGCTGCTCTCGCGCCGCGTCCCCTCCGTGGCCGCCAACTGGCTGATCGGCGCCCTGACCGGGGTGCGCATCCACGACAACGGCTGCACCCTCAAGGCCTACCGGGCGGAGGTGGTGAAGCGCGCCCGTCTCTACGCCGAGATGCACCGCTTCCTGATCCCCATGATGTCGCTCTCCGGCTCGCGCTGGCACGAGGTGGCCGTCAACCACCGCCCCAGGAGGTTCGGCCGCAGCAAGTACGGCATCTCGCGGATCTGGAAGGTCTTTCTCGACCTGCTGACGGTCAAGATGCTGCTCGGTTTCACCCTGCGGCCGGCCAAGTGGTTCGCGGCGCTCTCCGTCCCCTTCCTGATCGGCACGCTGCTGGCGTTCGCCGCCAGCGTCTACATCGATCTCACGGTGGCGCCCGGCCAGAGATATCCGTTGATCTTTCCCGCCATCACACTCCTGTTCGCCTTCGCTTTCGCTCATCTTTTGATCGTCGGCCTCTTCTCGGAGCTGGTGGTCCGGACGGGGGACTTCCGGCCCGGCGAGACGGCGATCTCGTTTCCCTCGGAGGGAAGCCCATGAGGACCCGCTGGTCGCGGGGGGAGCCGGACGTCTCGGTCGTGATCCCGGTGGTCGAGCGCCACGGCGACCTCGCGCAGCTCTATGGGGAATTCGCCGCCGAGCTGGCGCGGCTCGGGCTGACTGCGGAGGTCATCTTCGTGGTCGACGACCACCTGCGGGAGGCCGTGCCCGCGCTGCGCGAGATCCAGGCGGCGCCTGAGCAGCCGATCGAGATCGTGCTCCTCGGCGGTCCGTTCGGCGAGTCGGCCGCCCTGACCACCGGCTTCCACCGGGCGCGCGCCGAGCGCATCGTCACCCTCGCCGCCTACTTCCAGGTCGAGCCGGCGGGGCTTAGGGCCGCGCTCCAGGAGCTGGACGGCGGCGCCGATCTGGTGGTGGGCCGGCGCCACCCGCGGATCGACTCCCCGTTCAACCGCCTGCAGAGCCGGCTGTTCCACGGCCTCGTCCACCATCTCACGCACACCGGTTTCCACGATCTGAGCTGCGGCTTCAAGGTGATGAAGCGGCGGGTGGCGCGCGAGCTGAGCCTCTACGGCGGCCTGCACCGCTTCATCCCGCTGCTCGCGCTCCACCGCGGCTTCGCCGTGCGGGAGATCGCCGTCCCGCAGCGGCGGGAGGACCGCGCCACCCGCTACCACGGGACGCCCACCTATGTGGGCCGGTTGCTCGACATCCTCAACATTTTCTTCCTCACCAAGTTCACCCGCACGCCGCTGCGCTTCTTCGGGCTGCTGGGCGCGGCCCTGTTCGCCCTCGGCTGCGGGATCGATCTCGTGGCCGTGCTCGAAAAGGTTTTCTTCGCCACCGGCATCTCGGACCGCGCGGTGCTGCTGCTCGGCGTGCTCCTGATGGTGCTGGGGGTGCAGACGCTCTCGCTCGGCCTGATCGGCGAGATCATCATCTTCACCCACGCGCGCCACGTCCGCGACTACCGGATCGCCGAGGTGATCAAGAACCCGCCGCGCCCCGAGCTCGCGCCGGTCTCCCAGGAGCCCGGGCTCGACGACACCGGCATGGGGGGCGCCCTCCAGGCGTCCTGAACGACTTGAACGAAAGGAACGGCGACGAACGTGTGCGGAATCTGCGGTGAGTGGAACCTCTCGGGAATCGACCCCCGGGGGCTCGAGCGGATGAGTGACGCCATCGTCCACCGCGGCCCCGACGATCAGGGCGCCGTCCTCCTCGGCGAGGCCGGCCTCGCCATGCGCCGGCTCTCGATCATCGACCTGGCGCGCGGCCATCAGCCGATCGCCAACGAGGACGCCAGCGTCTGGATCGTCTTCAACGGCGAGATCTACAACCACCGCGAGCTGCGGCGCGAGCTCCAGGCCCGCGGCCATTTTTTCAAGAGCGGCAGCGACACCGAGGTCATCCTCCATCTCTACGAGGAACGCGGCGAGCGCGTGGTCGACGAGCTGCGCGGCATGTTCGCCTTCGCCATCTGGGACGTGCGGCGGCGCAAGCTCCTGCTGGCGCGCGACCGCTTCGGCCAGAAGCCCCTGTTCTGGCGCTTCGACGGCCGGCGCTTCCTCTTCGCCTCCGAGATCAAATCGATCCTCGCCGGCGCCGGTCCCGAGGCCGCGCGGCCGGAGCTCGACCTGCGCTCGCTCGACGAGTACCTGACCCTGCGCTTCGTCCCCAGCCCGCGCACCCTCTTCCAGGGGATCCACAAGCTCCCCCCGGCGCATCTGCTCGTGCTCGACGCCTCCCAGATCGAGCCGCCGCGGTTCGGGTCGCTGGCGCCGGCGCCGACCCTGGAGGTCCGGCGCTACTGGCGGCTGCGCTATGTCCCGAAGCGGAGCGAGCGCGAGGCCGAGATCGTCGACGAGGCGCGCGAGCGGATCCGCGAGGCGGTCGAGTCCCATCTGCTCTCCGACGTCCCCGTGGGCGCCTACCTCTCGGGGGGGATGGATTCGAGCCTGATCGTCGCCCTGATGGCCGAGATCGTGGCCGAGCGGCGCGACGAGCCCGTCCCCACCTTCGCCGTCGGCGTCGAGGACCAGGACTTCAACGAGCTCCCCTACGCCCGGACGGTGGCCGAGCACTGCGGCACCGACCACCACGAGGAGCTCGTCTGGCCCGACATGGTCGAGCTCCTGCCGGCGATGATCCGCAGCCTCGACGAGCCTTCGGACCCCATCGCGGCCTGCATGGACCAGGCGGCCGCGCTCGCCTCCCGGCACGTCAAGGTCGTGCTCACCGGCGACGGCGGGGACGAGATCTTCGCCGGCTACGACCGCTACTTCGGCTTCCGCTGGGTGAATCTCTACGCCGCCCTGCCCGAGGCGGCGCGGCGCTGGCTGCTCGGGCCGGCGGTATACGCCCTGCGCGACAACGCCGGCTACAAGACCGTCGTCCAGAAGGCGCGCTGGGTGCACGACCTCTCCTTCCACGAGAGGGGGCGGCGCTACGCCCAGGCGACGGCCTTCTTCCGCTTCGGCCGCGAGGGGAAGGGGGGGCTCTACGCCCCCGACGTCGCCGCGCGGCTGGCCGAGATCGACCCCATGGAGACGGTCATCCGCGGCTTCGACGAGGCGGAGGCGCGCGAGGACCTCGACCGCATGCTCCAGGCGGACATCGCCACCCGGCTGCCCGAGCACTCGCTGATGCTCTCCGACCGCATGACCATGGCGCGCGGCCTGGAGGCGCGCTCCCCCTTCCTCGACCATCGCCTGGCCGAATTCGTGGCCACCCTGCCCACCAGCCTCAAGATGCGGGGGAAGACCCTCAAGTACCTGCTGCGCCGGGTGGCCTCCCCCTACCTCCCCGAGGCCATCCTCAAGCGGCCGAAGCAGGGGTTCATGTTCCCCCTCGGCTACTGGATGAAGGGGCCGCTCCTCCCCGTGCTCCGGCATCTCCTCGCCTCCTCGGCGCTGATCGAGGAGGGGATCTTCCGCCGCGAGCCGGTCGAGCGGCTGATCGCGGAGCACGTCGCGGCCCGAGCCGACCATCACGCGCGGCTCTGGATGATCCTCAACGTCGAGATCTGGTATCGCATGTACGTGCGGGGCGAGCGCCTGGAGGACCTCACCGGCCTGCTGCGCGAGCGGCTGGGGTCGGCGGCCTAGGACGATGGAGATCCGTGACCGGCTGGGCCTCGCGCTGCGCCTCGCGGTCTCGGTCGCCCTGGTCGCCTGGATCCTGCGCCGGACGCCGTTCCATGAGGTCGGCGCCGCCTTCCGCTCGGCCGATCTCCGCTTCGTCCTGCTGGCGCTGGGGCTCCAACTGTTCGACACCTTCGCCAGCGTCCGCCGCTGGCGCCTGCTGATCCGCGCCCAGGGGGGCGAGGCGCCGTTCCCCGGCCTCGTCCGCGCCTACTTCATCGGGATCTTCTTCAACAACCTCCTCCCCTCGACGATCGGCGGCGACACCGTGCGCGTGGTCCACACCTCCCGCTCCGGGGTGGGGCGGGCGAAGGCGCTGGCGGTCATCTTCGTCGACCGCTTCCTGGGCCTGCTGGCGCTGATGCTCTTCGCCGTCCTGGGGGTGCTCGCCTCCGGACGGCTCACCGCGCGGCTGCCGTCGCTCCTCGCCTGGGTGATGGGCGGCGCCGCCGTCCTGGGGCTCGCCGCCGGCCTCCTCTTCCTCACCACCGCGGGGCCGGCCCGCCATCTGAATTTTCAGGGGAAGTGGGATGTCCTCGCCCGGGCCTTCGGCTGGTCGCTGCTGCTGCAGACGTCGGTCGTGCTCGGCGGCTGGTGCCTGGCCCACGCACTCCACGCGCCGATCCCGCTGCCCTATTTCTTCCTGATCGTGCCGCTCGCCCTGATCGTGATGATGCTGCCGGTCTCGATCAACGCCATCGGCGTGCGGGAGAACGTCTGGGCCTTCTTCTTCGCCGCCTTCGGCGTCCCCGCGGCCCTGGGTGTCGCGGTCGCCTGGCTCTCCTACGGCCTGGTGCTCCTGCAGGCGCTGATCGGTGGGGCGATTTACGCCTCGGGGCGGCTCCCGAGTTCACGCGTGAGAGAGGGGGTGGCCGTTTGAGGATCCTCCTCCTGGCCCCCCACCCCTTCTTCCAGCCGCGCGGCACGCCGATCGCCGAGCGGGCGCTCCTCCAGGTGCTCACCGCCGAGGGGCACGAGGTGGACGTCCTCACCTTCCCCGAGGGGGAGGACCCGGACCTCCCCAACTGCCGGGTCCACCGGATTTCCGCTCCCGCCTGGACGCGCGGCGTGCGGCCCGGCTTCTCGCTGAAGAAGCTGGCCTGCGACGCCTTCATGCTCGGCCGGGTCCTGAGGATGGCCCGCCGGGGGCGCTACGACGTCGTCCACGCGGTGGAGGAGTCGGCCTTCATGGCCCTGCTGGCGAAGCGGATCTTCGGCGTCCCCTACGTCTACGACATGGACTCGGGGCTGGCCCAGCAGATGGTGGACCGCTTCCCGGCGCTCGCGGCGGTGCGTTTTCTGCTCGACGGCTGCGAGAGGCTGGCCGTGCGCGCGAGCTGCGGCACCCTCGCCGGCTGCCGCGCCCTGGAGACCCAGGCCCGCGCCTGGCACCCCGGGGGATTGATCGCGCCGCTCGAGGACGTCTCCCTAATGGGCTCCGGCACGGAGGAGGCCCCGGACCTGATCCCGGAGGATTGGCGGAGCGATCCCATCGTTCTCTACGTGGGCAACCTCGCGCCCTATCAGGGGGTCGACCTGCTGCTCGCCGGCTTCGCCCGCGCGCTGCCCGAGGTGCCGCGCGCCCGGCTGGTCATCATGACCGGCAGCCATGACCGGATCCCCCACTACCGGAGCCTGGCCGAGAGCCTGGGGATCGCCGGCAGCGTCCGCTTCGCCGGGCCGCGCCCCGTCGAGGCGCTGGGGGCCTGCCTGCGGCAGGCGACCGTGCAGGTGTCGCCGCGCGTGCACGGCGAGAACACGCCGATGAAGATCTTCTCCTGCCTGGACTCGGGGCGCCCCCTGCTCGCCACCCGCCTGCTGACCCACACCCAGGTGCTCGACGACAGCATGGCGCTCCTCGTCGAGCCCGAGCCCGGCGCCCTGGGGGAGGGGCTCGCGCGCCTTCTCCAGGACGCGGAGCTGCGGGAGCGGCTGGCGGCCAACGCCCGCCGGCTCGCGCAGCGGGAGTTCACGCCCGAGGCCTTCCGCCGGAAGCTGCTCGCCTTCTATGACGCCGTCGCCAATCAAATTTTGGAGAAAGGGAACGATGGACAGACCGCGGGATTCGAAGCTCGAGCCACGGGCCGTGGCTGAGGCCCTCGCCAAGGCGCCGGACGCCGCCGCGCTGCAGCGCGCGCTCCTCCCCCTGGATCTCGAAAAGCTCACCGCCAACGACGTGAGCCTCCTCTCCCGGACCCTCCAGGCCCGCCCCGGAGAGCCCGACGTCCGCATCGGCTACCTGGCCAACTTCACCCTCGACCCGCTGCCGCGCTGGGTCGACCTCTGCTTCGCCCGCGAGCGGCTGCGCGCCGCGCACTACGTGGAGAGCGCCGGCCAATACGTCGAGGAGGTGCTGGGAGACCACACCGGTCTGGCCGCTTTCGATCCTCACCTCGTGCTGCTCGCCCTGTCGCTCCGCCAGTTGCGGCCGGAGGTCTGGGCCGGTTTCGCCGCGCTGATGCCCGCCGAGCGCCGCGATTTCCGCGAGGAGGTCGCCTCCCACGTCGAATCCTGGGCGCTCGCGGCGCTCGACCGCACCCCCGCCACCCTGCTGGTGGCCAACTTCCCCGGGCCCGCGCAGCCCGCTTTCGGCGTGGCCGACCTCAACGCCGAATACGGCGAGACCGAATTCTTCCTCGATCTCAACCTGGATCTCCTGCGCCGCTTCAAGGGGCACCCGCGGGTCCAGATCTTCGATCTCGACCGCCTGGCCTCCCGCTTCGGCAAGGACCGCGTCCTCGACCGCCGCATGTACTACCTGGCGAAGATGGAGTGGAGCTTCCCCTTCCTGGGCTGCGTGGCGGGGGAGCTGGCGCGGCACGCCCGGGCGGCCCGGGGCCTGGGGCGCCGAGGCCTGGTGCTCGACCTCGACAGTACCCTCTGGGGCGGAACGCTGGCGGAGGACGGCCCGGCGGGCGTCCGAATCGGCGCCGGCGACCCCGAGGGGGAAGCCTTCCTCGACTTCCAGCACCGCCTGAAGGCGCTCCAGGCGCGGGGGGTGCTGCTCGCGGCGTGCGGCCGCAACCACTCCGGTGATGTGCGCGAGCTCTTCGACAGCCGCCCCGAGATCCCGCTCCGGCTCGACGACTTCGCCACCCTGGAGCTCTCCTGGAGCCCCAAGCACGAGGGTCTGAGGAAGATCGCCGCCGCGCTGGGCCTCGACACCTCCAGTCTCGTCTTCCTGGACGCCGATCCGGCTGAGGTGAGCCTGGTCCAGCAGATGCTCCCCGAGGTGAAGGCCGTCCTGCTCCCCCCCGATCCGGCCGAGCTCACCGCCGCGATCGACAAGCTGACCGACTTCGAGCGGACGGCGGTCTCCGCGGAAGAGGCTTGGCAGACGGGTCAGCACCGCGAGCGCGAGGCCCCGCGGACCGCCGCGGGGGACCTCGGGACCTGTCTGGCGACCCTGCGCACCGAGCTCGCGATCACCCGCGCCAGGCGGGACGACCTGCCGCGCGTCCACCAGCTCTTCACCCGGACGAGTCAGCTCAACCTCACGACCCCGCGCTACACGCCGGCCGAGGTCGAGCGCTTCATCGCCTCACCCATCTGCGAGCTCTGGGTGGTGCGCGCCCGCGACCGCTTCGGAGACCAGGGGACGGTC
>Ga0308176_10002616_pt1 | contig 11385 bp, 11 predicted proteins | sample PhyCR2_3_FD_203890 | JGI IMG/M metagenome (GOLD analysis project Ga0308176, IMG submission 203890) | Soil microbial communities from UC Gill Tract Community Farm, Albany, California, United States - DLSLS.C.R2 | ecosystem: Environmental > Terrestrial > Soil > Agricultural land | place: USA... | reverse complement strand
ACAAGCACTCCGTCAACAACCCCTACGCCCAGTTCCAGGACGAGTACTCGATGGAGGACATCAAGGCGGCGAAGATGATCCACGACCCGCTGACCAAGCTCCAGTGCTCGCCCACCTCCGACGGCTCGGCCTGCGCGATCGTCGCCTCCGAGCGCTACGTCGAGGACCACGGCCTCTGGGAGCAGGCAGTCGAGATCGCCGGCCAGGCGATGGTCACCGACCTCAGCTCGACCTTCGACGAGAACGCCGACTGCATGACGATCGTCGGCTCGGAGATGTCGAGGAAGGCGGCCCGGGAAGCCTACGAGGAGGCTGAGGTTGGGGCGGCGGAAGTGGACGTCTGCGAGCTGCACGACTGCTTCAGCGCCAACGAGCTCATCACCTACGAAGCGCTCGGCTTCGCGGCCGAGGGCGAGGCCCACAAGCTGGTCGAGGAAGAGGCGACCACCTTCGGCGGCAAGGTCGTCGTCAACCCCTCCGGGGGGCTGATCTCCAAGGGCCACCCGCTCGGGGCGACCGGGCTCGCTCAGTGCTCGGAGCTGACCTGGCAGCTGCGCGGCGAAGCCGACAAGCGCCAGGTCGACGGGGCGAAGGTGGCGCTCCAGCACAACATCGGCCTCGGCGGAGCCGCCGTGGTCACCGTCTACAAGCCGGCGGCCTGAGCGGGCGGCCGGACGAGGAGGGAAGATGGCAAAGGAGCGGCGTTCGCTCGACGGCAAGGTGGTGGCGATCACCGGCGGCGCTCGCGGCATCGGCCGCGCCACCGCCGCGGCGCTGGTGGCGAAGGGCTGCCGCGTCGCGATCGGCGACCTCGATCTCGAGCTGGCCGAGCGGACGGCGGCAGAGCTCGGCGGTGGCGCCCTGGCGCTGCCCCTGGACGTGACCGACCGCACCTCCTTCGAGCGGTTCCTCGACGAGGCCGAGCACCAGCTCGGGCCCCTGGACGCCCTCGTCAACAACGCCGGGATCATGCCGGTGACGCCGTTCGCCGAGGAGAGCGAGGACTCGGTCCGCCGCCAGGTCGAGATCAACTTCCTCGGCGTCATCACCGGCACCCAGCTGGCGATCGCCCGCCTGCGCCCGCGGGGCAGCGGCTACATCGTCAACATCGCCTCCCAGGCGGGCAAGGCGGGGATTCCCGGGATCGCCACCTACTCGGGCACCAAGCACGCCGTCGTCGGCCTCAGCGAGGCGGTTCGCGGCGAGTTGCGGGGCAGCGGCATCGAGGTCCTCTGCGTGATGCCGACCGTGGTCAACACCGACCTGACCAGCGGCGTCGGCCAGAGGTGGGTGAAACCGGTCGAGCCCGAGGACGTCGGCAATGAGATCGTCACGGCGATGGAAGTGCCGCGCTTCGACGTCTTCGTCCCCCGCGCAAACGGCGTCCTCTACAAAGTCCTCGGCCTGCTGCCGCGCGCCTGGCGCGAGGCGCTCGCCCGGGCCGTCAAGCTCGACAGGCTGATGCTCGAGGTCGACCACGGTGCCCGCCGGGCCTACGAGGAGCGCGCCGCGGCGAGCGTCTCCGAATCCAGCCCGGCGCCGGCCGGCAGAGACAGCGACTGAGGGATGGGCGAGCTCACCCGCCGATGACCGGGTCAACTCGCCACTCCTCGCTGATCGGAAGGGTCTACGGGGCGACCTGGGGGCGGCTGTTCTCGGTGCTCTATGACCGGGGGCTGAAGGAGACCGAGGACGCAGGGCTGCGGGAGAAGCGCCGCGAGCTGCTGGCCGGGGCGTGGGGGAGGGTGCTGGAGATCGGCGCCGGCACCGGGCTGAACCTCGTCCACTACCCGGCGGAGGTCGAGAGCCTGACCCTGGCCGAGCCGGACCCCCACATGGCGAAACGGCTGCGCGGGAGGCTGGCGTCCTCGAGCCGCTCCGCGGAGGTCGTGCAGGCGCCGGCGGAACGGATGCCGTTTCCGAGCGATGCCTTCGACACCGTGGTCGCGACCCTCGTCCTCTGCACCGTTCCGGACCCGGCGACCGCCGTGGCGGAGGCCCGGCGGGTCCTGCGGCCCGGTGGGCAGCTGCTCTTCCTCGAGCACGTTCGGGCCGAGGACAGCGAGAGCGCGCGCTGGCAGGACCGGCTCGAGAAGCCCTGGCGCTTTCTCGCCGACGGCTGTCACTGCAACCGCGACACCGTCGCCACGCTCCGCGCCTCCGGCCTGGCTCTCGCCAACGTGGAGCGGGGGGAGGTGCCGAAGGCGCCGCCGATCGTGCGCCCGCTGGTCGTCGGCCGCGCCGTCGAGGAGGAACAGGGCGCGAAAGGGTAGGAATTCCTTTGCTTCCGCGCTGACCGAGGGCGTTGACAAGCCGCCCCCGGCCGCACGATAGTCACCGGGATGAGCGGGAGCAGCGGCTGGCGCGATCCCAACGACGAGCGGGACCCGCGGGTGGGGGAACGGGTCCAGGCGCGCGATTACGAGGAAGCGCTGCGCCGACGCGAGTTCCTCCAGCGTGCGGCGCTGACCGCGGGGCTGGGGGCGGGGCTGGCGAGCGTGCTGAGCCCCGACACGATCCTCGCCGAGGTCAACCGGAGGACCCGGGTGGCGGTGCCGAGCCCTCGGAACCTGCCGCTCGACACGATCGTCGTCCTGATGATGGAGAACCGCTCCTTCGACCACTACCTGGGGTGGCTGCCGAACGCCGACGGGCGGCAGGGCGGGCTGGTCTACAGCGACGGCGCCGGGAACCAGCAGAGCACCCACCGGCTGAGCGGCGACTTCCAGGGCTGCGCCCACCCCGACCCCGACCACTCCTGGGACGGGGGGCGCCAGCAGCTCGACGGCGGCCGCATGGACGGCTTCCTGCGCTCCGGGGAAAACGACTCCTTCGCGATCGGCTACTACGCCGAAGGGGACCTGCCGTTCATCCCGGCGGTGGCCCGCGCCTTCACCACCTTCGACCGCTTCTTTTGCTCGCTGCTGGCCTCGACCTACCCCAACCGCGAGTACATGCACGCGGCGACCTCCTACGGGATGACCGACAACAGCCTGCCGGTCGGCTCCTCGCAGCTGGGCTTCCCGGACACGACGATCTTCGCGTCGCTATCGGCGAAGGGCGTCTCCAACCGCTACTTCTACACCGACATCCCCGTCTCGGCGCTCTGGGGCGCGCCGGGGCTGGCGAGGTCCGGCCAGGTGCAGGAGTACTACGAGCGCTGCGCCAGCGGCACCCTGCCGGCCGTCTCCTTCGTCGACCCCGCCTTCAACGGCGAGGAACAGGGAACCTCGGGCGACGAGCACCCGCATGGGGACGTCCGTCTCGGCCAGGCGTTCATGGCCGACGTCGTCCACGCCTTCATGGAGAGCCCCCAGTTCAAGCGCGGGGCGCTGTTCATCGTCTACGACGAGTGGGGCGGCTTCTTCGACCACGTGCGCCCGCCGCGGGTCCCCGACGACCGCTCCAGCGGCGACCTCAGCCAGGACTTCGGCCAGATGGGGATCAGGATCCCCGCCGTGCTGATCTCGCCCTACGCGCGCCGCGGCCACGTCGACCACAACATCTACGGCTTCGAGTCGATCCTGAAGCTGATCGGCTACCGCTTCGGCCTGGCGCCCCTGACCACGCGCGACAAGTACGCGCGCAACATCGTCCGCTCCTTCGACTTCGAGTCGGATCCGAACTACGACATCCCCAGCCTGCCCGATCCGCCGCAGATCGTGGCCCAAAGCTGCGAAGGCGCGGTCCCGGTGCCGGACCTGGGCCTCAACCCGCTGTCGCTGCGCCCGAAGGAGCACGACCTCGCGGTCCTCCACACCAGCGGCTACCTGGAGCGGCTGGGCTTCCGCTACCGGCCGGCGACGCCGGGGAGGACCTTCCGCCATCCCTCCAAGCTCGGGCTGAGGCCTTGAGGCGGCTGCGGCCGCTGGCGCCGGTGCTGCTGACGGCGGCGGTCGCGCTGCTCGCGGCCGAGCCGGCGGCCGCGGAATTCGGCGAGCCGGTGAGCGTGACCGCGCAGGCTCCGGCGACGGTCGCCGCCGGAGCTGCCTTTCCGCTGGAGGTCGACGTCGACGCCGAAGCGGGCGCTCTCGACATCGCCGCCCAGCCCTTGCGCCTGCGGGTCCGCTTCGCGCCGGAGTGCGGCGGCTCCTTCGCCGGAACGGAAGGGCCGACGGCGGTCGACCAGGCCCTGCCGGCGCCGCGACCGGGCGCGCCCTACGCGGAGACCGTCTCTGCCAGGGCGAAGATCGACTCCATCGGGCCGGAGACCGTCTGCGCCTTCCTCGAGGACAGCCAAGAACGGCAGTTCGCCACCGACACCGAAGAGACGCTTTCCGTGATCCCACCCTGCCCGGTGGTGGAACGGTCGATAGGGCGGCTGAAGCGCCGCCTCGCCGCCTCTGGCCGGCGGATCCGGACCCTCCGCCACCGCCGCCGCCGCGCCCACGGGAAGCAGCGCCGGCGGCTGACCAGGAAGCTGCGGGCCGCGCGAGCACGGCGCCGGCGGCTGGCGCGTCGTCAGCGCGAAGCGTTCCAGCAGGCGCAGCAGGCCTGCCGGCCGGGCGCGCGAGCCAGCGCCGGCGCCCCCGCCGCGAACCTGCCGCCGGGGGTGCCCCAGGTCAAGCACCTGTTCGTGATCGTGCTGGAGAACGAGAACGCGGAAACGACCTTCGGCCCCGAATCGCCGGCGCCCTACCTGGGGACGACGCTGCGGCGAAGCGGCGCCTTCGTCCCCAACTACTACGGGATCGGGCACGAGAGCCTCGACAACTACATCGCGATGGTCAGCGGCCAGCCGCCCAACCTGCAGACGCAGGCCGACTGCCCCGTCTTCGCCGAGATGCTGCCCGGGGTGGTGCGCGAAGACGGCGTCGCCGTGGGGGAGGGCTGCGTCTACCCGCGCAGCGTGCCAACCGTCGCCAACCAGCTCGAAGACAGCGGCCAGAGCTGGCGCGGCTACATGGAGGACATGGCCAGCTCGGTCGCCGCCGGCGAACCGGCCAGCTGCCGGCACCCGGCGCTGGGGGCCGCCGATCCGACCCAGAAAGCGCGGGCCGACGACCAGTACGCGGCCCGCCACAACCCCTTCGTCTACTTCCACTCGATCATCGACTTCGCGTCCTGCCAGCGCAACGACGTCGACCTCGACCAGCTGCGCCAGGACCTGGCGAGCGAGAGCACGACCCCGGCCTACTCCTTCATCTCGCCGGACCTTTGCTCCGACGGCCACGACGCCACCTGCGCCGATCCCGCCCTGCCAGGGGGCTACGCAGGGATCGAAGCCTTCCTGCGCGAATGGGTGCCGCGAATCAGGGAATCGGCGGCCTACCGCGACCAGGGGGCGATCCTCGTCACCTTCGACGAGTCCGCCAGCGGCGCCGAATCGTGTTGCGGCGAGACGACCGGTCCCAACACTCCCAACAACGGCGGCCCGGACTTCGGCGACGGCGGGGGGCGGGTGGGGGCGGTGATGATCTCTCCCTGCGTCCAGCCGGGCACCGTCACCCAGACCGCCTACAACCACTACTCGCTGCTGCGCTGGGCGGAGGACGACTTCGGCCTCGGCCACCTGGCGAACGCGGGAGCCGAAGGTCTCGAGCCGTTCGGCGCGGACGTCTTCACCAGGCCCGGCTGCGATCCGGCTGCAGCCGAAGGTCCCGCGGGCGGGGAACAAGAAGGCGAACGCCCCTGGGTGCGGCTGAAGGTGCGGCCGCACCGCGTCCTCGCCGGCAGCAGACGCCTCTATCGCTTCCGCCTCCTCAGCAACGAGCCGAGCTGCCGCCGCAACACCCGCATCCACTTCGCCGGCGGCGGCACCAGGACCGACGGCCGCGGCCGCGCGCGGATGCGCCTCCGCATCAGCCGCCCCGGCAGGCGCTTCGCCTATGCACTGCCGCGCGATTGCCCGCGGGCAAGGGCGCCGGTCAGAATCTTCGGCAAGAGGTAGACGCCTGCCCGTGTCGCCTTTGGTCTCCCCAGGGGACCGAAAAGCGACATCGGCCCGCGCGTATCCAACGCACGATAATGATTGTTATGTGAACTCAGGCGCGGCTGGCTAGCTGGCTTCTTCGATCGCTTCTTCGAGCGAGCCGCTCGAGCCGGGCGTGCCGAGGAGCTTGACGCCGTTGGTGCCGGGGCCTTTGATCGCGAAGGAAGGCGTGCCGGTGAAGCCGTAGTTCTGCGCCTGCGAGGTGGTCGCGTTGAGTTCCTGGCGCAGCCGCTTGGACTTGCGTTCTTCGTTCCACTTCGCCAGGTCCTCGACGCCCGCCTTCTTCGCGACGGCTTCGAGGAAGTCGTCGGTTGCGTAGCCGGAATTCTCCTCGCCCTGGTTGCGGTAGAAGAGCTCGATGTAGTTCCAGCCCCGGCCCTGTTCGCCGGCCGCGAGCGCCGCCGTGCCGGCCGGGATCGACTGCGGGCCGATGATCGTGAAGTTGTGGAAGACGAGCTTGGCCTGGCCTTTCTTGACCTGGCCTTCGATTATCTGCGGCAGGACCTGTTCGGAGTACTCCTTGCAGACCGGGCACTGCAGGTCGCCGTACTCGACCAGTTCGACCGAGGCCTTGGGGTCGCCCAGCACCGTTTTTTCCTGCGGAATGCCGCCCAGCATCTCGTCGACCTCGGCCGCATGGACGATGGCGCTGCTGTCGCCGCCGCTTTCGCTGCTGGAGGAGTTGACGACGATCAGGACGACGACCACGACGATGACAAGGAAGACGGCTCCCGCCCCGAGCTGCAGCAGCCGCGCGCGGCGATCGGTGTTGGTGGCGCGCGCTTCCTCGCGCAGCCTTTCTTCCCGGCGCTTTTCCCTCTCCCGCTTGTTGCTCATCTCTCCTCCTCCTCGGATGTCCCGATGCGGCCGAAGCCGGCGACGCCTGCCGCCGCGGCCGCTCACTCTAGTTCGTGCCGGCCTCCGTCAGCCTTCGTCGAGAAGAACCGCTCCGTCGTTGCCGGCGTACCCGATCAGCCTGGTCGCGTTGAGCAGGAAGAGGATCGTCATCAGCACGGCGCTGGCGACGCACCACTGGCAGATCGCTTCGATCTTGAAGATCTCCAGGTAGGTCAGGTAGACGCTGAAGCCGAACCCTCCGAGCGCGACCGCGAAGCCGGCGAAGCGGGCGGCGTCGGTGGCGAAGAAAGCCGTTGCAAGCAGCAGCACGTAGCCGACGATCCCGAAGACGGCGATGTTCACCCCGGCGATGTGCGAGTAGGTGCTGTTAGCGACGGTCTCGCAGCCGCTGCCGCCGGCGAGGCAGGTCGGTGCGCCGCCGCCGGAGTCGGCGATCGTGATGTAGGTCGCCACCCCGATTCCCACCGCAGCGACGAAGGCGATGATCCGCCGCAGCATGGCCTCGCTAGGGAATTTCATGATTATGAAGATAAAGCCTTTGAGTGAAGGTCGCGATCTCGCGCGAGAGCCTGCCCCCCTGCCAGGCTAGCGGGGAGGCGCCCTCGGGCTCGCTGACCAGAGCCCCCTGGGGGAGCACCTCGGCCCAGGCCGCCGCGGCGGCGTAGGGATGGCCGGGGTCGGCCTCGTCGTGGCTAGCCACCACCAGCGCCGGCGCCTCCAGCGCCGCCAGCTCGGCGAGCGAGTCGAACGGCCGCGAGCGCGGCGTCTCGCGCAGCGCTTGCGCCAGTGCCTCGGGATGGCGTTGCAGCAGCAGCCGCTCCCGGGTGAAGCGCAGCACGCTGTCGCGCCATCCCGGGTCGATCCCCTGGCGCTCGCCGATGTAGGAGACGAAGGCCTCCACGCCGCCTTGCTCCAGTGCCTGCGCGAGGCCGTCCCAGTAGGCGAGCGAGACGGGCGAGATCTCTCCCAGGTAGGTCGGCCCGATCAGCACCAGCCCGGCGATCCGCTCGGGGTGGGCCAGCGCGTAGGCGGCTGCCGTGTGGGCGCCCATCGAATGGCCGCCCAGCACGAACCTCCCGTCCCCCACCGCGGTCGCGACCACCCGCTCCAGGTCGGCGACCAGCTCCGGGTATCCATAACCCTGCACCGGCGGGGCGGGATCGGACTCGCCGTGGCCGCGGGCGTCGTAGGTGGTGACCGCGAATCCGGCCCGCGGCAGCGCCTTGGAGCCGTGCAGGACGTAGCGGCGGGTCGCGGTGATGCCGTGGCAGAGGACGACCGGGGGACCCTCCCCCAGCGTCTCGCCGCGCAGGCACGGCGCGGCACCGGTGACGAAGGCGCGGGGCTCGCCGGCGCTCACGCCAGCGCTGCGAGCGCCTGCTCGAGGTCCTCGACCGACTCGTAGCCGAGGCCGGTGAGCGAGACCTTGCGGTGCCGCACGATTCCCTCCTCGTCGATCACGAAGACCGCCCGTCGCACCATCGGGCCGGCGAGGACGCCGTAGGCGCGGGCGACCTCCTTGTCCTCGTCGGCGAGCAACGGCACGTTGAGGCTCTTCTCGCGGACGAAGCGCTCGTGGGAGTCCAGCGACTGGGCCGAGATGCCCAGGACGTCGGCGCCGAGACCGTCCAGCCGCTCGCCGTCGTCGCGGTAGGAGCAGAACTGCTTGGTGCAGACGGCGGTGAAGTCACCGGGGTAGAACGCGAGGATCAGCTTGCGTCCGCGGTAGTCGCCCAGGCGATAGGTCCTCCCGCCGGTGCCCGGGAGCTCGAAATCCGGCGCGGGGTCACCTGGCTTGGGCTTGGCCATCCGGCCAGCTTACCCGGCGGGGCTAGCCGCGCCGGACCGTGACCGATTCGATCAGCACCGTCTGCTTCGGCTGTTCGGAGGGCGTGCCGAGCTTGGCGATCCGTGCCACCACCGGGAACCCGCGGCTGACCCGTCCGACGAGGGCGTATTCGGGCGGCAGCCCCGCGTCGGGGGCGGTGACGACGAAGAACTGGCTGCCGGAGCGCCCGGGTGGCTCGGCCGAGCTCTTGGCCATCGCCACGATGCCCTTGGTGTAGGAGAGGTTCGCCGGCGGCTTCTCGTCGACGCTGTAGCCGGGACCGCCGGTGCCGTTGCCGAGCGGGTCGCCCCCCTGGATCACGAACCCGGGGACGATGCGGTGGAAGTCGAGCCCGTCGTAGAACCCTTCTTCGGCCAGATAGGCGAAGGAGTTCGCGGTCTTCGGCGCCCGCTCGGTGTCGAGCGCGATCGCGAAGGTGCCGCAGCTCGTCTTCACCACGGCGGTTGCGGCTTCACCGGGCCGAAGCATCTGCTTCGGCGGCTTCAGCTCCTCGTGCTTGGGCTTCGGCGCCGCCACCTGATTGCAGCCGGTGGCGCTCGCGGCGGCGGCCGTGCCGCTCTGGCCGGAGTCGCCGCCGCCACGGGAGATCAGGATCGCGACCACGACCGCGCCCGCGACGAGGGCGAAGACCGCGAGGATGATCCAGCGGCGGTCGAGCTGGGACTGCGGCTGCACGGGGGGAACCCTATTGGACCCACCGGAAGGCAGGCGCCGGCGGCCTACGATCCCTCGATGGCATCCGTTCCCCCGCTGACCCCGCTTGCAGCCGCGGTTCTCGACGTCGGCACGCCCGAGCGGATCCTGCAGATCGAGTGTGGCGAGGGCGACGGGGTGCTGTTCCTGGCCCGCGAGTTCCCCAGCGCCCGCATCCGGGGGGTCGATCGCTCCGCGGAAGCTATCCGGCATGCCACCGCCCGGGTGGGCCTCGATCCCGAAGGCCGTGTCGCCTTCAAGCGAGCCGCGCCGGCATCGCTCCCCTTCCCGGGCGACCATTTCGACCTGGTGGTGGCCCTCGACGCTCGCCCCGCCCTCCGGGAGACCGCCCGCGTCCTGCGGCGAAGCGGCTTCCTGGTCCTCGTCCACACCGCTCGCCGCGAGGTCCGCGGCGATGGCTTCGCCGGCAGGCTTTTCGGCTGGAGGCTCGTGCGGGCCGGCTTCGAGGCCGCGCCCTCCCAGCAAGCCGGAGAGGGCAGCTTCTCTGTCCATCGCCTCGCCGGCGGCGATGGCCCCGGCCGCTCCCTCTAGGCTGAGCCGCCCATGGACGTCGCCGGGATGCCGCTGACCCTGCTGGTAAACCCCTCCTCCGCCGGGGGCCGGGCGCTGAAGCTCCTGCCTCGGATCGAGGCCGCGCTGGACGCCCGGCGCGCCCCCTTTCGGGTCGAGCGGACGCGCAGCCTGGAGCACGGCGCGGAGCTGGCCCTGGGGGCGGTCGAGCAGGGCGAGGTGCCCGTGGTGGTGAGCGGCGACGGCCTGATCGGGGCTGTGGGCGGAGCGATGGCCGGGTCAGAGACGCCGCTTGGGCTGATTCCGGCTGGCAGGGGCAACGACCTCGCCCGCGCCCTCGCCATCCCCGACGACCCCGTGGCCGCGGTCGACGTCCTGCTCGCCGGGACCAGCCGCCGGATCGACGTCGGCGAGGCCAACGGCAAGCGCTTCCTCGGCATCGCCAGCATCGGCTTCGACTCCGAATGCAACCGCCTGGCCAACGAAACGCGCTTCCTGCACGGGAACCTGGTCTACGCCTACTCGATGCCCCGCACCCTGATCGGCTGGAAGCCGGCTCGGTTCACGCTCGCCGTCGGCACCGAACGCAAACGGGTCAGCGGGTACTTCGTCGCCGTCGCCAACAACCGGGTCTACGGCGGCGGCATGTACATCGCCCCAGAGGCCGAGCTCGACGACGGCGAATTCGACGTGGTGACGATCGGCGAGGGCGGCAAGCTGCGCTTCCTCTGGGGCCTGCGGGACGTGCTGAAGGGCGCGCACCTGGAGCGCGAGGAGGTGAGCGTCTTCCGGACGCCGCGCCTGGAGCTTGACGCGAGCCGGCCCTTCCCGGTGTACGCCGACGGCGACCACCTCACCGATCTGCCGGTCTCGCTGCGGGTCCTGCCCCGCTGCCTCTCGATCCTGGTGCCGGGAGAGCGGTCGTAGTGGACCGACCGAGTGGCCCCGGCGCGCTCTTCGGCGCCAAGCTCGCCCTCTCTCGCGTGATTGGCTCGGCCAGCCGCGCCAGCGGCCGGGGCGGCGGCACGACGCTGCCGGGGCGCGTGCTGCTGCGCCTGCAGCCGGACGCGATCGCGCGGCTGGGCAAGGGCCTGCGCGCCGGGGCGACCATCGTCAGCGCGACCAACGGTAAGACGACCACCGCGGGGATGATCGCGACGCTGCTGGAGGCCGAGGGGCGCCGCCCGGTGCACAACCGCGCCGGCTCCAACATGACCTGGGGCGTCGCCACGGCGCTGCTGGAGCAGCGCGGCGAGGAGGGGTTGTTCGAGGTCGACGAGGCATGGTTGCCGCGGGTCGCCGAGGAGCTCGACCCCGGCCTGATCGTGCTCGGCAACCTCTTCCGGGACCAGCTCGACCGCTACGGCGAGATGGAGGCCCTGGCCGAGGACTGGGCGCGCACCGTCGCCGCCCGCGAGGGCCGCAGCCGGCTCGCCCTCAACGCCGACGACCCGCTGATCGCCGACCTCGGGCGCGAATCCGACGGCGCCGCGCGCGAGGGCGTCCTCTACTTCGGGGTCGA
>Ga0308176_10002615_pt1 | contig 11385 bp, 13 predicted proteins | sample PhyCR2_3_FD_203890 | JGI IMG/M metagenome (GOLD analysis project Ga0308176, IMG submission 203890) | Soil microbial communities from UC Gill Tract Community Farm, Albany, California, United States - DLSLS.C.R2 | ecosystem: Environmental > Terrestrial > Soil > Agricultural land | place: USA... | reverse complement strand
AGGAGCCGGGCCGTCCGGGTCGCTGAACCAGGCGAGCACCGCGCGGGAGGGTGCGGTGCCCGCCGAATCCGAGGGGGACGAGGCGCACATCCGGTCTCCACCGGAACCACGACCGGGCTCGTCACGGTTGCCGCACCGGCAGCCGTGGCGAGCCGGTCCCACATGAAGGCTGAGCAGCAGGCTGAGCAGGAGAGGAACGAGCGACATGGCTGGCACCACGAGCGTGAGCGGCCTGGTCAGCGGGCTCGACACCACCACGATCATCAGCCAGCTGATGCAGGTCGAGGCCCAGCCGCAGACCCTGATGAAGAACCGGCTGACCACCGAGCAGAGCACGGTCAGCACCCTGCAGACGCTGAACGCCAAGTTCGCCGCGCTCACCACGAAGGCCCACGACCTGGCCGCCCCCGCCGCCTGGTCGCCGCTGACCACCACCAGCTCCTCGACCAGTGTCTCCGGCGTGGCCGGTTCGACCGCCCTGCCGGGCTCGCTCGGCCTGACCGTCCAGCAGACCGCCACCGCCCACCAGGTCACGTTCGCGCAGACCGCGGCCGGAGGCGCCACCGTCACCTCCGGCTCGACGCACGTGACGCTCACCAGGCACGACGGCTCGACGGTCGACCTCGACACCGGCGACGGCACGATGAACGGCCTGGTCAAGGCCGTCAACGGCGCGAACGCCGGCGTCACCGCGTCCGCGGTCAGGCTCGACGACGGCAGCTACCGGCTCCGGGTCGTCTCCAACACGACGGGCGCCGACTCCGACTTCACCCTCACCAACGCCGACGGCAGCGCCCTGCTGGGCGGCACGACGGTCGTGGCCGGCCAGGACGCCGCGATCACGGTCGGCGGCGACACCATCCACTCGTCCACCAACACCTTCACGGGCCTGGTGCAGGGCCTCGACGTCACGATCGCTCCGGGCACCGCAGCCGGGACGACCGCCGACCTCACCGTGGCCCGCGACGCCACCACCGCGTCGACCAACCTCAAGAGCCTGGTCGACGCCGCCAACGACATCCTCACCCAGATCGACACCCTCACCGCCTACGACCCGACCACGAAGAAGTCCGGCGCGCTGGCCGGCGACTCCGCGGTCCGGGAGCTGCGCAGCAAGGTCGTCAACACGGTCACGTCCGCTGCGGACGGCGGCTCGCTCGCCTCCGTCGGCGTGCAGACCGACCGCTACGGCAAGATCACCTTCGACGCCACGAAGTTCGCCTCGGCGTTCACCACCGACCCGGCGTCGGTCACGGCGAGGCTGGGCGCGCCGTCCACCGCGGCCGTGCCCGGGTTCGCCTCGCGCCTCGAGGCGGTCGGCAAGCTGGCCAGCGACTCGGTCAACGGCAGCCTGACCACCGACGTCCAGGGTCACCAGAGCACCGCGACGACCCTGCAGAAGGGCATCGACGACTGGGACGTCCGGCTGGCCGCCAAGCAGGACTCGCTCAACCAGTACTACTCCAACCTCGAGGTCACCCTCGGCAAGCTCCAGGACCAGGCGTCCTGGCTCTCCGGCCAGATCAGCTCGCTGGCCGGCTCGAGCTAGCCCGACGCCGTACCAGCCCGCTGTCACGACCGCACGACAGGAACCCCGATGAACTCCGCTCGCACCGCCTACATGGGCAGCATGGTCAGCACGGCCAGCCCGGCCCGGCTGCTGGTGCTGCTCTACGACCGCCTCGTGCTGGACATCCAGCGCGGCGCGGAGCTCCAGGAGGCCGGCGAGCACGTCGCGGCGTCCGAGCACCTGATGCACGCCCAGGAGATCGTCCTGGAGCTGCAGTCCTCCCTGCGCCTCGACGTGTGGGACGGCGCTGCGCAGCTGTCGGCCATCTACTCGTTTCTCCACACCCGGCTCGTGCAGGCCAACGTCAAGCGCGACCTGGAGGTCACCCGTTCCTGCCTGGGCCTGGTGGAGCCGCTCGCGTCCGCCTGGCGCGAGGCCGCGCTCGTCGGTGCGGCCGGCTGAGACGGGACGAGGCGGAGCGATCATGAGCAGCGGCGACTGGGACCTCGCCTGGGAGGCGGCGCTCGACGAGCTCGAGCTCAGCCTGCAGGAGGCCGAGCAGCTGCTGTCCGCCACACCGGAGGCGGCTCCCGCCGGCGAGCTCGTCGTACGCCCGGACGGGTCAACCGTCCGAGGATGGGTGCCCCCGCAGCTGAACAGCCCGATGCCGCCGGAGATGCTCGAGCGGGCCCAGGACCTGCTGGCCCGGCAGGCCGAGCTCATCGGCGCCACCATGGCCGCGATGGCCTCGACCAGGGTGAACCGCGACCTGGTCGGCCGGATCAGCGGCACCCCCCGGACCGGTCGCTCGTCGGGCGCGGTCTACCTCGACATCCGCGCCTGAGGCGCCCGCTCCCTCGCCCCGCGTCCACGCGGACGGCCAGGAGTAAATGGTTCGCCCGATTCTTCCGGGTTCTGCTCAGGTCATCCGCCGGGATGCCGACACACATTCCAGAGCATGGATCGCTCTTCCCCCGCCGATGGATCGGCGACCTCCACCCACGCACCACGGAGCGACGCGTCCATGCCCATCGAGCCGATCCTCGGATCCGATCCCGTCGGCGCCGCGCTGCACAGCGCGCTCGACGGACTCGCCTACCGCCAGAAGGTCACGGCGGACGACATCGCCAACGTCGACACCCCCGGCTTCACCGCCCGCAAGGTCGACTTCGAGGACAACCTCCGCAGCGCCCTCGCAGACGGCGAAAACCCGTCGCAGGTGTCGCCGACCACCGAGCTGTCCACCGCTCAGCGCGGCGCGAACGGCAACAACGTCGACCTCGCCAACGAGACCATGACGGCGATGCAGACCACGTTCTCCTACCAGCTGCTCAGCCGGGCGGTCGGGGACCGCTTCGGCCTGATCAGCACCGCGATCGGCGGCATGTGATGGGCGCCTTCGACATGATGAACATCGCCGGAAGCGGGATGGCGATGCACCAGACCTGGCTCGACACGCTGTCCTTCAACATCGCCAACGTCAACACGGCCCGTCGTACCAGCGAGAACGCCTTCCAGGCGCAGTACGCCATCGCGCAGAGCGTGCAGGGAACCGACGGCACCGGTGAGGGCGTCCGCACGGCAGGCATCGCGCTCGGCGACCCGAAGGGCCGCGAGGTCTACTCGCCGGACAACCCGCTCGCCGACTCCAACGGCTACATCCGGATGCCCGACATCGACATGGGCAGCCAGATGAGCCAGCTCATCATGGCCCAGCGCGGCTTCCAGGCCCAGACCGCTGTGCTCAAGAACGCGCAAGACGTCTACGCCAGCGCCCTCTCGATCGGTAAGCAGTCATGACGATTCCCGCCATCGGCGCGGTGTCCGGCGCCGGGTTCACGCCGTACATCCCGAAGACTCTCCCGGTCGACGGCAGCACCCCGGCCGCCTCGCTGGCCGGCGTCGGCGCCCTGTCCGGCACCACCGGGACGGCCGCGGTCGGCCAGGCCGGCGGCGCCGACTTCGCCAGCATGCTCTCGCAGGGCCTGCAGAGCCTCCAGGGTCTGCACAGCACCGCCGACTCGCTGGCGCTCAAGGCATCCACGGGTGACCTCAACGCCCTGCACGACTACACCATCGCGGCGACCGAGGCGTCGACCGCGACCCAGCTCACCACTGCCGTTCGCAACAAGGCCCTCGAGGCGTTCAACGAGATCATGCGGATGTCTGTCTGATGCGCGACGAGATCACCAGCCGGCTGCAGGCGCTGCAGCGCGCGTTCGCCTCCTTCACCGCGGGCCAGAAGACGATCGCAGTGATCGGCGGCCTGGCCCTCGTCCTCGGCGCCGTCATGGTGTTCCGGTGGGCGTCGGCGCCGTCGTACGCCCCGCTGTTCACCAACATGCAGTCCGCCGACGCGTCCGCGGTCGTGGACAAGCTGGCCGCCGACGGCACGCCGTACAAGCTGGCCGACGGTGGCAACACCGTCCTGGTCCCGCAGAACGACGTCTACGACGCGCGCATCAAGCTCAGCGGCGAGGGGCTGCCGAGCCAGGCCACCGAGGGCTACGGCCTGCTGGACAAGCAGAGCCTGTCGAGCTCGCAGGCGCAGCAGGACGTCATGTTCAAGCGCGCCACCGAGGGCGAGCTCGAGAAGACGATCGGCGCGCTCGACTCGGTCGACGGCGCGATCGTGCACATCGCGATGCCGCAGCAGCAGCTCTTCGCCACCGACAAGGTGCCGACCACGGCGTCCGTGCTGGTGCAGGAGCACCCGGGCGCCACGCTGGACACCGGGCAGGTGCAGTCGATCGTGCACCTCGTCGCCTCCAGCGTCACCGGCCTGGACCCGAAGAACGTCACCGTGACGGACTCGGCCGGTGAGGTGCTCTCGGCCGCGGGTGACGGAGTGGACACCGTCGCCGACACCCGCAACCAGGAGGTCCAGGGTTTCGAGCAGCAGGAGCAGTCGGCGGTGCAGAGCATCCTGGACCGGATCGTGGGCCCCGGGAACTCCCGCGTCCTGGTGACCGCAGACCTCGACTTCGACAAGACTCTGACCAACACCACCCGCTACTTCAACACCCCCAGGAACGTCGCGCTGCGGGCCAGCTCGGACGTCGAGAAGTACAAGGGCACGGCCTCCAGCACGGCCGGCGGGGTCGTCGGCCCGGACGGCCAGCTCGACCCGGGCGCCACCACGACGACCACCAACCCCAAGGGCAACGGCTACTCGCACGTGCAGAAGACCTCGGACAACGCGGTCGACACCGTGCACGAGCAGCGCGAGGCCGCGCCAGGTGGCGTCAAGAGCCTGCACGTCGCCGTCGCCGTCGACACCCAGTCCCTGCACGGGATCACGCCCAACCAGATCCAGAGCATGATCGACTCGGGCCTCGGCATCAACACCAAGCGCGGTGACCAGTCGACCGTCGAGACGATGCCCTTCGACACCACCCAGGCCAAGGCGGCCGCGGCCGCGCTGGCGGCCTCGCAGCAGGCCGCCGCCAAGAGCACGATGATGTCGAACATCAAGACCGGCGGGCTGGCCCTGGTCGTCCTGGCGGGTCTGCTGCTGGCGTGGCTGCGCGGCCGCAAGCGTCGCAAGGCCCGCGAGGAGGCCACCCAGTACGTCGTCGAGCAGATCCGGCGCAAGAACGAGCCGGCTCCCCTCCCGCCCGCCCCGACCGCGGTCGAGCTCGAGGCCGGTGACCCGGCCAACCTGCGGGCCGCCGCCCGTGACGAGATCGCCGCGATGGTCGAGCGGCAGCCCGAGGACGTGGCTCAGCTGCTTCGCGGCTGGCTGGTCGAGGCGGAGAGCTGATGACGCTGACCCAGAACCGCCCCGGCATCCGCAAGGCAGCGGTGCTGCTCGTCCAGCTCGGCCAGGAGCACGCCTCCAAGGTCCTCGCCCACCTGCCGGAGTCGGAGGTGGAGGCGATCTCCGCGGAGATCCTGCAGCTGGAGTCGCTCGGCGCGTCCGAGACCGAGACGGTCGTCTCGGAGTTCCGCGAGATGGCCACCGCCCGGGCCAACGTGCTGCGGGGCGGACCCGAGTTCGCCCGGGCGCTGCTCGAGGAGTCGCTCGGCTACGAGCGGGCCGAGTCGGTGATGGGCCGCCTGGCGGCCTCGGCGATGCAGCTGCCGTTCCAGTTCCTGCACCGCGCCGACCCGCGCCAGCTGCTGTCGTTCATCTCCGGTGAGCACGCGCAGGTGATCGCGGTGGTCCTCGCGCACCTACCCAGCGACAAGGCCACGCTCGTGCTGTCCGGGCTCGACCCGGACCGGCAGGCGGACGTGGCGCACCGCATCGCGGTGATGGACCGCACCTCGCCCGAGCCGCTGAAGTTCCTCGAGGAGGCTCTCGAGCGCAAGATGGGCTCGATCCTCCAGCCGATGGACATCTCCAAGGTCGGTGGCCTCGACCCGCTGATCCAGATCATCAACCGCTCCGACCGCGCCACCGAGCGGCTCATCGTCGAGGGCCTCCAGGCCCGCGACCCCGAGCTCGCCGAGGAGGTCAAGAGCCGGATGTTCATGTTCGAGGACATCTTGATGCTCGAGAACCGCGACCTGCAGCAGGTGCTGCGCCAGGTCGAGGGCGCCGACCTCGCTCCCGCGATGAAGGGCGTCTCGGAGGAGCTGCGCATCAAGATCACCTCGAACATGTCCGAGCGCGCCGGCGAGACCCTGCTCGAGGAGATCGAGCTGCTCGGCCCGGTCCTGCTCCGCCAGGTCGAGGAGGCCCAGCAGAAGATCATCCTGGTCATCCGGCGGCTCGAGGACGCCGGCGACATCGTGCTGCGCAGGGGGAACGATGACGAGTACGTCGTCTGAGCAGCAGCGGTCGGTCGTCCTGCGGGACCTGCCGGCCGGTGCGGTCGTCCTCGCCGACACCTCCCGCGACCTCCGCGACGGGGAGTGGACCCGGTTCGGCAGCAGCAGCGTGCTGGGGGACCCGGTCACCGAGGCCACCCTGCACCAGCTCGCCGAGCGCTCCCGCGACGCCGCCCGCGCCCAGGGTTTCGCCTCCGGCTGGGCCGAGGGCCTGCGCGCCTCCGCGCAGCGCGGCACCACCGCGTACGACGAGCAGACGCGCGCCCTGCAGCACCGCTCGGACACCCTGCTGGCCGCGCAGCGCTCCGCGCTGTCGGCGTTGCAGGACGCCGTCGGGCGCTGCGCCGAGACGACCAGCGCCCTGCACGCCGAGCTGACCGCCGCGGCGGTCGACCTGGCGCTGCAGATCGCCGAGGCGGTGCTCGACCGGGAGCTCGAGGTCGCCACCGACCCGGGCGCGGACGCGCTGCGCCGGGCGCTCGTGCGCGTGCCGGTCGACGTACCCGTGACCGTGCGGCTGCACCCGGCCGACCTCGACGTGCTGGACCGCCACGTGGTCGCCGCCCGCGCGGTGACGTTCCTCGCCGACGCGACCCTGACCCGCGGGGACGCCGTCGTCGAGTCCGCCGAGGGCATCGTCGACGCCGGCATCGCGGCCGCCCTGGCCCGTGTCCGGGAGGTGCTCGTCCCATGAGCGCCGCACTCAGCCGGCTCGACCAGCTCGAGCCCGAGCCCCTCCGCCTGGTCGACGACGCCCTGCTGCAGCGCGCGCTCGACAGCGCGGCGCCGGTCGGCTACGGCCGGCTCACCGAGCTGCGCGGCCTGCACCTGCTGGTGCGCGGTGTCGACGTGGCGGTCGGCGACCTGCTCGATGTGCACACCGCGGCAGGCGACACCGTGCCCGTCGAGGCGGTCGCGTGCCTCCCGCACGGCACCATCTGCCTCCCGCTCGGCTCCACCCACGGCCTGCGCGTCGGTGCGCGGGTCAGCAGCACCGGCGGCCCGCTGCGGGTGCACGTCGGCGACGACCTCACCGGACGGGTGCTCGACGGCCTCGGCCGGCCGATCGACGGCGGCCCCTCGCTGGGCCACCTCCCGCTCGTCCCGGTCGAGAACACCTCGCCCAACCCGCTGCTGCGCAGCCGCGTCGACCGGCAGGTCGGTCTCGGCGTGCGCGCCCTCGACGCCCTCGTCCCCGCCGGACGTGGCCAGCGGGTCGGCATCTTCGCCGGCTCCGGCGTCGGCAAGTCGACCCTGCTCTCGATGATCGCCCGCGGCACCGAGGCCACCGTCTCGGTGATCGCGCTCGTCGGCGAGCGCGGCCGCGAGGTGCGGGAGTTCCTCGAGAACGATCTCGGCCCCGAGGGACTCGCCCGGTCGGTGGTCGTGGTGGCCACCTCGGACGCCCCGCCCGTGGAGCGGCTGCGCGCCGCGTTCGTGGCCACCCGGATCGCCGAGTGGTTCCGCGACGCCGGCCGCGACGTCGTGCTCATGATGGACAGCCTCACCCGCGTCGCCATGGCGCAGCGCGAGATCGGCCTGTCGGCGGGGGAGCCGCCGGCCACCCGGGGCTACCCGCCCAGCGTGTTCGGCCTCCTGCCGAAGCTGCTCGAGCGCGCGGGACCCGGCGCAGTCGGCAGCATCACCGGGCTGTACACCGTGCTCGTCGAGGGCGACGACATGCAGGACCCGATCGGCGACACCGCACGGTCGATCCTGGACGGGCACGTGGTGCTGTCCCGCAAGCTCGCCACCAGCGGTCACTACCCGAGCATCGACGTCCTCGAGTCACTGTCCCGTGTCGTCGGTGCGATCACCACGCGCGAGCAGCGCGAGGACGCGATCACCCTACGCCGGCTGCTCGCCGCGCACCGCGACGTTCGTGAGCTGGTCGAGATCGGTGCGTACGCACCGGGCAGCTCGCCCGACGCCGACCTGGCGCTGGCGCGGCTCCCGCAGATCAACGCGTTCCTGCGGCAGGACGTCGACGCGCCGTCCGACGTCGCCGAGACGTGGCAGCACCTGCACGCCCTGGTGGGTGGTGAGGCATGAAGACCGACGAGGACCGCGCCCTGAGCGCGGTACGCCGGGTCCGCGACGTGCGTGAGCAGGACAGCCGCTTCGGTCTGTCGGTCGCGCTGCGCTCGGTGCAGGACCGCGAGTCCGAGGCCGAGGCGGCGCGCAGCCGGCTCGAGCACTCGGCCGGGTTCGGCACCGGCTCGGTGGGCGACTTCCAGAGCCACGTGGACCGGATGGCCGGCCTGGTCCAGCTGCAGGCCCAGGCCACCGCCCGGGCCGCCGCGAGCCGCACGGTGGCTGACGAGGCGAGGAGACGCTGGCAGCGCGACCGCCAGCAGGTCCGCGTGGTCGACCTGCTCCTCGAGCGTCGCGCGGCCGAGCGCGACGAGGCACGGGCCCGGCGCGAGCAGGCCCGGCTCGACGACCTGGCCACCCAGTCCTGGCTGCGCAACCGCGCCGAGGACGAACACCCGACCGACCGGCAAGACCGGCAAGGAAGCAGATCGTGAGCGTCACCGACATCGCGGCTCGGATCCAGCAGATCCAGAGCCAGATCGCCGCGCTGGCACCGTCGACCCCCACTTCGACGGACGGCACCGCGTTCGCGAACGCCCTCGCCGGCGCCAGCGGCTCGCTCGCGGCCGACGCCACGTCGTCGGGTGTCACGGCGAAGAGCCCCGGGCAGGCCGTGGTCGCCGAGGCCCGCAAGTACCTCGGCGTGCCCTACGTGTGGGGCGGGACCGACCCGAAGCGGGGCCTGGACTGCTCCGGCCTGGTGCAGCTGGTCTACAAGAAGTTCGGCGTCGAGCTTCCGCGCGTCTCCTACCAGCAGGCACGCGCCGGCACGGCGGTCGACGGGCTCGCCGACGCCAAGCCCGGCGACATCCTGGCCTTCGGCAGCCCGGTGCACCACGTGGCGATCTACATCGGCGACAACAAGATGATCGAGGCGCCGAGGCCCGGCAAGGACGTCCGGGTCTCCTCGGTCTACGAGACGCCGACCGCGATCCGCCGGGTGCTGCCCGACACCCCGGTGACCTCCGCACCCGGCGCGACCGGAGCTGCCGCAGCGGTCGGCTCCGGCACGCCGTACGCCTCGGTGTTCACCGGCGCGGCCCAGCGGTACGGCGTCCCGGCCGGCCTGCTGGCCGCGGTGGCGCACCAGGAGTCCGGGTTCAACGCCAGCGCGGTGAGCCCGGCCGGTGCCCGTGGCCTCATGCAGCTGATGCCCGCGACGGCCAAGGGGCTCGGCGTCGACCCGATGAACCCCGCGCAGGCGGTCGACGGCGCGGCCCGCATGCTGAAGAGCCTGATCAGCGAGTTCGGCAGGGTGGACTACGCCCTGGCCGCCTACAACGCCGGGCCGGGTGCGGTGCACCGCTACCACGGGATCCCGCCGTACGCCGAGACCCAGCGCTACGTCCCGGCCGTGCTGGCCTACCAGAAGAGGCTGGCCGCCTGATGCCGACCCCGCCGCTTCCGCTCGCCGCCCCGCCCGCCGGGTCCACGGTTTACCAGGGTATGCAGGATGTCTCACGCTCCCCACGGAATGCATCCCATGGGAAGCATGAGAACTCCGTGGGAAGCGCCGGCGCCGAGCCTGCGGAGCACGGTGACGTTTTCGGCCGGATGGTGAGCGAGCACCTCGAGAACGGCGTGGACGGTACGGCGAAGGCCGGCTCCACTCGCGAGGGCTCCCCTCGTCCGGGCACCGGTCGCGCGGACTCCGCCCGTCCGGGCGCGGACTCGCAGAAGGGGCCCGACACCACCGGCGACGCCACGCCCCCGCCGGGTGCCGGGTCGGCGATGGCGACCGACCCCTCGACCGCCGGTGCGGTGCTCGCCACGCTGACGGGACCGCTCGCGGCCGGAACCACCGGCCAGTCCGGCAGCACCGCCCCTTCCGGGACCACCGACCCGTCCGGCACCACCGCCTCCGCCGGAACCTCTGCCTCCACCGGCGCAGCCCAGGCCACTGCGCCCGTCCGGACCGCTGCGGCGGCCGGACCCGCCGGCGTCCCGACCCGAACCGCAGCCCGAGCGGCGACCGCACCCAGGACCACCGGCACCGACCTGCCGGCCGCGAGCACCGGTGCACCACCGGTCGAGAAGGCCGGCGGCACCGCCGCGACCGCCGGCGGACCCGGCTCGACAGGCACCGCGACGACCGGACCGACGGTCCCGACGGCAGCGGTCGGCGTCACCCGCCCTGCCCACGCCGGGAGCCGCGGCGCCGGTGCCGACCACCACGGACCCGACGCCGTACTGGCCGCCCAGGCGGCCGCCGGCACCCCGGCTTCCCCGGCGACCTCGACGGCCGCGACCTCGACGGGCACCGATGCTCGCGCGAAGGACGGCGGCTCGGGCGGCCACGCGAGCGAGCCCGCCGCGCCGGCTGCGGCAACCGCCCCGGCGGACGCCACGTCGGCCAACGCCGTGCCGTCGGTCGCGCCCACCCCCGCTGCGGCCCCGACCTCCGCTAGCGCAACGGCCGCAGGGCCGGCCTCGCCGGTCGTCGACCAGGTGCTCACCGCCCTCCCGAGGATGGTGCTCCGCGGCGACGGCACGTCCCGGCTGACCCTCAAGCTGCACCCGGCCGACCTCGGCGAGGTGCACGTCACCGTCACCGTGAAGGGCGGCGCCGTCGACGTGTCGCTGGCCGCCGACGCCCGGGCGCGCGCGGCGCTCGGCGCCGGCAGCGACCGGCTGCGCGGTCTGCTGGAGAGCCTCGGGCACTCCTCGGGTCAGGTCGTGGTCCGCGAGCTCCCCGGCGGCCCCGTTCCGGCGGCCGGCTCCGGCCCGCTCGGCGGCCAGACCGGCGGTCAGACCGGCAGCCAGCCCGCCGGGTCCTGGACCCAGTCGTGGGGTCAGGGCGCCGGCCAGCAGCCGCCAGGCCACCCCGGGACGTCCGCGGACCTGTCCGGGTTCGCCGGGCGCGAGGGCCGCCAGGCGGATCCCGGCACCACGCCGTCGGGTCGTGACGACACGACGTCCGGCACCACGGGCACCCCGTTCCGCAGCAGCACTTCCCACCCGCGCGTGCACGGCGGGGCCTCCGGCCTCGACGTCACCGTCTGAGC
>Ga0308176_10002614_pt1 | contig 11385 bp, 6 predicted proteins | sample PhyCR2_3_FD_203890 | JGI IMG/M metagenome (GOLD analysis project Ga0308176, IMG submission 203890) | Soil microbial communities from UC Gill Tract Community Farm, Albany, California, United States - DLSLS.C.R2 | ecosystem: Environmental > Terrestrial > Soil > Agricultural land | place: USA... | reverse complement strand
GCCGAAGGGCAGGCCGCGGTACTCGGTGCGCAGCGAGTGCCAGGGGCCGGCGGCGACGGCGACGAGGTAGGTGGAGATCAGCGGGGTGGGGGCGGCCCGCCAGCGGCCCTGGCCGAGGTGTTCGGTGATGCCGTTGGCGAGGACGCTCCAGCCGTCGGGGGCGGTGACGGTGAGTTCGAAGACGGCCTTGAGGTCGGGCTGGTCGAAGGCGGCGAAGACGCGCTGGACGTCGTCCAGGAACATCTGTGTGTAGACGTATGTCTCGCCGTCGGTGGGGTCGGTGAAGCGGTGCATGCCCTCGCCGGTGCGGGAGTAGCGCATGGCGGCGTCGACGCGCAGTTCGTGCTCGCCTGCGGTGAGGTTCCGCAGCGGCAGCCGGTTGTCGTCGAGGGTCTCCGGGTCGAGGGGCTGTCCGTCGAGGGTGACGGTGCGCAGGCAGGCGGGCTTCAGCTCGATGAACGTGTCCCCGGCGGACCGCGTGGTGAACCTGATCACGGTACGGGAGTCGAAGGTCTCGTCCCCATGGGTGAGATCGAGTTCGACCGTGTAGCGGTGGACGTCGAGGAGCTGTGCTCGGAGCCGCGCTTCGTCGCGCGTGATGACGGACATGGACGCCATGCTGCCTGATGGCATCCACAGCGGACAGGGGCGGATCGGTACACGGCATATGTCCGGTGTCGCGCCCCGTGCCGCCGTGTCCGCGCTCCTTGCGCCGGCGTGCCGGTGCGGGGGTCAGCCGGCCGTGGCGGACTGTCCGCCGACCGTGTCCTCGGCGATGGACTCGTGGTGCCGGATCACCTCGGCGATGATGAAGTTGAGGAACTTCTCGGCGAAGGCCGGGTCGAGCTTGGCGTTCTCGGCGAGGGCGCAGCCGTTCGATCTGCCGGGACTCGCGGGCCGGGTCGGCGGGCGGGAGCTGGTGCCGCGCCTTGAGCCGGCCGACCTGCTGGGTGCACTTGAAGCGCTCGGCGAGCATGTGGACGACGGCCGCGTCGATGTTGTCGATGCTGTCGCGCAGCCGCTCCAGCTCCTGGCGGACCGCGGGGTCGACGTCACCGGTACCGGTGTTGCTGATGGTCATGGCGGTCAACCCTAAGGGCGGCGCGGCCCCGCGATCACGGGTGACCAGCATGCGATCAGTCCCCGGTGTGTGCGGGCGGGTCGCGGGCGGGGCGGCAGGGCGGGTGCCCGCATACAGTGGAAGGGGGTTCCGGGCGTCTTTGGGGGTCGCACGTGGCGAACGGCGGACCGGTCGAGCACGGTTACCCGCATCTGGAGACGGTGCGCGCCGCCGTCACCGCGCTGTACCGGCGGCTGTCGTACGACACCGTCCGGACGTTCTCGGTGAGCGTGCCGCCGGCCGACGTGGCCTTCTGCGACACGGACGATCTGCATCTGGGCGCGCAGCGGGTGGCCCGTGAGATCGTGCGGCACTTCAGGCTGCCGGACGCGCGGCTGGTGGTGGGTTTCCGGGAGATGACGCATGCCGCCAATGTCGAACTGGCGGCGGGCCCCGAGTACTTCGTGGAGCTGAACGACCGGTTCCGTGGCCATCGCGGCGACATCGGGGCGGCGCTCGCCCACGAGGTGACCCATGTCTATCTGCACCGTCTGGATCTCGCGTTCCCGACCACGGCGGAGAACGAGATCCTGACGGACACGGTGGCGGCCTACCTGGGCGCGGGCTGGCTGCTGCTGGACGCGTACCGCGAGGACGGGGTGTCCTCGCAGAAGCTGGGCTATCTCACTCCGGAGGAGTTCGGGTACGTCCTCGCCAAGCGGGCTCTGCTGTTCGATGAGGATCCCTCGGTGTGGTTCACCAGCCCGCAGGCGTACTCGGCGTACGTCAAGGGCCGGGAGCTGGCTCTGCGGGACGGGCAGCAGCCGCCGCTGACCGGGGCGGGCTGGGCGGGCCGGCGCCGCTACGCCCATGACCGGCGCCATCCGTCGGGGGGCCGGCCGGCCGCGGGGTACGCCTTCACCGCCGATCCCGGTCCGGGCGGCGATCTCCGGGTGTCCTTTCCCTGTCCCACGTGTCTGCAGCGGATCCGGTTGCCGGTCAAGGGGCGGGTGCGGGCCCGGTGCGGGCTGTGCCGGACGGTGCTGGAGTGTGACACGTAGGGTGCCGCGTCAAGACGAACGAGGCGGCCCGGCCGGGAGCTGGCCGGGCACGATTCCCGCGGCGTGTGCGGCCGCCAGCCACTGCGGGAACTCGCCGACGAGCTGGTCGTACAGTTCGGCGTCGGGGACCCGGCGTGGGTCCTGGCCGGCGTGGAAGAAGCCGGCGTTGTCCACGGCGCGCCTGGCGGGCACGGCCAGTTCGTCGAGTTTCCGCAGGAACTCGAACTGCCGGCTGTCCGGGTCGCCGAAGCCGACGAACTGCCAGAACAGCGGGAGTCTGGCGGCCTTGCAGAGGTAGCGTTCGGCGGCGGGTTTGCTGATGGGGCCGCCGTCGGTCTGGAAGACGACCAGGGCGGGGGCGGTGGCGCCGCTGTCGAGGTAGTGGTCGATGACGGCGTCCATGGCCAGGTGGTAGCTGGTCTTGCCCATGTGCCCGAGTCCGGCCGCGATCTCCTCGATCCGGCCCTCGTGGCCGTCGAGGGCGATGTCGGTGACCGCGTCGATGTCGGTGGAGAAGAAGACCACCGGCACCCGGCCGTCGTCGTCCAGGTGTGCGGACAGGCCCAGCACCCGGTCGGCGAGCGCCTGCACGCTGCCGTCCTGGTAGTACGGCCGCATCGATCCCGAGTGGTCTATCACCAGGTAGACGGCGGCGCGGAGATCGTCCAGGCCGTGTTTGCGCAGGGAGATCCCGGCCGTCCGGTACGGCCCGACGAGCGCGGGCGCGGTCTCCTCGATCTTGCGCAGGCTGATCGCGGCCATGGTGTCCCCCCTCGGCTCCGGCAGGCACCCGAGCCTACGTGATCACGGACCCCTGCTGTCGCTCGCGTCACAGCTGTTCGCTATTTTGTTCGCCGCCGTCCCCACCGGCTCACCCTGTCCCCGTGAACCTCCAAGGAGCCGGCCGTGACCGCCGAGTCCGCCGTGACCACGTGCTTCCGTCACCCCAAGGTGGAGTCGCACGTCCGCTGCACCCGCTGCGACCGCTTCATCTGCCCGTCCTGCATGCGGGAGGCCGCCGTCGGCCACCAGTGCGTGGAGTGCGTGAAGGAGGGGGTGCGCTCGGTCCGGCAGGCGCGGACGGCGTTCGGCGGCCGGATCAGCGCGGTGCCGGTGCTGACGTACGTCCTGATCGGGCTCAACGTGCTCGCCTATCTCGCCGAGCTGGCCCGGCCATCGGTCGAGAACCGCTTCGACATGCTGGGCACGGTGCCGCCGGGCTATCTTCCCGAGGGTGTCGCGCACGGCGAGTGGTACCGGCTGCTGACCGGCGCGTTCCTGCATCTGACGCCCGGCGAGGGCGCGTTCGGCATCACGCACATCCTGTTCAACATGCTGGCGCTGTGGAACGTCGGCCGGGTGGTCGAGGCGCAGCTGGGCCGGGTCCGCTACCTCGCCCTGTATCTGCTGTCGGCGCTGGGCGGCTCGGTGCTGGTGCTGCTGCTCGCCCCGGAGACCCGCACGGTCGGCGCGTCCGGCGCCATCTTCGGCCTGGGCGCCGCGTACTACGTCATGGGACGCCGGCTCGGCTACGACCGGCAGGCGGTCAACCAGTACATGGCGGGTCTGCTGGTGTGGCTGGTGGTCTCCGCCTGGATGACCTCCTGGCAGGGGCATCTCGGCGGCCTGCTGGCCGGTGCGACGGTGACGCTGGCGTACGCCTACGCGCCCCGGGACGGCCGGCGCGTCCTCGTCCAGGCGGGCGTGTGCGTGGCGCTGCTCGTGCTGCTGGTGGTGCTGACCGCGGTCAAGGTGTCGTCGTTCGCGGAACCGGCACTCATGGGAGGGGCGGCCTGATCCGGGCCGTACGGTGACTGCCATGAAGAGACGGGACCTGTCATGAGACGAACCGGAATCCTGCTGTTCGCGGCCGCTCCGGTCGCCATCACGGCGGTGATCTACGCCCTCGGCCCCGGCCCGTCCGGCTCCTCGGACGCGGCGGGCACGCGGGTCTCCGCCGCGCAGCGGGCACGCCAGGACGCCAAGGCCCGGGCGGAGTCGGAGCGGGCGCGGGACGCCGAGGTCATCGCCGACGCCCCGCCGGGCCTGGTGGCGCCGGCCGAGAAGGAGCTGGCGCAGCGGATCGTGGCGAGCGCGGAGAACTCCACGCTCGACTGGCGCAGCTCCTACGGCTACATCGAGGACATCGGCGACGGGCAGGGCTACACCGCCGGCATCATCGGCTTCTGTACCGGCACGCACGACCTGCTGACCCTGGTCGAGCGGTACACCGAGGCCCGTCCCGGCAACGGCCTCGCGCCGTACCTGCCGGCCCTGCGGAAGGTCGACGGCACCGGCTCCCACAAGGGCCTGGACCCGGGGTTCACAGCGGCCTGGAAGGCGGAGGCGAGGCTCCCGGCGTTCCGTGAGGCGCAGGAGAAGGAGCGCGACCGCGTCTACTTCGACCCGGCCGTCCGCCTCGCCAAGCTCGACGGGCTGGGCACCCTGGGTCAGTTCGTCTACTACGACGCGATGGTCTTCCACGGCCCCGGCACCGGGCGCAACAGCTTCTACGGCCTGCGCGAACGCGCCCTGGAGGAGGCCGACACCCCGTCCCAGGGCGGCAGCGAGAAGAACTACCTCGACGTCTTCCTGGACATCCGCCGCGAGGCGATGAAGGCCAGGAAGCCCACCATCGACACCACCCGCATCGACACGGCCCAGCGGCAGTTCCTGTACGACGGCAACCTGGGGCTGCGCACACCGCTGACCTGGCGGGTGTACGGGGAGACGTACAAGGTGCCGTAGCCGGTGCGGCGTCCGGACGTGCGACGGCGCCCGCCCATGAGTCCGGTCGGGGACAGGTGGGCAGGCGCCGTCTGGTGTTCCGTACGCCTTTGTACGGGACGTTTTTCGGTGACCGTCAGACCGCCAGCGCGCGGTCCGTCGGGCGGATCGGGGCCGGCAGCTCGCTGGTGCCGGTCAGGAAGCGGTCCACTCCGCGGGCGGCCGAACGGCCCTCCGCGATCGCCCAGACGATCAGGGACTGGCCGCGGCCCGCGTCACCGGCGACGAACACGCCCGGCACGTTGGTCTGGAAGTCGGCGTCGCGGGCGATGTTGCCGCGCTCGTCCAGCTCCAGGCCGAACTGCTCGACCAGGCCGTTCTCCCGGTCCGTGCCCGTGAAGCCCATCGCGAGGGTCACCAGCTGGGCCGGGATCTTGCGCTCGGTGCCCGGCTTGCGGGTCAGCTTGCCGTCGACGAACTCGACCTCGGCCAGGTGCAGCCACTGGACGTTGCCGTCCTCGTCGCCCTCGAAGTGGGTGGTGGAGGCGGAGTAGATCCGCTCGCCGCCCTCCTCGTGCGCCGAGGTGACCTTGTACAGGATCGGGAAGGTCGGCCAGGGCTGGTTGGTCGCGTGCCGCTCGTCGTTCGGGCGGGGCATGATCTCGAGCTGGGTGACGGAGGCCGCGCCCTGGCGGTGGGCGGTGCCCACGCAGTCGGCGCCGGTGTCGCCGCCGCCGATGACGACGACGTGCTTGCCCTCGGCCGAGATCGGCGTGGTGACGTAGTCGCCCTCCTGGACCTTGTTGGCCAGCGGCAGGTACTCCATCGCCTGGTAGACGCCCTTGAGCTCGCGGCCGGGGGCCGGGAGGTCGCGGGCGGTGGTGGCGCCGGCGGCGATGACGATCGCGTCGTACCGCTTCTTGAGGTCGCGGGCGCCCAGGTCGCGGCCGATCTCCACGCCGGTGCGGAAGCGGGTGCCCTCCGCGCGCATCTGCTCGATACGGCGGTTGATGTGCCGCTTCTCCATCTTGAACTCGGGGATGCCGTAGCGCAGGAGGCCGCCGACGCGGTCCGCCCGCTCGTAGACGGCGACCGTGTGGCCGGCCCGGGTGAGCTGCTGGGCGGCGGCGAGGCCCGCCGGGCCCGAGCCGATGACCGCGACGGTCTTGCCGGACAGGCGCTCGGGCACCTGCGGGGCGACGTCCCCGGTCTCCCACGCCTTGTCGATGATGGAGACCTCGACGTTCTTGATGGTGACCGGCGGCTGGTTGATGCCGAGCACGCACGCCGACTCGCAGGGGGCCGGGCAGAGGCGACCGGTGAACTCCGGGAAGTTGTTGGTCGCGTGCAGGCGGTCGGAGGCGGCCGCCCAGTCCTCGCGGTACGCGAAGTCGTTCCACTCGGGGATCAGGTTCCCCAGCGGACAGCCGTTGTGGCAGAACGGGATGCCGCAATCCATGCACCGGCTGGCCTGCTTGCTGATGATCGGCAGCAGGGAGCCGGGGACGTAGACCTCGTTCCAGTCCTTGACGCGCTCACCGACAGGACGGGTCTTGGCGACCTCGCGGCCGTGGTTCAGGAAGCCCTTCGGGTCAGCCATTGATCGCCGCCTCCATCATCTTCTCGGTGATCTCGGTCTCGGAGAGACCGGCTCGCTCGGCGGCGTCCTTGGCGGCGAGCACTGCCTTGTACGTGCTGGGGATGATCTTGCTGAACCGCTGCACGGCCGTGTCCCAGTCGGCGAGCAGCTTCCCGGCGACCGTCGAGCCGGTCTCCTCGGCGTGGCGGCGCACCACGTCGTGCAGCCACTGCTTGTCCGTGTCGTCCAGCGCCTCGACCGCTGCGGCGTTGCCGGCGTTGACGTTGTCGCTGTCGAGGTCGATGACGTAGGCGACGCCGCCGGACATGCCCGCCGCGAAGTTGCGGCCGGTCGGGCCGAGGACGACCGCGTGACCGCCGGTCATGTACTCGCAGCCGTGGTCACCCACGCCCTCGGAGACGACCAGCGCGCCGGAGTTGCGGACGCAGAACCGCTCACCGGAGCGGCCCCGCAGGAACAGCTCGCCGCCGGTGGCGCCGTAGCCGATGGTGTTGCCCGCGATGGTCGAGTACTCGGCCAGGTGGTCGGCCGCACGGTCCGGGCGGACGACGATCCGGCCGCCGGAGAGGCCCTTGCCGACGTAGTCGTTGGCGTCGCCCTCCAGGCGGAGCGTGACACCGCGCGGCAGGAACGCGCCGAAGGACTGGCCCGCGGAGCCGGTGAACGTGATGTCGACGGTGCCATCGGGCAGGCCCGCCCCGCCGAACTTCTTCGTCACCTCGTGGCCGAGCATGGTGCCGACCGTGCGGTTGATGTTGCGGATGGCGACCTGGGCGCGCACCGGCTGTGCCTCGGTGGCGTCCGAGGCGGCGAGCGCGTCGGCGGCGAGCTTGATCAGCTCGTTGTCCAGGGCCTTCTCCAGGCCGTGGTCCTGGTCGGCGATCTGGTGGCGGACGGCGCCCTCGGGCAGGTCCGGCACGTGGAACAGCGGCTCCAGGTCCAGGCCCTGCGCCTTCCAGTGGTCGACGGCCCGCGTGACGTCGAGCGCCTCGGCGTGGCCGACGGCCTCCTCGATGGAACGGAAGCCCAGCTCGGCGAGGATCTCGCGGACCTCCTCGGCGATGAACCGGAAGAAGTTCACCACGTACTCGGCCTTGCCTGCGAAACGGTCGCGCAGCACCGGGTTCTGGGTGGCGATGCCGACCGGGCAGGTGTCGAGGTGGCAGACGCGCATCATGACGCAGCCGGAGACGACGAGCGGCGCGGTCGCGAAACCGAACTCCTCGGCGCCGAGCAGCGCGGCGATGACCACGTCGCGGCCGGTCTTGAGCTGGCCGTCGGTCTGCACGACGATGCGGTCGCGCAGGCCGTTGAGCAGCAGGGTCTGCTGGGTCTCGGCGAGGCCCAGCTCCCAGGGGCCGCCCGCGTGCTTCAGCGAGGTCAGCGGCGAGGCGCCGGTGCCGCCGTCGTGGCCGGAGATCAGCACCACGTCCGCGTGCGCCTTGGAGACACCCGCGGCGACCGTGCCGACGCCGACCTCGGAGACCAGCTTCACGTGGATCCGCGCCTGCGGATTCGCGTTCTTCAGGTCGTGGATCAGCTGGGCCAGGTCCTCGATGGAGTAGATGTCGTGGTGCGGCGGCGGGGAGATGAGGCCCACGCCCGGCGTCGAGTGACGCGTCTTGGCGACCCACGGGTAGACCTTGTGGCCGGGCAGCTGGCCGCCCTCGCCGGGCTTGGCGCCCTGGGCCATCTTGATCTGGATGTCGTCGGCGTTGACCAGGTACTCGGAGGTCACGCCGAAGCGGCCGGAGGCGACCTGCTTGATCGCCGAGCGGCGCGCCGGGTCGTACAGGCGGTCCGGGTCCTCGCCGCCCTCACCGGTGTTGGACTTGCCGCCCAGCTGGTTCATGGCGATGGCGAGGGTCTCGTGCGCCTCCTTGGAGATGGAGCCGTACGACATGGCGCCGGTGGAGAAGCGCTTGACGATCTCGCTCGCCGGCTCGACCTCGTCGATGGAGATCGGAGCCCGGCCGGAGGCGAAGCCGAACAGGCCGCGCAGGGTCATGAGGCGCTCGGACTGCTCGTTCACGCGGTCCGTGTACTTCTTGAAGATGTCGTAGCTGCCGCTGCGGGTGGAGTGCTGCAGGCGGAAGACCGTCTCCGGGTCGAACAGGTGCGGCTCGCCCTCGCGGCGCCACTGGTACTCGCCGCCGATGTCCAGCGCGCGGTGCGCGGGAGCGATGCCGGAGGCCGGGTAGGCCTTGGCGTGGCGGGCGGCGACCTCCTTGGCGATGACGTCGATACCGACGCCGCCGATCTTGGTGGCGGTGCCGTTGAAGTACTTCTCGACGAAGGCGTCGTCGAGGCCGACGGCCTCGAAGACCTGGGCGCCGCGGTAGGAGGCGACGGTGGAGATGCCCATCTTGGACATGACCTTCAGCACGCCCTTGCCGAGGGCGTAGATCAGGTTGCGGATGGCCTTCTCGGCCTCTATGTCCGACAGGAAGGTGCCCGCGCGGACCAGGTCCTCGACCGACTCCATCGCCAGGTACGGGTTGACGGCGGCGGCGCCGTAGCCGATGAGCAGGGCGACGTGGTGGACCTCGCGGACGTCACCGGCCTCGACCAGCAGACCCACGTGGGTGCGCTGCTTGGTGCGGATGAGGTGGTGGTGGACGGCCGCGGTGAGCAGCAGCGACGGGATCGGGGCGTGCTCGGCGTCGGAGTGCCGGTCCGACAGGACGATCAGCCGGGCGCCGTTCTCGATGGCGGCGTCGGCCTCGGCGCAGATCTCCTCGATGCGCGCGGCGAGCGAGTCGCCGCCGCCGGAGACCCGGTACAGGCCGGAGAGGGTCGCGGCCTTGAAGCCGGGCATGTCGCCGTCGGCGTTGATGTGGATGAGCTTGGCGAGCTCGTCGTTGTCGATGACCGGGAAGGGCAGCAGGACGGACCGGCAGGAGGCGGCGGTCGAGTCGAGCAGGTTGCCCTGCGGGCCCAGCGAGCTGCGCAGGGAGGTGACGAGCTCTTCGCGGATCGCGTCCAGCGGCGGGTTGGTGACCTGCGCGAACAGCTGGGTGAAGTAGTCGAAGAGCAGCCGCGGGCGCTCGGACAGGGCCGCGATCGGGCTGTCGGTGCCCATGGAGCCGATCGGCTCGGCGGCGCTGCGGGCCATCGGGGCGAGGATGACGCGCAGCTCCTCCTCGGTGTAGCCGAAGGTCTGCTGGCGGCGGGTGACCGAGGCGTGGGTGTGCACGATGTGCTCGCGCTCGGGCAGGTCGCCCAGCTCGATCTCGCCGGCCTCCAGCCAGTCGGTGTACGGCTGCGCGGCGGCGAGGGACGCCTTGATCTCGTCGTCCTCGATGATGCGGTGCTCGGCGGTGTCCACGAGGAACATGCGGCCGGGCTGCAGGCGGCCCTTGCGGACGACCTTGGCCGGGTCGAGGTCGAGGACGCCGACCTCGGAGCTGAGGACGACGAGGCCGTCGTCGGTGACCCAGTAGCGGCCGGGGCGCAGACCGTTGCGGTCGAGCACGGCGCCGACCTGGGTGCCGTCGGTGAAGGTGACGCAGGCGGGGCCGTCCCAGGGCTCCATCAGCGTGGAGTGGAACTGGTAGAAGGCGCGCCGGGCCGGGTCCATGGAGTCGTGGTTCTCCCACGCCTCCGGGATCATCATCAGCACGGAGTGCGGCAGCGAGCGGCCGCCGAGGTGCAGCAGTTCCAGCACCTCGTCGAAGGAGGCCGAGTCGGAGGCGTCGGGGGTGCACACCGGGAAGATGCGCTCTATGGCCTTGTCGTCCGCGCCGAACAGGTCGGAGAAGAGCTGGGACTCGCGGGCGCGCATCCAGTTGCGGTTGCCCTTGACGGTGTTGATCTCACCGTTGTGCGCGACGAAGCGGTAGGGGTGCGCGAGCGGCCAGGACGGGAAGGTGTTGGTGGAGAACCGGGAGTGCACGAGCGCGATCGCGGAGGCGAAGCGGCGGTCGGACAGGTCCGGGAAGAAAGGTTCCAGCTGGCCGGTGGTCAGCATGCCCTTGTAGACGATGGTGCGGGCGGAGAGGGACGGGAAGTAGACACCGACCTCCCGCTCGGCGCGCTTGCGCAGCATGAAGGCCGTGCGGTCGAGCGCGATGCCCTCGGCGGTTCCGGCGGAGACGAAGAGCTGACGGAAGACCGGCATGGTGGACCGGGCGGTGGCGCCGAGCAGTTCGGGGGCGACGGGGACCTCGCGCCAGCCGAGGACGGTCAGGCCCTCGTCGGCCGCGATCGTCTCGATCCGTGAGATGACGTCCTCGGTGCCGTCCTCCGGCAGGAAGGCGATGCCTACCGCGTAGGAGCCCGCCGCGGGGAGGTCGAAACCGGCCACCTCGCGGAAGAAGGCGTCGGGGACCTGGGAGAGGATGCCCGCGCCGTCGCCGGAGTCGGGCTCGGAGCCGGTGGCGCCACGGTGTTCGAGGTTGCGCAGAACAGTCAGCGCCTGCTCGACCAGCGCGTGGCTCGCCTCGCCGGTGAGGGTGGCCACGAAACCGACGCCACAGGCGTCGTGCTCGTTGCGGGGGTCGTACATACCCTGCGCAGCAGGGCGAGCATCCATGAAGGACCAGTTCTGGCCATTCGCGGAATGCTGGGACGGCTGGCGCGGCGTACGCATCGGCTCTCCCGTCGTCGTCATGTGGCATGTGCTGGTGCCGAGGGACGACGTTGGCCCTCTGCGGAGTTCGAAATTTCGTGCAGGTTACATGATGGGGCGGTTCCCGGGAACCGGATACTCCGTTCCAGCATGCGGACGCCGCAGGTTGCGACAGGGGTGCCGCGGGGCACGGCGGGTACCGCGCACGGGCGGCGGAATTCTGCGGGGACCGAACGGGACAAGATCGATCAGATCGACGTCCATCGGCCCTGGGGGGACGGAGCGAGCGTCTTCACTCGTCCCGCGGGTGCGCCGCAGGCGTCATTGCCCCCAGCGCTTACGGCTCATGCCCGGTGGTTAAGCGTTC
>Ga0308176_10002612_pt1 | contig 11397 bp, 6 predicted proteins | sample PhyCR2_3_FD_203890 | JGI IMG/M metagenome (GOLD analysis project Ga0308176, IMG submission 203890) | Soil microbial communities from UC Gill Tract Community Farm, Albany, California, United States - DLSLS.C.R2 | ecosystem: Environmental > Terrestrial > Soil > Agricultural land | place: USA... | reverse complement strand
AACACCTCGTCGGTGAGCAGGGCATGCAGGGCGGGCTGGACGTCGGCGGCGTGCGTCGCACCGAGCAGGCGCGCCGCAGCCGAACGGACGGTGCCCGAGGGATCCGCCGAGCAGCGGACGGCAGCCGACTTCACGCCGGGCTTGTCGGACGCCTCACGGAGAAGCATCAACGCCCAGTACCTGACCTCCGGCTCGCCATGGTCGGCGAGGTCGATCAGGTACGGCGCGAGCCGTCGCGCGCGCGGCGTCAACTCGGTCGCGGTCCGCGAACGCGGGTGCGAGCCGTCGACGAGGATCTCGAGGAGCAGGTTGTCGGCCGAGGGAGTCTGCTGCTCGGACGCGATCGCGACGATCGCTGCCCGGAGTCCTGCGTCGGCGGTATCGAGGGCAGATCGGAGCAACCTGAACGCGAACGGCGAACCGCCCCGGGTCAGCACGCGGAATGCGTGCGACCGGCGCTGGCTCTTGCCGTTTGCCACCCGGCGCAGGCGCGCCCGCTCGCGGGAGACGAGCTCACGCGCCGCCTCCGCGGTTCCCGGCAACCAGTCTCCGTCGGCAGTGCGCCAGAGCCGTCGCCGCGACCAGCGCGAGGGATCGGCGCCGCCGACCAGCAGTTCCGCGTCGCGTCGGCGCAGCCGGATCAGCCGGTCGTGCTTCACGCGCGCACCGACGACCCAGATCGCAAGCGCGAGCCAGAAGACGAGCAGCACGGCGGTCGTGCAGAGGATGAACCATGTCGGAACCATCTCGGGGAGAGCCTCCAAGGGTGCTTCGGCATCCTGGGGCGAGACCTTTACTCCTGCCCCCGCTCCCGCAGTGTCGCCGCGCGAACGAAGCGTCTGTCGCCGGCGTGAACGACAGCCGTGGTGCGCCCTCCTAGCGTCGGTGTTGTCAACTCCGGCTCTGAAAGGAGCACCGCATGCTCAAGCGTCTAGTCGGGCTCGTCGTCACCGTCGCAGTAGCCTCGGTCCTCTGCACCACATCTCTGGCTGCTGCGAACGCCGCCAACGGCGCCACGGTGACCCATTTCTCTGTCGCCTATCCGGGCGACCTCGCAACCTGCTCCGGAAACCGCATCGAGCAATCGAGCGGGCACCTGTTCATCAAGGACGTCGAGACGTGCCTGACGGTGATCGACTTCTATGCACCGGGCACGTACTCGGTCACCGACCCGCTCGTGGAGTGGTGCAGCGACTTCGACGGGTTCGCGGAGTGCAATCCGGCGACCTCAGGGACGTTGACAGTCTCCGCCAACGGCGACGGCACCTTCACGTGGTCGATCGTCGCGTACTACGCCAAGCACTGAGTTGGGCTCGAGTCGAGAGCGGGCGGACGCTCGCTCTCGACTCAGGACACCGGTCGTGGAGCCACGACCTTGGCATCGTTCAGGACGGCGTGGGCAAATTCCAGGGCGGCGTCGGCCGTCAGGACGCGGCCCTCGCGCTCGAGCTCCGCCGCTCTCTCTTCTCCGTGGAGGCTCCGGACGCGCGAACGGATGCGATCGAGCAGAGCCTGCTCGAGATGCGGGATCCATCCCTCGATCGCCTCCATCGTCGCCGCGGCGGCAGCAGCCATCTTCGCAGCCGTTTCATCAGCAGCGCGCGCCAGTGCGAGCTCCGCAGCAGCGAAAAACGCGAGCGCCCTCATCTCGGCGAAGTCGAGCCGGGAGATCCACCGCAGGAGCAGGTCGATGTGCTCGACGGCGTCGTCCAGCTGGCCCGATCGAAGCTCGGCCTGCGCGAGGTTGTATGCGTTCACCAGCATGCTCTCGGCGTACCCGAGCTGTTCGAGCGGTTCGAGTGTCGGTACCAGCACCTCGATCACGCGCGACCATTCACCGCGGTTCAGGGCAACATCGGCGACGTTGGCGGTACAGACGAACCACTCGTAGAGCAGATCGTGCTTCGCCGCGATGTCGCGGCCCTCGATGTAACAGCGTTCGGCCGCCGCGAGATCTCCGTGGTAGACGTAAGCGACACCCATCCCTCGGAGTGCGTTTGCCTCGCCGTGCGCATCGCCGATACTCCTCGCGAGCTCGAGTTGCTGCTGGGCGAGCCCGAGTGCCTCGTCCAGGGCCGGTCCGAGTACCCGTGCCGCGAGGTAGGCGGCATTCGAGAGCAGGTCGACGCGCGGACCGGCGAGCTCCAGCGCCCGCCGCGTCCAGTGGTAGCCCTCCGAACGTTGGCCGCTCACGTGCCAGAAGCCGAACAATCTCGCCACGACATCGGCGAAGGCTTCGGCTCGGTGGGTTTCGAGCCACTGCAGGGCGAGACGCAGGTTCGGCTCGAGCTCGTTCGGCCCCATCAGGACGGACGTGTCGGGCGGAACCGGCTCGAGGGCGGTCAGCCCCTCGCCGATCAGCTCCACCATCCAAGTCGCCTGTTGCTCGCGCAATTCGGCGTGGTCGGAACGCCGCTCGAAGAGCATGAGTGCCTGCGACCGAAGAGTCCGCAGCATGAAGACCTTTGCGTCGGCCGTCCGGCGGAGCAGGCTCTTGTCGACGAGTGACGACACTTCGTCGGGGCCCGAGCCCAGTACACGCTCGACGTCGCTCACCGTGAAGCGGCCGTCGAACACGGCGAGCTTCACGAACAGCTCGTGTTCATCCGGTGCAAGGAGCCCTAGGCTCCACTCGATCGTCACGCGCAGCGTCCGCTGTCGCTCCGGCAGATCGGTGTACGCAGCGCCGAGGAGGTCGATGCTCGCCGAGAGCCGGCCGGCGATCTCGGCGGTCGAGAGCACTTTGACTCGGGCTGCGGCGAGCTCGATGGCAAGCGGCAGGCCGTCCACGAGTCTGACGATCTGCGGGACGTGCTCGTCCGGCTGGAAGTCCCGCAGCGCCTGGCGCGCGCGCACCGCGAAGAGCTCTGCTGCTTCTGTTGGGGGCAGCGGATCGAGGACGAACTCATGCTCTGCCCGAAGCCCGAGCTTCTGCCTGCTGGTGGCGAGCACATGGACGCCGCTGGTGGCAGTAAGGAGGTGCTGGACGGTGCTCGCCGCTGCGAGCACATGCTCGAAGTTATCGAGGACGAGCAGCGACGGATCGCCCTCGAGGCGAGCCGCGAGTCCCGCGGTGGCACCGACCGCCGTTGTGATCGCCTCTTCCACGAGTTCGGGTGCGGAGACCTCGCCGAGTGAGACGAACCAGACGCCGCCCGGAAACGCCTCCGCGGCCTCAGCTGCAGCTTGGAGCGCGAGCCGCGTCTTCCCGATTCCACCCGGTCCCGTCACCGTCATGAGCCGTACGCCCTCGCGCAGAGCTTGGGCCACAGCCCGCACATCCCGGCCCCGGCCGACGAGCGGCGTCAGCTGAATCGGCAGCGAGACGTTGAAGAGCGTCTTGAGCGCAGGGAACGATCCTTCGCCGACCTGGAAGAGCCGAATCGGGGCGGAAAGATCCTTCAACCGATGTTCGCCGAGATCCTTCAAGACGAGATGGTCCTCGAGAAGGTCTCTGCTCGTCAACGAAACGAGGACTTGCCCACCGTGCGCGGCCGCCATGATCCGTGCCGCGCGGTGCACGTCCATCCCGACGTACTTGGGTGGGAAGGCTCGCGGCTGACCGGTATGGATGCCCATGCGCACGGGGAGCAGGCCGTCCCACGGCCAAGTCGCGCCGGCGAGCCCCACCTGGGCCGCGACAGCGGCGGCCACGGCGCCTCTTGCGCTTGGGAATGCGACGAAAAAGGCGTCCCCCTCGGCGTCCACCTCGTAGCCGTCGTGTCGGGCGAACGCCTCGCGAAGAATGCAGCGGTGGAGCTCGAGAACCTCCCCGTACACATCAGTGCCGAGCCGCTCCAGAAGCCGCGTAGATCCTTCGATGTCGGTGAAGAGCATCGTGACCGTGCCCGTGGGCTGCTCCGCCATGCCCTGACTATGGCTCGCACCGCGAGAACCGCCAAGTGGGCCTTGCACCGCACGCCGCCGCCGACATAGGCTCGCGAGCTAGGTTGGTGCGGAATCGCCTGATACGCACGAGCCCAGGGGTCGCCGCGCTGATCGCGTGCTGCGCGCTGGCGACGGCTGCGGACGGGCGAGTCGCCTTGCACCAGGGCGGCACGCTCAGGGTCAACCTGTCGAACACCCTGATCTCGACGCTCGACCCAGCGGTCGACTACGAGTTCTACGGCGGCCAGTTGCTCTACGCGACCTGCGTGCGTCTCCTCAACTACTCCGACGTCCCGGGTCATGTGGGAGAGCTCGTGCCCGAGGCAGCCGCTGGACGACCCGTCGTCACCGACGGAGGCCGGACATACACATTCACGGTTCGCTCCGGCTACCGCTTCAACACCGGTGAGCCGGTCACGGCGCAGAGCTTCGTTCGCGCCGCCGAACGGGTGCTCGCAAAGCGCGCTGCTTCTCCTGGGGCGCAGTTCTACAACGACATCCTCGGTGCGTCGGACGTGTTAGCGGGACGGGACGCACGGCCGCGCGGGGTGACGGTGCACGGAGACACGATCACGTTCCGGCTGCTTGCGCCGTCACCCACGTTCCCGGCGCGCCTCGCGATGAGCTTCTTCTGCGCGCAACCGCCGACTCTCCCGGTCTCGCCGCACGGCGTGGCGCTGCCGCCGATGGCCGGCCCCTACTACGTGGCATCGTTTGATCCGCGGCGAACGATCGTCCTCAAGCGCAACCCGTATTACCACGGACCGCGTGCTGCGCATGTCGACCGCATTGTCGTCACGATGGGGACGTCGCTCGAAACCAGCCTCTTGCAGGTTCGTGCCGGTCAGGCGGATTTCGATCTCGGCGGCCTCCCGCCGGCGGGCATCGACTCGTTGGCGAGGAATTACGGAGTCAACAAGGGACGGTTCTTCGTTCACCCAGGTCTCCTGTTGCAATACCTCGCCCTGAACACCCGGCACGGCCCGCTGCGCGATGTGCGCGTACGGCGTGCGATCAACCTCGCCGTCGATCGCACAGAGATCAGTCGTCTCAGCGGCCGGTACGGAGGCCGTCCGACCGATCAGGTGCTGGTAGCAGGCATCCCCGGCTATCACGACGTCCAGATTTACCCCGATCATCCTGACCTGGCGCGCGCGAAGGCGCTGATTGGCCGCCGTCGCCTGACATTGACGATGTACTCGTTGACCGGGCAGCCCTTCGACGACCAAGCCGTCGTGATCGCCAAAGACCTCGCCGCGATCGGAATGCACGTCGAGGTGAAGCCGGTGGAGTTCGACCAGCTCATCAGGTTGGTCGGCAACCCGGGTAACCCGTACGACATCGTCTCCATCGGCTGGGGGCCCGACTTCATCGATCCGTTCGACTACCTCGACGTCCTTCTCAACGGCAACCGCATCTCGGCGCAGAACAACGTCCAATGGTCGCTGTTCGACGATCCGACCTTCGACAAGCGCTTGGACGCTGCCGCGCACCTCGTCGGCGCGCGTCGCTACGCGGCGTACGGCCGCATCGATGCAGACGTCATGCGGACGGCGGCGCCGCTGGCGCCGCTGTACACCGCGAACGTCCGCGAGTTCGTCTCGAGTAGGTTCGGCTGTTACACGTTCGTGCCGGCGCTCCAGTCGCTCAGCCTCGCCGCGAGTTGCATCGACTAGTAGCTACCGCGCGCGATTTCGGAGCGCGTCCAGGTCGAGAACCACAGTCCGGCCGCGGCCGAGCTTGATGACCCCGTCGCGCTCCTCCTCGCGCAACACCTGATTGACGGTAGGCCTCGTGGCGCCTGCAAGCTCGGCGATCACTTCCTGCGTGAGGGGGATGGTGATCTCTCCCCGCGAGCCAGCTCCGTAGAGCTCAGCCATGTCGACCAGCCGGCGCCGGACCCGGCGATCGACCGGCAGGTACAACGCTTCGAGGAGCCGCTCGTTCAGCATCCGGATCTCGCCGACGGCGAAGTTCCAGAGAAAGCGGTCCGCTTGGGGGTAGTGCTTGCGGATCGTGTCGAAGTCGGCGCGGTGCAGTGACCAGGTCTCTCCGTCCTCGAGCGCGGCGACCGTCGCCGTCCGTTTTCCGTCATCGACCAGGAGCGCCATCTCGCCGAACGCCGATCCTGGGCCGCGAACAGCAATGGTCACGGTGTCTCCAAGCGGTGCCATGATGCGGACGGCGAACCGTCCGGAAACGATCAGGTGGCAGGAATCCGCGGGGTCGCCACGGTGGCAGACGACCTCGTTTCGCGCGAACGTCCGGCGGCGCGCGACGCGGAGGATCTCGAGTCGTTCGGCGTCGGGGATCCCGTCGAGAAGCCGCCACTCCACCTGGCGAGCCTAGTTCAATTCACGGTTTCTGAACCCGTCAAGACTCGAGCGGTCCGTCCGAGGGAGCTAGGACTGGTTCGGCTCGTCGTCCGCGGCGGCGCGGTGGAACGCGGGCGCACGCTTCGCGCCGTTCGTGGCCCCGAGTGCCTCGCGGGCGTCGCTCCATTCGCCGATCGACACGCGGTCGCGACCGGATGCCTTGGCGAGGTAGAGGCCCACGTCGGCAAGCTGGATCAGCTCCTGCAGCGACGGAGCCGCGGTCGAGTCGGTGACGCCGAAGCTCGCGGTGAAGCGAACCTGCCCACCGTCGAGCGTCCGCGCCAGGTGCTCGCGGATCCGCCCCATGACCTCGACGGCCGCGACGGTGTCGGCGTCCGGCAGTGCGATCAGGAACTCCTCGCCGCCCCAGCGTGCGACGAGATCGTCGTCGCGCAGGACCTGGCGCACGACGTGCGAGAAGAGACGCAACGAGCGATCGCCCTCCTCGTGACCGTGCGTGTCGTTCAGCCGCTTGAAGTGATCCAGGTCGGCAAGTGCGAGCGCGAACGGCCGGCTCCCGCGCAACAGGGCACGCAGCTCGGTTTCGAGCGTCCGGCGGTTGATGAGGCCCGTAAGCCCGTCCGTCTGCGCCTGGAGCTGCGTCTTCTCGAATGCACGGACGGTGCCGATGCGGGCGCCTGCCTGCGTCGCGAGCGTCGTCAGCTGCGCCACCTGTTCCTTGCTCGGAGACACGCCGTCGGGACCTGTTGCGTGCAGGACACCGAGCGACCTGCCCATGAAGCTGATCGGGACGCAGACCGCCGAGCACGGACCTTGCTCGCGATCGCGCAGCTTGGGGCACGCGTTCAACGCCTCGCTCGTCTCGAAGACGACGGCATGGCCGCGCCGTACGGCGACACAGGAGTACGGCGACTCGACGGGGCACGACGGCGCGCCCGCGATCGGATGAACGGCGGTTTGATCGAGGTGGGCGCGACTCGAGTCCGATAGGAGGAGCTCCATCGGGGTGCGTTCGCCGATCTCGACCATCGCGCGCCGGACGACGTCGTACGCGGCCGCCTCCTCGTCCGCCATCTCGAGCGCCTCGACGAGCTGTGAGCCGAAGTTGTCGCGTTGCGCCTGCCGTGTCAGCTCCTGCTCGAGGCGAACGCGTTCGGTGATGTCGCGCGAGTTCAGCACGATGCCGCGGACGTGCCGGTCGGAACGCAGATCGGTCAGGTGCGCTTCCAGGTGGCGCCATTCGCCCACGGCGTTCCGCATCCGGAACACGAGCTCCTTGACGTTGCCCGACTCCTGCGCGGTCTCGAAACGCTCGAGGTCGTCTTCGTGGATCGCCCGCAGGATGCCTTTGCCGGTGAGCTGCGACTGCGGCTGACCGGTCAGCCGTTCGACCGCGGTGCTCGCGTACCGGCAGTTGCCCCCGGCGAGCACGAGGACGAGGTCGGTCGACGAGCTGACGAGGCTCCGGAAGTGCGCGGTCTGGCGTCGCGTCGTCGCGACGAGCGCCCACGCGAGGAGGATCGAGACCAGGACCCCGACCGCGCCGAGCGCTATCTGCAGCGTGATCGTGTCGGTCACGTTGCGGTCGGTCTTCGCGGCGATCTCGCGCGCAGCGCTCAGGGAGACGTTCGATGTGAGCGCCGAGAGGACGCGGAGCCGGAGCAGTGCGTCGTCGGCGGTGATGTGCTCGCCCGCGGTCTCCGGAAGCGCTATGGAGTCGCGGTGAGCGAGGAACGCGTTCCCGTTTGCGAGAAGGTCGTGGATGAGCTTCTGCTGCTCGACGATCTCCGCTCGGATCCGCGGATCCGTCTCGCGCTGCAGCACGACGTCGTCGTCGTCACCCTCGACGGCGGGGGCGGTGCCGCCGTTCAGCAATGCGTTCACGCTCTGTGTGAGCAAGACTCCGGTGCGCTGCGGGCTCGCCTGCTCTCCCTCCCGGAGCAGCAGTAGTTGCGTCACGTACCGCTCCGCGAGCGTGCGCTGGCGACCGGCGATCTCGACCACGGCGGCGCGGTTCTGCGATTTGCCCGTCGACCAGATCGAGACCGCCGCGCTCGCGGCGAGGATCAACGCGAACGTGACGACGATCGCCACGATCGTGCTGCGCGCCCGTGGCGCGAACGGGCGAAACTCGCGGGCTGCACGTGTCATCGGACGAGTAGCGGCGCGTGCATGCCGCCCATGTAGTGGCCGAACATGTTGCAGACGAGCGCATAGCGGCCCGGTTTCAGTGCCAGGCGGAGCACGTTCGTCTCGCCTGCCGGTGCCGGCTCGATCGCGCCGACGATGCTTTTCTCGAGCGCGTTCTCGTCGAGCGTGATCCCGTCGGGTCGCATGGGCAGGCCGTGGTCCGCGCGCACGACGATGAACTCGTGCTCGTCGGGTCCGCGGTTCGTGACGCGGAAGACCACCGTGCCCGCGGTGAGCCGGCCGTGGACGACGGTGATGTGGAAGTCGCGCTCGACGACGCGCACGACCGACGGGCTCGCGCCGGCGGCCCTCGAAACGAAGGCGGCGACGATGAACGCGAGGCCGACGAGGACCGCGCAGACGGCCAGAGGGGGTCTCCGCACGTCGCACATATCGGCGTCCGGCAGGAGGAGCTTGAGTCGTCCAGCACAAGGTTTCGAGCGCTTTTCGCCCGGACGGGTGCTCGCCGAAGGCGGGCGTAGACTGACCCTCCGCGATGGCCCAGGCCGATTTTGTCCATCTGCACGTCCACTCCGAGTACTCGATCCTCGACGGGGCGTGCCGCATCACCGACCTGGTCGCACGCGCGGCCGAGCTCGAGATGCCGTCCGTCAGCCTGACCGACCACGGCTCGATGGCCGGCGCCGTCCAGCTCTGGAAGGCGACGCGCAACACGGGCGTCAAGCCGGTCATCGGCTGCGAGGTCTACGTCGCCGACGATCGCAAGGCGAGCACGAAGGGCAACGCGCATCTCACGCTGCTCGCCGCCGACAACACGGGCTACGCGAACCTGATCCAGCTCTCGAGCCTCGGGTACCTCGAGGGCTACTACTACAAGCCGCGCGTCGACTGGGAGCTCCTCGAGCGCCACTCGAACGGGCTGATCGCGTTGTCCGGCTGCCTCTCCGGCCGCGTCTGCAAGGCGCTCGAAGAGAACCGGCCGAACGACGCCGAAGCCGAGCTGGACCGGCTCGCGCAGACGTTCGGCAAGGACAACGTGTACGTCGAGCTGCAGAACGCGCACCTCGACGTGCAGGCGCGCATCCTGCCGCAGCTCGCCTCGCTCGCCGCCAAGGTCGGCTTGCCGGCCGTCGCGACCGGTGACGTGCACTACCTCCGCGACACCGACGCGCGCGCCCACGAAGCGCTCCTCTGCATCCAGTCGGGCGACTCGTTGAAGAACCCCGACCACTGGCGCTTCGAAACCGATCACTTCTACTTCAAGACGCCGGAGGAGATGGCGCTCGACTTCCCCGGTCACGACGATGCACTCCGGCGCACGCTCGAGGTCGCCGAGCGCTGCAACGTCGAGATCGAGCTCGGGCGGATCCTGCTTCCGCGCTTCGATGTGCCCGAAGGCCGCGACTCGTTCGACTACCTCGTCGAGCTCTGCGAGAAGGGCCTGCAAAAGCGGTACGGCAAGATCACCACCGAGCTGACGGAGCGCCTGCAGTACGAGCTGAAGACGATCAAGGAGATGGGGTTCACGGACTACTTCCTGATCGTCTGGGACTTCATCCACTTCGCGAAGACGCACGGTGTCTCGGTCGGGCCCGGCCGCGGCTCGTCGGCCGGCTCGCTCGTCGCGTACTCGCTGCAGATCACGGACATCGACCCGATCCGTTACGACCTGATGTTCGAGCGGTTCCTGAATCCGGGCCGCAAGTCGATGCCCGACATCGACATCGACTTCGCCGTCGAGGGTCGCGAGCGCGTCATCAACTACGTGCGCGAGAAGTACGGCTCGGATCGCGTCGCGCAGATCATCACGTTCTCGACCATGGCCGCGCGGGCTGCGGTGCGCGACGCGGGCCGCGTGCTGGAGGTGCCGTACGGGGTCGTCGACAAGATCGCGAAGCTGATCCCCGAAGGGCCGGGACAGACGCTCGCCGACGCGGGGGAGCTGCGGAAGGTCGTCGCGACCGATCCCGTCGCGAAGGAGATCCTCGAGCTCGCCGAGCCGCTGGAGGGCCTGACGCGGGCCGACTCGATTCACGCCGCCGGCGTCGTGATCGGCGCGGAGCCGCTGATCAACGTCGTGCCGCTGCAGCAGAAAGGCGCCGACCAGGAAGTCGTGACGCAGTTCTCGATGAAGGACATCGAGGCGCTCGGCCTGCTGAAGATGGACTTCCTCGGGCTGCGCAACCTCGACGTGATCGACAAGGCGTGCGCGCTGATCGGCAACCTCGACATCGCGACGATCCCGATGGATGACAAGAAGACGTACGCGATGCTCGCGAAGGGCGACGCGGTCGGCGTCTTCCAGTTCGAGTCGTCTGGCATGCGCGAGGCGCTGCGGCAGGTGAAGCCGACGGTGTTCGAGGACCTGATCGCCCTCGTCGCGCTGTACCGCCCGGGGCCGATGGGCTACATCCCGAATTACGGCAAGCGCAAGGCCGGGCAGGAGCAGGTCACCTACCTCGACAAGCGCCTCGAGCCGATCCTCAAGGACACGTACGGGATCTGCGTGTACCAGGAGCAGTACATGCGCATCGCGCGCGAGATGGCCGGCTTCTCGATCACGGAGGCGGACGACCTGCGCAAGGCGATCGGCAAGAAGATCCGCGCGCTGATGGACTCGCTGAAGGACAAGTTCCTCGAGGGAGCCGCCGAGCACAACGTCACGCCGCAGGCGGCGAAGCAGCTGTGGGAGGACGTCGAGAAAGCGGCCGACTACTCGTTCCCCAAAGCGCACGCTGCGTGTTACGCGCTGATCGCCTACCAGACCGCGTGGCTCCGCCGGAACCACCCGTGCGAGTACATGGCGGCGCTTATCAGCTCGGTCATGTCGACGAAGGACCGCGTGCCGTTCTATGTCAACGCCTGCAACGAGCTCGGGATCGAGGTGCTGCCACCCGACGTGAACGAGTCGATGACCGACTTCGCGGTCGTCGAAGGCAAGATCCGCTTCGGCCTGAACGCCGTGAAGGGCGTGGGCGAGGGTGCCTGCCGTTCGATCATCGCCGCGCGCGAAGTCGACGGG
>Ga0308176_10002610_pt1 | contig 11405 bp, 10 predicted proteins | sample PhyCR2_3_FD_203890 | JGI IMG/M metagenome (GOLD analysis project Ga0308176, IMG submission 203890) | Soil microbial communities from UC Gill Tract Community Farm, Albany, California, United States - DLSLS.C.R2 | ecosystem: Environmental > Terrestrial > Soil > Agricultural land | place: USA... | reverse complement strand
GGTCGGGTGAGCGGCCGGCGCCGCGGCTCGGCCTGGCCGAGTACCTGGACCGCCGGGACCGGGCGCGGGGAGGCCCGCGATGAGCGACGCGCGCGCCATCGAGGCGGTCACCGAGGCCCTGCGCAGCATCGCGGACGCGGGCGTGAAGCGGGTCTCCGCCGGAGCCCGCGCGATCGCCGCCCCACCGCACGAGGTCGCCGCGTCGCAGGAGCAGCGCGTGAACGTGTTCCTCTACCGCACCCAGGTCGACGCGGCCCTGCGCAACACCGACCCGATCGCGACCGTCCCCGGTGAGCTCGGACGGCCCGCGCTGCCGCTGGTGCTGCACTACCTGCTCACGCCGTACGCCCCCGACGGCAACGACCTGGTGGCGCACCGGCTGCTCGGCGGTGCGCTGCAGGCGCTGCACAGCCACGCGCGGCTGAGCACCGCCGACCTCGCCGACCTGGCACCGTTCAGCGACGTCTCCGAGCAGCAGGAGCAGGTGCGGATCACCTGGCAGCCGCTCGACGAGCGCGACATGTACGCACTGTGGTCGGTGTTCCAGGCGCCGTACCGGCTCTCGGCGGCGTTCGAGGTACGGGTGGTGCAGATCGACAGCCGGTCGCGCGGGCGCGCACCGCTCCCCGTGCTGCGTCGCGGCGCGGACGGCCGCGGGGCCGCGGTCGGCGCCGACGTCGCCCTGCCGGAGCTGGAGGAGGTCACGCCCGTGCGCGGCCAGCCCGCCGCACAGACCGGCGAGGCCGTGGTGCTGCGGGGACGCGCGCTCGCGGCGGACCAGGTCACGGTGGTGCTCGCCCACCCGAGCCTCGCCGCACCGCTCACGGTCGCACCCGACCGCGCCGGCGACCGCTCCGTGCGGTTCGTGCTGCCCCCGGCCGCGCCGGCGGGACTCGGCGCGGTCTGGCTGCGGTTGCGCCGCACCGGGGCCGGCGTCGTCGCCTCGAACCGGCTGCCGCTCGCCGTCGCTCCCACGGTCACCAGCCCGCTGCCGATGACGGTCGCCCGCACCGGCTCCACGGCGAAGGTCACCGTGACCTGTCGCCCGCTGCTGGCCGCGGGGCAGGACGTGGCGCTGCTGCTCGGCAGCCGCGTGGTCCCGGCGGACGCGGTCCCCGGCGGCAGCGGCACGGTGTCGTTCACGGTCCGCAGCGCTGCCCCCGGCACCTACCCGCTCCGGCTCCGGGTCGGTGGCACCGACAGCCGGCTGGTCGGGGACCGGACCGCCGCGGTGCCGGCGTACGACGCGGCGAAGGCGGTGACGGTGACGTGACCGGGACGCGCGCGGCCGGCGCCGCACCCGACGGCACCGCCGACGACATCGGGCTGGTGGGCGCGGTCGCGTGGGTCCGCCGCCGCCTGGCCGGCCGTTCCGGCGACGAGGTGCCGGCCGAGGGGTCGGCGGGCGCGTCGGAGGACGAGCCCCCCGCCGCCCGGCCGTTCCGGCGCCGATGGGAGCCCGCGGGCGTGACCGCGGTCGGCACGGAGGCCGAGCCGGAGCCCGCTGCGCCGGCGACGCAGGCGGTCACCCCCGACCACACCGATGGCGACGACGGCGACGGCGTCGTCACGCTCGTCGGGCTGGGACAGCGGTTCGGCCTCGACCGGTTCGAGCGCGACGTGCTGCTGCTCTGTGTCGCGGTCGAGCTCGACCCGACGCTGCGCGACCAGTGCGCACGTCTGCACGGCAACCCCGCGATGCGCTACCCCAGCTTCGCCGTCGCGCTGGTGGCGCTGCCGTCGCCATCCTGGGCCGCGCTGTCGCCGGAGGGCCCGCTGCGCGGCTTTCGGCTGGTCGAGGTCGAGCCGGCGCCGCTCGAGTCGCTGGTCACCGCCCCGCTGCACGTCGACGAGCGGCTGGTCAACCACGTCCGCGGCCTCGACCACCTCGACACCCGGCTCCGGGCCAGTGTCCTGCCCGAGCCACCGGCCGACATCGACGCGCTCCCGGACTCGCAGCGCGCGGTGGCGGACCGCGTGGTTGCCGCCTGGACGGGCCCCGCCGGGCCGAGCGGCTACTCGCAGCGGCCGGGGCCGTGCCCGCCGCTCGTCGACGACCCGCCGGCGGCCGAGCTCGTCGGTCCCGACGCCGCGACCGCGGCCCTGGTGGCCGCCGCCGTCGCGGACTCGTTCGGGCTGCAGCTGTACCGGCTGCCCGCCGCCTCCCTGCCGACCGAGGACGGGCCGCTGGACGACCTGGCCCGGCTCTGGCGCCGCGAGGCGGGGCTGTCGCCGGTGGCGCTGCTCCTGGAGGATGCCGACGACCACCCCGCCGCGGTGGCCTTCGCCCGGCGCAGCGGCGTCGCCTGCTTCCTGCGGCTCCAGCAGGCGCCGGCGCTCTCGCCGGCGGGCGCGGTGCGCGTGGACGCGCTGCCGCCGACCACCGCGGAGCGTCGCGCTGCATGGGCCGAGCACCTGCCGGCGGACTCCCAGGTCGACCCGGGGCTGCTCGCCGCGCAGTTCGCGGTCGACACCGCCTCGATCGCCCGGATCGCGAAGGACGCCGACGACCCGTGGGAGAGGTGTCGGCAGGAGGCGGTGCCGCGCCTGGAGGGGCTGGCCCAGCGGGTCGTCCCGCAGGCGTCGTGGCCCGACCTGGTGCTCCCCGCGGACCGGCTCGCGCTCCTGCAGACCATCGCCCACCAGGTCCGCGACCGGTGGCGGGTCTACCACGAGTGGGGACTGGCCGACCGGGCCAGCCGCGGGCTCGGCATCACGGTGCTGTTCACCGGGCCGAGCGGCACCGGCAAGACGCTGGCCGCCGAGGTGCTCGCCCACGACCTCGACCTCGACCTCTACAAGGCGGACCTGTCCGGCATCGTCAGCAAGTACATCGGCGAGACCGAGAAGAACCTCCGACGCCTGTTCGACGCGGCCGAGGCCGGCGGCGGCGTGCTGTTCATCGACGAGGCGGACGCGCTGCTCGGCAAGCGCAGCGAGGTCCGCGACTCCCACGACCGGTTCGCGAACATCCAGATCGACTACCTGCTGCAGCGGATGGAGACCTACACCGGCCTGGCGATCCTCGCCACCAACATGCGTGGCGCCCTCGACGTGGCGTTCCTGCGCCGGATGCGCTTCATCCTCGAGTTCCCCTTCCCGGAGCCGCAGCAGCGGGCCAGGATCTGGCGCGCCAACCTGCCCGAGCGGGTTCCGGGGGCGGCCGCGCTCGACGTCGACGCCCTCGCGGGCCTCCCGCTGAACGGCGGCATGATCCGCAACGTCGCCGTCAACGCGGCGTTCCTCGCCGCCGCCGCGAGCACCGACCTCGACCGCGACCTGGTGCTGCAGGCGGTGCGCGACGAGTTCGCCAAGCTGCAGGTGCCGATCAGCGAGCGCCAGCTGGCGGGGGAGCCGGTGACGCCGTGAGACGCCGTCGCACGCCGGCCCCGGTGGTCGAGGTCCGGATCGAGTCCGTGCTCGTCGACGGCCCGCTGTCGCGCCGCGGCCTCGACGAGCTCGAGCAGGGACTCAGGACGGGGCTGGAGGCCCGGCTGCTCGGCATGCTCGACCCGTCCGCGCCCGGCGAGACGGCTCCGACCGCCTACACCGGCGACGGGCCGGAGCAGACCGGCCGGCGGGTGGGCAGCGTCCTCGCCGCCGACCTCGGGCCGCGGCTGGTCGGGAGGGCGGTCCGGTGAGCGGCCTCCCGGGCTCGGCGCTCGTGGCCCGCGGCGGGCTGGTGCTCGTCGAGCCCGCGACCGGTCGCCCGCTGCGCACGGTCCGCTTCCAGTTCAACCCCGACACGCTCAGCCGCACGCTCACCCCGCAGGGCATCGGCAGCGAGCCGGGGGATCGGCTCGAGACACTGCGGCTGAAGGGTCCGGCGCACGAGACCTACCGCTTCGACGCGGAGTTCGACGCCGCCGACCAGCTCGCCGCCCCCGACGCCAACCCGGTCGAGGCGACGGCCGGGCTCCGTCCCGTGCTCGCGGCGCTGGAGTCCGCGCTCTCCCCGACCGTCGCCGAGCTGCTCGACTCGGACCGGATGGCCGGGCTCGGGATGATCGAGGTGGCGCCCGTCGAGGCACCCCTGACCGTGCTCGTGCTCGGCGCCGAGCGCGTGCTGCCGGTGCGGCTGACCGAGCTGTCGGTGACCGAGGACGGCTTCGACAGCCGGCTGCGCCCGATCCGCGCCAAGGTGACGCTCTCGGCCCGCGTCCTCACCGTCGACGACCTCGGCTACACGCACCGCGGAGGCCTGCTCTACCTCGCCCACCACCGCAGCCAGGAGCGGTACGCCGCGATGGTCGTGCGCACCCCTGCCGACCTCGGCCTCACCAGCATCTAGGAGTCCCGCCATGGCGTCCGTGACCAGCCGCTACTACGACCTGCCGGTCCGCGAGCACGTGCTGCTCGACGGCTCGGTGGTGCGCTACACCCCGGTCCGGGTCCTGCCGGACCCCGCCACGCTCGCGGTCGTCGGCACCCGAGTCGTCGCGCCCGGCGACCGGCTGGACCGGATCGCGGCCGAGCGGCTCGGCGACCCCGAGCAGGCGTGGCGGATCGCCGACGGCCACCGGGTGCTCGACCCGGACACGCTGACGGCCACCCCCGGGACGGTGCTCCGGCTGACCGTGCCGGCGGGCCTGATGCCGCCGGGTGCTGACACGGGGGTGGGCGCCGGTGGCTAGCAGCCTCCAGCTCATGCTGCTCGTGGGCCCGACGGTGCCGCTGCCGGTGCCGGCGGCGGTCATGGACGCCCTGCAGTCCGCGCACGTCACCACGGCGTCGGCGAGCGCCAGCGGCTTCCAGCTGACGTTCGCGGTCAGCACCCGGTCCCTGATCAGCACCACCCTGCTGCCCGCCGGCTACCTCGACCCGGGCAGGCGGGTGGTCCTCGTGGCCGTCATCGGCGGGACGCCGACGGTCCTCGTCGACGGCGTCGTCACCAGGCAGGAGCTCACCGCTGCCGACGAGCCCGGATCCTCCCTGCTCACCGTCACGGGCGAGGACCTGTCCCTCGTCATGGACCTGCGCCACGAGCGGCAGTGCTACCCCGCGATGCCTCACCAGGTGCGGGTCATGCTGATCTGCGCGAAGTACGCGATGTACGGCATCGTGCCGGCCGCCGTGCCCCCGGTGCTCACCGACGTCCCCGACCCGGTGTCGCACATCCCGATCCAGTCCAGCACCGACCTGGCCTACGTCAAGGCGCTCGCCGCCGAGGTCGGCTACGTCTTCTACCTCCGCCCGGGCCCCGTGCCGGGCACGTCGGTCGCCTACTGGGGACCGGAGGTCAAGGCCGGTCCGCTGCAGTCGGCCCTCACCCTCGGGATGGGCGCCGCGACGAACGTCGAGTCGCTGTCGTTCGGCTTCGACGGGCTCTCGCGGACCCAGTACACGATCACCTACACCGAGCCCACCACGAAGATCGGCATCGGCATCCCCGTCCCCGACGTGAGCCTGCTGCACCCGCCGCTGGCGGCGCGTCCTGCCGTGGCGCTGCGGGAGGAGCCGCTGCCGGACGTGTCGGACCGGACGGTCACCGAGATCCTGCTGCTCGGCCTGGGCCGCTCCTCCCAGTCGACGGACGCGGTCACCGGCCAGGGCCGCCTCGACGTGCTGCGGTACGGCGCCGTGCTGCGCGCCCGCGAGCTGGTCGGGGTCCGCGGTGCCGGCCTGGCGTACGACGGCGCCTACTACGTCTCCAGCGTCACCCACGAGATCCGGCGCGGGGAGTACAAGCAGAGCTTCTCGCTCACCCGCGACGGACTGGTCTCCCTCACACCGGTGGTGGTCTGAATGGCAGTCGACGCCCAGAAGTTCTCCGGCCTGTACAAGGGGGTGGTCGTCTCCAACGTCGACCCGCTCCAGCTGGGCCGGCTGCTGGTGCGGGTCGAGGACGTCCTCGGCAGCGACCCGTGCATCTGGGCCGAGCCGGCGACGCCGGTCGCGGGCCTGGCAAGCGGGATCTACTCGGTGCCGCTGGCGCAGGCGGGGGTCTGGGTCCAGTTCGTCAACGGCGACCTCGACCGGGCGGTGTGGACCGGCTTCTGGCGGGGCAGCACCGCCGAGGTCCCGCCGGCGGCCAAGACGGCCGCCCCGGGCGTCCCGCAGCTCGTGCTGGGCACGCCCGGGCAGAGCTTCCTGCTGCTGTCGGACCAGGCCGGCCCGAGCGGCAGCATCAAGCTGCAGCTGCACGGGCCCGCGGGGCCCTACATCCTGCTCTACGAGGGGGGCGTGGAGATCGGCGCCAGCGCCGTCGGCCCGTTCGTCAAGGTGACCCCGGCCGGGATCGACCTCGGCAACGGCGCGCTCAAGGTCCTCCCGGGGTGAGTGCGGTGCCCGGGATCGTCCTCCACGCGCAGGCGGCCGTCACGTGCTCCCACGGCGGTCGGCTGACGATCACGCCCGCTCAGCTGCGGGTCACCGTGGCCGGCCAGCCGGTCGCGACGAGCGGCGCGACCCTCGCCGTCCTCGGCTGCCCGGGCGTCAACGGCGTCGTCTGCACCACCGCGACGTGGGCCAACGTCTCCTCGCGGGTCCTCGTGGACGGACAACCCGTGCTGCTCCAGGCGCCCGTCCCCCTCGTGCCGCCGGCGACCGGCAACGGGACGGTCGTCGGCCCGCCGCCGAACCTGCCACTGGTGACGGCGGCCCAGCCCCGGGTGGTGGCCACGTGAGCCGGCAGATCGCCTTCCCGCTGGCGGTCGACCGGCGCGGCCGCACCGCCGAGGCGTCGTACGCCGACCACGTGCGCGACCTGGTCGAGCAGGTGCTGTTCACGGTCCCCGGCGAGCGGGTCGAGCTGCCGGACTTCGGCTGCCTGCTGGCCGATCTGGTCTTCGAGCCCGGCGGCCCGGAGGTGGCGCTCGCCGTGCAGTCCAGTGCCTCCGGCGCGTTGGCGCGCTGGCTCGGCGACGTCATCGCCGTCGAGGAGCTCACCGCGACGTCCACCGACGCGACCCTCGAGGTGACCGTGCGCTACCGGCTGCTGCCCACCGGCGAGGACCGCACCGAGACCTTCTCCCAGGAGGTGCCGTCATGAGCGCCGGGCCGACCTGCGGCGACGAGCGGCGGCGTGCGCTGGCCCGGGCGGCCGAGCGCAACGGGATCGCGAGCATCACCGTGGACGAGAGCCAGACCCGCGTCTCGGTGCTGCTGCTCGGCAAGGCGCCGCCCGGCGTCGGCCCCGAGCACGTGCGCATCGACGAGGAGCCCGGCGCCCGCCCCGTCACCGTGGTGGCCGTCGAGCCCTGCACCGACCCGGACCCCGAGGACTCCGACTGCCTGCTGGTGCGGGTGGACCGGCCCGGCGACTGGTCGTGCTACACGCTCCGCCTCGTCGCGGACGACGAGCAGGGCCGCCCCGGCACGACGCCGTACCCGGGCTTCGACCAGCGGCTCTCCTCGCTCTCCTTCACCTTCAAGGAGCACTGCCCGCACCCGCTCGACTGCGCGTGCGGCTGTGGCGACGGGGCGCCGCCCACCTCGGCGCCGGGCCCCGTCGTGGACCAGACGGCCCGCGACTACGCCGCGCTGCGGCAGCAGCTGCTGGACCGGCTCTCCCTGACCCTGCCCGGGTGGACCGAGCGGCACCAGGCGGACCTCGGCGTGACGCTGGTCGAGCTGCTGGCCTACGCCGGCGACCTGCTGCACCAGCGGCTCGACGCCGTCGGCACCGAGGCGTACCTCGACACGGCCAGGCTGCGGACGTCGGTACGCCGGCACGCCCGGCTCGTCGACTACCGGATGCACGACGGCGCCGCCGCGCGCGCCTTCGTGTGCCTCGACGCCGACGAGGACGTGTCGCTGCCGGCCGGCACGTTCCGGTTCCGTGCCGGCGACGAGGTGTTCGAGCCGCTCCTCGCCGAGGACGTCGCCGTGGTGGCAGGCCACGCCCGGATCGCGCTGTGGACCTGGGGCGACGCCGAGTGCTGCCTGCCGGCCGGGACGACCGAGGCCGTCCTCGCCGACGCCGGGCTCCGACTGGCCGCCGGCGACCTGCTGCTGCTCGAGGAGGTCCTCGGCCCGGTGACCGGGCTGGCCGCCGACGCCGACCCCGGTCACCGACAGGTGGTGCGGCTGGTGGCGGTCGAGCACGAGCACGACGACCTGCTGGACCAGCCGCTGGTGCGCGTCCGGTGGGCCGACGCCGACGCCCTGACCTTCCCGCTCTGCGTGTCGGCGCGCGGCGGCCCCGAGTGCAAAGACCTCCAGGTGGGCGTGGCCCGCGGCAACGTCCTGGTCGTCGGGCACGGCGCGTCGCTGACGTGGTGCCAGGCGCCGCCGGAGGTGCTCGACTGGCCGGGGCCCGGCCCGACCGAGCGCGGCTGCCCCGACCCGTCCTGCGCCGGCTGCCGGCCGGAGGGCCCGGTGGACCGCCCGGCATACCCGCCGCGCCGTCGGCGTCCGCGCCTCCGGCCGGCCCGGTGGCCGGTCACCCAGCAGACCCCGTGGCCGCAGCCCGCCGCCGTCGCGGCCGCCCAGGCGGACGTGCTCGGGCGGCTGCCCGGCGACGTGCGGCGACGGCTGACCGGCCTGCTCGGGGCCGATCCGCTGGCGGAGGCCGACCTCGCCTGGCTGGAGACCGTCTTCGGGTCCGAGACGCTGGGCCGCCTCGACGTGCGCGACCACCCCGCCACGGGGATCCCCGCCCTCCGCTCCGGGCTCGACCGCCTGCTCGAGGTCAAGCTGGCGCGGCTCGACCGGCTTCGCCGCCGCGCCCGCTCCGGGTCGGTGCTGCGGCAGGACGTGGAGGGGCGCGAGCTGGCCTGGGCCTGGGGCGTCGACCACGTCGTCGACCCGTCCTCCCCGGCGCTGCGCGGCCCCGCGGCCGCGGTGTGCGCGGTCGACCCACGGGAGGCGCTGCCGGCCGTCGAGCTGGCCAGCGACGACGGCACCGTGTGGTCCCCCGAGCGCGACCTGCTGTCGGCGGGTCCGTCCGACCCGGTGTTCGTCGGCGAGGTCGATGACGAGGGCGCCCTGTGGCTGCGGTTCGGCGACGGCCGCCAGGGCCGTGAACCCGATGCCGGCGCCCGGCTGGTCGCGGCGTACAAGGTGGGCAACGGCTCGGCCGGGAACGTCGGGCCGGAGGCCATCGCCACCCTCGAGCCGTGCGGGCTCGACGCCGGCGTGATCCGGGTCCGCAACCCGCTCCCGGCCTGCGGTGGCGTGGACCCCGAGCCGGTGGCCCAGGTGCGGCAGCGCGCGCCGCGGGAGGCCGCCACGGTGCTGGCCAGGGCGGTCACAGCGGACGACTACGCGCGGGTCGCCGAGCGTGAGCCCGGCGTGCAGCGGGCCGCGGCGCAGCTGCGCTGGACGGGAGCCTGGTACGAGGCCCAGGTGGCCGTCGACGCCCTCGGCACCGGGGTCCCGGCACCGGACCTGCTCGCCGCCGAGAGCGAGCGGCTGCACCGGGTCAGGCGCATCGGCCACGACGTCGTCGTCGGACCGGCCCGCGAGGTCAGCCTGGTCCTGTCGCTGTGCGTCCGGGTGGACCCGGCGTACCTGACCGGACACGTCCGGGGCGCGGTCCTCGCCCTGCTGGGCGCAGGCGACGGACCGGGCGGCACCGCGCTCTTCGCCCCGGACCGGGTGACGTTCGGGCAGCCGGTCCGGCTGAGCGCGGTCGTGGCGGCGGTCAGCGCGGTCCCCGGCGTCGCCGGGGTCACGGTGTCCCGGCTGGCACGCCAGTTCGGCCCGGACGACGGGGCTGCGCTCCGCGACGGCGTGCTGGAGCTCGGCGGCCTCGAGGTCGCCCGGCTGGACGACGACGCGTCCCGGCCCGACCACGGCCTGGTCGCGCTGGTGATCGGAGGCGGACGATGAGCCGGTCCTGTGTCCCGGGCGGGTGTGGATGCGGCGCCGGCCCCGGCTGCTGCGCCGGCGTCCGCGCGGTCACGCCGCGCACCGTCTTCCAACGGCCGGGGCTTCCCGCCCTGTCCGCGCGGATCGGCACCCACGCCGACTTCCTCGAGACGATGGTGGCGAGGCTGGCCGCTCATCCCGCGCTCGAGCCGCTCACCGTGCGCAGCACCGACGACCCGGCGGTCGCACTGCTCGACTGCTGGGCCGTCGTCGCCGACACCGTCACGTTCAGCACGGAGCGGGCCCTGGACGAGGGCTACCTGGCGACCGCCACCGACCCCACGTCCGTGCTCCGGCTCGGTCGGCTGGTCGGCTACCGTCCCCGCCCCGCGCTGGCGGCGTCGGGCCACCTGGCGTTCACGCTGGACCCCGGCACCTCGGGCACGGTCCCGGCCGGCACGGCGGTCAAGAGCGTCCCGGGACCGGACGAGCTCCCGCAGACCTTCGAGACGTCCGAGGAGACCGAGGTGCGCGCGGAGTGGAACCGGCTGCCGGTCCGGACGAGCCGTCCGTTCCCTCTCTCCGCCGGGTCGCTGCCCGACGTGACCGAGCTGACGTTCGTGGGGGCGTCGCTGAACCTGCGGCCAGGCGACCTGCTCGTCGTGGACTTCGGGGCCGCCGACCCCGCGGCCGTGCGGGAGATCGCGGAGGTCACGCCGGACTACGCCCTGGCCCGGACGCTCGCGCGCCTGGTGCCGCTGCCGGACCGCCCGGTCGGCGTCGCGGCGGCCCTCGCCCTGGTCCGCGACCGTGCCCAGACCGCGGTCAAGGCGGCGCAGACCCCCTTCCAGCGCGAGGTGGGGGCGGTGCTGCAGGCCGCGGCGTCGGGGCTCGACCAGGAGCCCGGACTGGTGCTGCTGGGACTGGCCGGCCTCCGGCAGACGGTCGCCGAGGTGGCCGCCCTGGGGGAGGCGGGACGGCTCTCGACGGCCGACCTCGACTGGGTCCGTGGGTCGCTCGACCCCCTCGGTGCCGCGGTGGGCGCGGCGGTCGCGCCGGCGACGACGTACACCCGTGGTCGCTCGCCGGACCTGGCCTACCTCGAGCGGCTGGCCGCCGCCATCACCTGCCCCGACGAGGAGACCGGGCGCCTCCGTGGCCGCGACTGCAGGCAGGCCACGCCCCTGCTGGGCACCGCGGTCGCGCTGGCCGCGCTGCGGCGCCCGCCCACGGTGGCGCCCGCGCGCACGACCCCTCCGCCGCAGCCACTGGCGACCGCCCTCGCGACCGGCTCCGACGGCCTGCGGGAGCTGCTCGCCGGCGGCGACCCGCGTCTCGCGGCCGCACTGGGGACCGCCACCGCCACGCTGCCGCTGGCCGGACCTCCGCTCGCTGCGCGGGTGATCGCGCTGCGCACGCAGGGCCACCCGGTCCCCGACGGCCCCTCCGGGGAGGACCGCCTCACGCTGGACGGCAGCCCGGACGACCTGGTGGCCGGCGGCTGGATGGTCTCGCGGGAGCGGGACCCCGACGGCGAGGACGCCACGCCGGCCCACGAGCTGCTCACCCGCGTGGCGGCCGTGCAGCGGTTCGTGCGCACCGTGAACGTCGGTGACGAGTCGGCGACCCCGGTCCGGGTGCCGTCGAGCCTG
>Ga0308176_10002609_pt1 | contig 11407 bp, 7 predicted proteins | sample PhyCR2_3_FD_203890 | JGI IMG/M metagenome (GOLD analysis project Ga0308176, IMG submission 203890) | Soil microbial communities from UC Gill Tract Community Farm, Albany, California, United States - DLSLS.C.R2 | ecosystem: Environmental > Terrestrial > Soil > Agricultural land | place: USA... | reverse complement strand
ATTCGTCGTCGACCGCAGGCTGCGCGGTCGTCGATTTCCGTTTGGATTGTTTCCGCGGCGCGCTCTTCTTCGCTGCTGGGGCTTTCTTTGCCGCGCGCGGCGGCTTCTCCAACTGCTCCCCGTCCGACGCCGGCTTCTTGGCGGCGTCGGTCTTCTTGCCTGTCGTCTTGCGTCGTTCAGCCATTCGTCTCTCGTGCTCCCGTCGCCCCGCTATTTGTTGTTCGCGCTTTCGTTCGTCATGCGCCGATTCTCACCGAACCGGAGCATGACGAGTGAGAACGGGTCGACGTCGACCATTCCCGTCGTCACGACGCGCAGCTCGCGATGCGCGGTATCAATCATTTCTGCCCAGATGCCTTCGCCTTCGATCGTCGGCGTCTGAAAGCGCACTCGATCCATGCTCGCGTTGATGAGCAGCAGCAGTGTCTCGCCTCTGATCGGCCGGCCTCGATCATCGGTCTCATCCGTGGCGTCGCCATAGATGAGCATGCCGAGCGCGTGATTGTCGCCGTTGTTCCAGTCCGACTCCGTCATCTCCTGGCCGTCCGGCCTCAGCCAGCAGAGATCCTTCGGCCCGCCCTTTACCGTCGGCTCGCCGCGAAAGAAGTGCCGTCGCCGCAGCACCGCATGTGAGTGACGGAGATTGAAGCACTTGCGCGTGAACGCAAGGAGCTGCCTACGACGATCGTCGAGATCCCAGTTCACCCACGAGGTCTCGTTGTCCTGCGCGTACGCATTGTTGTTGCCGCACTGCGTGCGCGCGATCTCGTCGCCGTGGGCAAGCATCGGCACACCCTGCGAGAAGGCGAGCGTCGCGATGAAGTCACGCATCACGCGAAAACGCATGCCGACCACATGCGGATCCTCGGTTTCACCCTCGGCGCCCCAGTTTCGACTGATGTTGTCGTTGTGTCCGTCGCGGTTGTCCTCGCCGTTCGCCTCATTGTGCTTCTGCTCGTAGCTGACGAGGTCGTACAGCGTGTAGCCGTCGTGCGCCGTCAGGAAGTTGACGCTTGCGTATGCACCGCGACCGGATGGCTCATAGATGTCGCTCGATCCCGCGAGACGCGACGCGACGTCGCCGACGTATCCGGGATCGCCGCGCCAGAAATGTCGAATGGTGTCCCGATAGCGACCATTCCACTCCGCCCAGCGAATCGGGAAGTTACCGACCTGGTACCCGCCCGGCCCGACGTCCCACGGCTCCGCGATGAGCTTGACGTTCGCGAGCGTCGGATCCTGATGAATGATGTCGAAGAAGGCGGAGAGCTTATCGACGTCGTGCAACTCGCGCGCGAGCACAGGTGCGAGGTCGAACCGGAATCCGTCGACATGCATGTCGTTCACCCAGTAGCGCAGCGAATCCATGATGAGTTGGATCGTGCGGGGGTGTTGCATGTTGAGGCTGTTGCCGGTGCCGGTGAAGTCGGTGTAGAAGCGCGGATTCTGCTCGAGCCGGTAGTATGACCGGTTGTCGATCCCGCGAAGCGACAGCGTGGGTCCGAGATGGTTGCCTTCGCCGGTATGGTTGTAGACCACGTCGAGGATGACCTCGATGCCCGCCGAGTGAAACGTCTTCACCATGCTCTTGAACTCGTAAACCTGGTTGCCGAGTCCTTTCGAGGCATAGCGCACGTCGGGCGCGAAGAAGCCGATGGAGTTGTAGCCCCAGTAATTCGTGAGCCCCCGCTCTGCGAGATGCCGGTCGACGACGAATTGATGCACGGGCAGCACCTCGAGCGCCGTGATGCCGAGCGCGAGGAAATACTCGATCATCGGGTCGCTGCAGAGACCGAGATACGTCCCACGAAGATTTTCTGGAACTTCGGGGTGCAGCTGCGTCATCCCTTTCACGTGGCACTCGTAGATGATCGTGCGATTCCATGGAATGCGAAGCGGACGATCCTCTTCCCACGTGAACGCCGGATCGATGACCACACACTTCGGAACGCCGCCGGCGCTGTTGTCCGGGTCCGGCTCGAGATCTTCGTTCGGCACGCCCACCTTGTAGGCGAACAGCGCGTTGCTCCACTTGATCGCGCCCGTGATGGCCTTGGCGTAGGGATCGATCAGCAACTTGGCCGGATTGAACCGATTGCCGGAATTGGGATCGTACGGGCCGTGCACGCGGTAGCCGTAGAACTGACCCGGGCGCACGTCCGGCAGATAGCAGTGCCAGACCTGATCGGTCCGCTCTCGCAGCATGATGCGATGCGATTCGACTGCGTCGTTCTCCTTGGTGAAGAGGCAGAGCTCGACGCCGGTCGCGTTCTCGGAAAAGATCGCGAAGTTGACGCCCTGCCCGTCCCACGTGGCGCCGAGCGGATACGGATGACCTGGCCAGACACGCATCTATTGAGTGTTCTCTGATCGATTGTTGAGTTGAGCCACGCGGTCGAACGAAATCAATCGGCCGCAGCCTGGTAAACTGACGCCGTCCAGGGGGCCATGTGCAATACGCTGGCCGTAGCAGGCTCGAGCAACCGCCGGGGAGCGTCCGGCTGGGCCGACGAAACGAACGCCGCCGCGGATCCGTTGCCGCCATACGCTGGCGCATCGGTCGACAGCCGAAGATGCCACCCGTGGTCGCTCGCGGGCATCGGCACGCATGATTCGCCATCCGAGCAATTGAAGACCGCGACCAAGGGATTCACATAGCTCGTGACACCGGCAACCGGCGTTCTGAGCAGCGTGATCCAACCGGGATGGCCGTGCGAGACCGACACGCTCGCACAGTCTGGCTGGAGTAGCGGCTCGTCGCGCCGAAGCGCGAGCAGATCGCGATAAAGCGCGAGCACGCGGTTGTGTGGATCGCGGGCCGCCTTCGACCAATCCAATTTGGACCGTGTAAAGGTTGCGTCGTCCTGCGGATCGGGAACATCATCGCCCCAGCCGAACGACGCGAACTCGGCGCGCCGTCCCTCGCGGACGGCGCAGACCAGCCGTTCGTCGCCATGGCTCACGAAGTACAGGAACGGATTTGTCTCGCCGAATTCCTCGCCCATGAAGATGAGTGGAACGTAGGGAGAGAGCAGCAGTAGCGCGGCCGCGACGCGCAACTGTGCGAGCGTCAGGAGCGATGCGAGTCGCTCGCCGGCGGCTCGATTGCCGATCTGATCGTGATTCTGAATGGCCACGACGAACCGCCGGCGCGGAACGCCGCGCGATGGCTTCCCGTGTGTTCGACGGCGATAGCACGAATAGCGTCCGTCGTACACGAACGGCTCGCGCAGCGCGTCAGCGACCGCTTCGAGCGAACCGAAATCGGCGTAGTAGCCGTTCGATTCCCGAGTGATCAGCGCGTGCACGGCATGGTGGAAGTCGTCGCTCCACTGCGCGTCGAGACCGTAGCCGAATTCGCTCGCACCGCGTACGAGCCTCGGATCATTCAGATCGCTCTCGGCGATCACCACGGCGGAGCGGCCGAGGAGTGCCGACTGCGTGTGAACGGCGTCCGCGATCTCCTCGAGCAGATGCGTCGCGCTGAAATCGAAGATGCCGTGCACCGCGTCGAGCCGCAGCCCGTCGATGTGGTACTCGGTGATCCAGTACAGCGCATTGTCGACGACGAATCGCCGCACCGCGTCTGATTCGGCGTCATCGTAGTTGAGCGCGCGGCCCCACGGCGTTCTGTATTTCTCCGTGAAGTATGGGCCGAAGGCATCGAGATAATTGCCTTCCGGCCCGACGTGGTTGTAGACGACGTCGAGGATCACCGCGAGGCCAACGGAGTGTGCGGCGTCGACGAGCGCGCGCAATCCGTCGGGGCCACCGTAGCTGTTTTGCACGGCATAGAGACCGACGCCGTCGTATCCCCAGTTGCGATCTCCGGGGAACTGCGCGACGGGCATGATCTCGATCGCGGTCACGCCGAGTGAACGGAGATCAGCGAGTCTGGGGATGACGGCAGCGAAGGTACCTTGCGGCGTGAACGTCCCCACGTGCAGCTCGTAGATCACCAGCTCCTCGACGCGAATGCCCGACCAGCTCGCGTCGGTCCACGCGTAGCGCGACGGATCGACGACGCATGACGCGCCATGCACGCCGTCCGGCTGCCATCGGCTCGCCGGGTCGGGCAGCGCGCGTGCGCCGGGTTCGAGAACGAACGAATACCGCGTGCCCGCCCCAATGCCGTCGACGCAGGCGGTGAAAACGCCTCGCTGACCGTCGACCGCCCTCAATGGATGATCGACGTTGCCGGCAGCGGTTCGGAGGCGTACCGAAGGCGCGGTGCTGCGCGGCGCCCAGACGGTAAATCGAACCGAATTCTCTGACTCAAGCTGCGCCCCTCGCTCGAGAGACCACAGTGTACTCATAGCGAACGAACGGAACGTGGGTGGACCGGTCGTCCAAGCAAGACGCACGCCTCGTTTCGGCGGTCGTCGCCGCGGATGTTTCGACTCAGCCCAAGGCGCGAATCGCCTTCCCAACGTACGCAAAGATCTCCGGGTCGAGCCCAGTACGATCCATCCGGGTTGGATCGTCGACGTACGATGCGCGCAGCTTGCTCTCGATCGCCGGATTGCCGCCGGTGAACTCACGCACGAGCTCACGCCAGCGCGCAGCGAGCGGACGCACGCGCTCCGCCGCGGGATCGGTTCCCGCGATCATCTCCGCACGAACACTCGCGATCAGCTTCGGCCACTCGGCTTCGACGGAGCGGATGTGCTCCGCACCCAGACGCTCGCCGCGTTCTTTGAGCTCGCGCAACTCTTCCGGTGTGAACGATCGTTCGACCATGGTGATTCCCTCGATGGCTCGGATGAAATCGTCGAGCGATGCCGTCGCTCCGCTGTCGAAGCCCACCGCCAGCGTCTCGAGCAGCGCGACCAATCGGCGTTGCTCGTCGATCTGGTCGCGAAGGCGCCGGACGTGCAGCGCGAGCACGCGCGCAGGCGAGAACTCCGGCGTGTCCAGACACGCGCGAATCTCATCCAGGCTGAACCCGAGTTGCCGAAGCGACTTGATCTGCTGAAGCCGCACGACTTCGGCCGAACCGTAGAGCCGATGACGTGACGACGTCAACTCGGACGGTTGAAGCAAACCGATCTCGTCGTAGTAATGCAGCGTACGCACCGAGAGACCTGTCCGCTTGGCCAGTTCACCGACCTTGAGTGCCTTCGACGACGATGTGGTGGCGGAAGGTGGCATCGCGAAAGTGATCATCCACCGAGGGTAGCGCCTCACGTTGCGTGAGGTGCAAGGGTCTCCGGGCGCGACTAACCTACGGCATGGGTGAGAACGAGGAAGGGAGCGCCCCGGTCATTCGGTGCGCGGTGCCTGGAGACGCCGCCGCCTTGGCCGAGGTTGGCAGGCGCTTGTTCGCGGAAACGTTCGGGCCGATGAACAGGCCTGAAGACATGGACCTTTATCTGCGCGGCGCATTCGGCGAGGCGATTCAGCGCGCCGAACTGCTGAATCCCGATCGCAGGACGCTGCTCGTCGAGAACGTCGAAGGCAATCTCATCGGCTATGCGACGCTCGCGCTCGGTACGCATGGCGCCGGAGTCTTCGCAGATCGGCCCTGTGAGATTCAGCGATTCTATATCGACCGGAAATGGCACGGTCGCGGTCTCGCGAACCTGCTGATGGATGCGTGCATCGAGGAGTGCAGGCGATGGGCGTGCGACGTCATCTGGCTCGCCGTGTGGGAGAAGAACGGACGTGCGATCTCGTTCTACGAGCGACAGGGCTTCCGCCGCGTCGGCGAAAAGACGTTCGTGCTCGGCCACGACGAGCAGAACGACTACGTCATGTCTCGGCCGTTGGTCTAAGCCCTGGGCCGGAATTTTGCTTTTGCAGAGGCTGGCCGCTGTCCGCGAAGCGGGAATGCGCGGCAGCATGACAACCTGTCGGAGGGTGAGGATGCGTTGGTCGCCTGGTGCGGGTAGCGGAAATGTGGAAGATCGCCGCGGGGGTGGTGGCGGGTTCGGGATGGCGCCGATGGGCATTGGAGGCACGATCGTTGTGCTCGTGCTGAGCCTCATCTTCGGCCGCGATTTCACCGGTGGATCGAATGCTGGCAATCAGCCGCCGACATCGAGCGGCGGTGAGGTCGGCACACCGGTCCAGCAATCGCCTGCCGAAGCGAAGGAAGTTCAGTTCGTGACATTCGTGCTCGACACGGCACAGGCCGAGTGGGCGAAGATTCTCCCTGAGCAGATGAATACGCCCTGGCGCGACGCCAAGCTGGTGCTGTTCCGCGATGCGACGCGAACGGGATGCGGCGTCGGGCAGACGGCCATGGGGCCGTTCTACTGTCCGCGCGACGAGCGCGTGTACATCGATCTCGCTTTCTACGACGAGCTCAAGAATCGCTTCGGCGCGCCCGGCGATTTCGCGCAAGCCTACGTGATCGCCCACGAGCTCGGCCACCACGTGCAGAAGCAGTTGGGCATCGACGCGAAAGTGCGCGAGTTGCAGCAAGAGAATCCCGATCAGGCGAACAAGCTCTCAGTGGCGCTCGAGCTTCAGGCCGACTGTTTCGCTGGCGTCTGGGGATATCACATGCAGAAAGAGGGTGTGCTCGACCCAGGCGACGTCGACGAGGGGTTGAATGCCGCGGCTGCGGTGGGGGATGACCGCATTCAACAGCAGACGACCGGCCACATCAACACGGATACGTTCACGCATGGATCGGCCGCGCAGCGGTCGAACTGGTTCCGTCGTGGACTCCAGTCGGGCGACCCGAAGCAGTGCAATACGTTCAACGGGCTTTCGTGAACAACTTCGAGATGCCGCGCATGGGAATCCACGCCCATGCCGGCCGGTTGTTCAACTCGTAGGCGAGCTCATAGAACGCCTTCTCAGTTTCGAAAAGTGTAATGAGCTGGCGTACATGCTCGGCGTCCTCGGGCAGTGCGCCAGTTTCGTTCTCGTCGCCAGCGAGATAGCCCGCGAGGTACGCTGCGCGGACGTCGCGCTCCCATCGCGCCGAACGTAACTCGCGCATCGACGGGTCCGCGTTCTTCGCGTTCATCGCAAGCGTGGCGGCCGCGTATGCGAAGCTCCGGAGCATCCCCGCGACGTCACGGAGCGGCGACGTCTTCTCACGACGCTCGTCGAGCGGCCGTGACGGCTCGCCCTCGAAGTCGATGATCATGAAATCGTCATCGCGGGTGCGAAGCACCTGGCCGAGGTGATAATCACCGTGCGTCCGCGTGCGCATGCCGAGATCGTCGCCGAGCTCGTCGCAGATCTCGTTGATCCATCCCACGTAGTGATCGCGCCGCTGCACGAGCGCCCGCGCTTCCCCGAGGCGTTCCTTCGGCAGCGATGCCAGCTGCCGTTCCAGCAGCGCGAGTGAATCGCGCACGGATTGCTGCGTCCGATGGGCCCAGCGATCGAGATCCTCACCGTCCACGTGCTCTGGCGCGAAGTCATGATCGTCGTCGATCGATGCAAGCGCGTCGTGCATGCCGCGCGTGATCTCCCCGAGCCGTTTGGCGTCGCGCGCGAAGTCGTTGGCCGGCTCGGTGCGGGCAGGCGCGTTGAAGTACGATGCGCCGCGCTCGAGCGCGAAGGTCCACGCGTCCGTCGAGCCGGGAAGATACTGCTGCATCATGCCGGTGGTCGTCGTCTCGTCGCCTTGTTCGAGCCTCGTCGTCGCCAGCAGACGCGGCGTGTTTTCAAAGCCGGCGCGCGTCGTGAGGAATCTCGTAACCTCGACGTCGGGCTGAATTCCCGGTTGCAGCGTGCGGAACAGCTTCAGGATCGCCTCGTCCCCAACGACGATCGAGGTGTTGCTCTGCTCGGCCGAGCCGATGCGCGAAGTCCCGGCCATGGGCGGGCCGTCCCCGATCGGCTCGGCGATCCACCGAAGGCCATCGCTGCCCTGGGCAGTCGCGCCGCGCGAGAGCGCATCGATCAAGCCGTTTCGAAATCCGGCGTCGTGCACCGCATCGACCAGCGCCGTACCGCGATCTTCGCGGCGAACGATCGCCTGATCCGGCACCGTCGACGGATCCTCCATCAATGCGAGCGGCACTTGATAGGTCGGCGTGGCACCGCCGACGTCGACCGTGAGTCGCGCGATCGCGTAGACGTCGCCGCCCCAGGGCATCACGACGAGGCCGGCCGTCCTCGCGCTGGTCGGTAGCGCGCCCTTGGCCGCGAACCATCGTTGCTTGCGCAGAAAGCCGAGCCACTCGTCGCTCGAGACGGACGCGATCACGTCGACGATTTGCGCGCGCGATTGCGTTGCCATCACGTCTTCCGGTGATACTCCTTGGCCTGATCGCCGCGGAGCAGACGGAACCACAGGAAGTTGTGCGGGCCAAGCGTGAGTAGATACGGCAGCTCGCCTATCGGCGGGAACGCGTTCTTGCTCCAGAGCTCGAGCGGCACGAGTCCGTTGTACTCGCGAAGGTCGAGCTCCACGAACTGCGCGAAGCGTGAGAGGTTGTTCACGCAGAGAATCAACTCGTCGCGATAGCGCCGGAGGAAGACGAGCACACGTCGATTGGCCGCGTCGACGGGCTCCCAGGTCCCTCGGCCGAAGGCCTTGTACTCCTGCCGAACGTTGATGAGCCGGCGCGTCCACCGCAGCAGCGACGTCGGGACGCGCTCCTGCGCGGCGACGTTCACGGTGTGATAGCCATACGGCGGATCGACGATGAGCGGCGAATAGAGCGCCGCCGTGTCGGCCTCCGAGAAGCCGGCGTTGCGATCGGCGCTCCACTGCATTGGCGTGCGCACGCCGTTGCGGTCGCCGAGGTAGATGTTGTCGCCCATGCCGATCTCGTCGCCGTAGTAGATGATCGGCGTGCCCGGCATCGACATGAGCAGCGCGCTCATCAGCTCGATCTGGCGGCGGCCGCTCTCCATGAGTGGCGCCAACCGGCGTCGAATGCCGACGTTGATTCGCATGCGTGGATCGCGCGCGTATTCGCGATACATGTAGTCACGCTCTTCGTTCGTCACCATCTCGAGCGTGAGCTCGTCGTGGTTGCGAAGGAAGATCGCCCACTGGCAGGTCTCTGGGATCTCCGGCGTCTGTCGCATGATGTCGACGATCGGCGTTCGATCTTCCTTGCGCAGCGCCATGTACATGCGTGGCATCACCGGGAAGTGAAACGCCATGTGACACTCGTCGGAGTTTCCGAAATACGGCCGCACATCGGTCGGCCATTGATTCGCTTCGGCGAGGAAGATCCGGTTCGGGAATTCCGCATCGAGCGCCGCGCGCAGCTTGCGCAGAACGTCATGCGTCTCGGGCAGGTTCTCGCAGTTGGTCCCGTCGCGCTCGATGAGATAGGGAATGGCGTCGAGGCGGAGGCCGTCGACACCCATGCGCAACCAGAAGCGCATGACGTTGATCACCGCCTCGAGCACCGCCGGATTGTCGAAGTTGAGATCCGGCTGATGGCTGAAGAAGCGATGCCAGTAGAACTGCTGCGCTTCGCCGTCCCAGGACCAGTTCGACTTCTCCGTGTCGGTGAAGATGATGCGGGTGCCGGCGTATTTATTTGGGTCGTCGCTCCAGACGTACCAGTTGCGCTCCGCCGAATCTTTCGGCGCTCGACGCGCGCGCTGAAACCACGGATGCTGATCGGACGTGTGGTTGATCACCAGCTCGGTGATCACGCGAATGTTCCGCTCGTGCGCGGCTTTCAGCAGCGCGCGAAAGTCGTCGATCGTGCCGTATGTTGGATTGATCTCCTCGTACGAGGCGATGTCGTAGCCGTCATCCTTCAGCGGCGACGGATAGAACGGGAGCAGCCAGATGGTGTTTGCGCCGAGCTGGCGAATGTAGTCGAGCTTTTCGATGAGACCACGAAAATCGCCGAAGCCGTCGGCATTCGCGTCGCGATAGCTCTTGACGTGCAGCTGATAGATGATCGCGTCTTTGTACCACAGAGAATCATTGTCGATCACTGTCCGACGCTCGAGCGGAAAAGTGGTTCTGAAATCTGTCGCCGCCGCCAACTGTCCACGCACGACGAGTGCCGACCGCCCGACTCACGGTCCCATGCGCTCGATCGCGAAGAGGTGACCCGGCTCCTGATTCGGGTCGAGCCGCACGTAGTTCCGCTCACCGCGCCACGTGTACCGCGCGTCGGTCAGCAGATCGTGCACGGCGTACGTTTCCTCCGGTCCGATGCCGAGCGCCGCGATGGGAACGTGCACCATCGACTCCTGGACGCGATGTGGATCCGTGGTCACGACCATGAGTAGATCCGAGCCCGTGTAGGCGGGCGCGGAAAGCTCCGCCAGCAGATCGCGCGGCACCGGCTCCGGCTCTCGGCTCGTCCACTCGAGCGCCGGCTCTGCTGCCGTCTTGGCGTAGACGAGAATCGTGGGATTCTCGCTCGTCCCGAAGAACAGGTTCGTCTGGCGCTGAAGCGCGGGCTGCGCGCGACGGACCGCATTGAGCCGCCGGACGTCGTCGTTGATGTTGCCGGGTGCATCGTAGTCGCGCGGCCGGAGCTGATACTTCTCCGAGTCGAGATACTCTTCGCTTCCCGGCTTCACGGGCACATGCTCGCAGAGCTCGAAGCCGCTGTAGATGCCATAGAGCGGCAGCAGCGTGGCCGCGAGCAGCAGTCGAATGCGGAACGCGGGCCGGCCGCCGTGCACCAGATATTCATTCAAGATGTCTGGCGTGTTCGCGAAGAAGTTTCCGCGATAGTACTCGACGCGAGGCGTCGCAGTCAGCTCGCGGAGATACTGCTCGAGGTCCCACGGCTCGTTCTTCCACGTGAAGTACGTGTACGACATGGTGAAGCCGAGCTTCGCCAGGCCGTTCATGCGTTTCGGACGCGTGAACGCTTCGGCGAAGAAGATGACGTCGGGGTGATCGCGCTGGATCTCTTGAATCACCCACTCCCAGAACGCGAACGCCTTCGTATGGGGGTTGTCGACGCGGAAGACCGTGATGCCGTGTCCGATCCAGAACAACAGAATGTCCCGGCAGGCGTTCCACAGGTTCTGACGATCGTCGCACCAGAAGTTCAGGGGATAGATGTCCTGATACTTCTTCGGTGGGTTCTCCGCGTACTTGATGGAGCCGTCGGGCCGAATGTAGAACCATTCCGGATGCTCTCGCAGCCACGGATGGTCCGGAGAGCACTGGAGCGCGTAGTCGAGCGCCACCTCCATGCCGAGCTCGCGCGCCGCCTCGACGAACCGATCAAAGTCCTCGAATGTGCCGAGCGCCGGCTCGATGGCCGTGTGGCCGCCGTTCTCGTTGCCGATGGCCCAAGGGCTGCCGACGTCGTCCGGCTCCGGCGTGAGCGAATTGTTCTTGCCCTTCCGGAACGTGCGTCCCACCGGATGAATTGGCGGAAGATAGACGACGTCGAAACCCAATTCCGCAATGCGCGGTAGTTGCGCGGCCGCGTCGGCGAAGGTGCCGTGGCGCGACGGCTCGTTCGGCGGCGTCTGTGATCGCGGAAACATCTCATAC
>Ga0308176_10002607_pt1 | contig 11408 bp, 6 predicted proteins | sample PhyCR2_3_FD_203890 | JGI IMG/M metagenome (GOLD analysis project Ga0308176, IMG submission 203890) | Soil microbial communities from UC Gill Tract Community Farm, Albany, California, United States - DLSLS.C.R2 | ecosystem: Environmental > Terrestrial > Soil > Agricultural land | place: USA... | reverse complement strand
CCGCCAGAAGAGGACAGGCAGTTACCGTGGCTGCGCTGGCCCGCTTACTCGATTCTGAAGCAATTTTTTGCGGCTTCGACGCATCCTGCTGCGAAGGGGCCCGCTGATGAGCCGCGATTTCGCCCAGATCTCTCAATCGCTGGTCTGCTGCAGGGGAATCAGGTGGACCGAGCAATTGAAGCGGGGCTCCGGCGGTTGCGCATCTCGGGGGTACGTCCAGTAGTGACAAAAGGTTGGAGTTCAGAAGACGGCGTGAGGCTTGGGGCTGCTTTACTGATCCCAGTCCGAGGGGCCACGAGGTTGCGAGACGCCGTTACGCGCGTGCCAGAGGAAGTAGAGGTTTAGGAGAAGAGAATGATCAATTATTCGTTGCTGATGAACTGTTCGAGGATGTTGCTGCAGGCCCAACTAAGGCCTGTACAGGGCGAGCGATTCCAGCCGACTGGATTTGCCGATATCGGCGCCGCTGAGTTCCAGATGCCGTCGGAAAATGGGAACTCCGGCACCCGCATGCTGTTGGTCGAGAGTGCGCAGTCGGTTGCGAACCGGTTGGAGAAGACTTGTCTGGACGGAGATGGGCCGTATCTAGACCCAGAGCTACAGGGACTGCCGTACGCAGTCGCCAAATTGAGCGGGGACGGAATTGGGCTTGTGACTTCATCCCTTGTGGAGGCACACAGGTTGGGCTCGCCGTTTTTTATGAAGGACGATAGCTTCACGGAGAAGCTGACGGCAGAGATGAAGTATTCGCAGAAGGGGCAGATCAATTGGAAGGACGTGTATTGCACTTTTTTCAAGTACGATCCGAGCTGCCTGATTCATGGTGTGTTTCTTTCGCTGCTCGGTGATGGCCGGGTGCGCATTCCGCGCGCTTTGACCGGATTCATTGAAGCGGAGAACGTGGCCCAGGCGCAGTCAGGTGGGGTCAAGAATAGTCCGGTTGATCCGAAAGGCGAAATACAGGTCGAGACGAAAGGGAAGACGGAATCGGGTATTTACAGCAATGTCCCGTACTCGCGAATCGAGTACGTTGCTAGCCACATCGTGGCGTACTTCAATTTGGACGTACAGCAAATTCGCTCGTATGGCCTCAGCGAAAAGGCAACGCAGTTGTTGGCTGCGGTCTCGCTGCTGAAAGTGAGACGTTTTCTCGATAGCGACTTGCGGTTACGCACGGCCTGCATTCTGGATCTAGTGAACGGCATCGAGGTGACCCGGCCGAAGGGTTTTGAAGTTCCGCCGCAAGAAGAGCTGTTGCGCGAAGCAAAACGGCTGATCGTGGCATGCAAGGGCGAGTTTGCCGATCCCGCTGTGACGGAGACGCAGGTGCCTGTGAGAAAGGTGACGAAGACGGATAAGAAGTCGACGGAAGAGACGGAGAAGGAATGACTGCTATTGAGTTGCAGTTTTTGGCGAACCGGTATCACGGAACGGCTTGGGGCCGGCATATAAACGAGGGGGTGGGCGAATGGCCCCCCTCGCCTTACCGGCTACTGCGAGCCATGTACGACGCATGGAAACGGAAGTGCTCCGATCTTAGCGAGGATGACGTGCGGGCTGTTTTCGAGGCGCTTGCCAAGCAGCCTCCGGAGTTTCATGTGCCGCAGGTAGTGGAAGCGCACACGCGCTCTTATCTCAACAGCAACACAGAAAATCCGTCCGATAAGGCGCTGATCTTCGATGGGTTCGTGGTTTTGCCGAAGGATGCACGCTGTTTTCTGCACTGGGATGTGGATTTGGGAGCAATGGAGCGGCGAAATCTGCAAGCACTGCTCGGCAGTTTGAATTACCTGGGTCGATCTGAATCGTGGATCGAGGCGCGGCTTGCGGACGCCGTGAGCGGGCGCTTCGTCTGGCGGCCCCTTGGAAACAATGCGAAGGCCGGCAACATGGTTCGCATTGCGTGTCCACTGCCGGCATCGGAGTATAAGTTGAAGCAGCCGTGTTGGCTGGATGCGCTAGCTTACTCGAGCAGCTCTGTACTGAAGCAGAAGATCAGTGGCCCTCCAGCGATGCGCTACGTGCCTTATGAAGCCCCGGAGGACGGCATTACAACGTGGCTTCCAGTGCATGCGCCAAAAAGGAAGGGTTACGTATCGGCGGCAATTCTGGAGCTGAGCGGAAAGGTTCTGCCCGGTGTTAGGGATACGGTTCGGGTTGCTGAGCGGGTGCGTGGCCGATTGATGCGGTACTTCGAGCTAAAGGACAATGGCCGGATCCCACAAATGGTTCATGGCAAAGACGAGGATGGTACGCCGCTGAAGGATCACTCGCACTTATTCATACTTCCGCGCGGGAACCGTTTGGGCCGGATCGATCACGTATTAATCTATACGGAGTCAGCGGATGGATTTGTCGAAGGACTTCTTGAGGCCGTAGCGAAGGTTCACACGATCCGCTGGATTGAGTCGATCCGGTGCGTAGCTTCGTGGGTGGGCCGAGCTGAGGACCGCGAGATCCGTCCAATGACATCTAAAGTGAAGAGTTCGACGCCGTTCGTTACGGTTCGGCACTGGCGAAAGGGGCGGCACCACTTCTTAGAGGACGAAATACGACGCGAGTGTAAGCACCGTTATCTGCCTAAGCCGGTTGCGGTCCGACGGGTCGAAATGCCGACTTTGTTACGATTCCGCCGTAATCGCGATACTGAAACATCACGGCCGGGATATGCGGTTGAGATTGATTTTCCCGAGCCGGTGCAGACTCCGTTTTCGTTGGGGTACGCATCTCACTTCGGTTTGGGACAGTTCGAGGCAGTGTGAGCTTATGCGCAAGTCTTACTTGTTTTGGTACGACATCTTGGACGACTAGCTTTGAGCGCTGCTGGCAGAAGTTTGCGTTGCGAGTGGCCGGAGTGGGTAGTGTCCCTATCCTTGCGATGCGATCGATGTCATCCGGAACTCGCGAAAGTGATAGCACTTCCCGCGCGGTTCCTTCCGTCGGCTGCAGATCTATTCCTTCGACGAGGAAAGGCAATCCGTTCTGGAACCGAAGGGCCGTAAGGCACTAGTTGTTTGCTGGCCCCAACTGCTGATGGGAGGATGCACCGCGAGAGACTCGGTGGTTATCAAAAGCCGGGAGGCGCTCGCAAGGAGCAAGGCTTTTGATATGAGGAACTTACATGGTGGGTGTTGTATATCTACCGCTCCATTCTAGAAGTTCGCGGCGGGCGCTCGCAAACGCGCTCCTAGATGTTTGAAAACAGAATAGGATAGAGGATATACCCTTTCCGTGATCGATAGATCACGGCCTCATTGAAGCCATCCTGTACGTGGACCGTTCCAACTGGGCTTACCAACTTTCCGTGATCGATAGATCACGGCCTCATTGAAGCCCTGCGGCGTCGGGGTGGGGGTGTTCGGTTCTGCCCCCTTTCCGTGATCGATAGATCACGGCCTCATTGAAGCAGGAGCGTCTGCGATCCGTTCAGCGTCCCATTCGTTCTCTTTCCGTGATCGATAGATCACGGCCTCATTGAAGCGGCAAGAAACACGATGCCCGACACGCACAGCAGGCCTTTCCGTGATCGATAGATCACGGCCTCATTGAAGCTACGATGTGCCCGCGTAATCTTGCGCGTACCGCTGCCTTTCCGTGATCGATAGATCACGGCCTCATTGAAGCCCTTGCAAATCCTCTCCATCCCGCGCAAAATAAAGCCCTTTCCGTGATCGATAGATCACGGCCTCATTGAAGCGCGTGATACTCTGCGCGAGGCGAACCACTGCTGTACTTTCCGTGATCGATAGATCACGGCCTCATTGAAGCGATTATTGACCCTCTGTGCCAGTAGCCCCGCTATCCTTTCCGTGATCGATAGATCACGGCCTCATTGAAGCACTGACTTTGAACAGATTGCCTAACGCGGCGTTTGTCTTTCCGTGATCGATAGATCACGGCCTCATTGAAGCGGCACGGGCTGGCAGGTTTGGACGCCGAGTGTTGCCTTTCCGTGATCGATAGATCACGGCCTCATTGAAGCCTGTCCCGGCGGTCGACCTCAATGAGAAGCGTTTGCCTTTCCGTGATCGATAGATCACGGCCTCATTGAAGCTTGATTTTCCATGGTTTTCCTCGGGCTTCACTCGTCTTTCCGTGATCGATAGATCACGGCCTCATTGAAGCGAGGGTCAGGGTGAACAGTTCCCGCTTGCCCGTGGTTCTTTCCGTGATCGATAGATCACGGCCTCATTGAAGCAAACTGTTGGCGTTGCGGTGGTGGTGCGTTCGGGTCCCTTTCCGTGATCGATAGATCACGGCCTCATTGAAGCCTGGCTTCAGCTTCGTAGTCGTCGGTGACGGCTTTCCTTTCCGTGATCGATAGATCACGGCCTCATTGAAGCCGTCGACAATTACGCCGCCTCCATGGCCGCTAGGCGCCTTTCCGTGATCGATAGATCACGGCCTCATTGAAGCATCACAGATATGCGATTTAAGAACGAGGCTTACTTCTTTCCGTGATCGATAGATCACGGCCTCATTGAAGCTGGGAAAAAGTCATTTGATATGCACCCCCAGGCGCCCTTTCCGTGATCGATAGATCACGGCCTCATTGAAGCCGGTGGATTTTCCTCGTCCCCTCCCCAGACCACAACCTTTCCGTGATCGATAGATCACGGCCTCATTGAAGCTGAGACTTCTATGGCCCGTGGCTTCGCGCCGATCATACTTTCCGTGATCGATAGATCACGGCCTCATTGAAGCTTCGCACTCTCCACGGCAGTAGGAGATGTGGGTTGTCTTTCCGTGATCGATAGATCACGGCCTCATTGAAGCAACGATGAAGGCGTAGGGGATTTGGGCAACGTCAGCCTTTCCGTGATCGATAGATCACGGCCTCATTGAAGCCCCGCGTAGAAGGGCAAGACGGCTGGGATATTACGCTTTCCGTGATCGATAGATCACGGCCTCATTGAAGCGACCTAAGCGTCGAACACATCCGTGGGGTAGTGCACCTTTCCGTGATCGATAGATCACGGCCTCATTGAAGCAATACATACAGCCCGAAGTATCTGGAAGCGCGCGTCATCTTTCCGTGATCATAGATCACGGCCTCATTGAAGGGGGCATGGATTCTCGTTTTCATACTTGGCCGCGCACTGTTTCCGTGATCGATAGAGCGACTCGAGAATCCACCCTATACGCTGGAGAGCGGCGTCTCAAACCGCTTTCGGAAGCTGATCAAGGAATATGTCTGGTGGGGGCTGGCCTATTTGGAGGCAGTACTCCGCCTCGCAGATTGGCGGGCCAGCGATCTGGAACAAGCGGGGGTGTCGTAGTCAGTGTGACACGCATCCTTTCCGCTTTCGACAGATCAATTCCGCTCGCATTCTTGGCCGCGCTGGGGACGTTGCGTCTACTTTGTATGGAGCGGCAGCAGAGTTCGCCGATGATGAAATGGGTCCGGGCGGGGGTGTGGCATCCAGAGATATTCGGCGCTGATGATTCAGACGACGTGCTGTGCTTGGAATTGTGCAAGGCCGCGAAGAATCATCTTCCTGTTACGACGCTTTCTCAGATGCTTGGCAACAACATTACGGTGGACAAGAGTAAGTTCACGGCCTTCGCTCAAGGAGCATTCGAAGCCACGCGGAGCGGAAACGGTGAGATTGGCGACTTCGTGACTGCATTTGGATGTGAGGTTTGCGAGCAGGATGGGAAGAACAGAATCGAGTATTCAGATTTGTGCTTTATTACCGGTTCCGGCCATGAGCACTTCTTAGGAACCATGAAAGGGCTAGCGGAGAATGTTACGCCAATGCGTATCCGAGACGCCCTGTTCGGACCTTGGACGAGCAATAAAGGATTATCCATGTGTTGGGATCCCGCTGATGAAGCGGAGTACGCGTTTAGGTGGGCGATCCTAGTCAAGCAGGGGCTTCGTCCGTGTGGGGTGCAAACCTGCTAGCCGCGCATGCGCTCCCACTATTTCCCACCCAGCCCACCCAACACGGCCTGCGCACGACGGGCTTCCGTGTGGGAGCGCGTGGGAGGTGGCCAGAGTTCACCTAGCCGTTATGGACGCATCCAGTCTGCTTAGAGACTGTCCGATCACTACTGACAATTAAGGAATTGGCAAAGGAGGAGAGCAAGGTGGATCGTAGAGCGTTGAAAGCCATAGGTATTGAGGAGATATATCGTGCGCCACGCGTACGTATAGGTCAGGGGGCAAATTTTAAGGTCAGCTTCCGCACGGCGAAAACGGTCTAAGCTATGCGAAAATCATACCTCGTCTGCTATGACATCTCCGATGAAAAACGACTGCGCAAAGTTTTTAAAATCATGCGCGGCTATGGCGATCATCTTCAATTTTCTGTCTTCGAGTGCCAGTTGAATGCCACCGACCTTGTGCGGTTGCGGGCGGAACTGGGCACAGTGATTCACTACGAGAACGATCAAGTGCTCTTTGTGGATCTCGGGCCAGCAGAAACGCGCGGCGAGCGAGTAATCAGTGCGCTCGGAAAGCCTTACACGGCGCTTAACTCACCTTGTATCATTATTTAGCTACTGCGCACCCGGCGGACGGCCTGGTGCGCAAGGGCTCTCGTCGTAGAGCTAAAGGAGGCACCGATGGCTACTCCCCTTTCTCTCTCGACGAAGTTACCGGATTACTTACCAGCTCGGATGGTGAACGAATTCGTCTACTGTCCCCGACTGTTTTACTACGAATGGGTCGACGGGGTGTTCCGCGAAAGCACGGATACGGTGGAAGGATTAGTCCAACATAAGCGTGTTGACCGCGAGGGCAAGGGGATGCCACCGGCCGGTGACCTGGGCGACGATAAGATTCACGGCCGTTCTGTTACGTTGTCGAGCGAAGTCTATCACGTGATTGCAAAGATGGATCTGATCGAATTCGAGGACAAGATTGCAACCCCGGTCGATTACAAGCATGGTAAGCCACGAGAGCTAGACGGCGAGCTTGAACTGTGGCCTACAGATCGCGTTCAGCTCTGCATTCAAGGCTTGGTTTTACGTGAAAATGGATACCGTTGCGAAGAGGGTGTCGTTTATTACACCAGGACAAAACAGCGTGTACGGATTCAGTTTTCTCAAGAGGCCCTTGCAGAAGCGGTGAGCGCAATTGAGCAAGCATGGCAAATCGCGCGGCAACAAATCATGCCAAAGCCACTCGTGGACTCGCCCAAATGCGCCGGATGCTCCCTTGCGCCCATTTGCCTTCCCGATGAAGTGCACCGGATGGAGGAGGAAGCAAATGAGACGGATCCGGAGCAATTGAATCTATTCGTCGCCGACCAAACAGGAACTCCGAAAAAGGCACCAGGGCGAGAGATTCGCCGATTGATGACGCCGCGCGACGATTTACGGCCAGTCTATTTAAACACGCCGGGTCTCCGGGTAGGCAAATCGGGAAGTGTGTTGCAAGTCAAAGAACGTGATTCCGTTCTTCAAGAAGTAAGACTGAACGAGATTTGCCAGCTCAATTTAATGGGGAACATTCAGGTGTCTACGCAGGTTGTACAGGCACTGTGTGAGCAAAGTATCCCAATTTGCTACTTCTCCATGGGCGGATGGTTCTACGGGATTACAACGGGCTTGTTGACGAAGAATGTTTTTCTACGACAGAGGCAATTTCTCATGGGCGAGCAGTCCTGGTTCTGCCGCCGACTTGCTCGCACTTTGGTCGCTGGGAAGATCCGGAACCAGCGTACGCTACTGTTGCGAAACCATGTCGAGCCTCCGCCAAGGACTCTCCAGCAAATGAAGCAGTTGGCGGAAGCCGCGGGCATGTGCGGCTCAATCGAGGAACTACTCGGTGTTGAAGGAAGTGCGGCAAGACTCTACTTCAGTTGCTTTCACGGCTTGATCAAAGTTGACGGAGGGGAAGATTTGCCGAATCTGTTCCGACTGGACTTTGCAGGGCGGAACCGCAGACCTCCCAGGGACGCTGTGAATGCACTTCTCTCATTGGGCTATAGCCTGCTTGCAAAAGATCTCACGATTGCTTGCTATGCAGCAGGCTTCGATCCCATGATGGGCTTTTATCATCAGCCGCGATTCGGGCGCCCAGCTTTAGCATTGGATTTGATGGAACCATTCCGGGCCTTAGTTGTTGACTCCGCCGTTATAACGGCGATTAATACAAAGATGGTGACTCCCCGCAGTTTTGTAAATGCAGGCTCAGCCGTTGCGCTCACGGCAGAGGGTCGGAAGGGTTTTTATCAAGCGTATGAATTGCGAATGGATACCATGGTCACGCATCCCCTGTTCGGGTATCGAGTTAGCTATCGACGGTTGCTAGATATACAAGTGCGACTTCTGGCCAAGCTTCTGGAAGGGGATATCGAGGAGTACCCCGTTTTTGTTACACGGTAGCACCCGAGAGGCGTGGTGATCTTAAAAATCCCGGAGGCGCTCGCAAACCGTAACTCCTTGGAAATAAAGTGGGTTATTTAGCAGCTCCTGGAGGCTTCTCATCCGAGTGAAAGAAACTACAAAGGGCACTCGCAAGAGGGCACCTAGGTCTTTGAAAACAGAATAGGATAGAAGCTGTGCCCTTTCCGTAATCGAAAGATTACGGCTCCATTGAAGCATGGTGATAACGACGAAAGAGGTGATGGAGATTCTCTTTCCGTAATCGAAAGATTACGGCTCCATTGAAGCCTGATGAAGAGAAACGGCGTCAACATGTTTACGGCCCTTTCCGTAATCGAAAGATTACGGCTCCATTGAAGCCAACTGAAGTATCGGCGTTATACGCGGTATCTTGCGCTTTCCGTAATCGAAAGATTACGGCTCCATTGAAGCCTGAAGAGAGACGGCATGGTTTTGTTCGCGCTCCTCTTTCCGTAATCGAAAGATTACGGCTCCAGTGAAGCGACCGTCGCCCTGGTCGCCCACGCTGAAATGATGGCCTTTCCGTAATCGAAAGATTACGGCTCCATTGAAGCTATCTAGGCACGTATGCTGTGGATCCGGCATCCCCCTGAAATCGAAGGACTGGGGACTCATTGATAAAAAGTGTGTGGTCAGACGAGTGTTGTCGAGAACCGTAACGAGGCAGCTGTAGGAAAATCCAGCGTCCAAGCATTACCAAAATCACCCTCGGCGGGGTTCATTGAGGACAAATTCAAGGCGTCCAGTTGAAAGTCCTGCTGATACAGCCGGAGCGGGTCAGCGCGACTTCGGCCTGTATGGTGACAGCACTCGAGAAGAGCGGGTGGCTTCGGTACGAGAACGGTACTCCTTGTCGAGGAGCGTTCCCGTGCTGTTGCGCACACTGACGGGATTGGTTTGAGATAAGAGAATCATCAACCGCAGCGGGACGCCCGGGCACCGAGGTGGAACAAACACGTTAACGCTTCCACTCCACGTTAGAGGGGGCTTGCCCTTAAGGTGCTCCGGCGTAGCCGGCACGGAAGCCAGATGCGCTGCGCACCTTTCGGCGATCGAACGGTTTTCTTCTCATGCAAAGGATGCCCTATGTAAGGCGCTGTATGCAATGCCCTACTTGCTGGGCTTAGGCACAATTAAACTCCACCCACGCGCAGTAGTGCGGGTCTTCTTCCAGCCACTTCTCTACAGCCTCTCTGCGGCACATCTCTGATCCCCAGCGCAGGCCGAACTCTTTGATATAGTTCCAGACGGTTTCCGTGTTATGCGCCATTGCTTCCCCGCCTACCCAGTCCCTGATATGTCTCAAGCAGAAGACAGTCCATTGTACCGAGGAAATGCGGCCAAACGGACGGTACATTCCCGGCAAGCAGTTCTGTTGCAGCTTCTCTGCCAGCCGTGCTACGTCAGGGTCTTGTTTTGCGGCGATCTCTGCCAGACGCGTGCGGATGTAGTGCGCTAGGGGCCGTGATTTCTTCACGGTGACATTCTGCCACGCCTCGTAAATCAGAGCCTCGTTGAGCGCACCGGTCTGACCCACTGCCTGGCCATACTCGCGCACCTTCCTGGCGATCGACTCTGCGGTTCTGCGGATCATTTTGCGGCTCTCGTTTTGCCCGAGATTGTGTAACAGGGCGGCAAGCGGATCCGAAAACGTGGACTCTGCGGTGGTGCTCTTGGGCGCGGTACTCAGCGGGGTTTCCGGTTGCTGGCCGTCCTGAATGGGGCTGGCGGACGCGTCAATACCATACTTGCGCAGCCGTTTACGGCATTTTTTTACATCGTCTTTAGAAATATTCAGCGATGTGGCAATCTTTGCTGGTAGGCAGCCTTGCCGCAGCAAATCACCGACCTCCTTACCCCGGCCGAGCAAGCCTCGGCTTGCTCGTGGACGGTACGGCTTCCGCTGTACCTTGGCAGCCTTCAACCGATGCTTCGCAATCTTGAGGAAGGTGGAAAAGCGCTTCGCCGTGAGCCAATGCAGCGGAGAATACCGGGCAAGCCACTCTTTCTGGAGCCAGATCACGCCATGCTCGTCAAATCCCGACCGAAGAGCAAAGTAAGTGATGGACAGGAGATAGCATCTGGTCCGCCGCCACTCGCCCTTGGAGACATCGTCCTGGTATTTCGAATCAAATGTCGGCCTGGATGCCGACATCGATTCCAGCGCCAACCTGAAGGAGGCAAACCGGTCCCACTGTTCTGGTGTAGGTTCGATGGGCATCGGCAAGAACGTGCCCAGGATTGAGGGGGGGACAGAATATACCTGAGATGGATCACTTCCTTTCCTCTCCCCTTGCTTCTGTTGTGCCCGCGCCTTTTTCAGAGTGACCTGCCACCGACGCGGAGAGAAAGTCACGTCATGCTTGAGGCAGTACGTCTGGTAGATTGCCGTTGCTAGGTCGTCTGCGCAGCCGAAAAGCGTGCAGCACCGGGCGATGGCATATTGATCTCCAGAGGCTGTGCCATCCCGTTGTGTGCCCGTGGCATCCCAAACGTTTGGGAAATACGGCGAGTGCCGCAACAACCGCTCGATCACGGCATCGACGCTCTCGCAGGAGGGGGGGACAGAATATACCTGAGTAAGATCACTTCCCTTCCCTTTCCTCTTGGACTTCGAAGCAATCGGCGCACCAGCCTCGAGGAGACTCTTGGTGCCCTTCCAGCAAATGAGCCAATCGGCAAGCGAACCAGGTGTTTCAGCCAGAAGATTCTCCGGGAGAGTGTCGAGCGGAGAGTAGATTTCGTACCGCCTCTTGCCATCGACGGTGTCGACTTCCGTACCGGGGAGTATGATGTTCATTCCGAACGTCTGAATGTCCACTCCCGGCAACCAGCCGTTGCCGCCTAGCAGGCGGCGGCCTTCCGGAATCGTGCCTTCCGGCAATAGGAAATAACGGTGCAATCCGCTCGAGCTGGATAGCACGGTCAACGTAGCAGGAAGAGTCACTCCAAGTCCCTCGACAGCATGCTGGAACTCTGCTAAGCCATCGGGACCAGGCTTGAGCGGGCCTTTCTTGAATGCATGATCGGAGTCGATGACGACGAGCCGG